>Ga0073934_10011949_pt1 | contig 10362 bp, 14 predicted proteins | sample LarsenN4metaG_FD_76834 | JGI IMG/M metagenome (GOLD analysis project Ga0073934, IMG submission 76834) | Hot spring sediment bacterial and archeal communities from British Columbia, Canada, to study Microbial Dark Matter (Phase II) - Larsen... ... | reverse complement strand
TCTCCACCAGCCTTACCGTTTCCACCGCCTTTAGGAATTTGTCCCTGTACTTTTTCATGTACCAGCCCAGGTCCACGCCCACATACCAGGCGGTTTCCTCCTCGCCGTCCGATGGCTTCAGGGTGTCCAGCACCCTTCGTATATCCTCCTGCTGCCTGCGCTTGTACTCCTTCCTGGCCTTTTCCGACAGGGAGGACAGCGCCACCAGCACCCTTTCCTTGCCGCCGGTTTCCGGCTGCACAGTCTTTATTTTGAATAATTCTGGGTTTCTGTTTTTTCTTATTATAAATGTGTTATAGCTCATTTCCTCTAGCTCAGCAGCTTCTTCAAGCGTAATATATACTTCCGGCAACCTCACTACCTCCTTTTCAGTTAATGCCATGTATGGTATACTTGAGAGGTAAGGTTTTATCTATCGGTTGGATTTAAGGGGCATTTTCTGTTGGTAGCAGGGTGGTGCTCCTTTTTCCTTCCTTTTTTATGCGTATAGCCGTTACCTCCCATAGCCTTCATCCTTCCCCGGAAGCCGTTTTGTCCTTTGCCGCCGCAATGACCCGGCCCAGCTCCGCGCATTCCTCCAGCTGCCCCTTCAGGTAGCCTTCGGTGTCCAGCAGCGCCTTCAGCCTGCTGTTGATTTTCGCCAGAAAGCTCCTGGCCTCGTAACAGACCTCCAGCCTTTGTTCCTGTATGAAGCCTAACTGCTGTTCAAGTATGGCGGTCCTTTCCTTGATGAAGGTTTCCTGTGAGTCCGGCTCAATAGCTTCAAAGCTGTCCACCAGCTTCCGGATTTCCGAAAAGCCTTCCTTGTACTCCTGGAGCAGGAGCATTTCCTTTTTAACGTTTTTTGTCATACAAATCCCCCTTTATGCTGTTCTTTTATATGGCTGGAGGTCAAGCCCCAGCGCCTTTTCGATGCCCGGCAGGTACTTCTCGCCGGAACGGTACCCGTACAGGATGAGGTACAGGTATTTTTCGCTTGCGCCGATCTCCTGCGCCAGCTCCTTCTGGGTTTTGTTCACCTCAATGAGCCGCTTTTTTACAATCTCCCTTAAGGGAGCAGGCGCTTTCCTCTTTTTTCGTCTCATTAAACCACCTCCTTTTGCTTTAGCGGTTGTTGTAAATTCCTCCCTCCCGGTGTACAATGGATTTGTCCAAAAACCAAAAACTACAGGGGAGGGAGGTGTGTTGCGTGGATAATAATCAAAAACCTTTGCCAATTCTTCATTTATGCGAAGAACTGCTTGCTACTGCTTATTCCAAGTCAGACCAGAGTGCAATTGGTACATATGCTGAGTCCTGTCCAAGCCATGAAGCTATGGATAAAAGGATGCTTGAACTATCAACTGCGGTTGATGAAGTCTTTCTAAAGATAAAACAGTGCAGTAACATGCATCAGGTGAGGACTTTGGTAAAAAAACAATCCATAGAACTGAAATTTTTCATTTTCCAGCGGTTACTATGGGTTGTAACCTTTTGCCGCAAGTCTGGTACTGAATCTATAGCCGTTTCTTCTGAAAAGCCTATACCGTTTGCATTTGCTGAAGCCATTTCTTCACTTTCTTCCGGTGCCATAAATTCTGCTGCGAAGAATGGGATGTCTCTTTCTGGCATGTCTGCAAGAATGATTGAAGACTACGATTGAAATCATCTAATATTATTAGCTTGCCTGTCTTGATAGATGGGCTTTCTTTTTCTTTTTGACTATGCATATCCGTGACCTTCTCCTTTCAAAATGATTGTTTTTTCCTCCGTCCTGGTGTAAAATGGAGGAGGAAGGGTGCTCCTCCCGCTGCCGGTTTCTTAAAGTGCTGTGAAATCTTTAAAAAGCTCCGGTGCGGCATCGAGCACCTTTTCCATTCTTTTAAACAGCTCCGTCATTTCAAAGGCCGCAGCCAATATGTCCGCTTCGGCTTTTTCCTTGTCCAGTGCTTTGTCGATATCGGTACACAAGGCCGCCAATTCATTAGCCGTCACAAGCTCCAGCTCCTTGTTGTCAAGCTCCCTCAGCAGATATTCCGCCAACGTGCCCAGGGCCGACATGCCGCTGTAATATGACAGCTTCAGGTAATATGAAAAGCCGTTCCAGAAGCAGGCGCTTTCTTCCTGCAGTGTGCCTATGTACCGGTTGGTGCTGTCAAACACCAGCAGCTTTCCGTTATCCTCCCGGATGCTCACCACCTTACCGATGTAGTCCTCGAAGCCTTTAAATTTGTATTTCAGCCCCTCATACCTTACGCCGCCGGTTCTGACTCTGGCCTTTGCATTTTTCTTCACAAGCCCGTCAATGTCCTTATCAAATGCTTTATACATGATATTCCTCCATTACTCTCCGATTTTGTATATTGTACCTTCCTTGGTATTGGCCACGAACCGTATAACCCTTCCGGTTTCCTCCACCACCTCAAAAGAGCCGTCATTCTTCACCATTCCAATCCTCAGCTTGCTATTGCGGTATCTATCGAGAGAAGATTTGCTGCACCTTTCACCACGGCTCTCAATATATTTTACAATTTCACCAAGGGTGTGCCGCCGCAGCACCAGCATCCTTACCACTTCCTCATAGCAATTGAGCCGTTCCACCGAACTGATGAAAAACTTCTTCTTCCGTCTGTCGGCAGGCGCTTCTGCCCTGTTGATCCGTATATAGTCCGCTTCGGCTTCCAGCGATGTGGGGAGTTGGAGCCCGTCCTTGCTGTTTAGAACCTGTTTTAACTCCACTGTCACCGATGTAAGCATATCCACCGCATCCACGAGCCGCTTTACCACCTGCTCCATACCATCCCCGTACAGCTTTGCATTCCCTGTCCTGAGCGCTTCGATCACATCCCACACCCAGTCCATAAAAGCATTTGCCTTCGGTTGTCTGGACCACCGGCAGATTTCGTACACTCCTTTGGCGGAGTAGAGGAAAACTTCACGCTCTACTGTCCTGCCTCCCTCAACTGTTACCGTTTTAGTAACAGTTGAAAACATATCTAACCTATCTGCATGAGATGTATGGATTTTTGCAATTGCTACTCTTGGGTCTTTATATTCCAAAGCTCTTCCGATTTGCTCCCTGGTCATCCAGATATCATCTGCACCTCTGTAAAAATCACATTTTACACTGTTAAACTGTCCGCTTTTTACTAAATCTAGATTCATTTCAAAACCTCCTTGTTTTTAACCACTTTCACCGCTATTTCAGCAATCTCCCTCGGTTGCCTTACGGCCCCGGCTCCCCTTAAAGGATCGTCGCTATTTCAGATATTACCATCGGCGGCTCCACTCCTGGCCTCCAGAATGTTCCACCGGCTCCAATGGTCAAATTTCACCTTTTTATTTCCCAAACATTTTTTATATTCAGTTTTCAGTGGCACGAGCGGGGGTGCCTGCAAGAACCGATGTTCAAGATGTGCTATTTTTATGAAGGATGGAGAACATACGTTTTAGGTGTAATTTTATCCATCCTGTAGTAGAATGTTGATGATGGATTTTTCTATCATTTTCAATTATACCACAAGTGAGAAGTTTGTCAACGGAAAACTTCTCACTTGTGTGAATTTGTACAAAGTTATTCCCTACGCAGTGGGAAATAAAATTATGAAAGAAGGGAAAATCCCATGGATGAGAACTTTGTAGGAGTGGGTGATCGCATCCAGTCAAAGCTTGATGACCTTGGTCTGAAACAGGTTAACGTTCTTGAAAAAACAGGCCTGTAAAAAAATGCGTTGAGTAATTATATTAGTGGAAACAGGATCCCTGACAATAAATCACTTTATAAATTGGCTAAATTTTTTAACGTATCAATGGAATGGCTACTTACTGGGGAAAGTGCTGAAATAAAGGAAAACCAAGTTGAGGTTGAATCTTATGATAGCCAAAACACAGAACAACTGACAGAAAAAGAAGTTGAACTACTTTCGATATTTGAACATATCCCGGAGGAACAAAAGGATCTTGCTATAAATGTTTTGAAGCCGTTTATTAAAGAAGGAGCCGCCACAAAGGAACATATAGAAATCCCGGACAGGATCAGAAAAAAGAGAAAGCCTGTCCTTAATAAAAAGGGAAGCTCATATTCATCCACTGGAACAACAGATAGATACGCTTCAAGAATGAATGCCTAAAATGATAGATATTTCAATCATTTTGAGTAAATTACATAAATTAAGGTAGGAACTAATTCTAAAATGTAATATTGCTCTGCATGGTTTTTAGGTGTAAAAAAAGCCGTGAAACACTTGAAAACAGGGCAATATTACATGATTTTCTTAAAATTATACTTTTGTAATATTGCTTTTGGAAAAATTATGGGTTTTTTAGCCTGTTTTTTTTGTGCCTTCTCAACGGCGAGCCTTGTCGCTGTTATTTTTTGTAACGCTAGATACATGCGCCTTTAACGGTTTTGTGTTGTTCGTTTCCTTTGCTTATAACACTTTGTTACAACAGTTTTCTTTTTCCAGCCACCGCTCTTTGCATAAAAAAACAAGCCATTTCAGGTTAAAACCCTTAAAAGCTTGTATTTATAATGGATACGAGCATTTTTGTGTTAAGTTTTGTTTTCCCGTCTCAGTAAAATGTCAAATTGATCTCCATTTTCCTAAGAATTCCCCGGACCGCCCTATCTGTGCCGCTCTTTCCCACATTCAACCATTAGTTATTTTTGACATCTTACCTGATAAACCACATTCAAGCTTGAACATGCAAGTGGGCTTGTGTTTCCTCCGAAGGTTGGAAATATTTACTTTGTTGGCAATGCAGTTGGCGCGCTTGATCCATTCCTGGGATTCGGACAGTTCAATTCGATTGCAACAGGTGTACTGGCGGCACGTTCCATGGTAAAAGGGAGTGATTTTCAAAAATCAATAAAAGATATAGTGCATAGAAACATTCAAATGTACGAATTCAGAAAGATATTTAATGGGTTAAATAATCAGAGTTATGACCGGATAATCCGATCAATAGGGCTTCCGGGGGTCAAGCGGTTGGTATATGATACTAATATTAATGTAATAAAACATGGAGCAAACGTACTTAGGTTGTTTTGCACCAAAAGTAAGAAATAGGTTTAACATACGGGTTACAAAGTACGCCTTTTTCTATTCTTTATTATTGACACGGCAAATAAAAGTAACGGTATAAAAAAAGCAACGGAAAAGCTGAATAAGGGATAAATGTAATGCAGATAATAAGTGAATTCTACTATATCCCTGGAAATAGACATGGAAAATGAAATAATTGCCGTACCTACAGGGATGATTAACGGTTTATAGGACTTAAAACCGAATACCTGAGATATACCCAGTGTTGTAATAAAAAAGAAAACAGCGACTTTTATAAATATACCGCCTACCCAAACACCCATTATGCTTATATCAAGGTTGGTAAAGTATTCTCCTATCCTTGCAATTCTTACAAAGTTCAAAGCAGGAAGAAGCAAATCCCTTGTTGCGTCTCCAAACACAGCAATAGTAAGAACTCCTATTTCCAGGCTCACACCCAGTATAGCTACTGCTGCCAGGGTATTTTTTTTAATTTTTTCCTTGCTTTTTGTAAATGGAATTAATTGCAGCAGGATCACTGTTTGGAGTAGCCATCCCTGTAAAGGAATACTGCCTTTTGCTACGGGATAAAATCCATTGTATAAAACCGGCAGAAAATTATTAAAGTCCATTTTCGGTATATTTATCAATGTTATTATCAGTAATATTCCTATACCTATTGGAAAAAGAATCTCATTTACTCTGGCTATAGGTTCGATTCCCATACCTACGGCATAAGCACCGACAAGTATAACTATTATAATATATACAAGTATAGGTGAATCCGGATTGAATGAAATAACGAATAGTTCCCCCAATTCTCTGCAGACAGCACATACCGTATTAAACGCATAGAAAATAAAAATTAAGCCGATTAGTTTGCCTAAAGGCTTTCCAAGTATGTCACAGGAATATTGAATAATTGTTTTTTCCGGATATTTGAGTCCGAGAGTGATGAAAATACTTGATACGATAAGTGAAGTCAATGTGCTTGTTATTACAGCTATCCATGAATCACGTCCCGCATCCTGTGCTACAAAAGCAGGGAGAAAGATATCTGCTGTTGACAAAACAATAGTAATGGCAAGGAAAAAGTATTGCAGGGAAGATATCATTCCTTTTTCCTGAACCTGGTATCTATTTGTACTGTTAGCCATCTCTTAAATCATCCTTATCCAGAAACTGTTAAATAGTAGTATTTTAGCCTTTTCGTCAAATTATATTCAGAAAATTATTTTTATACTTTTAAAGGAGCTATATAAATTAATAATGATAAGGAAAGTTATCGGTCCATTAATATGCTGAGGTCAATGAGCTGGTTTTTACAGGTATTTCATAAGTTATAAAAATCTCCTGCATAAAGTAACAAAATTGCTATTGTATGAATACTATGTTATTGGTTTCAAATACCATACCAAAATTTAAGGGAGGCTTGTACATATGTCTGAAAGAGGCGGTTTCTTAGGAGGATTGTTTGATAATGACGAGGTGCTCTGGTTTATAATTCTGTTTTTACTGTTATTCTATTGCAACCGTAATTATGGATGCGGCTGCCAGCCGGTTGCAGGCACCACTTGCTGAGTCCAAAGATTTTAAGAATAAAAAATAGTACATGGGGGGGATAAACAATGGCAGACGAAAGAGGTTTCGGGTACGGATATGACTGGATATGGTGGATTATTATAATTCTTATAATACTATGTATATGCAACCCGGGGTTTTTCGGCGGATTCGGCTGCGGGTATAAAGGATAGTACATATTCTCATGTTTTTAAGAAGGAGGCTTGATTGCCTCCTTTTTGTTGCGTTCCGGTTTTCCTGTTATGCTTTGTATAAAAAGGGTATAAATTATATAAATAATTGCGACATTAATACAGAAACAGTTTATACAAGCGGAAGGGGGCTTATATATGGGATTCTTTAGAGATTTGTTGCCGGCATTTAAAAAACATAAAATTGTGTTGGTTGAGAAAAGGCAGGAAATTGGTAATATAATAACTTTTGTTTTCAAATCGGAGGAGAAAATTCATTGGAAAGCGGGTCAGCACGGGATATTGACCTTTGGCAGACCAAAACTTGAGGGAGGTTCATGGAGAGGATTCAGTATTGCATCACACCCCGATGACGGAATTATCCTTATATCAACACGGGTACCTGATAAGCCAAGTGCTTTTAAGAGCGCATTGGCTGGTTTGAAACCGGGGGATGCCATCACAATGCGGGGACCTTTCGGACCGTTTTATATTGAAGCTTCACCCAAATCCGTTGTATTTATTGCCGGAGGTATAGGTATAACACCATACAGGTCGCTTGTTTTGGACTTTATAAAAAACAGGGATGGCGCTCCCGAAAACGTAAACCTCCTGTATATTGACGATAAGGGCGAATATGCATATAAAGATGAGTTTGACAAAATATCTTCCGAAAACGGTTTTTTAAAAGTGAACTACATTGTAAAACGGGAAGAGCTTACTGAAAGAATTAAGGAATTTTCAGGGAAATATAGGAACGAAGCGTTATATTTTATTTCCGGCTCCCAGGGTATGGTCAAGGCCGTGAAGAATCTCCTAAAGGAGCAGGGTATAGGTGCCAAAAATATTAAAAATGAGATATTCATAGGGTATAAATAAGCTGATTCAATTTAATGTATGGGGGCTGATTTCCATAGAAATCAGCCCTTTTTATTTTTACCCACCCGTTCTCTTATTAACTCAATGAGCTTTGCAGCTGCCGGGGTAATATTTTTCTTCTTGTGATATATGAGGTTATAGGGATATTTCCAGTACCAGTCTCTTATCTTAAGCTGTTTTAAAAAGCCATAGCCAAGCTCTATTCTGGCAGCGGATTTGGGAACTATTGTAATTCCAAGGTTTGATGATACAGCTTGTTTAATTGCATCTATGCTTCCCAGAACCATTGTTATACTGAAGGGCAGTCCAAGCTCGCCCGTTATGTCTTCAACCAGCTTATACAGCTGTGAATTCCTTTCATGGGTAATGTACTTTGCATTGATGAGCTGCACCGGTTCTATGAATTCACTTTTAGTCAGGCTGTTGGAAGGGGCGGCTACGAAAACCACATCATCCGTAGCCAGTTCCTCAACATATACCTGGTTATTGTAAGGAATATCACCACCATTAACTGCGAAATCCAATTCATTGCTGAATATCATTCTTTCGATTTCATGAGTATTTGCAATGTGAAGGTTTGTGTCAACCTCCGGGTACATTGCCTTGAACTCCCCCAGGATTTGGGGTAATATATAGTTGCCCGGAGTATTGCTTGCGCCTATATTTATACTTCCTCTGACAGTATTGTTTTGAATATACAGTTTTGTTTCAGCTTCTTCAATCAGTGAAAATATCTGTTTTGTATATTTGTAAAGCAGCTTGCCGTTTTCATTGAGGTACAGGTTTTTTCCTACCTTGTCAAAGAGTTTGAATCCAAGGTCCTGCTCCAGCTTCTTTATTTGCATGGATACAGCCGGCTGACTTATATATAGCGTATCGGCAGTTTTGGAAAAGTTAAGCTCAGCCGCCATTATATTAAAAAGTTTTAAATAGTGTAACTCCATTGTAAGGTTCCTTTCCGTTATATAAAAAGTTTATGGTAATTATGGAATTCTAGCTTTGGAAAATCAAAAAATAATTGGTGTTTCATAGTTTTTCGTTCAAATCAATCAACTTAAATATTGCATATATTTTTGTCGCAAACAGGAATAATAAAATTATAAACTTCGACTAATCTACGGACTATAAACTACATAATATTACTATAAATAAAAATTATACTTGATATAAGTATTATATACTTGAATTATAAACCATGCGCCAATATACTGTAAATAGACATTAATTCGACAAAAATTTAACATGGGGGGATAGTTTCAAATGCAGGAATTATTTAAAGGAATAACCGGGCTTCATCCGGGAAACCTGGTTATGTTCATAGTAGCCGGAGTTCTTATATATCTTGCTATAAAAAAGGAGTATGAGCCTTCACTCCTTTTACCCATAGGCTTCGGAGCCATACTGGCAAATATTCCGTGGTCTTCGGCCATCGGCCACGAGGGATTTTTATCCATTATCTACAACTTCGGAATTGCGACTGAATTATTTCCCGTACTCATTTTTATTGCCGTAGGTGCCATGATTGATTTTACACCTCTGTTGAAAAATCCATTCATGCTATTTTTCGGCGCAGCAGCTCAGTTTGGTATATTTGCTACCATGCTTCTTGCAATTGTACTTGGCTTCAACCTGTACGAAGCAGGTGCAATAGGTATTATAGGTGCTGCTGACGGACCTACTTCAATATATGTGGCAAATGAGTTCAGAGAATTTTTCAAAGAGGGAAGGAATCTTGTAGCACCCATTACTGTAGCCGCATACTCCTACATGTCCCTGGTGCCGATTATACAGCCTCCTGTTATCAAGCTTCTTACCACGCGTAAGGAAAGATTGATAAGGATGGACTATAAGGAAGTTGCAGTACCTAAGGTTGTTAAGATACTTTTCCCAATAATTATAACTCTTTTGGCAGGAATAATAGCTCCCATAAGTGTTGCACTTGTCGGGTCGCTTATGTTCGGTAACCTCATAAGAGAGTGCGGTGTTCTCGAGAGATTGTCAAATGCAGCTCAAAACGAGCTTGCTAACCTTGTAACCATACTCCTTGGTATAACAATAGGATCTACAATGGTATGGAACCAGTTTTTAAAGGTCGAAACCCTTATAATAATGGGAATGGGTTTAATTGCCTTTATATTTGACACTGCAGGCGGGGTAATATTTGCCAAGATTCTTAACCTGTTCCTCAAAAACAAGGTTAATCCCATGGTAGGGGCTGCAGGTATATCCGCATTCCCCATGTCGGCAAGAGTAATACACAAAATGGCCCAGAAAGAGGATCCCAGCAATTTTATACTTATGCAGTCGGTAAGTGCTAACGTTGCAGGACAGTTGGGTTCTATTGTTGCCGGTGGTCTGCTTCTGGCACTTATACCTGCACTTATGAGATAGGGGGAGAATAATATGGATTGGAATACATTCATGAAAGGGCTTCAAATTACAGGCTACGGACTCGGTGGAGTCTTTAGCGTGTTGATACTGTTCTATATTGTCACAAAAATAATGCTGATTATATCAAACATCAAGACTAAGAGTAACGGGTAAGTAAGAATCTGCTTCCGGTTTAGGTTGTGCAGCGTCTTTAAGGCTTGACTTTGAAAACATTACTACTACCTACAATACCTGCTGCAGATGCAAATGCCTCGCTACTTAAATTACTTTGGTTTTACATGCAGAATATTGTGTTGCTACTGAATACAGCGTCATTC
>Ga0073934_10011948_pt1 | contig 10364 bp, 8 predicted proteins | sample LarsenN4metaG_FD_76834 | JGI IMG/M metagenome (GOLD analysis project Ga0073934, IMG submission 76834) | Hot spring sediment bacterial and archeal communities from British Columbia, Canada, to study Microbial Dark Matter (Phase II) - Larsen... ... | reverse complement strand
GGCTCGCCGCGCAAGGAGCGGCCGATGGCGGCGGCGACGTAGCGGCCGGCTTGCATCGCGGGTGGCGCCATCATCGGCAGCTCCTTGCCGTCCTGCACGACGGAGGCGAGGTCGCCCACCACGAACACCTCGCCATGCCCGCGCACGCGCATGCACTCGTCGACCTGAATGCGGCCGCCGCGCGTGCGCGCGACCTCGGGCCGGATCTCGATCTCGCGGCCCTTGACGCCGGCGGCCCACACCAGCGTGTGCGAGTGAATCCGCTCGCCGCCGCCGAGCGTGATCGAGTCGCTGGACGCATCGGTGACGCGCGCCCCCAGACGCAGCTCGATGCCGCGCCGCCGCAGCTGCTCCTCGGCGTGCCGGCCGAGCTGACGCGAGAACGCACCGAGAACGGCTTCGGTCAGCTCGACGAGCAGGATGCGGATCTCGTCCGGATTCACCTCGGGATACTCGCGCCGCAACATCAGCCGCACCAGCTCGGACAACGCCCCGGCATACTCGACCCCGGTGGGGCCCCCACCGACCACCACGAAGGTCAGCCACGCCTGGCGCGCGGCCGGGTCCTTCTCGACGGTGGACGCCTCGAGACAGCGCAGGATGTGATTGCGCAACTCGAGCGCCTCGGGGAGGTCCTTGAGCCCGTGCGCCGCCGCCTCCACCGCGGCCATGCCGAAGAAGTTCGTCACCGAACCCGCTGCCAGCACGAGGTAGTCGTAACCGACCTCTGAGTCGTCGGAGAGCCGCACCACGCGCCGCTCGAGGTCGATCGAAACCACCTCGCCGATGCGGAACCGCACGTTGCGCGCGCCGCGAATGGCGGATCGGATCGGATAGGCGATGTCGCTCGGGTCGAGCAGCGAGCTCGCCACCTGGTAGAGCAGCGGCGTGAACAGGTGGTAGTTGTTGCGGTCGATCAGCAACGCTTCGACCGGCTGCCCCGCCAGCTTGCGGGCGCACTGCAGCCCGGCAAAGCCGGCGCCGACGATCACGACCCTCGGTTTCGCCTGCGGCTCAGCCATCGCGCCCCGCTCCCCTCGGCCACTCAGAGATTCAACGTGCGCCCGTCCACCGCCAGCGCGGCTTCCTTGATCGCCTCCGCCAGCGTCGGGTGCGCGTGCACGGATCGGGCGATGTCCTCGGCGCTGGCCGAGAACTCCATCGCCACCGCCGCCTCGGCAATCAGGTCGGAAGCGCGCGGACCCAGAATGTGGATGCCGAGCACGCGGTCGCTCTTGGCGTCGGCGATCACCTTCACCGCGCCGTCGGTATCGCCCAGGCAACGCGCGCGGGCGTTGGCGGTGAACGGGAAGCTGCCCTTGCGAATCTGCAACTGGCGGCGTTCGGCCTCGTCCTCGGTGATGCCGACGCCGGCCAGCTCGGGCCACGTGTACACGACGCTCGGAATGGCGTCGTAGTTCACGTGCCCCGCTACCCCCGCCATGCGCTCGACCGCGGCCACGCCCTCCTCTTCGGCCTTGTGCGCCAACATCGGGCCGGCGATCAGGTCGCCGATCGCGTAGATGCCCGGCACGTTGGTGCGGTAGTGCGCATCCACCTTCACCCGCCCGCGTTCGTCCGTCTCGACGCCGGCTTCCTTCAGGCCGAGCCCCTCGCTGTACGGCCGGCGGCCGACGGCCACGAGCACGACGTCGCAGGTTTCCTTGCCGGTCTTGCCCTCGGACTCGAGCGTCACCTCGAGTCCGCTCTTCGTCTTCTCCACGCCCTTCGCCGTCGTCTTCAGGCGGAACTGCATTCCCTGCTTGGTCAGCACCTTCTGCAGCATCGCCGCCAGCTCGCGGTCGGCGCCCGGCACGATGCGGTCGAGGAACTCCACCACCAGCACCTCGCTGCCGAGCCGCCTCCACACCGAGCCCAGCTCGAGGCCGATGGCGCCGGCGCCCACCACCAGCATCCGCTTCGGGACGCGCTCCAGGCTGAGGGCCTCGGTCGAGCTGATGACCGCCTTCCCGTCGAAGGGCAGGCCGGGCAGCTCGATCGGCACGCTGCCGGTGGCGAGCAGGATGTGCGCCGCCTCGAGCGTCTGCGGGTCCTTGCCGTCGATCTGGACCTTGTTAGGCCCGGCCAGCCGCGCCGTGCCGCGCAGCGAGGTGACCTTGTTCTTCTTGAACAGCCCGGCGATGCCGCGCGTCAGCGTGGTGACGATCTTTTCCTTGCGGCCCATCATCTTGCCGAGGTCGAGGCGTACACCCTCGATCTCGACGCCGTGCGCGGCCAGTGCGCCGTGGGCGGCGTGGAAGTGCTCGCTCGAGTCGAGCAGCGCCTTGCTGGGAATGCAGCCGACGTTCAGGCAGGTGCCGCCCAGCGCGGCGTCCTTCTCCACGCAGGCGACGCGCATGCCGAGCTGCGCGGCGCGGATCGCCGCAATGTAGCCGCCGGGGCCGGCGCCGATGACGATCAGGTCGTAGTCGGGCATGGATCGAAGCCTTTCCGCGCCGCCGTACCGCCGCCTCAGAGGTCGAGGAGCAGGCGGGTCGGGTCCTCGATCGCTTCCTTCACCCGCACCAGGAACGTCACCGCCTCCTTGCCGTCGATCAGGCGGTGGTCGTACGAGAGCGCGACGTACATCATCGGCCGGACGACGATCTGGTCGTCGACCACCACCGGCCGCTTCTCGATCTTGTGCATCCCGAGGATGCCGCTCTGCGGCGGGTTGAGGATCGGCGTCGACAGCAGCGAGCCGTAGATGCCGCCGTTGGAGATGGTGAACGTGCCGCCGCTCAGGTCCTCGATTGACAGCTTGTTCTGCCGCGCCAGTCCGGCGAGCCGCTCGATCTCCTTCTCGATCTCGGCAAACGTCATCGCCTCGGCGTTGTGCACGACCGGCACCACCAGGCCGCGCTCGGTGCCGACCGCGATGCCGAGGTTGACGTGCTTGTTGTAGACGATGTCGGTCCCCTCGATGCGCGCGCCGACCACCGGCACGCTCCTGAGCGCGGCGATGCAGGCACGGGCGAAGAACGACATGAAGCCGAGCGGCACGCCGTGCACCTCGGCGAAGCGCGCCTTGTAACGGGTGCGCAGCTCGAGCACGGCGCTCATGTCGATTTCGTTGAAGGTCGTCAGGATCGCGGCGGTGTGTTGTGCCTGCACGAGCCGTTCGGCGATGCGCTGCCGCAGGCGGCTCATCGGTACGCGTTCGGCCTCGCCAGCGCGTGCCGGCGCCACTGCGGCGGGCGCGGGCTCCGGAGCGGCGGCGCGAGTGCTGACCGGCGAGGGCGGGGACTCGGATGGCGGAACGGTAGGCGCGGCTTCGAGGTACGCCAGCACGTCGCCCTTCGTCAGGCGCCCACCCCGGCCGGTGCCCTGGATGGCCGACGGTTCGAGCTGCTTCTCCTCCAGCAGACGGCGCACCGCGGGACTGAGCCCCTCGCCTTCGGCCGCAGGTTGTTCCGGCGCGGCAACGGCTACCTTCTTCTCCGCTTCGGCAGGCTTGCCTTCGGCGGGGGCTTCCTTCTTTTCGGCCGCGGCTGGCTTGGCCTGGGTGGAAGCTTCCTTCCTTTCGGCTGCAGCTGGTTTCTCCTCGGCGGGAGCTTCTTTCTTTTCGGCTGCGGCCGGTTTTTTCTCGGCGGGCTGCGCGGCGCCCTCTTCGATGCGCGCGACCGTTTCGCCCACCTGAACCTTCGCACCTTCCTGCTTGAGGATGCGCAGCACGCCGGCGGCCGGCGCGGGCAGCTCGACGCTGGCCTTGTCGGTTTCGAGCTCGAGCAGCGGATCGTCGACCTTCACCGTCGCGCCGTCGGCCTTGATCCAGCGGACGATGACGCCCTCGGTGACCGATTCACCGAGAGTCGGGATCTTGACGTCACCCGGCATGGACGGTTCTCAACTTGGTCACCGCGTGCGGGCGACGCAGCGCGTGGTGCACGATCTCGGCCTGCTCCTTCTCGTGCAGCTTGTAGGAGCCGACCGCAGGGCTCGCCGCTTCCTCGCGGCCGACGTAGGAGACCGGGCGATTGCCGGCGATCGGCGCAAGGCGCGGCTGAACGAAGCTCCACGCGCCCATGTTGGCGGGCTCTTCCTGCACCCAGAATACCTCGTTGGCGTTCGGATAGGTCTGCAGCAGGCCGGCGATCTCCTTGGTCGGGAACGGGTAGAGCTGCTCCACGCGCAGGATGGCGATGTCGGCGATGTCGGCTTCGCGGCGCGCCAGCAGCAGGTCGTAATAGATCTTGCCGCTGCAGAAGAGGACGCGGCGCACCGCCTTGGGGTCCAGCGAGTCGGCCTCGGGCAGCACGTTGCAGAAGCAGCCGTCGGTGAAGTCGCGCGCCGAGGAGACGACCAGCTTGTGGCGCAGCAGGCTCTTCGGGCTCATCACGACCAGCGGCTTGCGGAAGGTGCGGTGCATCTGCCGGCGCAGCGCGTGAAAGAGCTGCGCGGGCGTGGTCAGGTTGCAGACCTGCATGTTGTTCTCGGCGCAGAGCTGCAGGAAACGTTCGAGCCGCGCGCTGGAGTGCTCGGGCCCCTGGCCTTCGTAGCCGTGCGGCAGGAGCATCACCAGGCCGCTCATGCGCTGCCACTTGGACTCGGCGGCGGCGATGAACTGGTCGATGATCACCTGCGCGCCGTTGGCGAAGTCGCCGAACTGCGCCTCCCAGACCACCAGGTTGTGCGGGTCGGCGGAACTGAAGCCGTACTCGAATCCCAGCACGGCGGCTTCCGAGAGCATGCTGTCGATCACCCAGAACTTCCCCTGCTGGGGCCGCAGGTGATTGAGCGGCACGTACTTCACCTCGGTTTCGACGTCGCGCAGCACGGCGTGGCGGTGGCTGAAAGTGCCGCGCCCGGTATCCTCACCGCTCAGCCGGATGTCGGTGCCCTCCAGCAGGAGCGAGCCGAACGCCAGCATCTCGCCGCAGCCCCAGTCGATCCTGCCTTCCGGACCGATCATCGCGGCGCGGTCGTCGAGCAACCGTCGCACCTTCGGATGCGGCTTGAAGTCGTTCGGCAGCGTGCGGCAGCGCTGGACGATCTCTTCCAGCACCTCCTGCTTGACCGCGGTCTGGGCCGACCAGTCGTCACTGGCCAGGGAGAGCCCCTTCCAAACGCCGCCGAGCGAGAAGACCTGCTGGCGCGGCATGAAGTCGCGCGCGTACGAAAGCGCCGCGTCGAACACCTCGCGCAGGTCGGCGGTAATCCGTTCGACCTCGGCCTGATCCAGCACGCCTTCGCCGACCAGCCGCTCGACGTACTTGGCGCGCGCGCCCGGGTGCGCGGCGATCTCCTTGTACATCCGCGGCTGCGTGAACGTCGGGTCGTCGCCCTCGTTGTGGCCGTAACGGCGGAAGCAGACCAGGTCGATGATGACGTCCTTCTTGAACCGGTTGCGGAACTCCACTGCCAGGCGCGCCGCCTGGACCGCCGCTTCCGGATCGTCGCCGTTCACGTGGAAGACCGGCACCTGAATGATCTTGGCGAAGTCGCTCGGATAGCGCGTGAAGCGGTAGTCGACCGGCGAGGTGGTGAAGCCGATCTGGTTGTTGACGATGACGTGAATCGTGCCGCCGGTCGCGTAGGCGTCGAGCTCGGAGAGCGCCAGCGTCTCGGTCACCAGCCCCTGGCCGGTAAACGACGCGTCGCCGTGGATCTGCAGCGACATCACCTGGACGCCGTTCACGTCGTGCCGGTAGTGCTGCTTGGCGCGCACGATGCCCTGGGCCACCGGGTTGATCGCCTCGAGGTGGCTCGGGTTGTAGAGCAGTGACAGGTGCACGGTCTCGCCGTGCCGCGTCGCGTGGTCGCGCGAGTACCCGAGGTGGTACTTCACGTCGCCGTCGCCGGGTGTGCCGGCGGCGAGGAAGCTGCCTTCGAACTCGGAGAAGATCATCTCGTACGGCTTGCCGAGCACGTTGGCGAGAACGTTCAACCGGCCGCGGTGCGCCATCGCCATCACGACCTCGCGCACGCCCTGCGCCGCGGCTCGCTCGAGCAACTCGTCGAGCAACGGGATCAGCGACTCGGCTCCCTCCAGCGAGAAGCGCTTCTGTCCGACGTACTTGGTGTGCAGGTACTGCTCGAAACCTTCGGCCGCGATGAGCTTGCCGAGGATCACCTTGCGCTCGTCGACGGACAGCTGCGGGTTGTTGAGGGAGGGCTCCATGCGCTCCTGCAGCCAGGTGCGCTGTGCCTTGTCGTCGATGTACATGTACTCGACGCCGAGGTTCGAGCAGTAGGTGACGCGCAGCAGCCGGACCAGCTCGCGCAGGGTGGCGCTCGAACAGTACTTGAAGGTCGGGCACTCGACGATTCGGTCGAGATCGGCCTCGGTGAAGCCGAACTCGGAAAATGCCAGCAGCGGATGATCGGTCTGATTGTGGCCAAGCGGGTCGAGGTTCGCGACCAGGTGGCCGAGCTCGCGGTAGGAATGGATCAGGTCGAAGACACCGACCGTCGGCTCGGCGCCCGCGATGTGACCGCCACCGGTTGCGAAGTCGAACCCCTCGAAGAACAGCGCCCAGTCTTCCGGCACGGAGCCGCGGTCCTGCTGGTACCGCCGGTACAGCTCCTCGATGTACGGAGCGTTGGCCGTGCTCGCAAAATCCAGATTTTTCATGCGAGTTCCCTTCATACATCTTTCCGGAAGTCGCACAAACGGGAAAACCCCGGGCTGCTGCCGCCGCCAGGGGTCGGCTCGCCGGTCAGGCTGTGAGATCCGACTATTGATCGGATTCTATAGCAACCACTATGCGCCGGTGCCGCCGCGCCTCTGCTGGTCCTTGAATGCCCGATGGGCAATCCGGCTCAGCAGACCGTCCCAGAGTCCGGGACAGAGTCGGTACAACGCGTAGATCAGCCGCGCATCATGGTTGGGGATTACGAGCGGCACGCCGCGTTGAACCGCCTTCAACATTCGCGTGGCGGCGGTGTCGGGTTCTAGGCCGAACCTGAACAGCCAGCGGGTCGAGTTGATGTCGACGGTGCGGGCACGAACGCGGTCCAGGATCGAGGTCTTCACGATGCCCGGACAGGCCACCGTCACGGCGACGCCGAACGGGCGCACCTCGGCGTGGACGGCGCGCGAGAGGCCGACCAGGGCGTGTTTGGTCGCGACGTAGCCGCTCACGTACGGCTGGATCATCAGCCCGGAGACGGAGGCGACGTTGAGGATGCGCCCGTCGCCGCGTGCCAGCATCTCCGGTAGCACGAGGCGCATCAGGTCGATCGGTGCGTCGAGGTTGATCGAGCGGATCCACTCCCAGTCGTCGCCGGCGATCTCGGCGAAGGGGCCGCTCGTGCCGACTCCGGCGTTGTTCACAAGCAGGTCGACCGGGCCGAGCGTTCGGCGTACCTCGTCGACGAAGTTGCGGCGCGCGATGGCATCCGCCACGTCGAAGCTGCGCGCCAGTGGCGCTGCGCCCTGGTTTCGGAGCTCCTGCTCGGTTCGGGCGAGCGTCGCTGCATCGATGTCGCAGATCGCGAGGCGCGCTCCCGCGGCGCAGAGGCGGTGCGCGAAGGCGCGGCCCATGCCCTGGGCGGCTCCGGTAACGAGGGTGACTTTGTCTTTGAGGGGCCACATTTTACGGGCGGTCAGAACGACCGAATGGACGCGAGGTCTGTATGGACTGCATGGACGCGCGCGGTGGCGATGACCCGGTCATGCCGCGTCTTCAAGGGCGGACTCTCGGAGGGCGCGGCGGGCGGTGCGGGTGACGAGGGTGGTGGCAGCGACGGTGGCGATCAGGCCGACGGCTGTCAGGGCATACGACCCGGCGCCGCCGGATGCCGCGCCGCTGGCGGCGCGCGCGACGTCGCCGGCTGCCTTGCCGTAATAGACGTAGAGCAACGTGCCCGGCAGCATCCCGAGCGAGGCGACGAGGTAGTCGACGAAGCGCACCCTCGTCAGCCCGAGCGCGTAATTGAGCAGCGTGAACGGAAAGACGGGCGAGAGGCGCAGCAGAAAGACGATCTTGCGTCCTTCCTTCGCCACCGTGCGGTCGATGGCGGCGAAACGCGGGTTGCGTCCAAGGCGTGCTTCCACGACCGAGCGACCGACGGTGCGGGCGATCGAGAACGCCAACGTCGCACCGAGACAGGCGGCGACGAACGTATAGGCGACACCGCTGACCAGTCCGAAGATGGCGCCCGCCGCGAGCGTCAAGAGCGAGGCAGGCACCAGGGCCACGACCGCGAGCGCGTATCCGAGGATGAAGAAGAGCGGCGCCCAGGCGCCGAGCCCTTCGAGCCAGGCCGTGAACGCCGGCAGGTATCCGCCCGCAATCCGGCCCAAGGCCACGAGTGCGCCGATGCCGACGGCGAAGCCGGCGAGGCGGATCCACTGCGATTTGCGGGCAGGCGTTTCACTCACCCGGGCTGTGTATCCCACCGGCCCGGAAACGTCACCCGTCGGCCCGGTCGAGAAATCGGGGAAGTGATGCTACCCGCAACGCGACGGAGGTTCGAATGGAGGAACGGGTCGGCATCTTTGTCTTTGCCCTCGCGATCGGCCTGATCGTGTCGGTGCACCTGGCGATGAACTCGCGCGCCGGCGAGTTGCTCGGCTCGGTGCGCATTGCGAACGCGATCTTCTGGTCGGGCGGGGCGATTTGCGCCCTGTTCATCGCAGCGACGAGCGGTGAGCTCGCGGCTCTCGGCAAGCTGTCGAACGTGCCCGGCTGGCTGTGGCTTGCCGGCGTGCTCGGAGCGTCGCTGGTGCTCGCCATTGCCTGGAGCATGCAGAAGATCGGTGTCGGTCCGACCACGGCGGCGCTTCTCACCGGACAGCTGATCTCCGCCGCGCTCATCAGCCACCTCGGTTTTCTGACCGACCACCCGGTGCCGCTCGACGTGACGCGTTTGTTAGGCCTGGCGGCCATTGCCGTGGGGGCGGTTCTGGTGGTGCGGTAAATCCCCCGCTCGCCTGCGGCTCGCCGCCCCTCTTTCAAAGGAGACAGAAAGGCTGTGCCGACACAGCCAAACTGCAAGCGCGTCGGAACCTATCGCGGCGCCTCTCCAAGCCGAGTTCCCCCCTTTGAAAAAGGGGGGCCAGGGGGGATTTGCCCGCAGAGAAAAAGGGTGTCCGGGGATTTGGCGAAGCAGGCCGGGACGGCGCTACTTCTTCCGCACGATCGTCAGCCCGTCCGACACCGAGATCATCACCGCCTGGACGCGCTCGTCGCGAATCAGGTGATCGTTCAACTCACGTAGCGCTTTAGTCTCTTCGCTGGCGTCTGATGCATCGGTCACCATGCCCATCCACAGCACGTTGTCGAAGAGAACCAGGCCGTTGGCGCGCATGCGGGGCAGGAGGGCTTCGTAGTACTGCCGATAGGAGACCTTATCGGCATCGATGAAGGCGAAGTCGAAGGTCGTGTCGGCCGGCAGGGCGGCAAGAGTTTCGAGCGCGGGAGCCAGCCGCAGGTCGATGCGGTCGGCCACGCCGGCCTTCTCCCAGTAGCGGCGTCCGATGCTCGTCCACTCCTCGTTGATGTCGCAGCAGATCAGTTTGCCGCCGCTCGTCAGGCCGCGGGCGATGCAGATGGCGCTGTAGCCGGTGAAGGTGCCGATCTCGATCGCGGAGCGGGCGCCGATCGCGTGAACGAGGAGGTTCATCAGCGTGCCCTGCTCGGGGGCGATCTGCATGAGCGCCAGCCCGCCGAGGGCGCGCTCGGTCTCCTCGATCAGCTCGCGCAGCACGGGGTCGTCGTTGTTGCCGTGCGCGAGGAGGTATTCGTAGAGGGCGGGGGTGAGCGGCGTGAACTTCGTGTGCATCTCCGCCCCCAACTACTTGCGCGCGGTTTCCAAGCGAACCTGCGCCCAGCGCCGGTCGGCGTCGGCAGCGGCGTACTCGGGATCGAGCGGCGAGAGGCCGGCCAGCTTCGCCTCGGCCGCGCGCAGGTCCTTCTCCGCCCGGGCCGTGTCGATCTCCTCCGCACGTTCGGCGGCGTCGGCGAGAACCGTCATCACGTTGTTCGACACTTCCGCGAAGCCGCCGCGCACTGCGATGTGCTTCACGCCGCGCGCGTCCTTGTACGAGAGGCGGCCGATCTCGAGGGAAGTGAGGAACGCGGCGTGGTTCGGCAGGACACCGAATTCGCCGACCGTTCCAGGTCCGGTGACTTCGAACACCGGCTCGTCGAGCAGGCCACGGCGCGGGGTGACCACTCTCAGCTGGATTTCCTGTGCCATTGTCGGGTTCGCGTAGCGTTACGGGCGCGTCAGGACGCCATCTTCTTGGCGTTTTCGATCACGTCCTCGATCGTGCCCATCATGTAGAACGCCTGCTCGGGCACGTCGTCCATGCGGCCTTCCGCGATTTCCTTGAAGCCGTGGATGGTTTCCTTCAGCTTCACGTACACGCCCTTGCGACCGGTGAACGGTTCGGCGACGTTGAACGGCTGCGAGAG
>Ga0073934_10011946_pt1 | contig 10367 bp, 8 predicted proteins | sample LarsenN4metaG_FD_76834 | JGI IMG/M metagenome (GOLD analysis project Ga0073934, IMG submission 76834) | Hot spring sediment bacterial and archeal communities from British Columbia, Canada, to study Microbial Dark Matter (Phase II) - Larsen... ... | reverse complement strand
GTGGAGGCGTCCCACTTGCTGCGGATCAGGCCGTCCGCCTCCAGCCGGTGCAGCAGCGGGTACAGCGTGCCCGCCTGCACCTGGACAAGCTCGCGGCTGGCCTCGCGAAGCTGCTGCTGCAGCTCGTAGCCGTAGGTGCTTGCCTTGGCGAGGACCGACAGCACCATCAGATCGAGGCTGCCGCGCAACAGGTCGGGGCCGAAGCGTTCCGTCACCGGTTGATCTCCTGATCGACGTCCGGACGGTGTATATGTTGCCACGCGATATATCGGCTGTCAATCTATTTCTCGGGAAAACCGCAACGGCCGGTCGCTGGCAAGCTCGTCCAGTCCGCGTTACACCAGCGACATGACGTCGATGCCCGCGATCCCGCTCCGCTGGTTCGTCCCCCTGCTGCTCGGAGTCTGCCCGTTGTCCGCCGCCACGTCATCCGCCGAGGAACCGCGGGGGGCACTGCTGCTCATCGGCGGTTCGGAACGGGACGACAACCGGCTGCTGTGGGATGAATTCGTCCGGCTCGCCGGCGGGCCCGGTGCGACGGTCGCCGTGTTTCCGACGGCAAGCAACAACCCGGAGCGGACAGGTCGGCTCTACGCCGAATTCTTCGTCAAACTGGGCCTGAAGTCGGTGGTCGTCCCCTTGTCTGCCCGACTGGGCGAGGGAGACGTTCGAGCGCTCGCATATGACGCCGATTGGGTGCACCGGGTCCGCTCGTCGAACGCGGTGTTTCTCGCCGGCGGAGAGCAGCGGCGATATCGGGCCGCACTGGTCAATGCCGACGGCAAGAACACGCCGATGCTGGACGCCATCTGGCATGTGTACCGGCAGGGCGGCCTCATCTGCGGGACCAGCGCCGGCATGGCCGTGATGAGCCGCATCATGTACGCCGATGCGGAATTCAACCTCCCGGTGATGCTCAATGGCGCGGTCATGGGACGCGAGGCCGATGTCGGCCTGGGCTTCGTTCCCAAGGACTGGTTCGTGGACCAGCACTTCCTGGCGCGCGGGCGGTTTGCCCGCTCGCTGGTGGCGATGCGGCAGTACGGCTTTCCGTACGGGCTGGGCATTGATGAGGACACCGCCGTGGTCATCGAGCAGGGCCGTCGCGCCCGCGTCGTTGGCTACCGGGGTGCGCTGATTCTCGATGCCTCGGCCGCCGTGAGCGATCCGCAGGAGCCGCGGTTCAACCTCCGCAATGTGCGGCTGTCGTACCTGAGCCACGGCGACGAGATCGACTTGTTCACTCGGAGCGTGACCGTCGCTCCGGAGAAGACGGATGAGTTCCGGATCGACCCGTTCGCCCCCGGCTTCAAGCCGTATTACCTGACGAAGCAGTTCTACAACGACATGGTCGCGAACATGATGCTGCTGGAGGTGATGTACAAGCTGATCGACAGCCCGCACGACGAGGCCACCGGGCTGGTGTTCGACGGCGCCGCAGCGAAGTCGCAGACTACAACGCCGGGGTTTGAGTTCACGTTTCGACGGACGCGGGAGTCGATCGCGTGGGAATCCCCGACGGCGCCGGGGGACGCGCACACGGTGCTGAACGTGTTCCTCGATATCCGGCCGATCACGGTTCGCGGGCCGCTGTACGAGTAACTTCGGACGTCACTCGTCGTCCCATTCCCCCTCGGGGCTTGTCGTCTCTTCCGCTTCGATCTTCGCCAGCACATCCGCCTCCTCGCGGGCGGCCTTGATCGGGGACTGGTCGTCGCGCGAGCGGAAATACAGCCTGATCGGCACCTCCTTGAACGGCAGTTCCTCGCGGAGCACCCCCAGCAGATACCGCTTCCACGATTCGTCGAACAGAATCGCGTCGTTGACCTTGAGCACGATCGTCGGCGGCTCCGTGGACACCTGCGTGGCAAACAGAATGCGGGCCGTCCGGTTCTGCCGCATCGGCGGCGGCCAGTTCTTCACCGCGGCTTTGACGAGCCGATTCAACTCCCCCGTCGGCACGCGGAACCGGGACTGCTTGTAGATCGACTGCGCCAGGTTGATGAGCTGCTTGACGTTCTTTCCGGTCCGCCCGGTGATCACCGCCACCGGCACGTAGCGCATGTCGGCGAATGTCTCGAACAGGTACTCGGCCCAGGCCTCCGTGTCGGTCCCCTGCGCCAGGTCCCACTTGTTGACGACGAAGATGCACGGCTTGCATTCGTCCCGGATCTCGGAGACCAGCTGCTTGTCGACCCGCGAAATCTTGTCGGTGCAGTCGAAGAACATCAGCACCACGTTGGCCCGGCGGATGCTCCGCTTTGCGCGGGCCAGGCCGTACCACTCCACGTCGTTCGCCAGGCTCTTCCGTTTCCGCACGCCGGGGGTGTCGATGGCGATGAATGCCTTGCCGTCCAGCTCAAACCGCACGTCCACGCTGTCCCGCGTGGTGCCGGGGATTTCGCTGACGATCATCCGCTCGGTCTCGGCGAGCTGGTTGATGAACGTGCTCTTGCCGACGTTCCGCCGGCCGACGATGGCCAGCTTCAGCTCCGGCTCGGCTTCCAACTGCTCACCCGCGGTGGCCTCGTTCTCATCCGGCGGCGGAAGATGCTCGACGATCGCGTCCAGCAACTGGGCCTCGTTCCGGTTCCCCTTCACGCTGGTCGTGAGGAGCGGGCCGTCGAACAGCTTGTAGAACTCGGCGACCTCGTTGTCGAGTTTCGGTGAATCGCATTTGTTGACCACCAGCAGCTTGGGCTTGTCGATCTTTCGCAGCCGTTGGCTCACCTGCCGGTCGAGCGGCGTGATTCCCGCCGGGCCTTCGACGACGAAGACGATCAGGTCGGCGGTGTCGATCGCGATCTGAATCTGGTGGTCGATCTCGGCGGTCAATTCGCTGACGTCGACAATCCCGATGCCGCCGGTGTCGACCAGCTCGAAATATCGGCCGCCGTGGTGCATCAAATATGTGACACGGTCGCGGGTGACGCCGGCCATGGGATCGACGACCGACACCCGCTTGTGGGCGAGCCAGTTGAGCAGCGAACTTTTGCCGACATTCGGCCGGCCAACAATGGCCACCTGCGGGACGGACATGGGGTCTTGAACTTTCCTGACGAAACGTCTGTCGTCCCGCAGTATACTCGATGGGAGCAGATCTGTAGACTGCTATTGATTGAGGGGGGAGAATTGCCATGCCTGTCGACGTCCAGACCGTCCGCGACGCCGCGCTGCAACTTTCCGAACAAGACCGGATCCTGTTGGTCGGGGATATCCTGGAGTCGCTCCCCGCCGAAGCCATGTTGACCGACGATGAACTGTACGCGGAACTGCAACGTCGCGTCACCGAAGGGATGACGGACGGGATTCCGTGGGAGCAGGTCCGCGAAATGCGGTGAAGGCGGACAACATGGCTGTCATCTTTCATCCCGCGGCAGTCCAGGAGTTTCTGCGTTCGCGTCGGTGGTATGCCAAACGTGATCTTCGCGTCGAACAGCGATTTGCTGAGGCCGTCAACGACGCGATTGCTCGTGCAGAGGCCGCTCCGGAGTCTCACCCGGTTTTCCGGGGGCAATTTCGTGAGGTCCGCGTCCGCAGATTTCCCTTTGCCATTTATTTCCGGCTGGAGAATGCGGCTGGGAACCCCTCGATAGCGGTCTACGCCGTCGCTCACACCAGTCGCCGGGCGGGATATTGGGTGCGTCGTCGATCTCCGGGTGAATGAATCGCTGTCACCGTTACCTGCGATGAACCAAAATGTCCTTCACCGCCGATCTCGTCATGTTTGGCCCTGCTGCCGTTGATCGGCGGGCTGCGCCCTCACGGTCCGAAGCCGAAACCTATTGCCGGCGGCTGGCGACCACGCACTACGAAAACTTCCCGCTGGTGTCGTGGCTGCTGCCGCGGCGACTGCATCAACATTTTTACAACGTCTATGCCTATTGCCGCTGGGCGGACGATCTGGGAGACGAGGTTGGCGATCGCGACCGGTCGCTGGAGCTTCTGGCGTGGTGGCGGCGGGAGTTGGAACGGTGCTACGCCGGGGAGACAGAGCACCCCGTATTCGTCGCGCTGGCGGGGACGATCGAGCGGTTCCGGATTCCCCAGCAGCCGTTCGCCGATCTGATCTCCGCGTTTGAGCAGGATCAGCGCGTCACCGAGTATGACACGTTTGACCAGCTCCGCGACTATTGCCGCCGCAGCGCCGACCCGGTCGGTCGGATCGTGCTGCATCTCTGCGAGCAGTACAACGACCGCAACGCCGCGTGGTCGGACAGCATCTGCACCGGGCTGCAACTGGCGAACTTCTGGCAGGATGTGGCCCGCGACTTCGACATCGGCCGCATCTACCTCCCGCGGGAGGACTACGAACGATTCGGCTACACCCGCGAGGACTTCGACCGGCGGACCACCAACGATCCCTTTCTGACTCTGATGCGGTTTGAGGTCGATCGCGCCCGGCAATGGCTGAGGGACGGGCTGCCGCTCGTCGGGCACCTGCCGGGACGGCTGCGGGTGGACATCGACCTGTTCGCCCACGGCGGGCTGAAGATTCTGGACCGCATCGAGCAGATCGGCTACCGCGTGTGGGACCGCCGCCCGGTCGTCACCAAGTGGGACGCCGCCGCGTTGTTGGTGCAGGCCATCGGCCGCGCCGGCTGGTCGTCGCTGCGTGGTCTCCGGTCGCGGGAGTAGGTCTGGCGAGCCGAGCCGGACCGCGGCAGCCCCGCGGGGTGCAGTGCCGGCCGACTCTGCGTCGGCGTTCAGCTCGCGACGACCACGGGAAGTCGCTCGCAACGGCCTGCGACTTCCCCTATTCTGGGCGGGCCAGGTTGGTCTTCGCCGCAGGAATCGCCCATGGGTCATCGTCCGTATCTGACCGCCCCGCAGCCGCTGTCGACCATGCCGCCGGGGATTCCGTACATCGTCGGCAACGAGGCCGCCGAGCGGTTCAGCTTCTACGGGATGAAGGCGATCCTGACGATCTACATGATCAAGTACCTGCGGGATTGGGACGGCGCCCCGGCGTATCTGGGCGAAAACCAGGCGGCGGCCGTGTATCACACCTTCAGCGCCGCCGTATACGCCTTCCCTCTGTTGGGGGCCGTGCTCTCCGACTGGTTGTGGGGCAAGTATCCGACGATCCTGTGGCTGTCGATCGTTTACTGCCTGGGACACGCCGCGTTGGCCTTGATTCCGGCATCGCTGGGCTTGTTCATCGGCCTGGCGTTGATTGCCATTGGTTCGGGGGGGATCAAACCCTGCGTCTCCGCACACGTCGGCGATCAGTTCGGGTCGCAGAACCAGCATTTGGTGACTGCCGTTTTCGGCTGGTTCTATTTTTCGATCAACTTCGGATCGTTCTTCGCCTATCAGTTCAACCCCGTCATTTTGGATCGTGGCGGGCCGCATTGGGGACCGCATCTGGCGTTCGGTCTGCCGGGCGTATTGATGTGCATTGCCACGTTCGTTTTCTGGTTGGGGCGACACCGGTTCGTGCACATTCCGCCGGGCGGGACGGCCTTTCTGCGGGAATCCTTCGGTGCGGAGGGCCGGAGCGCGATCCTGCGATTGCTGCCGCTGTACGCGTTCGTCAGCGTGTTCTGGGCCCTCTACGACCAGACCGGTTCGACGTGGGTCGTGCAGGCCGAGAAGATGGACCGGCACTGGCTGGGAATCGAATGGCTGTCGTCGCAGGTGGGCGCCGTCAACCCGATCCTGGTGATGGTGTTCATCCCGATGTTCAACTACGTTGTGTTTCCGATCACCGATCGCATCTGGAAATTGTCCCCGCTGGGAAAGGTGGCGATCGGCTTTTTCCTGACGGCCGGTTCGTTCGCCGTCGTCGCTGTCACGCAGTCCTGGATTGATCGCGGCTTGACGCCGAGCATTGTCTGGCAGTTATTGGCCTACGCAATCCTGACGGCGGGCGAGGTGCTGGTTTACGGCACGTGCCTGGAGTTCTCCTACACGCAGGCCCCCAACCGCATGAAGTCCATCATCATGGCGATTTTCCTGTCGACGGTGGCCATTGGGAATTCCCTGACCGCATTGATCAACTACTATCTGGTGGATGAGAGCGGTCGCCCATTGTTCGAGGGTGCGAAATACTTCTGGCTGTTCACGGCAATGATGGCCGTGGCGTCTTTGGGATTCCTCGTGGTGGCGGCAACCTACCGCGGCAAGACGTACATCCAGCACGAGGAATCCCTGCCGGGGGCCTGATCCGGCCGGACTTCGCCCTGCAATTGCAATCTGGAAGCGTCGCGCCCACACTGGCATCCATCGCGGCGTAGTTGCCGATGAAGACCGGCGAACCCCTTTCCTCTCTTGCGAGATGAGTAACGATGAACCGACGGATCTGGTCGTGGTTGCTGGCCGGTGGTGCAGCGTGCGGGCTGATCGGCTGCGGCGGGCCGAGTCAGGAGTTCAAACCGGCGGCCGAGTTGCCCGCGGCCCACGACGACCACGGCCACGTCCACGGGGAATCCGCCGAGGGGCCGCATCACGGGGCGCTGGTGGAACTCGGTGAAGAGGAATTCCACGCCGAGATCGTCGTCGACGGCAAGGCCCATTCGCTGAAGCTGTACCTGCTCGGCCCGGACGCCAAGACCGCGGCCAGCACCGCGGCGTCCGAGGCCACGATCGCCGTCGAGGACGGTCCGACGCTGACGTTGAAGGCGGTCGAAGGGCAGCCGGAAGGGATGAACACCGTCTTCGAGGTCGTCGACGAAAAGGCCGTCCACGACATCGCCGAGGCGGAGTTCATCCACGGCGAGCTGAAAATCACTGTGGGCGAGAAGGAGTTCAAAACGGGGCTGGATGTCCATTTCCATGCCGATCACGACCACGAGCATGAGGCCAAGCCCACCGAACCGGCCCCGGCCGAGCCTGAAGGGGCGGCGAAGCCCGAGTGATCCCGCGGCGGCGGTTTCCGGCGACTTTACCGGACGCTCGTCTGACCACGTTTGCCGGCAAAGTCGCCGTCGCTTCCCGCGCCTGCGGAAAGCGCAGCTTCGCTGTGATCTGGGGTAAGGAGCACGATCCGTTCACGGCGCGCCGTCCGGTGGTGAAGTCCCGCCCGATGCCGATCCGATAGCCACCACGGGGCAACAGGTTCGGTCGACTGGCAGGATCACGCCGCATGGATGGTCAGGATTGTGCCGCGCTGCGGCAGCGCGTCGCCGCGTTGGAAACCCAGGTCCGCAACCTGCAGCAACAGTTGCTTCAGGCGCAGAAACTGAGCACTGTGGGGGCGCTGGCGTCGTCGATCACGCACGAATTCAACAATATCCTGACGACCGTCATCAACTACGCCCGGATGGGGGTCCGGCACAAGGATGTCGCCACGCGCGACAAGGCGTTCGAGAAAATCCTCGCCGCCGGACAACGGGCCTCCAAGATTACCACGGGGATGTTGTCTTACGCGCGGCAGCAGGGGGACCGTCGCGAGCCGATGGACCTCGTGACGCTGGTTGAGGACGTGCTGGTCCTCTGCGAGAAGGACTTGCAGCGTTACCGGGTCCGTCTGGAAACCCGGTTTGAGGGCCGACCCGTCGCCCCAGTCAATGCGGGGCAGGTCCAGCAGGTTCTGCTGAATCTGATTGTCAATGCCCGGCAGGCAATGACCAACGGAGGGACGTTGACCGTGGGCGTGCGTCCCAGTCCGGAGGGGGGCCAGGCGGAAATCAGCGTCCGCGACACCGGCTGCGGCATTCCGGCCGATAAGCTGCGGCAGATCTTCGACCCCTTTTTTACGACGAAGACGGCCGACGATCAGGGGCAAGGGGGGACCGGCCTGGGCCTGTCGCTGGCCAAAGAGGTGATGGAGAGCCACGGGGGGCGGTTGCGCGTGGAAAGCACCGTTGGAACGGGCACCACATTCACGCTTAAGTTCCCGATGCCTTCGTCTGCGGCGCCCAAACCGGCCCTGCAAGCAGTGGGGTAACTCCGCGGCACGCGGCGGTTTTGGTTTCGCTCGGACTCCGGGCAAGCGGAGCGTCGGCGGAAACAGGGATTGACGCCCCCCGGCCGCGTGAACTACGGTTCCGCGCTCGTCGCTTCCAGTCTCCGCTATTCCCCCTGTCTCCGGGTGCTGTCATGACCGGCCGGACCGCCGCCGTGCTCTCCGTCTGCGCCCTGGTCCTGTCGATCGCGCGCTCGCTGGCGGGCGCGGAGCCGGCCACCCCTCAACGGGACGACTGGCTGGTGGTGATGTCCGACGGCCGGATTCTGAGGGGCAGCGTCGTCCGCCATGCGACGGGCTACTACGTCGAACGCCCCGGCGGACGGATGTTGGTCCCCCATGAACAGATCCGTTGCGTGGCCCGAAGTCTTCCGGACGCCTACCGTCAGCAACGGGAGGCCATGGTCAACCCCACTTCGGCCGGGCTGATCCAGTTGGCAGAATGGTGCATCTCCTACCATCTGTATGACGAAGCGGCAGACGAACTCCGCCGGGCGCTGCGGCGCGACCCGCAAAACGACGTGGCCCGACAGATGTTGGCCCGCTTGCAGGAGCAATTGCTTGCCGCGCCAACCAAACCCCTGGAGCGCCCCGCGGCTAACCGCTATGGCGAGTTGACGCCCGAGGTGGAGTCCCTGGGAGGACTTTCCCGAGAAACCGCGGCGACCTTTACCTCCAAAATCCAGCCACTGCTGATGAACAAGTGCGGCAACGCCGGGTGTCATGGACAGAGCGATGACAACGGATTCCGCTTGACTGGAGTGAGATTCGGCTCGGCGAACCATCGTCGTTCGGCCGAAATGAATCTGGCGTTGGTCCTCAGTTCGATTGACATTCACAACCCGAATCGCAGCCCGCTGTTACAACAGATCCGGGGGGGCCATGGCGGAGCCCCGGTAACGCTGTTTGGCGGGCCGCAGGGGACTGCGCAACTCAAGATGCTTACCGATTGGGTTCAGGCCGTCGCCGCGGAGCGTGTGGCTGAGGAGGAAAAGCTTGCCAAACGCCCCCCCTTGAAATCGCAACGCGGGACCAGACCGAGTCTCCCGGAGGAGGCGACGGCCCAGCCGGTCTCGGAAGCTTCAGACCAGGTCGTGATCCCAGCTGGAGGGGCCACCGAGCCGGAACAGGGAAGCGTGATCCAACTGGCCGGAGCGACATCCGAACCGTCTCCTGGCCCAGCGGAAGAGACTCCCGAAGCGGTTGCCCCCCGTCGGCGGATTGATCGGTTCGATCCCGAAGAATTCAACGCCCGGTTCGGCGTTCCAGCACAACGGCCGAAATAGGCGGGAGATTCCCCACCGATGCACCTCGTTCCTTCGAATCGTCTCGGTCTTCGAATCGGCCAAGTGTTCCTCGTTGCTGGGCTCTTGCTGCTGGTCAGCGGCTGCCTGCTGACCAAGACACGCCGGGACCCCTTGCTCCACGAGCCGGCCGAGTTTTCCTGCGGCGAGCAGTACCCTGCAGCCGGGCGCTGACCGCCTCTACAGGCACCACCGGCGAATGAGCGATTCATACAGGTCGATGCCGCGTCGGATCTGCTCCAGCGCAATCCACTCGTCGTCGGTGTGCGCCTGACGAATGCTGCCGGGGCCCAAGACGGCAATCCGCTTCACGGCGGAATACAGAACGCCGTCCGTTCCGTAAGACACGGTCCGGGAACGGTCTTGCCCTGTCGCCTGCAGCAATTCCTGGATGTACTCCGATTGTGGGGCGCAGTAGAGCGGTCCCGCCTGCCAGGTGACCTCGAATTCGATGCCGCAGTTGTCAGCGGCCTTGCGGGCCCGTTCCAGGAGCAACTCGGGGTCCATCCCCGGCATCGGCCGGTAGTAGACCGTACAGATCGACTGCGGGGCCGTGATGTTGACGGCGTGCGTGTGGTCGTTGATGCCAATGTTCCAACTGACCCACGGCGGCTCAAACTCGGCGTTCTGCCAGACCGGGTCGGACACGGTTTCGTCATGAATGCGCTTCATCTCCACGAGAAAGGGGATCATGGCGAGATTGGCATTCAAGCCGTCACGGGTGCTGGAGTGGGCCGCTCGCCCGCGGGAAATCGCCCGAAAGCCGTAAGTCCCCTTGTGACCATGCACGACGGACAACTCCGTCGGCTCGCCGATGATCCCCCGGGCTCTGCCGGCCACCAATTCCCGATAGAGTTCGGAACGTCGGACAACCTCCGCAGCGCCGCGATAACCGACTTCCTCATCCGCCGTGGAGACGACATACAGTGGCTGGCGGAGCTGACTCGCCGTGACGCGGGCAGCGGCTGCCAGAAATGTGGCCAGCGAGCCCTTCATGTCGCAACTGCCACGGCCATAAAGACGTCCGTCACGAACGGTCGGTTGGAATGGTCCATGATCGGGACAGGACCAGCTGTCGGCGGGAACGGTGTCGGTATGGGAAAAATAGGCCAGACCGCCGGATCCTGTCCCTTTGCGTCCGATCACGTTCGCCT
>Ga0073934_10011944_pt1 | contig 10369 bp, 6 predicted proteins | sample LarsenN4metaG_FD_76834 | JGI IMG/M metagenome (GOLD analysis project Ga0073934, IMG submission 76834) | Hot spring sediment bacterial and archeal communities from British Columbia, Canada, to study Microbial Dark Matter (Phase II) - Larsen... ... | reverse complement strand
CGCCCGTCGCCGGAGATGTCGCCGGCCATCACCTGGGTGCCAATGCCGGAATCATCATCAATCAGATGCGACATCCAATCGACCGGGCCGTTCGCAGTTCGTTTCAGCTCGAACCAATACAGGACGGCCGGGGCGTCGGGCTCCGCGTCCCCCTTGGGGCCATGCGCCCAGTACCTTTTGCCGGTGACGATGTCCTTGAGGCCGTCACCGTTCATGTCGACGAGGTCGATGGCGTGGAGTTGCGAAAACACGACGCCGTGGGGATTGTCGGCCGGAGTTGCGCCAAGGATCGTGTTCGCCGTGAACTTCCGTTCGTCGCCGTCCTTCGTCTGCCGATACCACACCAGCCCGTAACCGTGGGCCTGCAGACTGGTGATGACGTCATTGAGGCCGTCGCCATCGACGTCGTAGGCGTACATCTGCGCCCCGCCGGCAGCCGAAAACTCGACGTCGTGTTTTGTCCAGGCGGCAACGTCGGCGCGTGATGCCGGTTGCTCCCACCAGCCGGATTTTTCGAGGAGATCCATTCGGCCGTCGCCATTGACGTCGCCGACGCCCAGCCCATGCGTAAACCGCTGGACGCCAACGTTCGGGGAGATCTGGTGGAACGTCCAGGGCTCCGTGGGCTTCGACCAGTCGGGGTTGGCAAAGCCGAAATGGCCGCCAACCGAGCAGACGATCTCCGGTTTGCCGTCGCCGGTGAGGTCGGTCCACGTCGGCGACTCGTTGTCGACAACGTCCAGCACTTTGTGCCGGACCCACATCCCGTCCTTCCCCTGCGGGTTCTCGTACCAGGATGCGTCGGCTCCGGGAAAACCGTAGATCAGGATGTCGTCCCAGCGGTCTCCATTCAGGTCATGAACGAACGCGAAGAAGTTGTCCGAATAGCCATGCGGGTCGAACGGCTTGGGCGGATAGTAGACGTGCTGCTTCGCGAAGTCGGGACCGGCAAACCAGAACGGCCCGGCAACAATGTCGCGGTGACCGTCGCGGTTAAAGTCTCCGAATGCCGCCCCCTCGGCGAAGAACTTGTCCGAAAGTTGCAGTTTGCGGAACGTGCGTTGTGGCGGCGCGTCCGCGGCATGCAGTTCGGGAATGACGGCGGCCGTCCATACAAGGACCAGGGAAAGGCGGGCCCGGAACGACATCGGCTGGTCTCTCTGCAGCAGGGGGCGACGACGGGACATTTGTCCGACCACGACACTGTACAGCAGACCGCGCGACTGCGAAATGGGGGCGATGCCGCCGACTACTGAAAACTCCTCAGGATCGCCCGTTGTTCCAGCGACCATTCGTAAACGCGACCGTCGAGTCCTCCGGAATAGAGCCGCCGCCCGTCGGGGTGAAAGCTCAACGCTCGAATCGTTCCGCTATGCGCGGCGAGCGTGGCCTCCTCTTGACCGTCCGCCGCACGCCACAAGTGGATCGTCCTGCCGAAGCCGCCTCCCGCCAGCCATTTCCCGTCCATGGAGAAGTCCAGGGCGCACGTGGCCAAGTTATCGCAGCGACGTTCCCAGCGCAACTGGCCTGTCGCGCGGTTCCAGACTCGCACAATCCCTTCCTTGCCTCCCGTTGCGATCAGACTCCCGTCCGGCGAGACGGCCAGGGCCGAGCAATGCGCGTCGCGCACATCCCAGCGGCGCTCAATCACACCGGTCGGAACGTGGTACACCAGCAGTTCGAAATTGTCGGCAATGATCGCAGACCATGCTCCATCGGCCGACGTTTCCACGAGCGTCAGCGAACCCGTCGTCCGAGTCTGCCTCTGATCCACGCCCCGCCCATTCCAGGTCCAGCAGGTGATCACGCCTCCGTTGGTCACGCCCACGGCAGTTCGCCCATCGCCCAGCGTTTTCAGATCAGAGATCGGCCCATCCGCAGGTTGCAATTCCAACTCAGCCGTGAACTCGCGGTCGTGAATCCAACGCGTCTGCCCCAAAGATGAAGTCGTGCAGATCAGTCGGGGAGAGCGGGATGACACGTCGGCATCCACCAATTGCGTGTTGAGGTACCGCAGCGTCTCCGAATCGGACGGCTCTTCCAGATTGATCAGCACCAGCCCTCGATGAAAGCAGTTGAACCACAACGTGTGCCCATCATCGGTGCAACCCAGGCTATAAACCGGGTACTGCTCTTCAAGGAGCGTCGTTGCGATGGGATTGGGAGAGTAGCCATTCAAGGAGGTCAGTGCGCCGAGGACAACCACCACGATGGCTCCCAGGCAGAGACCCTCGCGCAGGTATTCCAGGGACACCCAACCGTGTCGTGTGGAGCCGGGCACGGACCTGTCGTTGACTCGACGCATCTGACGATCCTTCACAAGAGTCGGTCGGGGTGGCGGACGGCGGGTTGGCGGGGTTCCGCCTCGGTCCAACAATAGGATTGCCAGCGTTCGTGAATCTTCTCTGGCAGGATTGAGGAAGAATTCACGCAGCTCCCTGGCAGGGAAGCCACACGAGCGTATTGGTTCCTGCCGGGCGCTCCGGCGGATCAGTCGGCCAGGGGAATGGCTGCCATCTGGCAACGAGCAGTCGCGCGCCAGCAGCCTGCAGGATGGCCATCAGTCGTCCCTTCCCATTGAAACCTCATTGTGTCGCGCTCGATGGGAGACGTGGATGTCCATCGTCTCCGGCAACAAGATTCCAGGCCAACGCCAAGGCACTTCGCGTGCCAAACCGCCGGTCCCCCGCGTGCGGAATCCAAAACGACGTTGTCGGGCAAGGAGTTGTGACGCAGGCCGTTCATGCCGCCGTCACCCGAGGGGGCCCCGCCGCTGGCACAGCCGCTCGTCGAGTGCCCGTTCCCTGCGCAAAGATCTGAAGTGATCGTTGAAGACCCAACGGCGACGGGGTCCTGGATGTGGCCGACGCGCATGCAAGACGCGTCAAGTACAGGCAGCCTCGCATTCGAGAGAAGCGATCCCGGAGTCCACGAGGCACTGTGATAATCCGCAGCAACTCTTGGTTTCTGTCCCTGCTCTGGCAGGGTATCCTGTATCGCCTTCAGGAGCAGCAACACCGATGTTCCCGCTACGCGATGACATCCCGACGCGCACCGTGCCGTGGGTGAATTACTCGATCATCGCCGCCTGTGTGGTGGTGTTCTCGATGCAGGCAGCGTCTCCGGATGGCGGCGAGCGGTCCGCCTTCGAATACGGCATGGTGCCGGCCAGAGTGACGGGCCTGCCGCCAACGCCGCCTCCCGAGCCGCCGTCAGGGCATCCGGAGCTGCGATTCCCGGCGTTCGACGAGGTTCCGCCTCCCGCGATCTCGCCGTGGCTGACGCTGTTCACCTGCATGTTCCTGCACGGCGGGCTGATGCACATCGTGGGCAACATGTGGTTCCTGTACATCTTTGGCGACAACGTGGAAGATCGGTACGGTCACGTGGGTTATGCGCTGATGTATCTTGGTTGCGGACTGGCAGCCGGCGTGCTGCATATCGTTTCGTCCCCCGCGTCACCCATCCCGACGGTCGGCGCCAGCGGTGCGATTGCCGGCGTGATGGGGGCCTATTTCGTCATGTTCCGTCACGCGCGGGTGCTGACGCTGATCCCCCTGGGCATCTTCACGCAACTGGTCGCCGTACCTGCGCCGTTTTTTCTCGGCATCTGGTTCCTGTTCCAGTTGCTGTCGGCGGCGGCCTCTTCGGGTGTCGGCGGCGGGGTCGCGTGGTGGGCGCACGTCGGCGGCTTCGCGGCCGGGGTGGGTGTGACCTGGCTGCTCGGTCTCGTCGGCAGGGTGCCGCGAGGATACGTTCGCGAATATCCTCTGCCTGCCTGGCAGCGCCGGAAGCTGCCATGGCACTGACCCGCGACGATCTGGCCCAGCGTTTTTTTGATCAGTTGCCCTTCACGCCATACGCGGTCCAGGAAGATGCGCTGCTGGCGTGGTTTGCGAGCGACACCGGCGTCCTCGTCTGCGCCCCGACAGGAACCGGCAAGACTCTCATCGCCGAGGCCGCCCTGTTCGAGGCGTTGCACACCGGTCGCAAGGCGTACTACACCACTCCACTGATCGCGCTGACCGATCAGAAGTTCGTCGAGCTTCAGGCGGCCGCCGAGCGCTGGGGATTTGACAAGGACCAGGTCGGCCTGGTCACCGGCAACCGGAAGGTGAACCCCGAGGCGACGGTGCTGGTCGTCGTCGCCGAGATCCTGCTCAACCGGCTGCTGCACGCCGAGGCCTTCGACTTCAGTGACGTCTCCGCCGTGGTGATGGACGAATTCCACAGCTTTTCTGATCCCGAACGGGGCATCGTGTGGGAGTTCGCGCTGTCGCTGCTGCCGAAGCACGTGCGGCTGTTGCTGTTGTCGGCAACGATTGGCAACGCGGTCGACTTCGTCTTGTGGCTGGACCGCTGTCACGGCCGGCGATTGGAGCTGGTGCAGGGGACGGAGCGGAAAGTCCCGCTCTCGTTCCGCTGGGTGCCGGACAAACTGCTAACCGAACATCTGGAGGAGATGGCCGCCGGCGACGCCGAATCGCGCTACACGCCGGCGCTGGTGTTCTGCTTCAACCGGGACGAATGCTGGAACGTCGCCGAGGAACTCAAGGGCAAGGCCATGCTTGCCGAGGGCCAGCAAAAGGCGCTCGGAGAAGAGCTCGCCAAGCATGATTGGTCCAAGGGGGTCGGGCCGAAGCTGAAGCAGCTTTTGTTCCGCGGCGTGGGGGTGCATCACGCTGGTCTGTTGCCGAAGCACAAACGGGTCGTCGAGCACCTGTTCCAGAAGAAGCTGCTGTCGATCTGCGTCTGTACGGAGACCCTCGCGGCGGGGATCAATCTGCCGGCGCGGTCGGTGGTGTTGCCGTCCTTGCTGAAGGGGAAGCCCGGGCAGCAGAAGATCATCGATCCCAGCGCCGCCCATCAGATGTTCGGGCGCGCGGGCCGGCCGCAGTTCGACAAGGAGGGATTCGTCTTCGCCTTGCCACACGAGGATGACGTCCGGATCCTCCGCTGGAAGGAAAAGTACGACCAGATTCCCGAAGACACCAGGGACCCCTTGCTCATCAAGGCCAAGAAGGCACTCAAGAAGAAGATGCCGACACGCAGTCCCGAGCGGCAGTACTGGAACGAACAGCAGTTCGAGAAGCTGCGGAACTCACCGCCGGGACATTTGATGAGCCGCGGCCCGTTGCCCTGGAGGCTGCTGGCGTACCTGCTGCAACTCTCGCCTGATGTCGATCGCCTGCGGCAACTGGTCCGCAAGCGGCTGATGGAACCGAAGCAACTGGACGCCGGCGAAAAGCACCTCGAAGAGATGCTGCTGACGCTGCACGCAGGAGACTACGTCCGTCTGGAACCAGAACCGCCGCCTCCACCAGCAGTGTCTTCAGATGAGGCCACGACGCCGGAACCAGAGCCCGCGAAGACTTCGTGGCTGTCGCAGCAGTTGCAGGCGGCGATGAATCAGCAATGGGAGGCGCAGGGCATCCAGGTTGCGGCGTCGACGACGGAGACTGCGCGCTATCGGCCGCAGTTCGCCTATCCCACGGAGACACTCGCCGGCCTGCTCGTCTTCCGCAGCGTCAATCCGCTGTACGGGCGGTTTCTGATGCAACACCTCGGCATCGCCGACCGGACCGAGCGGATTCAATTGTGGGAATCGCTGCTGGAGTTTCCGCCGGCGCTGCTCAGGAACGTCCGCGTGCCCCCGCCGCAGAAGATGCCCCCGGGCCCGCTGGCGCTGTCAAAGGTCGATCCCGAAATCGTCAGCCGGGGATTGATCGCCGCGCAGGACCTTTATCCCGAGTTCGATCCCGACGTACCATTTGAGGAACGCAAGTACGCCCCGCCGCTCGCCGACAAGGTGAAGCTCTGGTTCGACTCCGATTTCCCCAGCGTCCACGACCTGCGGGTGATCCCGGTCTGGTGCGCCGGCGAACTGCTGGAGTACGGCGGCAACTTCTACAACTATGTCTCCAGCCGGGACCTGTCGAAGCAGGAGGGGCTGGTGTTCCGGCACGTGCTGCGACTGGTATTGCTGCTCGGCGAGTTTGCCCAGCTCACGCCGCCCGAAACCGATCCGCAGACATGGCGCGAGGAGTTACAGGATCTTGCGGCCCAATGGACGGAATCCTGTCGGGCCGTGGACCCCAGCAGCACCGATCACATGCTCGTGCACGCGGCGGACCTGGACCTTGTGGCCTTGGACCGCCCGGTGCAGACGCCGGTGCTGGTTGAGGTCCACGAATCGCCGGAATCGGTGGAGGTGGAGGCCGAATTCGGCGCTGGACTGGATTTGGAGGAATAGCCGGGAAGTCCGCGAAACCGCGAGCACGGCGTCAGTTCGAGCGTCTCAGTCAGCGCGGGTGATGGTCACGGAGAATTCGCCGCGGTTGTCGGCAAGTTCGCTCCACGAATCATTGATTCGCAGGTACAGCGTGCCCGTGATCGGAGCGGCGAACGTCCGTCCCTCACCGATTGGCAAGATGCGAAGCATCGTTTCGGCCGCAGTCGCCTCTTCCGCCCGCAGGCAGGCGAGCAATTGCCCCAGCGGATGACCTTCGGCATAACGGATCGAAATCCCCCGCGGTCCGCTGACCCACGGCTTGGGCTCATCGGCGAGCGTGATTTCCCCAGTTGCGGTAATGGTGTATTCCTGCCCTTGCTCCAGCAACACCTGCGTTGACTGCCAGCCCCGTGTCGGTTCGATCATCACGGTCCGTGCCGGGGTCTCCGCTGTCAATGTGGACCCGCGCTGAAAGTCGATTGCCGCCCGCCCGCAATCGTAGCCGTATTGCAGGTTGACAACGTACAGCGCCCATTCCGTGGCCAGGTCGCGGCCGTCAGGTTCAAAGAGCTCTGTCAGTCGCCGGATGAACCGTGGACCGCGGCCGTCGCGCCCCAGTTGCTCGAACCGCTCGCGATACCGAGGGTGCGTGGCCAGGAAATGACAGGCCGACCACGACCAGCCGTAGGCGTCGTTCATCAGGAAATCGGCGGGCTGGAGTGCAAACACGTCCGCCAACGTCCGGGGATGACCGTCGGCAAACGCCTCACGGATCAGCGTTACGCGGCCCCAGCCGGCGGCCTCGTCGGGAGACGTCGGCATTACACCAAAACTCAATCGTCCGTCGGCCTGAATCCGATGCGTGCCGAAGTGTTCGGCCATCCCCTCCAGGTACCACACAGGCGTCTGCGTGTCCGGGACGAAGGTCATAAAGCAGTGCGTCACCTCGTGGAACAGCAGGTGTCGGCGGTAATAGTCGTAGAGCTGCTCTCGCATCCAGAACTCGTTGGCCCGGTGCCGGCCGTGATTGATTGGGGGCAGGTCGAGCGGGATCAACCCTGCCTCGCGGAAGAGTCGCTCGTCCTTGAGCAGGTAGCCGGTCATCTGAAAGTCGGTTCCGTTGCGGTCCGGCGGCAACGGGCCGAAGTACGCCTCCAGCGCGTCGTACAACTGATCAACATACCCCGGCAGCGTGCGGGCGGCGTCTGAATCGATGTCCGTGTACAGCTTCAGTCGCCGCGACTCGTACACGCGAATGCCGAGTTCCGCGAGCTGGGCATCGTCTTGCGGTTCGCGGGGATCATCCGGTCGAAACACCGGCTGCGGGGCCACCGGTTCGATGACGGCGGAGGGACTATCCACGGGCTCCGCGATCGGCTCCGGCTGCGCGACCGGCACGTCCGGCTCCACGGAGGCGACGGCCGCCGCTGTTGATGCGGTGGTCGCGGGCTTCGCCGTCGGCGACGCCGTCGATGCCGGCCCACAACCGATGCAGAGAATCAGCAGCGGAAAGGCCTCAACGACCAGCCGCCAGGATCGACTGGATCGCATGCGCCACCTCCGTCGCGGGCACCGTCGTCGCGGTCCCGGACCGCAGATCCTTCACCTGCCACGTCCCCTGCGCAAACTCCTGCGAGCCGGCGATGAGCGCCACGCGGTGGCCCTTCCGGTCGGCGTAGTTGAGCTGCTTGCCAAGCTTTACCGCCTCCGGGTAAACCTCGACACCGAATCCCTGCCAGCGAAGTTCCCGCGCCAGCCGATGATAGTCCGCCAGCCGACCGGCGTCGAAGTACGCAATCAGCACCTCGGCCGGCGTCGCCGCGGCAGACATCATCCCCAGTTCTTCCATCGCCGCGAGCAGCCGGTCGAGACCGAGGCTCGCGCCAACGCCCGGCAGCTTTTCCTTCGTGAACAGGCCGGCGAGATTGTCGTATCGGCCGCCGGAACAGATGCTGCCAATCCCCGGCAGATCGCTGAGGAACGTCTCGTAGATCGTGCCGGTGTAGTAGTCCAGCCCGCGGGCGATCGACACGTCGAGCGCCAACCGTTCGGCCGGAAGGCCAGCGGCGGACGCGGTCTCGAACAGCGTCCGCAGTCGTGACGCTCCCTCACGGCCGAGCTCACTGTCGGCGACCGCGGCGTCGAGTTCATCCAGTGTCGCTTCCGGCCGGGCAATAGACAGCACCCGCTGTGCCTGGGCCGCGTCGAGTCCCACTCGCTCCACCAGTTCCTCAGCCACCTTGTCCGGGCCGATCTTCGCCAGCTTGTCGAGCGCCCTGAGCACACCGACCGTGCGGTCTCCGAGCCCCAGCGTCTGCAGCAGGCCGTTGAGCACCATCCGGTTGTTGACCCGGATCGTGAACCGCTCGAAGCCCAAGGCGACCAGCAGGTCGTGAATCACCAGCAGTGTTTCCAGATCCGCGGCCGGGGACGTGGTGCCGATCGTGTCGAAATCGCACTGCATGAATTCGCGGTAGCGGCCCTTTTGGGTGTTTTCCCCCCGCCACACTGGGCCGAGATGATATCGCTTGAACGGCAAGCCGACTTCGTGCGAGTGCTGCGCGGCAAACCGGGCGAGCGGCACCGTGAGGTCGAACCGCATCGCGACGTCCCGGTCCCCCTGGTCGTGGAAGCGGAAGAGTTGCTTGTCGGACTCTTCCCCCCCCTTGCCGAGCAGAATCTCGGCGTACTCCAGCGCGGGGGTGTCGATGGGGCTGAAGCCGTAGCTGCGGAACACCCGCCGGGCGGTCTCCATGAACCGCTCGCGGACGAGCATCGTCGCGGGCAGGTAATCGCGGAACCCCTTCAGGACGCGGGGTTCGATGAGTTTCTCGGTCACGGGGGCAATCAATCACAAAACCAGAGGGATGAAGAGATAAGTAAACCGCGAAGGCGCGAAGGACTCACAGGAAGGCCTTGCAGCAAGAATGCATACGACAAGCCGTGGGCGTGATTTTGGCCAGCGACCTTCTCTTCCCTTCGCGTCCTTCGCGCCTTCGTGGTTGGCTGTCTGCTTTGACTTTCAGATGCTGACCACTGGCAGGGCCGGCAGGCCCTTTTTCTGTTGTTTCTTCCGCGGCGGCAGGATGGCCTCGGCGTATTCCCAGACCTGTTCGTGCGACTCGAAGAACTTGTCGTAACAACCGTCGTTATCGAACTCGCAGGAATCGGCGGAATAATCGCGACAGATCTGCGGGCGATTCTCATAAAAGCCGCAGCGGTGGTCCGGCTGCAAATGCTCGCAGTCGCCGTAGACCAGCAGGAACCAGGTGCCATCGTCGACGAACAACGCCGTCCGACCGTGCATCACGTACCACCGCAGGTGGTCGAAGTCCTCCCAGGTGGTGGGGGTATCAATCGGCAGGGCGTAATACCGGCAGCATTTGGCCGTGCAATAGCTGCACAGGATCTCCCCGGGTTTGAGGTCGGCTCGACGGAACTTCTTACGGGCCATGCGGCAGACTCCGTTGGAAACGGCCGCGGCATCCTCCCGATGCCGCGGGTAGCCCCGATCATACCGCCCAACGGACACGAGTGGCAGTCTGTCTGTGGGGAGGCATCAGACAGACCTGGCTTCAAGCATCACTGGCGTCAAGTTCGTGGCAGAACTCCGGATCAGCCGATTTCCGACATCGAGATCCGGATGGGGCGCCGGGACGCCCCATCCGATCCCGCTCCCTGGGGAAACTCCTTGACCACGCCGCGTGGGGGGGCCTATCATCCTATTGTGAGATTGTGGGTTACGTCGGCGAGACAGGACGGACCGACCGCGGCGGGCGCTCGTTGCGGGCGGCGTCTGGCCAGGCCCACGGCAGGAGTTGTATCCGGTCGTGACGGGGGGCGAGAACGGGCTGCACCCCGTTTTCGGGCCGCGTCGATAAGTAACGTCATGTCCTGTCAGCAAATATCATCCTCCCTGAACCGGCAGCAAGACCGAGGTGGTGCATGAACGTCTGGGGCAAGGTGCTGGCCTTCCTGGTCATCGTCGCCGCGATGGTGTCGACCTACTTCACCGCCAAGCTGATTGAGGTCCGCAATAGCTGGACGCGCAAGTCCCAGGACTTCGCAAAGGACTTTGCAACCACCAGCCAGCAGGTCAGCGACCTGCGTCAGCAAGAGCGGACGCTGATGCAGGGG
>Ga0073934_10011943_pt1 | contig 10371 bp, 9 predicted proteins | sample LarsenN4metaG_FD_76834 | JGI IMG/M metagenome (GOLD analysis project Ga0073934, IMG submission 76834) | Hot spring sediment bacterial and archeal communities from British Columbia, Canada, to study Microbial Dark Matter (Phase II) - Larsen... ... | reverse complement strand
TGGCGCCTGGTACGGGCTCGGTACCGCCGACATGAAAGGCTTCTTCCCGGTGGTGATCGAGGCCCTGCGCGGGCTGGACGCGCGCTCCCTGGCCGCGCCGGTGTGGGTGGTGGCCACGGCGGACGAGGAAAGCTCGATGGCAGGCGCGAAGACGCTCGTCGCCAACGGCAGGCCGCGCGCGCGCCATGCGGTGATCGGCGAGCCGACCGGCCTCGCCCCCGTGCGTGCGCACAAGGGCATCCTGATGGAAGCCATCCACCTGACCGGCCGCAGCGGCCATTCCTCCGACCCGGCCCTGGGCGTCAACGCGCTGGACGCCATGCACGCCGTGATGGGCGAGCTGATGCGCTGGCGCGAGGAACTGACCACGCGCTTCCGCGACGACACCTTCGCGGTGCCCTGGCCGACGCTCAACCTCGGCTGCATCCACGGCGGCGACTCGCCCAACCGCATCTGCGCGATGTGCGAACTGCACATCGACCTGCGCATGATGCCGGGCATGCTGCCGGACGCGATGCGCGAGGAAATGCACACGCGGCTGCTGCCGGTGGCGCAGCGCCACGGTGTCGGGCTGGCGATCCGGCCGCTGTTTTCCGGTACGCCAGCCATGGGCACGCCGGCGGAAGCCGCCATCGTGCGTGCCGCCGAGGCACTCACCGGCCAGCGCGCCGGCAGCGTCGCCTTCGGCACCGAAGGGCCCTACTTCAGCGAGCTCGGCATCGAGACGGTGATCCTCGGCCCCGGCGACATCGCCGTCGCGCACCAGCCGGACGAACACCTGCGCATGGATCGCGTCGCGCCGACGGTGGCGGTGCTGCGCGGGCTCATCGCCCGCTTCTGCGCGCGATGATGAAGCCGCCCGCCGCGCCGATGGCCGGGCCGCCGCCGGGCCCGCGGCGGGGCGCGGCCTGTATAATTTCCGCCCTTGCCACGCCCCGGTGAAACGCCCGTGAAACTCGATGCCGCCGCCTACGTGCAGTGGTTCCGCAATTCCTCGCCGTACATCAACGCGCACCAGGGCCGCACCTTCGTGGTGTACATCCCCGGCGAGGCGCTGGCGGGCGATTGCTTCGCCACCATCACCCACGACATCGCCCTGCTCGACAGCCTCGGCATCCGCCTGGTGCTGGTGCATGGCGCGCGCAAGCAGATCGGGGATGCGCTGAGCGAGCACGGCGTCGAGTCACGCTTCGAGAAGCAGACGCGCATCACCACCGCCGAGGCCCTGCCCTACATCGAGGACGCCGTCGGCCGCGTCCGCATCCGGCTGGAATCGCAGCTCTCGCTGGGGCTGGCCAACTCGCCGATGCACAACGCGCGGCTGCGCGTGGTGTCCGGCAATTTCGTCACCGCACGGCCGGTCGGCGTGCGCGACGGCTTCGATTACCAGTACACCGGCGAAGTGCGCCGCATCGACGTGCCGGCCATCAGCGCCGCGCTCAATGCCTCGTTCATCGTGCTGCTGTCGCCGCTGGGTTATTCGCCGACCGGCGAGGTGTTCAACCTCGACAGCGAAGATGTCGCCACCGCCGCCGCCGTGGCCCTGAAGGCGGACAAGCTGATCTTCCTCGGCGAGGACGACGGCGTGCGTGTCGGCAAGAAACTGGTGCGCGACCTCTCGCCGGAAAAGGCCTCCGACCTGCTCAACGCCAACAAGGTGAAGTCGGAAAGCACCTGGTGGCAACTGGAAGCGGCGGCGCATGCCGCCAGCCATGGCGTCGGCCGCGTGCACCTGATCGGCTACAACCGTGACGGCGCACTGCTGCAGGAACTGTTCACCCGCGACGGTTGTGGCACGCTGGTCACCGCGCAGCGCTACGAGCAGTTGCGCGCGGCCGGCGTGGAAGACGTCGGCGGCATCCTGGAGCTGATCACGCCACTGGAGGACGCCGGCATCCTGGTGCGGCGCTCGCGCGAGCGCCTGGAAACCGAAATCCGCCATTTCCATGTCATCGAGCGCGACGGCATGGTCGTCGGCTGCGCCGCGCTCTACCCGCTCGCCGACAAGTCGGGCGAACTGGCCTGCGTCGCCGTGCACGAGGATTACCGCGGCAACGGCCGCGCCAGCACGCTGCTTGCCGAGATTGAAAAGCGTGCGCGCGCCATGGGCCTGAAGAAACTGTTCACGCTGACCACGCAAACCGCGCACTTCTTCCAGGAGCGCGGCTTCGAGGCAACGAAGCCGGAAGCACTGCCGGAACCAAGAAAGTCGCTCTACAACTGGCAAAGAAATTCAAAAGTCTTTGTAAAGAATCTCTGATTTCGATTTCAAAAACCCACCCCACCTGAGGGCCGTTACTGGTGGATGCAACGCAGCGTTGCGCCGCCAGGAACGGCCAGGAGAACACAATGCCTGCGTACAGGTCGAAGACGTCCACTGCCGGCCGCAACATGGCCGGCGCCCGCGCCCTCTGGCGCGCCACCGGCATGAAGGACGGCGACTTCGGCAAGCCGATCATCGCCGTGTGCAACTCGTTCACGCAGTTCGTGCCGGGGCACGTTCACCTGAAGGACCTCGGGCAGCTGGTGGCGCGCGAGATCGAGAAGGCCGGTGGCGTGGCGAAGGAGTTCAACACCATCGCCGTCGATGACGGCATCGCCATGGGCCACGACGGCATGCTGTATTCGCTGCCGTCGCGCGAACTGATCGCCGATGCCGTGGAGTACATGGCGAACGCGCACTGCGCCGACGCCCTCGTCTGCATCTCCAACTGCGACAAGATCACGCCGGGAATGCTGCTGGCGGCGATGCGGCTGAACATCCCGGCGGTGTTCGTCTCCGGCGGCCCGATGGAGGCCGGCAAGACGAAACTCGCGATCGACCACAAGCTCGACCTCGTCGATGCCATGGTGGCCGCCGCCGATCCTGCGCGCTCCGACGAGGATGTGGCGGAAATGGAACGCTCGGCCTGCCCGACCTGCGGCTCCTGCTCCGGCATGTTCACCGCCAATTCGATGAACTGCCTCACCGAGGCGCTCGGCCTTTCGCTGCCCGGCAACGGCACCGTCGTCGCCACGCACGCCGACCGCGAACAACTGTTCCTCAAGGCCGGCCGCCTGATCGTCGACATCACCCGCCGCTATTACGAGCAGGACGACGAGTCCGTGCTGCCGCGCTCGGTGGCGTCCTTCCGCGCCTTCGAGAACGCGATGACGCTGGACATCGCCATGGGCGGTTCCACCAACACCGTGCTGCACATCCTCGCCGCGGCGCAGGAAGGCGGCGTCAATTTCACCATGAAGGACATCGACCGCCTTTCGCGCCAGGTGCCGCAGCTGTGCAAGGTCGCGCCGTCGACGCCCTACGTGCACATCGAGGACGTGCATCGCGCCGGCGGCATCCCCGCCATCCTCGGCGAGCTGGCGCGCGCCGGCCTGCTGCACACCGACGTGCCGACCGTGCACGCGAAGACCCTCGGCGAGGCGCTCGCGCAGTGGGACATCGCCGGCATCGTGAGCGAGGAAGTGAAGACCTTTTTCCGTGCCGGCCCCGCCGGCATCCCGACGCAGGTGGCGTTCTCGCAGGCAACGCGCTTCGACACGCTCGACACCGATCGCGCGAAGGGCGTCATCCGCAGCAGGACGCACGCCTTCAGCCAGGACGGCGGCCTCGCCGTGCTCTACGGCAACATCGCGCCGAACGGCTGCATCGTGAAGACGGCCGGCGTCGATGACTCCATCCTCGTGTTCACCGGCCGCGCGCGCGTGTTCGAAAGCCAGGACGCGGCCGTGGACGCCATCCTCGCCGACCAGATCGTGGCCGGCGACGTGGTGGTGATCCGCTACGAAGGCCCGCGCGGCGGCCCGGGCATGCAGGAAATGCTGTACCCGACGAGCTACCTGAAATCAAAAGGGCTCGGCAAGGTCTGCGCCCTGCTCACCGACGGCCGTTTCTCCGGTGGCACCTCAGGCCTCTCCATCGGCCATGTGTCGCCGGAAGCGGCCGAGCACGGCCCGATCGCGCTGGTCAACGAAGGCGACACCATCCACATCGACATCCCGAAGCGCGAGATCACGCTGCAGGTTTCCGATGCGGAGCTCGGCGAGCGCCGCGCGAAGCAGGACGCACGCGGCAAGCTCGGCTGGCAGCCGGTGAAGCTGCGCAACCGCCGCGTCAGCGCCGCGCTGCAGGCCTACGCGGCGATGACCACCAGCGCCGATCGCGGTGCCGTGCGCGACGTGTCGCAGTTGAAACGGTAACGCGCCATGGGACTCACCGGATGGTTACTGGGCAAGCAGGACAAGCCGCACACCGGGCGCCGGCTGCTGTTTGTCGGCCACAGCCACCTCACGGCGCTCGAGCTCGGTCTGCGCGCCATCCAGGCGCGCACGCCGGAGGACCTCGGCGATACCGAGGTGCGCTTCGCCAACCTGCGCGAGGACGCGTACAAGCTGTCCGGTTTCCGCCACGGCGCACCGGAAACACTGCCTTCCGCGTTGAAGTCGCTGCTGACCGACTTCAAGCCGGATCGCATCGTGCTGGTGCTGCAGGGCAACGAACACAACGTGCTGGCACTGGTCGAGCACCCGCAGCCGTTTGATTTCCAGCTGCCCGGCGAGCCCGACCTGCCACTCGACGAGTCACGCACACTGCTGACGCACGCCGCGGTGGAAGCCACGCTGTTCCACAGCCTGCAGTCATCGGTACAGCCGATCATGGCGGCCATACTTGCGCTGGCGAAGGCGCCGGTGACCGCCCTTGAAACGCCGCCGCCACTCGCCGGCGACCACATCCGCGCGCACCCCGGCGTCTTCCGGGAGAAACTCGCCGAACGACCGGTTGCGCCGCTGACGCTGCGCTACAAGATGTGGCGCGTACGCACGCGCCAGTTGCACCGCCTCTGCGCCGCGCTCGGTGTCGCGGTGATCCCGGTGCCGGCGAACGTCTTCGACGAGTCCGGCCTCATGCTCAAGCCTGCGCTGCACAACCCGGACCCGACGCATGGCAACGCCGGTTACGGGGTGCTCGCGCTGCGCACCGTGCTCCGCTTCGACCGCGAACAGTCTGCCGCAGGAAACACGCCATGACAGAGCGACCATCCCACCCCTACGCCCGGTTGCCGGACACCTCGTTCTGGGGCCGCGCGGTGGCCGGCGTCGTACCCGACGATCTCGACCCGGTGGTGTCGGTTCCCTTCCGCATCTCGGCCAGCGACAAGGTGGCAACCGCCGGCAGTTGCTTTGCGCAACACATCGCGCGGCACCTGCAGAACGTCGGCTTCAATTATTTCGTCAGCGAACCGGCGCATCCGGTCCTGCCGGCGGCGGTGGCCGAGGCCTTCGGCTACGGCATGTTCACCGCCCGCTACGGCAACATCTACACGGCCCGGCAGTTGCTGCAGCTGCTGCAGCGCGCACACGGCGACTTCGTGCCCCGCGAGAACCACTGGGCGGATGCCGACGGCCGCTGGCGGGACCCGTTCCGGCCGCGCATCGAGCCGGAGGGGTTTGCGTCGCTGCGCGAGCTCGAACTCGACCGCCGGCAACACTTCGACGCCGTCAGGCGCGCGGTGCGTGAGCTCGACGTTTTCGTCTTCACCCTCGGTCTGACGGAGGCCTGGATCTCCCGCGAGGACGGTGCCGTCTATCCGCTCTGCCCGGGCACCGCCGGCGGCACGTTCGACGAGCAGCGCCATGGTTTCCATAACTTCACCGCCGCGGAAACCGTCGCCGACCTGCTGGCGTCCATCGATTTCCTGCGCAACATCAACCCGTCGGCGCGCGTGATCCTCACCGTGTCACCGGTGCCCCTGGTAGCCACTGCCGACCGGCAGCACGTCCTCACGGCGACGACCTACTCCAAGTCCGTCTTGCGCGTCGCCGCCGAAGAAGTCAGCCGGCAACGCGAGCAGGTTGCCTACTTTCCTTCCTACGAAATCATCACCGGCGGCTACAGCCGAGGCCGCTATTTCGCGCAGGACCTGCGCTCGGTGACCGAGGAAGGCGTGACGCACGTGATGCGAACTTTCCTGCGGCACTTCGCCGGCGTCGACGCCGCCAGCATGCCGGCGCAGCGCAAGCAGCCGGCCGTCGATGCCCACGTCGCCAGCATGGAGCAGTTGATCCAGGTCCATTGCGACGAGGAAGTGCTGGCCGCTGCCGCCGAGCGGCGCACCTGAGCCTGCCTGGCATCACTGTCGGCCGCCATGCCCGTCATCCTGCAAACCACGCTGCTGCTCATCGCCTCGAACGTGTTCATGACGTTCGCCTGGTATGCGCACCTGAAGAACCTCAACGACAAGCCCTGGTTCATCGCCGCGCTGGCGAGCTGGGGCATCGCCCTGTTCGAGTACCTGCTGCAGGTGCCGGCGAACCGGATCGGCTACACGGCGATGGATCTCGGGCAACTGAAGATCCTGCAGGAAGTGATCACGCTCGGCGTGTTCGTGCCCTTTGCGTACTTCTACTTGAAGGCGCCGCTGAAGCTGGATTTTCTCTGGGCCGGCCTGTGCCTGGTCGGTGCGGTGTATTTCATGTTCCGTTCCGGGCACGGTGCCTGATCCGTCACCTGCGCGGGTGACGCCAGAAAAAATCCCGGCTGACGCCGGGATTTTTCCTTCCGGAGAGTGCGGGTGTCAGGGCAACGGGTGGCTCTTCGGTGCCGGTGACATGCCGGACAGCAGGTCTGCGCTGGCGTAACACAGTCCACCCGGGTTGCCGGCGAGGAAGTCCTGCAGTTCCTTCGGCGAGGTCACCATCACCGGCGGCACGCCGTTGCCGGAGAACAATCGCCGCACCCAGTAGGCGTTGAACTGGCGTTCGTCCTTGTCGAGCAGCTCGGCGTAGAAGCGGTCGTCACCGGGAATGCCGCGCAGCAGGCAGACGCGCACCTTGGTGCCGTTCGCCCACAGCGTCTTGCGGCCGAGGAACATGTCGCGCGCATCGGCGGCGGAAACCTTCGCCTCGCCGGCACCGCTGCCGAGCACGATGACGTTGTTGGCCTGTGCGGCGCCTGCCGCCAGCAGCAGGGCTGCCGGGAGTGAGAACAGGAGTTTCATGTTCGTGCCCTCCGCTCAGAAGCCGAGCGCGAACGCGGCTTTCAGTTCGGTGTAGGCACCGCCCTTCAGCTCGGGGTTCGCGTTTTCGCTGTTGTAGTGGTCGAGCTCGAGCTTGAGGTGCGCGCCCTTGCCGACCTGCCAGTTGATGCCCGCGACACCGATGTGCATCAGGTCATTCGTTGCCACATCGCTGGGGTCGAAATCCTCGTAGCGCAGGTAGCCGGTGACGTGCTCGCTGACCGGCCGCGACCACATCAGGTACCAGCCGGTGCGGTCGTTGTCGAAGTCGCCGGCGCCGGCATCGTCGGTGAAGGCGGAATTGCCCTGCACGAACTCCGCCTGCAGAGTGTTGCCGCCGCCGAGCGCCCACTCCATCTCCAGGCCGAGGCTGGTGGTTTCGTAACTGCCGGTCATCGGCGCCGTCACCGCCGGGCAGTCCGGCGCCAGCACCGCGGAGCAGTAGGCGCCGAAGGACCCGGCGTCGTCGGTGTAGAACGACAGGCCGAGGCGCAGGTCTTCCGTCGGCCACAGGCGCAGCCGGCCATTCACCGCCTTGCTCTCGTTGAGGTCGTCCTCGTAAGGGTTGGCATCCGGCAGGCCGCCGTTGGCGTCATCGAAGGTGTAGATGTCGCCGTTGGTGATCTGCACGGCGTACTCGGCATCCATCCCGGCGAGGCGGAAGTCACCGAGCAGCCCGAGGCCGGAACCCCAGCGCGGGTAGAAGCGCAGGTCATCGCCCATCTTGTCGGTGCGTCCCACCGAATAGGGCTCCTTCACCGAGAGGAAGGCGGGCTTGGCGGTGTGGTGATCGTTGTAGATGCCGAAATGGATGAACATCTTGCCGGCACGCACGCGCAGCCAGTCGGCGGCGGTGTATTCGGCGAAGGCGTACTCGACCGCCACGTTGCCCTGGCCGTCCTCGGTGGCGGCGCCATGTTCGAAGGTGATGTCGGTGCTCAGTCGCACGCGTGGATCCAGCTGCGCGTTGATCACCAGGTCGAGGCCGTCGGTGTCGAACGAGCCGTTGAGGTCACCCATGTCCTTTCCGGTGCGGTTGAATTCGTCGCCGGCGACATTCTTTTCGTATTCGAGGCTGAAATAGCCGTCGATGGTCACACTGTCCATTGGACCGGCGTGGGCAGTACCCGCCCAGGCCGCCAACAGCACCGACGCGGCCAGCGGCCGCATGAACGGTCTGAACATGGCGAAACTCCCTGTTGTGTCGTGGGTTCCGTCCAGCACAGCTCACGAGGCACGGAGACGACTCTTCTATGGCCGGTGAGTTACCGCGGTCAAGTGCGGCAAACCGCAAGCGCGTGCACAGGCGCCCGCGACATTCCCCTGTTTCGGGAAGGGATTTGGGTCCGCATGCCGCTGCGGTGGCAAGGCTTGCGCCCGCAGGCGCCGGCAGAGGCTCAGCGCGGCCGCAGCCGCTTCACCACGCCACTGGCGACCATTACCACGCGTTCGCCCGCGCGCACCGTCACGCGCGTGAAGGCCAGCGAGCCGGCCATCCTCACCAGTTCACCGTCGCCGACCAGCGCCTCGCCCTGCACGGCGGCGTCGACGAAATCGCAGGTCGCGCTCACCGTCACCACCACGTCCGCCTCCGATTCGCAGGCCGCCAGGCACAGGCACTGGTCGGCGAACGTCATCAGCACGCCGCCGTGCACGTTGCCGTAGGTGTTGCAGTGGTGGGCAACCGGCGTGAAGGTGTTCTGCACGCGGCCTGCCGAGATGACGCGATAGAAAAACGGGCCGATGCGGTCTTCCGCCGGGTCCCCGGCCCAGTGCCGGAAACCCTCCGGCACGACGATGCCGCTCATGACGATTCCCCCGGCATGCGGATGCGCGAACGCAGTTCCTGCAGCAACGGGTCGCTGGCGAACACCTTCGCCGGCTCACGGTACTTCGGTGCCTCCATCTGCTTGCGCAGGCGCTTGAGCGTTTCACGCGGCATCATCTGCACCACCGAATTGGCCATCCACAGCGGAATCAGGCCGCCCGGGTCGGCGTTGCCGATCAACTCGATTTCCGTGCGCGTGGCGGACAGCGGCGTGAGCCGCCAGCCGGACTTCATCGCCGGCATGCGCACGCGGCCCTTCACCGGCGGGATCCTGGCCGGCGCGGCATCGGCCGCCATGTGCAGCGCCAGCGTCTTCGGGTCCTGCGAGACCGTCGCCTTGATGACGGCGTCGCGGTCACTCACCGGCCAGATGCCGCCGATCATGAAGTACACGTAGGCCTCGTCGAGCGACTTGCCCTCGATCAGCCGCGCTTCCCTCATCTGGAAGAACCACTCCGGGTAGGAAGCAACATCGGTGACGGCGGCAACCACGACATCCAGCGGCTTGTCCACGCTCATCACGCCGCGAAAGTCCTTCAGCGGCGCGCCGGGAATGGTGCGCGTCCACACGCGGATGCCGTCACGGTCGCTGGAAAAGTCCCACGCGGTGGCGCTGCCGGCCTGCGCGGTGCGCGCCGCGTCGGCGAACGCCGGGCACGCGAGAACGGACAGGACAACGGCGAGAAAGAAGTGCCGGACGGCAGACGGGCCGGGCGCGCGCATCACTTCAGCTCCGGCTCGGTCCACCAGGGGTAGGACTTCGGCAGGTCCTTGCTGACCTGCGCGTGGAACACCGGCGCGCGCTTTTCGAGGAACGCGGCGAAGCCGTCCTTGCCGTCCGGCATCTGGTAGGTCTCGTACATCAGTTTCGAGTCGATGACGTGCGCCTGCATCGGGTGGTCGAGCGCGCTGCTGCGCCACATCATCTGCCGCGCGATGGCGATGGATACCGGCGAGGTCTTCGCGGCGATGCGCCGCGCCAGTTCGCGCGCCGCCGGCAGCAGGTCTTCCGGTGCATGCACGCTGCGCACGAAGCCGGCGCGCAGCGCCTCCTGCGCATCGAACAGGTCGCCGGTGAGCGTCCATTCCAGCGCCCACTGCATGCCGACGATGCGCGGCAGGAAATACATCGAGCAGGATTCCGGCACGATGCCGCGCTGCGTGAACACGAAGCCGAAGCGCGCCTTGTGCGAACAGAGGCGGAAGTCGAAGGGCAGCGTCATCGTCACGCCGACGCCGACGGCGGCGCCGTTGATGGCGGCGATCATCGGCTTGCGGCAGTTGTGGACGGCCAGCACCACCTCGCCGCCGGAATCGCGGATCTCGTGCAGGTTGAGCGTGTCGCCCTGCGGGATGTCGTAACCGAAGATGTCACCCTCGGCCTCCAGCTCCATGCCGGCGCAGAAGGCCTTGCCCTCGCCGGTGACGATGGCGACGCGCACGCTGTCGTCGGCATCGATGCGCGCGATGACATCAACCAGTTCGTTCTTCATGTTGATGGTGAACGCGTTCATGCGTCCCGGCCGG
>Ga0073934_10011942_pt1 | contig 10371 bp, 12 predicted proteins | sample LarsenN4metaG_FD_76834 | JGI IMG/M metagenome (GOLD analysis project Ga0073934, IMG submission 76834) | Hot spring sediment bacterial and archeal communities from British Columbia, Canada, to study Microbial Dark Matter (Phase II) - Larsen... ... | reverse complement strand
TCGTCCGCTGAATGCAGTGAGAGCGATAGCCTCATCCAACGCGGAAGGGGAGCCGGTAAGTTCAAAGGTTACATCGAAACCCTGCGTGTAGCCAGAATGATGCATTATGCCTTTGTGATTATAAGAATTGCCTTCTTCTGAAACAGAATCAAATGATTCATTTGCACCAGCTTCAAGCGAAACTTTTCTCCGCAATTCAAAACAATCCGAAGTGACGAGAGTATCAAGAGGAAATTCTGTAAGGAGTGATGTCACGAGCAAACCAACCACGCCCTGACCCAGCACGAATACGCGCTCACCGAGGATCGGCGCTGCATCCTGTACTAAATTTATAGCGGTTTCCATGTTGGGAAGAAAGCAGGCAATTTCAGGTGACAGTGGACTGGGGATCGGAAAAAGCGAATCGGGTGTTGCGATAAAGTGCGATGTATGCGGTTGAAACGTGAACACCATTTTATCCAGCCATTCACGATTCACATGATTCCCCGTTTCAATAACTTTCCCGGCGCACGCGTACCCATATACCAGCGGATATTCAAAAGCGCCGCGCAAACTTGAGATGACGGGATCAGTTTCCACGTCGCGCGGGAAGCGGTTTTGATAGATGAGCATTTCCGTCCCGGCACTGATCGCGGAGCATATCGTCTCCACCAGAACGTCATCCGCGCCGAGGGCAGGCAAAGACTCCTCGCGGAGTTCCACCTGTCGCGGCGCGGTGAAATACAATGATGTTCGCTTCACATCCCCAATTGTACTCTGTCCTTATTCCTTGTCAGCCCAGAGGAAAGCCATGAGGAGCACTTCAGCGGCTTTGGCATAGTAACCGATTGCGCTCGATGTGCCTGCCACAAAATTTTTGTCGCCGAGGATGACCCAAAGAACAATGGTGAGCGCGGTATAGCCGAACATACCCCACCATGCCATTTTGTGATTTTTCTGGAACATCGGCATCGGCAAAAAATATGCGCCGAGGAGACCGAGATAACCGAGTCCGTTCAGCGCGATGGGGTCGGGTCCCATTTGCGGGAACAGCGAAAGATGGAGGAACGCTGTGGCGAGGTTGGTGACGATGATCCCTAATTTCTTGAAAGATAGTTTCATGCTCGACTCCTTGGGTGGGATGTATTCCAGACGAAACCAGTCAGCGTTATTTTACTTTGCAATACCGCGTCCTGCCAGAAGCAATCCGATTCCACCGATCAATACATCACGACCCCGCATCATCAATGTTACGCTGATCGCAGAGGCGGCTGAAATTCCGAATACACCAAGCGCGAAAACCTGACTCGCTTCCAACGCACCCAAACCTCCGGGTAGTGGGGAGAGAAACGAAAGCCAAACTGCCGTCCATGCCGCGACGGTCTGCCAGAGCGGCAAGTGGATATTCAGGAAATAGAGGATTAACGCGTACTCTCCGACCATTCCCGCGCCTGCACAAATCGATACGGCGATTGCCAGAATCAATGCCACCGGATGCCGTCGGCAAAAACTACCTGCCAGCCGTTCGGAAGCCGCGATGAAACGGATCGGCTTTGATTCTTTTTTAATCAGCGAAATCCTTCGCAACAAAGCAGAGATCGGATACCGCTGCTTGTAAAGCAGGAAGATATGAAAAGGGGGCCACAGGCATAGGATGACCAGCCCGCTCAGACTCAGCCATGGACTGCCTCCCGTCGTGGGGAGGATCCCGGCGTGAACGATGGCGGTCAGGCCGAGCGAGAGCAAAAAGAAATTTGCCAGCAGTTCGAGCAATTTATCCATGATGACGGACGCGGTGGCATGCATATATGTGAACTTGTATTTTTGCTGAAGATAGAACACCTGAAGAGGTTCGCCTCCCACGTGCGGACCCAACGTGAAGTAACTCACACCGAATACGGCGATACGGACCAACAGCACTGGAAAATAAGCTACATGTTTGTTCTCGGCACGCACGACGATCCACCATCGCAGGGAGATCAGAATGTAAACGAGCAGGTTCAATCCGAACATGGTCGCAAGCTGCCACGGTTGAAGTTGGCGAAGTGTGGACCCAATCTCCGTCAGCGGCGCATTTCGCAATGCGATGTATAGCAGGAAGGCAAGCACAGAATACATCGCAAGCAGGCGAAGCGCACGGATTCTGCGCTCTTTTTGTTTCTGTACCGATGATGTAGTTGCAGCTTCGTTGTTTTGCATAGGGAGATTCTTATGGGATCAATCGGGCATACACGTCGCCTGAATCGTCTTCGGATGACATGTTGCGCAGGCGCGATATCATCTCTGAAGACTCAAGCCAGGTGTGCGAGCGTAGGCGTGGGAATTCACTCACCCGCCAATTGTATTCGTAGTTACCAAGTTCGCTTAAACGTGCGATACAACTGACCGCGGTCTCGATCATCGCCGGGATGTACTCAAAGGAAAGAGCAGGGATCGCGTCTGACAACCCGTTGAGCACATCCAGTTCCGCGCCTTCCACGTCGATCTTGCAGAAGGCGGGTCTGCCGTATTGCGCGATCAACGCGTCCAACGTTGTGACTGTAACCTGCACCTGCTCGTTCCAGCGAACCCCGGCGAAGCGCGGCGAGTTGCTGACCGTGTTCAGCCATTTCTGTGAGAGGGTTGAAACGCTCGGCGTGAGGCGGCTGATCCACAAGTCAGCTGTACCGGGATGAGCGCTTACGGCTTGCTCGACCAAAACAACATTTGTGCGGTGACCATACCAGCGCCGCAGCCATTTCATGGAACTTGGGTTCGGCTCGAGCGCGATGACCCGCGCTCCCAACTTTGACCAGGCGTAGACGCGGTCGCCGAGATGCGCGCCGATATCGAAACACAGATCACCCGGCTTAATGAACGGCGCATACATGCCGGTCAAAAAGCGGTGATGGAGTGGGATCCCGTAATAAATAAGAAAAGAATAGGCAAAGCCCAGAGTGGTCTGAAGTCGTTGGAGGATGGAATCAGATTTCATGACAGTTAAAGCAGAAGCTGACCTTCTCCCTCAGGTGGATTTTCGATCAATCGCTTCATTTCCGTCAGGACAGCGAGGTGGATGACTCGTGTTTCAGTTGACCCGAGGTCTTTTACGTAGACTGGGTTCCCGATCTGCACGCGGACTCTCACGTCTATCTTTCGAGTCAGGTGGGCGAATAATTGCAGTGCTGCGGCAAGCGATTCGCGTTCCACTCGCGTTTTTCTCAGCCGTGTGAGCGGATGATGCAGGGCTTTCTTCCACACGACGCCGCGCACAAGAATAGGGAGGATCGGCGTTTCAGGCGCCATGCGGATGAAGACGCCGACACTGTCGGTCCACGCGTTCAGCGATTCAACCGCATCTGGATGCACATCTGGATCCGGTTCGATATGACCTGCGGGATATGTAAGTGCGGCTCCGCCATTTTTAAGATATGTGCTCACTTGACGAACAAGCGCCATTCTTGCGGTGGGGTCTTCGTGTACGTAGAAAAGTTGTTTCGTGAGATTTGTCAGCGCTTCGAGGAACGGACGCTGCAGGGCGATGATCTTCAAGTCAGGCCGGTTCAATGCGGCGAAGGCGGCGAGCGAGTCGCTTAAGCCCGGGTGGTTGGATAATGCCAGAAAACCCGAAGCAGGTACACGATCCGCACCGAAGACGCGTACGTGTATAGAGTAATTTCGCAGTGTAAGACGAGCGCCTTCTGCCAACCCGTTTTTACCCACCTCTGCGTCGAAGTCTGTCATATCACTTGCAAATTTTCGCGCGTACTTGAAAAATATTTTTTGCAGGAGGCGTGCAGGGGAAGTCCCTTCCTTGAAGCCAAAGGAGGAGACCAGATCTTCAAGATTGATTTGTGTAAGCCGGTCGAGTTGGGAGTCCGTCATTCAGGTTCCATGGAAAATCGTAATGGGTAGCCTGCATTGTTGGATTCGAAATGCGCCTTGTCGATGCGTTTCTCTGCCTCCGACTTTGCCAGTGTCTGCACGTATGCGTTGCCGTTGATATGAGCGGTGAGCATGACCTCTGAAGCGCGGTCGTTACCGAGATAGAAGATCGTTTTGAGGATGTGCACGACAAAATCCATCGGCGTGAGATCGTCATTGTGGATGATGACTTTGTAGAGCGACTCGAGTTCGGTCTCGGACTCTTCAAGGATCTCGATTTCAGGCAGGGTTTGTGAATTCATTGTTAACCAAGGATTATCGCCGACCTTTTTATTTGAGATCGTTGATGGCATCTATTTCTTGTGAAGTCAATTCGATATCTGCCGCGTTGAAGTTCTCTTTGATGTGCTGTGGATCGAACGACATGGGAATTGTAATAACGCGGGGGTATGAGATTACCCATGCGAGCGCGATCTGATAGATCGTCGCGCTATGCGCCTCAGCGATTGCCTCCAAAGTTTTGTTCGAGCGCAGGCTCCCTTCGTCCACGGGTGAGTAGGCGGTGAGGAGAATGTCGTTTTGCTGGCAATATTCGAGCACGCCGTTTTCAACGTACGAACGGTCCGAAACACTGAATGGAACCTGGTTTGTAAGGATCGGAGTTTCTGATAACTCCTGTGACTGCTTTAGCAGTCTCAAGTTGAAGTTGCTCACGCCGAGGTGTTTCACTTTGCCGTCGAGCACGAGTTTGTTCAACGCGCGGAACGTCTCTTCGTATTTTGAGCCTGTGCCGGGCCAGTGGATGAGATACAGGTCAATGTAATCCATTTTGAGTCGGCGTAGCGAGCTGCCGCAAGCCTTTATCACATCATCGTATTTCAAATGACTCGGCATCACTTTGGATGTGATGAACACCTCTTCACGCTTCTTCCCGGACTCGCGGACTGCCTGCCCGATCAACTCCTCGCTATGCCCGCCCGCGTACATTTCGGCGGTGTCGAAGTGGGTGTAGCCAACTTCCAACGCGGTGCGAAGCGCAGTCAGCGATCTTGAATCCAGAGAATGATTTGGCGATGAATTCCCGCCGATGCGCCATGCGCCGAATCCGATCTTGGGGAGAGTGGTGTTGTGGATGGTTTCAGTTTTCATGATGCCAGTTTGTTGAGTAGTTCCATCTCTTCGTTTGTCAATTCAATATCTGCCGAGTCGAAATTTTCTTTGAGGTGTTGCGGGTTGAACGACATCGGGATTGCGACGACGCGCGGTTGCATTACCAGCCACGCCAGCGCGATCTGGAACGGGGTCGCTCCGTGCGCCTGCGCGATGGATCGAATGTCATCATTCGTGCGAATGCTTTTGCTGTTGATTTTCACCGGCATATAGGCGGTGACGATGATGTCATTTTGCTGGCAATATTCAAGCACGCCTCGTGCATAGTAACGGAAGTAAATGTTGTAGGCAATCTGATTCGTAAGGATCGGTGTTTCTGAATAACTCTGCGCGCGCTTGAGTTGTTTTAGATTGAAATTGCTGACGCCGATGTTGCGGATTTTGCCTTCGCGCACCAGTTGATTCAAGGCGCGGAACGTTTCTTTCATGGAGGCGAACGGATTGGGATAATGCACCAAATATAGATCGAGATACGCCGTGCCGAGGCGGCGCAGGCTGCCATCGATGGCGCGCATGACTTTTCGATAACTCAACAGGCCGGGCAATACTTTGGATGTGATGAAAAGTTTATCTCGCCGAATATCGTTCTCGCGGATACTTCTTCCGATCAACTCCTCCGCGACCCCGCGGACGTAGTCATCTGAGGTATCAATGTGTGTATAACCGAGTTCAAACGCCGAACGTAAAGCGGCAAGATAGAGGTCGGTCTTCGCGCGGTTGGGAATGTATGGCGATCCGCCAAGTTGCGCGGTGCCGAATCCGATTTTGGGGATGGTTACGTCGCGTACTATTTCATATTTCATGCTTGCTCGCATCTAGAACGGATTGTGTTCGGTGAACGTTTCCCAGTCCAATTCGGTTTGGTGTTGGTATTCGCGCCAGCGCGCGATCAATCCGTTCTCGATCTTGACGACCACAACGCCGTGATACTTTCCGCGCATTTGAAAAGTGTACTCGGCAAACCCGATTTGATCTCCCTCGTTGAAGGCAAGATGATGCCAGGTCATTTTCATGGGGATATCCGTGCCCACCTCGCCGCCGAAGAATTCGTACAGTTCGGCGCGCCCACGATAGAGTTGTTTGCCGGGCGGTTCGACGTAGATTGCATCCTCGCTGAAACACTCCGCGGACTTGCGCGCGTTGCCTTCGTTCCAACCGTCCGCGACGGATTGCATCAACAACTCGAATTCTCTGGTTGTGAGATTCATGGCTTCCGTACAACCCAAATCATCTCGGAACTGTCTTCACCCAACGCGTTCTTGAAAAAATCGCCATATACCGTTCGTTCTTCGAATCCTACGCGCGCAAGCAGATGCTCCATCTCGAAGCGGAAGACGCAGTGGAGCTGCATGGGCTCTCGCTGCCATGTTTGCAAAACAACGCCGTCCCTGTCCACTTCCTCCCATTTGAGAGTCACAGCCGCAGTTTGCGTGCTTCGTTCATAAGTCCACGCATATTCTTTTCGAACCGTGTTCCCTGTGCGCGGGTGGATCACCTCTTTGCCGCGTTCGAACTTTCCGCCAAGGTTGCGGGTGAGGTCGCCGAGCCAATCCACACTCTGGTGATCGAGATGGATGACCAGAGTCCCGCCCGGTGCGAGGTGTCGTTTGAAATTTTCCAGCGCCTTCACCTGATCTTCAGGAGTACACATGAATTGAAAGGAATGACCGGGACTGATGATCAATCCAAACTCTTGACCGAGATCGAACATACGCATATCGCCTCGTTCCCAACGGACGTTTGCCATCCCTTCGCTTTTCTTTCGCGCCACCTTGAGAATTTCCTCGTCCAGATCCGTGCCGACGATGTTCACGCCCTCTTTTGCCAACTGGAGGGTGACACGCCCGGTCCCACAAGCCACCTCCAGCACGGACTGTCCCTTTGCTTTCACATCACGCGTGAATTCACGGTAGAAGTCGATCTCCCCATCCCAGTCAGGGACAGTGTTGTCGTATAGTTCAGCGTACAGTTGTTCAGGAGTTTGAGTTGTCATTGTTGTTCTCCTCTTACCAGCCCGATTATAGGTGAAACAAGCAATTCAATAAACCTCGCAAGAATGGGTCCGATGATCGCCATGAACAACACATACGCGGCAGATAAAGCCCCCAACTGCGGTTCTAGCCCCGCGCTGACTCCGAGTCCCGCGATCACGATCGAGAACTCGCCGCGCGCCACCAACGCCGCGCCCGCGCGGAAGGCTCCGAGTGAATCTGCTTTTGCGCGTCGCGCGGACCACCAGCCCGTGACGAGTTTCGTCAGCGCGGTGATAATGCCCAGAATAACGGCGAGCAGAAGAACGGGAGGCAAAGAGGCGGGGTCAATTTGTAATCCAAAAAATAAAAAGAAGATGGCGGCGAACAAATCCCGCGAGGGACCGAGTAGTTTATGAGTCCGTTCGGCGAGGGGATTGGAGAGGGCGATTCCCACGAGAAACGCGCCGATCGCGGCCGAGACTTGCAGGCGTTGAGCCACGCCCGCGACCAGAAGCACGAGACCAAACGTGGTAAAGAGAATCACTTCGTCGGATTGATGCGCGATCAGCGAACTTAATTTTTTTCCATAACGCAGGGCGATGAATAGCACGATGCCCACAGTTGTGAGGGCGATGAGAATGGAGACGATTGCATCGGCAAACCCCAGCCCGATCAGAAGTACTGCCACCAGCGGCAGATACAAAGCCATCGCCAGATCTTCGATCACGAGGATGGAAATGATAGTGGGAGTTTCCTGATTGTTCAGCCGACCGAGTTCTGCGAGAACTTTCGCGATAACACCCGATGAGGAAATATAGGTCACGCCACCGAGAAGTGTTGCCGCCAGCGGACTCCATCCGAGCAATAAGCCCATGATCAACCCGGGCGGGAAGTTGAGGACGAAATCAACAATTCCAGCGGGTAAACCGACTTTCAGATTCGCGCTTAACTCTTCACCTGAATATTCCAGCCCAAGCATGAAGAGCAAAAGGATGACCCCGATCTCCGCGCCGATGTGGACAAACTCTTCGCTGAATTGAAGCGGAATGATTCCGCCGTTGCCGAAGGCGAGACCTGCCAACAGATATAGCGGAATTGCCGAGAACCCCCACTTGCTCGCCAGCCGCGCTAAAAGCGCAAGCCCAATAATGGCGACGCCGAGTTCGATGAAGACGAGGGAAATATCTTCCATGCCCTATTGTACAAAGAAAAATCCCGCCAATCGAGGCGGGATTTTTCTTGTTTTAGATCAGGCGTGTTCTAACACTCTGACTTCACGTTCAATTCGCCGCCCTAATTCTGATTCCCCTATTTCAAGGTCATGGCGAACTTGCAGCCTTAACCACACTGCCGCGCTTGTGCCGAAATAGCGCGCCAAGCGTAATGCCGTATCTACGGTAATTGCGCGCTGTCCATGAATGATCTGGCTAATGCGAATAGGAGATACGCCAATATCTTGTGCAAGGCGGTATTGAGTTAATCCAAGCGGCTTCATGAAATCTTCAAGAAGCACTTCACCTGGGTGGATGGGGGAAAGCAGTTTATCCATTATGTTCTCTCATTCGTGATAATCAACGATCTCTACTTTTTTGGCTTTATTTTTTGTCCATTCGAAGCAAATTCGCCATTGATCATTGATGCGGATGCTGTATTGACCTGCACGATTGCCTCTTAGCTTTTCAAGTTTGTTACCGGGGACGTTTTGCAAGTCGCGCAAATCTTCCGCGTCGTCCAAGTAGAGTAACTTTCGCCGTGCGGTTCTTTGAATGTCTGTGGGCAGTTTTCTCGAAACCTGCCCGAGAAATATTTTCTCTGTTTCTTTTGAGGCAAAAGACTCGATCACGAGCCAATATTATCGCCACGCGATAATATTGTCAAGGAAATCACCCTCACGCCCCCAACCGATTGATGCCGTCGAATGCGGCGGTCTTGTAGCACTCTGCCAGCGTGGGATAGTTGAACACGGTGTTGATGAAATATTCCACTTTGCCTTTGAATGCCATTACCGCTTGACCGATGTGGATGAGTTCGCTTGCGCCTTCGCCAATGATGTGCACGCCGAGCAGTTCGTGCGTTTCGAGATGGAAGATCAACTTGAGTAAACCCGTCTGGTCGCCGATGATCTGTCCGCGGGCGATTTCGCGGTATTGTGCTTTTCCTACTTCGTACGGAATGCCCGCCTCGGTCAGTTCCTCTTCGTTGCGACCAACGGTCGAAATTTCAGGGATGGTGTAAATGCCGTACGGAAATAATTCGGGTGTGTGATTCGTCTTCACGCCGAACGCGTGACATGCCGCGAGACGTCCCTGCTCCATGGAGGTGGAAGCCAGTGAAGGGAACCCGATCACGTCGCCGACCGCGTAGATGTTCGGCGTTTTCGTCTGGAACTTCTCGTTCACTTTGATCACGCCGCGTTCATCCAATTCGATGCCAACTGCCTCGGTGTTGAGCGTTTTTGTCGCGCCTGTCCGTCCGATGCTATACAGCGCCATCTCGGTGACGATTTGTTTTCCGCTGGCGAGTGTGATCTTCACGCGATTCCCCTGCGCATCATCCAGTGGCTCGATGTCTTTCACCTCCTCGCCCAGCCTCATGATCGCGCGCTGCTGGTTGAGATGATACGTGAGCGAGTCCATGATCTCCGCGTCCACGAAAGGGAGCAGGCGGCGGCGCTTGTCAATGACGGTGACGCGCACGCCCAGCGCGGCGAAGATGCACGCGTATTCGAGTCCGATCACGCCCGCGCCGACGACTGCCAGGGTGCGTGGCAGATGATCCAATTGGAGCAGATCGTCACTGATAAAGATCCGTTTCCCGTCAAAGGGGATATGTTCGCTCTTCGTGGCGGATGTCCCGGTGGCGATGATGGTGTTCGCGGAGGTCACATCCCGCCAGCCGTGTTGGTCAACGGATTTGAGTCGAATCGTGTTGGCGTCCAAAAAGGAGGCTTCGGCGGAAAGTAGTTCAACGCGGTTGCGTTGCAGTTGATGACGGACGATATCGAGTTCGTGCTGGATGACGTGGTCGGTGCGATAGAGCAGGTCGCTCATTGTGATGTTCTGCTTCACCGTGTACGACGCACCGTACAGGCTGTGTTCGCGATACCCCGAAAGATGCATCACCGCTTCGCGCAACGTCTTGCTGGGAATCGTTCCCGTGTTGATGCACACCCCTCCCAAAATCGTCTTCCGTTCGACGACCGCGACGCGCTTGTTGAGTTTCGCGGCTTGTATCGCCGCGCGTTGACCTGCGGGTCCCGAACCAATCACGAGCAAATCATAATCATAGTCTGCCATGGTGACCTCGCTTGAATTGCGACATTATAGCATTTGAGACTCTGTTATTGGATAAAAAAACCCGCCTCGTTTCGGAGGCGGGTATGGTC
>Ga0073934_10011941_pt1 | contig 10371 bp, 8 predicted proteins | sample LarsenN4metaG_FD_76834 | JGI IMG/M metagenome (GOLD analysis project Ga0073934, IMG submission 76834) | Hot spring sediment bacterial and archeal communities from British Columbia, Canada, to study Microbial Dark Matter (Phase II) - Larsen... ... | reverse complement strand
CGGGGCGCATGGCGTCTTCCTCACAGTCAAAGCCGCGCGCCGGGCCGCGATGGTAGGGCCGCTCGTGGGCAGTGATTTTCACCACACAGCCTTCGGGTGCGAGGTTCCCCTTCAGGATGACCAACCCACCGCTCTTCTTCAGAGGATTGGACACCGGCATGACCACGTCCTGGCCCGGCGTCTCAATCGCCTGGCGCGCTTCCTCGGCAATCGTGCGGCCAGTGACCGTGACCGCGTCCTCATGCAACAGGCCCGCCTGCTCGAGCAGCTTCTTGGCAATCAGTTGAATCCCACCCGCGCGGTGGACGTCGGTGGCCACGTAGCGCCCGGCGGGCTTCAAGTCGGCGATGAGCGGTGTGCGGGAACTGATCATGTCGAAATCCTCGATCGAGAGCGGGACGCCCGCCTCGCGCGCCATGGCGAGCAGGTGCAGCACAGCATTGGTGGAGCCGCCGGTCGCCGCGACGCTGGCGATGGCATTCTCAAACGCTTGGCGCGTGAGGATGGCCTTCGGTCGCACGCCGCGGTTGAGGAGATCCATCACCATCACGCCCGTCTGGTAGGCGATTTCGTCCTTCTTCGGATCCATCGCCGGAACGCTGTTGAACCCCATGGGCGAAAGTCCGATGAACTCCATCACCGTGGACATGGTATTGGCCGTAAATTGCCCGCCGCACGCCCCGGCGCCGGGGCAGGCCACGTCTTCGAGCTTCTTGAACTCCGCCTCCGAAATCTTCCCGGCCGCCCGCGCCCCGATGGCTTCATAGACGTCCACAATGGTCACGTCCTTTTCACCGTATTTGCCCGGGGCGATGGAGCCGCCATAGAGCAAGATGCTCGGAACGTTCAGCCGGATGAGCGCCATGGCCCCGCCGGGAATCGTCTTGTCGCAGGCGACGAGGGCTACCATGGCGTCAAACATGTGCCCGCGGCCGACGAGTTCGATCGAATCAGCGATCACCTCGCGGCTGACGAGCGAAGCCTTCATGCCTTCGGTGCCCATCGTCACGCCGTCGGAGATGGCGATGGTATTGAGTTCCATGGGCGTGCCGCCGCCGGCACGCACCCCTTCCTTCACCTTCTCGGCCAGGCGCCGCAGGTGGTAATTGCACGGCATCGTTTCGATCCAGGTGTTGGCAATGCCCACGATGGGCTTGGCGAGATCGGCGTCGTTGAAGCCGATCGCCTTGAGCATCGACCGCGCGCCGGCGCGCGATGCACCGTCCAGAATCGTCCGACTCTTGTGTCTGGGATCAAAAGGCATAAAACCTCCGGTTGGAATGCGCGTCCAGCGCACGGCAAGACGGCGCGTCTCCACTTAGATTCAGGAATTGGCGGCTGACCAAGGACGACGGCGCCGCTTGAAATTGAACCCGCCATCTTCGCAGATTCACCGCAATCGGGCAAGGGTTGCGCGGGGTAGAGCGGGCCCCGACGCCTGACCGATGGTTCCCCTGTTTGGCGTTGCCCTGCTGGGTCACGCCCGACATGTCGTCGCAGGTGGCAATCGCAGGCAAGGCGGACAAAATGCCCCGGAAATCTGCAAATTCGGGCGTTTTGTCTCTTGACAGGGGGGGGGTAGACATCTGATAGCGTATAGGAAGAATATATCCCCGTTGGGAGGTGACCATGAAACGAGTCCTGCTTGTACTTGGACTCCTCCTTCTTCAAAGCCTTCCAGCGCAAGGGGCCACCTGCAAGAGGCTGGTAACTAGTACGATATCTTGCTGGGGCCCAGGCGGCTGCTGGCAGGAAATAATAGTAGGCACGCGCAGCCCCACGCAGACGCAACCGCAGCGGCGCTGCGTCCCTTGTCTCAACTATACCTGGTGTTGTTTCAACAGTATATGTAATGACGGCTATTCTGGAGCTTGCACATCTTCTTCTATAGAGGCGGAGAACAAGGCTGTGAAGGCGCTCCTCGCACGTGGCGAGGCCGTATTTGTTCCCGCATGCACCGGCGGATATACCCCACTGCAAACGACAGGGAAGCTATGAAGCGCCACGTGGCGGCAGGTGCCCGCGACGGTCTGCAGCGGTTGCTCCTTGCAGCGTTGGTAGTCCTGCTGGTGGTGGGGTATGTGGGCGGCCAAGAACTGCCGCCGATCCCGCTGGCGATTCGGGACGTGACGACGATCCCTGGTGTGTCCGCCCGACCGGTGGTGGGTGAAACCAGGTGCGACGTCAGCGGCAACGTTTACTTGCGAATGCTTCAGGGGGGTGACCCCCTTGCAGCGCCGGTGGTCAAGCTACCTCCCGATGGCAAAGCTGCAACTCGATTTGACGTCCGCTCCGTGCGTGGTTTCGAGCGCAGTGTGGCGTACGACTTTGCGGTGAGCTTGCGTGGGGAGGTGTACCTCGTGACGGCCGAGGAAGAGGGGAAACCTGCCGTCGTGGTATTCCGCGAGGATGGCACTTACGATCGAACCATCAGGCCCGAGTCGCTCCGCGAGGCGTCCCGGATCCAAGCATTCTCCTCCGGAGAACTTTTGATCTTGGGCACGTTGGGCCAGGAGCGGCACCAAGGGTCATCGGAGCGGCCCGTCACAGCGGTCTTCGACGGGAGTGGGAAATTGCTTCGCGTGGTGAACCTCCCCAAGGAGCCCGCTGCGGGAGGAAGAGGAGGCCTTACTGGCGAGGAGAGGGAACAGCTTCTCGATCTTCAGCGGGCGTTCCCAGGTGACGATGGAAACGTTTACGTTTTCCGCCCGCGAACGCTTTTCCGTGTCGGGTCGCCGACGCCCATCTGGGTAGTGTCGCCCGCCGGCGAGGTAGTTCGGACCGTAAACGCCACTCCGCCCGACGAAACATTCAAAGCCTTCGCCATCAGACAGGGCGGAGGAAGGATTGCAGTTCAATTCATCGAGACCAAGGAGGGCGGCTCGCTGCTGCGCCACATCTTGTCCATTCTCGACGCGGAGACTGGCGAAAAGCTTGTTGACTACGACGTGCCGATTGGCGTCGGCGGCCTCCTGGCCTGCTACACCCCTAACGGATTCTCATTCCTCGGCAGAGGGAAAGAGGGAGAGGTTACGCTCGAATTCGCACCTCTGAAGTAGCGCGGGTAGCCGGTAGATTCTCTCATGGCGGCTGGGGCAGACACGCGCTCCACAGCGTGTCTGCGATTTTGGGTCAGCGAAGCTAATTCTCGATGCGGTGGACTTTGAGGAGGTTGGTGGTGCCGCGGCGGGCGATAGGGGTGCCGGCGACCACAGCAATCAAATCGCCGGGCTTCACCACGCCCCGCGCGCGCAGGAGTCGGGCGGCGCCTTCCACCATGTGGTCAGTCGATTGGACACTCGGCATTCCGACGGGAGTCACGCCCCAATAAAGCGCCGTGCGCCGAAGGATTTCCGGGAAGGGTGAGAAGGCAAACACCTGCACGCGGGGACGGAACTTGGAGACGAGGCGCGCGCTCGACCCCGACTGCGTGAAGACCGCGATGGCTTTGAGGTTCAGTTCCTCGGACATGTAAGCGACGCTGTCGCCGATGGCTTCCGGGACGCTCATCGCTTCCTCGCCGCCGCGCCGTCTCCGGTGGTACCCGTAGCGCGGGCTGGCTTCCGCCGCGGTGATGATGCGCGCCATCATCTCGACCGACTCAAGGGGATACCTCCCGCTCGCGGTCTCGCCAGAAAGCATCAACGCATCGGCGCCGTCGAAGATGGCGTTCGCCACGTCGGAAGCCTCGGCGCGTGTAGGCCGCGGCTCCGAGGTCATCGATTCGAGCATCTGCGTGGCGACGATCACGGGGACCTTCAGGGCGTTGGCGCGGGCGATAACGCGCTTCTGAATCACTGGAACCATCTCGGGCGGCATCTCCACTCCCAGGTCGCCGCGCGCCACCATCACGGCATCCGAAACCGCCAGGATTGCTTCCAATTGATCGAGGGCTTCCGGCTTTTCGAGCTTGACGACCACCGGAATCTCACGGCCCGCGCGCCGGAGAATTCGCTTCAGTTCGAGCACGTCCTCCGCCCGGCGGACAAACGAGAGCGCCACGTAATCCACCCCGTGGCGAATCCCGAACTTAAGGTCCTCGCGGTCTTTCGCCGTCAACGCCGAAACCTTCAGCGGCACGCCCGGCAGGTTGATGCCCTGATGCTCGCGCAACTCACCGCCTTCGACCACCTGACAATGAATGTCACGGCCTTCGACCCGTTCGACTCGCAGCTCAATTCGTCCGTCAGAGAGCAGAACGCGATGCCCGCGCCGCACCTCGCGCGGCAGGGAAGCGAACGTGGTGGGAATCATGCGGGAGTTTCCTGCGGCGGGTCGCGTGGTGAGGATGACCGAGGATCTCGCGCGAAGTTCGACGGGCTTCCCACCTTCCAGCCTTCCCGTGCGGATTTTCGGCCCTTGCAAGTCCTGCAGGATGGCCAGTGGTTTTCCGTGCTCCCGCGCCAGTCGCCGCAAGCGGCCGAGTCGGCGGGCGTGCTCGGCTGGCGTGCCGTGGGAGAAATTGAGCCGTGCCACGTCCATCCCGGCCGCAAGCAGCTTCGCCATTACTTCCGGGTGGTCCGAGGCGGGGCCGACCGTGCAGATGATCTTGGCGCGCCGTTCCGACAGGGCGCCGGCGTCATTCCGAGCAGAGGCGGACATGCGCGGCGAGTATAGCGGGAGATGGCTACAAATGGAAAGCGCGGCGGGCGAAAGCAGCTACAAATCTAGCAGATAATCCGAAGCGGTGAGGTCACCAAAACGGACCAGGTTGACGCGCTGGCCAATAACATTGGCGAAGTATTGGAGGATGGCGGTGAGCCTCAAGACCACCGGTTGCTCCCGCAGTTTGAGCCCGTGTCGCAGGGCGAGCAAGGCGAGCGTGGCGCGGAAGTACAAAGCCAGCAACCGCTCCTCACGGGACAATCGTGGACGAACGTTGCAGGCATTTTTGAGGAGATACGTCAGAGCAAGGAAATCGCACTTCAGAGTCATCCGGACGCGCGCGTAATCCACCGGCGCGTTGAATTCCTCGATGGCCTTGCGGATGGCGGGAAACTCGAAACGATTGGCGTGCACAATTGCCTTGTAGTAATCCCGATCGAACCGGCGTCGCAGGATTTCCTGGCACACGGTTTGGATATAGAAAAAGAAAAGCGCCGTGGAGATAATCAGAATCAGCGCTGCCATGAACATGAAAGCCCCCCACTTACGGCCTGCGGCCGACGGTCACGGCCATTTCCGCGACTTGCGGCCCGAGTTCCGGGACGCGCACCGTCCGAGGCACTCGAGCGACTGCAACGAACCAGGTGGATAACATCCCCAGCGTGCACAGGGGACCCAGATAGGTGTAGAGCACGTTGCCGAAGCCGCTGCCCGCCGTCAGATGGACGAGGGCAAAATTCCCCGCCGGCCCGGCAAACTGAATGCCCAGGCCACTCACCAGCAACGTCAATTCTCCATCGGCCAACGCGAGCTTTTGGATGAGAAGGAAAAGCAATGTGTTCAGGACCAGGCAGGTGAAATACAGGTTTTGCTGAAACTCGATGATAAACTGCGTGAAAAGCTGGTTGTAGTACTGCGAGAGCGAGAACCACGAAACTCCCGCCACGAGGATGAGCACCACCGTCAACAGCAAGCGAATGTGGCGCCATAGCTGGTGCTCGCGGGCGCAGGCTCGCCGGAAGAAGGCTGCGATGAGTCCGAAGGCCGCCAGAACGAGGAGCACGTCCGTCAGCCAGAAGAAACTGGCGTACTGCGGCGAAGCGAATCCGAAACGGTAGAGGAAATACGGCCGGCTGATAGCGTCCACGGCGAGCAGCAGTCCGACGTACACGGTGAGCGCGGAAAGGCGCCCTGCCCGCCGACGCAAGAGAAGATACGCCAGCAGCCCTGCCTCAAGCAGGTAAGTGGTGTACTGGAGAACTACGATCCCTGCGTCCACAGTGAACAACCCGGCGCGCCGCCACGCCTGGATGCATCTCCGGGTTGCTCACGCAACTACCGAAGACTAGTGAACACCCGGCGGTGGCATGGGTACGGGCGAACCACCAATTCCTGTTACCTTTGGCGGCGGCATGGGCACAGGCGAACCACCAATGCCAACCGTCCCAGGGGGCGGCATCGGAACTGGCGAACCACCAATTCCTGTTACCTTTGGCGGCGGCATCGGCACAGGCGAGCCGCCAATGCCCGCAACGGCCAAGCGCAGGCTGGTGCCGCTCAGAACAATTAGCACCGCCAAGAGTAACGTCAGCGCATAGTTCTTCATGGTCTCTCCTCCAATGGCGAAAACAACTCCCAACGTACAAATTGGGGAAGAGCCTAAAGAACTATGGCCGGAAAGTCAATACAAAAATCGTACCAGCCCGGCCGCGCCATTCTGACAGAAAACGGCTCCAAGTCAAGCGTCGTTTTGCAGCCTCAAATGTCTATCCGCCAATCCCACAACCTCGCTTGCCCACCGCCCGGGGCGAAGCGCAGCGGCTGGTTCGGGGAGCGTGGGGCGCCGGGGACCTACCAGGTCCAAAAGGCCATCGCGGGGTGGATATCGACGTGGTGTTGCTGTGCGCAGGTGCCTTCCTTGCAGTAATAGACATCCTGGCACCACCGGCAGCGGATCAGCCGGCTTTTCTCGCGGATGGTGCCGCAGATGGCGCAAGCCTCCAGCAGTTCGGCGACTACATGGCGAGCATAGGTCCGCCAGGTGTCCATGACCTCGTGCTCCTCGCGAATCTTGGCCAAATCTTCCCTGCTCATCATGCTCCGCCTCCCGCACTTCCCACCTTGTTGGAGCAAATCAGGGGCCAAGCAGGCAAGTCAACCGCCTCTCCTCCCGGCCGAACCGTAAACCATGACCTGTCAACGGATTGGCTACAGAACCGGCCGTCTCCGGCCCCTTGCCGTGAGTTTCTCGGAAGGGAAAATGTGGCAATCTCTGTCGCATTTTGGGAGTTCCGTGGGAATGCGGGGACGGTTCCTCACGACTCGCGGCCGATTATCGGGTAAAATTGTCAGCGAGCGGCCACCTTGGCAATTTCTTATGGTTGTTACCGAGATCTTCAAGTCCATCCAGGGGGAGTCCACCTACGCCGGGCTGCCGTGCGTTTTTGTGCGCTTGACGGGATGCAATTTGCGCTGCCACTGGTGCGACACGGCTTATGCCTTTTATGGGGGCGAGCACCTGACCCCCGAGGAGGTCTTGGCGCGGATTCACGCACTGGGCGGCAACCTGGTCGAGTTCACGGGCGGCGAACCACTTCTGCAAAAGGAGGTCATCCCACTCTCGGCCCAGCTTGTGGCGGAGGGCCGCCGCGTCCTTATCGAGACCAGTGGCGAGCGGTACGTCGGCGAACTGCCGCGGGAGGTCGTCAAGATCGTGGATGTCAAGTGCCCGGGCAGCGGTGAGAGCGAGTCGTTCTGCTACGACAATCTGGAGGTCCTGGAACGCAAAGACCAGATCAAGTTCGTCATCCTCGATGAGAATGACTATCGCTACGCTTGCGCGTTCATCGGTCAGCACCGATTGCGAGAACGAGTCGATGAGCTGATCTTCTCCCCGGTTTTCGGCCAGTTGCATCCGCGAACACTGGCGGAATGGATTCTGCGCGACGGACTGGAAGTGCGCCTGGGACTCCAGCTTCACAAATTCATCTGGGAACCAGACGTGCGGGGAGTGTGAAGAGCAGGAGTCAGAAGTCAGGAGTCAGAAGTCAGAATAAGGCGCGGAGAAAGTCGAAAAGCGAAAAGCGAGAAGCGTCCAGTCTCTCATAAGGAATTCCTTCGAATTTCGATTTTCGAGTTTCGAATTTCCAATCTCAAGTTTCCTTCGGGACAGGAACCCATGCCTGACACCCTCCAAAACCCCAACCCCGAAATCCGAACCTCGCCGCGACCGCTGGCGGTAGTGCTCGCCAGTGGCGGAATGGACAGTTGCGTGACGACGGCCATCGCCAGCCTGGAGCATCGCCTGGCGATGCTGCATGTCGCCTACGGTCAGCGTACGGAGCAGCGAGAACTGCGCGCCTTCCACGCGCTCGCCGATTTCTATCACGCCGAGCATCGCTTGGTCTGCCACCTGGACCACCTGCGGCAAATTGGCGGCTCGAGCCTCACCGACGTCTCGATCGCCGTCGAGCCAGCCAATCTGGAGCGCCAGGAGATTCCTTCGAGCTATGTCCCCTTCCGCAACGCCCATTTTCTCGCCATTGCGACATCCTGGGGCGAGGTGTTAGGGGCCACGAAGATCTTCATCGGGGCGGTGGCGGAGGACAGCTCGGGCTATCCGGACTGCCGGCCGGAATACTACGCCGCGTTCAACCGCGTCATCGCGGCCGGCACGAAACCCGAGACGCAGCTTGAAATCGTCACCCCGGTGATTCACCTGCGCAAGAGCGAGATTGTGCGGCGCGGCGCGGAACTGGGCGCGCCTTTCGAGCTGACCTGGTCCTGCTACCAGTCGGAAGAGGTGGCCTGCGGCGTGTGCGACAGTTGCGCCCTGCGCCTGCGGGCCTTCGAGGAAGCCGGCATCCCCGACCCTATTCACTACGCCGTCCGGCCCCGCTATGCCCGGCGAGACTCGACGCGATCGTAGGATCCAATCTTGATTTCCCTTCCACCTGGATTTTAATTCGCTCCTTCTGAAGGCAGGAACCGGGAGTTTGTTCGAGGCAGGAAGTGTGGGGGTCGATGAGGACTCAGGCGAAACGGCATCTTTCTTCTGCCCCGCCTCGCAGGGTTAAGGCTCGCTTGCTCGTGGGGTTACTGTAGGCAATCCATGCGAACCTGCCCCGGCGCCACTATTGCTGTTGTAACGTCATCCCCAAAGAGGCTAGAATTGGGCGAAGCAGAAGTGGCGAGGAGGGAATCATGTTGCTATTCGGTTTGCGCAGGACGATGGGGGTGATGCTCGGGCTGGCGCTGGTCTTCGGCGCGGTTTCAGCGTGGGCCCAGACAGGGGGACTCACGGGAAAGGCCGTGGGTGAAAACGGCGAACCTCTCGTGGGCCACCCCATCGTGATCGAGCGCCAGGACGTGAAGGGCGTCTACAGGACGAAGACCAACAAGAAGGGCGAGTACATCTATATCGGACTTCCGATCGGCAATTACAAGATCACCTTGCAGAATCCTTCCGGAACTCCCCTCTTCTTCCTGCAGACTCGCGTGAGTATGGGGGATCCCACCCAGGTCGATTTTGACTTGGGGAAGGAAAAGGTGCGGGTGGCGGAGGAGCGGCAGAAGCAGCTCGAAGCCAATCCGGAACTGAAACGGAAGGTCGAGGAGCAGGAGAAGGAGCAGAAGCAGCTCACAAGCCTCAAGCAGATATTCGATGAGGGGCAGGCGCTGGTAGCACAGCAGCGTTACCCAGAGGCCGTGCAGATGTTCGAGCAGGCCCTGCCGATGGCCAAAGGCAACAACATCGCTGTCGTACTTTCCGCCCTGGCGCAGGCCTATGCGCGGGCCAGGATGAACGACAAGGCTGTGGAAACCTACCTTAAGGCCATGCAGGCGAATCCAAACGAAGCCGGTCTGCACGACGGCTTGGGGAACGTTTATGCCGCGATGGGCAAGACCCAGGAAGCGGCGGCGGAGTTCCAGAAAGCGGCCGAAATGAATCCGGCTCAGGCCTCCCGCTATCACTACAACTACGGCGTCATCATGTACAATCAGGGTAAGATGGATGAGGCCGCGGCCGCTTTTCAAAAAGCCATCGAGGCGAATGCCTCTTATGCGGATGCTTACTTCATGCGTGGGCGCGCTCTGATGGCCAAGCTGGACCTGGATCCCGCTACGGGCAAGGTGATCGCCGCGCCGGGAACGGTCGAGGCTCTCGAAGGCTATTTGAAGTTGGAGCCCGAAGGCAAGTATGCCGCCGAGGCTCAGAGCATGCTGCAGACGGTCACGGGCACCGTCCAGACAGAATACAAGAAACCCAAGAAACCTAAGAGCTGATTGGATCGTAGCATCCCGCCCCGCGGCAAGGGCAGAGGTCTCCAGCCGGCGGAGCTTCTCTTTCCCATGAAGCCAATCCTGCTGCGCTTGCTGCTGTTCCTGACGCTCGCAGCCTGGGGGCTGCCGCGCCTGGCGGCGGACACGCTTTTCCAGACCGATCCGCGCGGCCGGCAGGTGATCGTCCAGCGCGACGCCATCGTCGTGAGGGAGGACGCCTCCTTCATCGTGTACAAGCACTTCGAGCTGAAGGAGCGGCGCGTCGTCAAGCTCCGGCTGAGCCGCGGCGCCCAGAACTACAGCGTCAAGACGAGCAGCCCGGAAGAGCGGGCGGAGATCGTCGCGCGGTGGAAACGGTTCGCCTATAAGGGAACCGTAACTGACGTCGCAGGGAAGACGACGCGCCTCTACAACATCTATCTGGATTTCTACCCGCCCGGGGGCCGCGGGTCGCTGCTCGAATCGGTGCCGGCGCGGACGGCG
>Ga0073934_10011940_pt1 | contig 10371 bp, 8 predicted proteins | sample LarsenN4metaG_FD_76834 | JGI IMG/M metagenome (GOLD analysis project Ga0073934, IMG submission 76834) | Hot spring sediment bacterial and archeal communities from British Columbia, Canada, to study Microbial Dark Matter (Phase II) - Larsen... ... | reverse complement strand
CCACACTTTCAAGAGCTGGTCGGGTGCGCCATAACGATCGCCGCGCGGATTGAGCAGCGGCGCGTCGTCCAGGATCCATTCGACCGGCAGCTCCACAATACCCGTCGGCTGGCCGTCGGCGAGCAGCTCATACGGGGAATCGTCGGACATGAGCGAACTGTCGTAGATCAGTCCCATCTCGCGGATGATGCCGAGCGTCGACGGGCTGAAGTTCCACGATGGCGCGCGATAACCAACCGGCCGCGACCCAGTCGCCTTCTCAAAGTATTCCATGGCTCGCCTAACGAGATCGCGTTCGGCCTCGGCCGGCAGGGTCGAGTTCAGCTCGTGGATCCAGCCGTGCACGCCGAACTCGTGATGCCCGGCTGCTTTGATCATCGGGATGATCTCGGGATGCAGCTCGAGACTCATCGCCGGCATGAAGAACGACGCAGGAATTTTGTGCTTGGCCAAGAGATCAAGCACGCGTTTCAATCCAACGCGCGCGCCATACTCGCCTTGCGACAGACCACCGATGTTCGCACGTCCCGGGGCAAGCGGCGCGAGAAACACTGTCTCATTGTCCACATCGAACGAGAGCAGCACGGCGACCCGCGCCCCGCCTGGCCATGACTTGGGCGCGAGGCTGCGCCCGGCGCGCACGGCGCCGATCGTTTTCTTGACTTTGTCGATCGACCAGGTCCAGGGTTGCGTCGTATCGACCTGGGCACCGGCATGGCTCGTTAGGCTCACACCGAGGGCGATGGCAGCGAGACTCCAACGCATCAGCGGCTCCGGCGAAATCGGTTACGTTGCTCGGCGGCTTTTTCGACGAGCCGCCGCATCTCTTTGATCGGTTCCGGGTTGTCGTCCACCTGCAGGCGCAGCACGACATCGTTGTTGAGCCACACGCCACCGGCTTTTTTCACAATCAGCATTGCGGCCGATTGCATGCCGCGCGTGTCGCCGCCCGCTGCCTGACCGGCCTCGAGGGCCGCGAGCAGCCGCAGCGAGAGATGGCCGTCGGCCTGTTCGAATGCCTTGACCATGTTGTCGACGACAGCCTGGCCCGCGAGGATGTTCCCCTGGGCACTACAGTATTTGCCGATCTTGTGACCGGCCCATGTCGACGCTTTGGGGCCGGTGTGCACGGCGACCTCCCCTTTTGCGTTCATCACCGCAAACTGACGCCCCTCTTTGGTCCAGTCTGTTGGCCGCGGATCCGGATCCTCGGCGAGGATACGCGCCACCACCGCGTTAGGCGCCAAGCCTTCGCGCAACAGCCTGAGCGCTTTGGGGCCGTAGCTCACGTCGACGATCGCCTGCGTTGCGGCGACACCGACGTCGGCCTCCCCCCAAATCACACCATTGCCGACTGCTAAGACCCGTGACTGCACGGCAGCGCCAACCTCACCAGTCGCCGGGTCGTAGCCGAGGATGGAGAACGTGGCGACCGGGGGCCACGTGGCCTGTGCCGCGCCGAGTGCGCTGCACAAGAGCGCGAGGGTCACCGCGCCTAATCCCTTGAGTGCGCTGCGTTGTGTGCTCATTCGCACCAATCTAGACCACGCTCACAGCGCGTCGAGTCGCGCGAAGAGGGGCAAGCGGTTGCGGGGTCACGCTGCCTTGCACCCGGGTGTCGCTAAAACCGCCGAATGCGCTCGAACTTCGTGACCTCACCCACCTGGTAATCCACAACTGCATCGGTCTGTCCGACCGGCGACCTGCTCGTGTCCTGTCAACGCAACGAGCGCACGGTCCGCATGAGCGTCTTCACCCTGTCACTCCTCTTACGCTCGCATCGCCGCGAGGCCGGTGCATGGCGACGGGCGATTTGCGGACCGTATGGCGCTCGAACGCGGAGAGGGTCCTCCTAACGAGTGGCGTCGGCAGTCCGGCGTCGCCGGATCAAATGCACGCCAACGCAAGCCATCGCTGCCGCAGCAAGGAGGTGAATCGCGTTTGCCGCGACATCAAAGAATCCAACCGCCACAAACCATAGAAGAAGGAATCCAACAGCTGCCGGTAACCACATAAATAGCGCTCCGTGTGAAACTGGCGGCATGGTCACTGACACGTTGATTCGCTGGTGGCCGCCACTCACGCGAATCGTTCGTTGCTGCGTCGCCAGTCGTTGTCGCCCGGCAACCGGCAGCCCTATCTAGTGCTGTCGCATAGTGCGGGCCTTCACCGCGGCGTAGATCGCCACTTCAATACGTTGGTTCTGCTTCCGCGCAGTGTCGGTTTCGTTCGATGCGAGCGCCTCCAGCGCCCCTCGGCCAGGGGTGTGCACCCTGTTTGGACCGATGCCTTCCGTCGTGAGGTACGCCGCCGCTGAGTTCGCGCGACGAGTGGACAAATCCTGATTGTATTCCTGGCTGCCTGGCGCGTCCGTATGGGCGACCAGAAGTAGTTCCGTGTGGGGATATCTCTTCATGCTCGCTGCCAGTTTTTGCAGATTGCGCGCCGCGTCCAGGCGAAGCGCGTCGGAGTCGGCATGGAACAGCAGCCCCGGAGGAAAGGTGATTTGTATGCCCTCCGCTAGGCGCTCCACGGTCGCTCCTGGAATTGCGACCTTCAGTTCATGCGCCTGCTGATCCATCTGATGGCCGATGACTCTGCCGACGGTCCCGCCCACCATCGCGCCGATAATCGCGCCGCGCACGGTCGATGCTGTCGGATTCCGGCCAACTTCCGCCGGGCCGCTGCTGACGCCGAAAAACACCCCCTGCTCCCTGTTGCCTAACGAGCCGCACGCCGTGGCTCCCAGCGCGACGGCAACGAGGAGCGTGCTCCGCATCGCGTAGCAACAACACGTGCCCGACTCGACGGCACTCACTGGAGGCCTCGTGAAAATGAGAGAAGTCTTGGGCCACAGTGCGCGCGAGGCCGCTCGAAGCAACGCTATAGAGTACGCCTAAAGCCCCACCGATCGCAGCGCTTGATGGACTTCCGGAACGCTAGCCGCGTCGGAACACGGGCCGCTATCGATAGGAAGGATGGCCGGGGGACTAGATCCGACGGACTACTCCTCGGTGCTGGCGCCGTGTGGGCGAACTCGTGTGGCCCTCGCGCCGTGTAAAAGCGGCCACTTCGAGCCGAGTGTGGAGCGCGAGTTTCTCCAGCACGTTGTGCACATGGCTCTTCACGGTGTGAATAGCAACGTGCAGCCCCGCCGCAATCTCCTTGTTGCTCATTCCTTCGCCGATCAATGCCACGACCTGGCGCTCTCGCTGCGTCAACTTGACTGACTGCAGCACAGGCGTCTTACTGCCTTTGAGCGCACGTTCGGCAATCTGGCTGAAGAGCGAAGCGGTCAACTGATCCGGGAGAACAACGCTTCCGCGAGCTACTCTACGAATCGTCGCGAAAAAGTCGTCGAGCGACGCGTCTTTCATCACGAAGCCAGCGGCTCCAGCTCTCACGAAGTCGGCGATGTCTTCGTGCAGCGGAAGCAGTCCCATGACGAGTACTTTGGCCTCCGGGACCTCACTGTGCAGCGTCGCAGTGAGGCGCAGGCTGTCGTGGTTCTGCAGGCCGAAGTCCACGAGGACAACGCGCGGCTTGGCGTCCCGCACCATTTGCAGTGCCTCGATGATGTTGGCCGATGCTGCGAGCACCTCGAATCCAGGCTGTTCGCGAATCAGACTCGCCAGCCCTTCGCGCATCATCCGGTTATCCTCGATGAGGACGATGGAAATAGGCGCGTTCACGCTAGGCAGCCTGCTGCCAGACCTCGTTAGGCGCGATCGCGAACCGGGGGACCGGACCATGACGCAAAGTCAGTCAGCGGTCGCAAAAAACGCTGCGGAGCCGAAGACCACTTACTATCCTCCTCCGAGGATAGCCGGCGAAAACAGTCTCTCAACGTGCAACGGATCTATGGAACGACGCGCGGTCTGCCGATCTGGTACTCCCTCGGTGGCTCGGCACCTAACAAGTTCTTCACGAAATAGTCCCAGCGCCGGCGCATCATGTAGAGATTGTCCTGCCCATACCCGTGCCGCGCGTTCGGGAAAATCAACAGATCAAAATCCTTATTCGCATTGACCAGCGCGTCCGCGACCAGGGTGGTGTTGTACGGCGGCACGTTGTCGTCCATGCCGCCGTGAGCCAGCAACAGTTTCCCCTTGAGCTTGGCCGCGTGTGTCTGATTCGCCTCTTCGGCGTAATTGTCGCTCGGTCCGTTCCTAACGAGTAAGCCCTGGTAACGCTCGCCCCAATCGTCTTCGTAGTTGCGATTGTCGTGATTCCCTGACTGCGCGACGCCGACGTCGAAGAAGTCGGCATGCCGGAACATCGCCGCCGCCGTCGCGAAACCGCCGCCCGAGTGGCCCCAGATCCCCACTTTTTCGATGTCGATGAAGGGGTATCGCGTCGCCAGCTCTTTCATCCCGGCCACTTGATCGGGAATCGTGTTATCTCCCATGTGACCGTAATACGTATCGTGGAACGCTTTCGACCGGCCGGGCGTCCCCATGCCATCGATCTGCACAACGATGAATCCGAGCTCGGCGAGAGCCTGATTGTCACCGCGCGCGGGAGAGAAGCTGCGCGGTCCAACGCTTCCCGACTGCGGACCGGGATAGATCTGATTGACGATCGGGTACTTCTTTGTCGAATCGAGATTGGACGGCGTGTACAGCAAGCCATAGATGTCCGTCTTTCCGTCGCGACCTTTCATGCGAACGGGTGTCGGCGGCTTCCATCCGGTCGCGAGGAGCCGCGAGATATCTGCTCGTTCGAGTGTCTGCAGCACACGGCCATTCAGGTCACGCAGCACGGTGACAGGCGGTGTGTTCGGCGTCGAGTACGTATCGACGAAGTACCTGCCGTCTGGCGAAAAGAAAACGGCGTGGTTGGCGCTGTCCGGCGTCAGCAGCGTCTGATTGCGCCCGTCGAAGCCGATCCTGTAGAGCCTCTGAAAGTACGGATCGCCGGGTTCCTTGCCTGACGCGAGGAAGTAGATCGTGCGTGCTTTCTCGTCCACCCGGACAATGTCGTCGACATTGCCATCGCCGCTCGTTATGCGGTTCTTGAGCTGACCCGTCGTGAGATCGTGCAGATAGAGATGGATCCAGTTGTCCTTTTGCGACCACCAGATCAGTTCATTCGAGGCCGGCAGCACCCGCCAGAGATTCTCGGTGAGCGATGCATCGCCGATCTGTGTAGCGCTCTTTTCCTCGAATAAGGTCCGCACTTCGCCGGTTTGGGCGTTGGCGATACGGAACCACGCCTGCTTGTGGTCGCGTGAGCTGGAGATGAACGCGAGATGCGATCCGTCGGGGTACCACTGGACATCGCAGATCGCGCCGCCGCACGCGACGTGATCGGAAACTGTGGAGCGGTGCTGATCCGGCGGCATCTGAAGCCTAACGATGCGTGGCCGGCCGTCCGGACCCTGGTTGATGATGATGCGGCTGATACGGAAAATGACGCTGTCACCAGGAAGCGGGTACTTCCACGATTCCAGGCGCGGCACACCCACGTTCGTCGACACGAGATGCATGTCGCGCACTCCGCGGCCGTCATGCTGGAACGTGGCGATCTGGCGCGAATCGGGCGACCACGTCACGACGGGACGATCGCTGTGCGTCCAGCCGGCGTTATCTGTAGCGTAGCCGAAGTCCTTGATGCCGTCGGTCGTGAGCTGGGTTTCCTGGCCGCTCGTTAGGTCCTTCGCCCACAGGTTGTAGTCCTTGATGAACACGGCCCAGTGACCATCCGGCGCCGTGCTCGAATTCTGCGGCGCGCGTTGCGATGCACGGGTGGAGTCCTGTGCGGAGCATGTGTACGTGACGAGATCACAACGCCAGCGCCGGTTCTGCACGTTGACCGCGATCGACTTGCCGTCCTTGGCGAACTCGAACGTCTGGAACGGGAGCTGGTTACCGTCGACCCGGCCGCCCGATGCGGCCGCCAGCGCGGCGGCGAGACGCGTCTGATCGAAGGCCGCCTGGCGAGTGCGCCGCGCAGGGTCGACGAGGAAAAACGCGCTCCCGTTAGGCACCGTGGTGCGATACCAGAAACGCCCGTCCTCCAGCCACGTCGGCCGCACACCGGTGCCGGTGACAAGCGGCGCGGTTGTCGCACCGAGGAATCGTTCGGCGCGCGCGTAATCCTCGGCCGTCAGCTGTCGCGGTTGCTGGGCGGCTGCGCTGACTGCGCCAAGTGAAAGAACGAAGGCGTACTGAATTGGTCGCATGATGAGTTGGAGCTGGCGGTACGTGTTGGGCGTATACAGCGCCCGTTCCACAACTTACCGCCGACGACAGAAGGTCGGAAAGCAATCGTGGCCGCTCGCGACGCCGGTCGCTGGCGAATCCGACTGATTCAATGGTTCAGCGCGGCCCTGCGACGTACAACGAAGTCAGCGTACTCGCATCGTGAGCGTGAATCGATGCGTGGTCACCCGCCCGCCGTCAAACCGCAGCACATCTGTAGGAGCAGCGATCACGCCGCCACCACCGCCTGGAGGTGCCTCCGTGACCGACACGTCATCTCCGCACCCGAAGAAACACGGAGACGGCAGGCACGACTCGCCCGCACCACACGTGAGCGTAAATGTATACCCCGCTTCGAACGCGCGGCCGCGATAGCGCAGGCCGAACGTTGGCGACCACTCCTTCCATTGCTCGTTCTGCACGCGGAAGGTCTCCTGCAGTCGATCCCACTGCTTCAGCCGATAGTGGATCGATTGCACAGCCAGGCCGACCTGGAAGCCGAAGGTGGCGCTCGAATCGACTCCCACAAAATTCTCGTGCCCGAATCCAAAGCGTATCTGCGCATTCGAGAAGCGCATGCGGTTGTCCACGGTGTGATCGCCGCGGCGAATTGGTGCTCCCGTACGGCTGACCGTATCGCCTAACGACTCGGCCCAGGTCGTGCTGAACATCGGCTCGAGAATGACGTCGAACCCGAAGGTCGACTGCCCGGACAGGTTGGCCAGACCGAATCCGAGGTTGTAGGCCCACGTCCGGCCGGGATCGCGCGGAACGGTGATGACTTCGCGGATACGATAGTCGGGGATCTTGGGATGCGAGAGTCGGTTGGCCGTGCCCAGCCAGCCGATGCGCCAGCCTTCGGTGCCTAACGGCTGCGAGTATTCCGCGTGGGCCCCCCACATGCCGGTGCGATCGCGATTGTGCTCCTGCCGCTCGGGAACGGGGATCTGCTGATTCGGCGGCAAGAACTCGATGCGCGCGGGATAATGCACGTCGTGCGTCATATCAAACTGACCGCGCAGCACCATCGCTTCGAACGTGCGCCGGCCACTCCACTCTTTCGTTAGACCGAGCCGCACGTCCGCGGCGCGGCCGGACTGCTGAATGCGGTCGCTGCCCGAGTACAGCAGGTCGATCCCTTCTTCGGCGCCCAGTTCTGCGACGTAGCCGGACGCGCCGACCGAGAGACTGCCGAAGCGCCGCGCGAGAATCCCCATGACGTAGTGATTCGCGGCCGTCCGTTCACTCAAGGGGGGGTCAGCCGTTAGGCGCATGCGCTCGAGTGACTGCAAGGCAAAGAGGCCTCCGGCGCTCCACGCACTTTTGCCGAAGGGCGCCACGCCGCTGACCGGGAACGTGCTCGCTCCGCCATCCGTGTTCGAGGATCGATAAAAGAAGGGCGCGACCGAGAATAGCGGTTGCCGGACCCGCGTGGCTTTGGCCGGGTTCACGAACGGATCGATGAGCGAGTCGTCCAGGGCGATGGTGACTCCCGCCATACCGCCGCGATCGCTCGGCAGGATATCGAATTGCTGACCGATGAGCACCGGAACCGTACGCGGTGTAACGACTTGCGCCGCTGCGTTAGGCAGGGCGCCGAAGCTCAGTGCGAGGAGTGAAAAGACTCGCCAACGCGACGTGACCCTGCGCATACGCCCTCCGGTGATCGGCTTCGACGGCCGTCCACCCCACCGCAGCCAGTCCCGCTTGCGTCAGGGCAGAGCCGTTCCAGGAGGGTAGACCCCGGCCGCGCGCGCCCCGGTCACATTTGCTCACATCCGCAGGGTCCGACTCGGGTCTGACCCCAGGCTGCCGAGTCGCAGCGCGGGCCCGCCGAGTACGCTATCTCGGGCGGACAGGACGCTGCCTAACGAGGAGCCGGCGCCGGGGCGGTGGAGCTGGAACCGCTTTGCACGCCGCTGGCACGTACAGTAAACGCGAACTTCCCAGCTACCGCGTGGCCGTCGCGGGCCAGCGTTCTCCAGCTCACGTCGTAGCGCCCTGGCGGGAGCGCCGAGTCCAGCGATGCGCGAATCTGTTTCCCGGCAGTGTCGACAGCGGCCGGGATACCCGTCTTCACGGTATCACGCGGAGTGCGTGTCAACACGAGTCGCGTGAGTTTGACGTTAGGTCGCTGGGAGAACCAGAGTGTGATGGCCGTCGGCGATTTGGCCACAGTTGCGGCGTCAGCCGGGTCGGACTTGACGAGGGCCAGATGGACCGTGGCAGCCGTTACTCCCGCCGCGGTGAGAGGTACGAGCAGCACGGCGCAGCAGGTGCGAAAGAGATTTCGTGACATGCGTGGAGAGTGCGTACCGAGACGGTGGACTGAACGGTACTGCATACCCCGTATCGCTCTCAATGCCCCGCCTCCGAGGCGGGCGACGTACGCTCCTTGAGGGTGAGAGGCGCCGCCCGCCAGCTGCTGCCCCTGTCGCTGTGCCCGCACAGTCTGCTATGAGACAGTCGATTGCGTCTTGAAGAGCGAGGTCGGCTTATCACGGAATTGCGTTATCACAAGACATAGCGAATGGTTGGGCTGCAGACTCAGGTGCCTGAACCACCCACCCGATGAGCCGCCACGTCCCCGTCACGATGGGAAGTCCGCGATTTCGCGTCGCCGACGCGGGTCTCTTCAGCGTGACGGACGCATGGTTTCCTCCGGGCGCACGGCTGGAGCCGCATACTCACGCACGCGCGATCTTCGCGGTGATGCTCGGTGGGTCATTCATCAACCACATCGCGGGGCGCGAGTACGACTGTGCGCCGGCCAGTTTCTGGACAGAACCGTTAGGCGAAATGCATGCGAATCGCGGCGGCGCCGCCGGAGCTCGCGTGTTTGTCGTGCAGGCGGACCCGCACCGCGCGTCGCAGCTGGAACCGTTTGCGCCGCTGTTGAACGAGGTGCGGTATGGACGCCACGGCGGCGTGGCGCTCGATGCCCGGCGGGCGCTGCTGGAGATCGGGTCGGACGACCGCCTCGCGCCGCTGGCGATCGAGTCGAGCATTTACAGCGCACTCATTGCGGCGGCACGCCTAACGCTGCCATCGCGCAATCACAGCAAGCCTCCACCGTGGATTCACCAGGCTCGCGAGTACGTGCACGAACATTATCGGAGCAGCTTTCGCATTTCTGACCTTGCCAGACAGCTCGGCGTGGAACCGTCTCGGTTGGCGCACACATTCCGTCGCTGCTTCGGGACCACCGTGGGCGAGTACGCCCGCGCGCAGCGTCTGAGCTGGGCCCTCTTTCAGCTCGAGCATACAAACACCTCGATCGCGAAAATCGCCATCTCCGCGGGCTACTGTGATCAGAGTCACTTGACCCGCGAGGTAAAACGCGCGTTAGGCGTCGGTGCCGCGGGGTATCGCAGGAGTTGCCGGACGAAAAGCTAGGTCCAAGGCCCGGACAAAGTCGTTAGGCCGGCGCTGTATAGCGACGCTGGATCGCGTCGCGAATTCTTTCGCGCGTCTCGTCCGGTGACAGGTGCCTATCGGCTTCGATCGCCGCTGCCTCGTCGGCAAGGGCATCATCCTTGATGAACTCGCGAAACCACGTGGAGAAGTCGTGTTGCCGCAGATGGTGCTGCCATGTGTCGTCATCCACGCCGTCCGCCATCTGCATGAAAATCTCGAGATTCTGCGCGCGCAGGTTGAGACGACCGTCAGCGCCTCGAAAGTAGAAGCTGCGCTCCTCACCCAAATCCCCCTCGGCGTATTTGCGTTTGTGACGATGCCGCTCAACTGAAGGCGCGAGTATGCGAAAACGCACGGGTTTGCCGCCGAGTGGAATCAGCCAGGCAAGCTTCGGATCCGGCTCGTGCGACGGCAGACGAATGAGCGCGTCGTCAGTACCGCGTCCACGAGCGAACGCATCGATCGTCTGCTGCGCGTCATCTCCAACAACGATCAGCATGTTGACGAGACCGAGGATGGCGCGCGAGACGTGATCGGGGTGAATCGTCACGAGCAGAACATTCTTGAACTCCCCCGAAATCGCCGACTCTGTCGGTTGCCACGCGGCCGGTAAGAGATGGTGCGCTTCATCGAGCACGATCCAGTGGGGTCTCGCAGTCGTTCCGCGCGACTGCATCAGACGCGGCAGAAGAGCGTGTGTGAACTCTGGCCGGTCATCCAGGCGGAGATCGACGAGCGATACGACGGCATT
>Ga0073934_10011939_pt1 | contig 10371 bp, 11 predicted proteins | sample LarsenN4metaG_FD_76834 | JGI IMG/M metagenome (GOLD analysis project Ga0073934, IMG submission 76834) | Hot spring sediment bacterial and archeal communities from British Columbia, Canada, to study Microbial Dark Matter (Phase II) - Larsen... ... | reverse complement strand
CGTGCCGATCCTGGGGCGTACGCCGGTCGACAACCTGTTGCTCAACACCGGCCACGGCACGCTCGGCTGGACCATGGCCATGGGCTCGGCGCGCATCATCGCCGACCTTGTCGCCGGCCGCACACCCGAAATCGACCTCGACGGCTTCGGTCTTGCGCGGTTCTGAGACGCCTCAAGCCTCGGGGCGCTTCGGCTTGGGCTTGCCGTAGCCGCAGTCGCACTTAGCCGAAGGCTTGACCACCTTGGCCACCAGCGGCGAGCCCTTGGCGTTGCGGTCGCTCGGCTCCCAACGAAACTCGGCGCCGCACTTTTCGCAGGTCTGGCGCCGCGGCAGCCGCGGCTGCATGTCCACCTGATCTTTCGGCATGGCCCCTCCCCGTCGTGCAGCCGTTATCCCTTGGCGGCACGCTCGATCAGTTTTGCCGGCGTACCGAAGGCGAGCGCGCGGCACTCGATGCCCATCTGGCCTGCCGCGCCGCTGCGTGGCATGCCCAGCACCACCGACGGCGTTTCGGCGTAGAGCCGATAGACGATCTGCGGCATCCACATCTCGTCGCTCAAGGCAGTGCGCCCGGCCTCTTCGAAGGCCGCGCGATCGGCGAAGAAATGCGCCGCGCCGCCGCCCTTGGCGGGCTTGCCGACGATCACCGCCCGCGGAAAGCCGGGATGGTCAAGGTACTCCTTGGCCTCGCGGATGACGATGCCGCCATCGGCCTTGCGCTCGATGGAGATGACGCGGGGCACCGGCTGCTGCGGGTCGGCAAACTTCTCGCGCGCCGCGGCGGCGGCGATCCAGCGCACCGTGTCGCGCACGAATACCGCGGCGTCGGGCTCGAAGAACACGCGCCACAGGTAGTCGTAGGCGAAGGTGCGGCGCTGCTCGTCGTTGGCAAGGTCGAGTCCGGCGGTCTTGACGCCGGGCTTGAGGAAGCGGTCGGCGGCGCGATTGAAATCGGCCAACGACAGGTAGGTGAAGCCATAGCCGGTGTGTTCGTGCAGCTTCACGAAGATGACATCGGGATGGCGGCGGACGGTATCGGTCACGGGGCCAGCAGGATGGTCGATTTTGGGCGTAAAAGCGCCAACGCCGTCAGGGTATTACGGGCCATTTTCGCTCCAAAGCGAAAACACGGATCGCGAGTCGCGTCTGTCATGGCGCTAAGCCACCCTCAAAAACGGCTTCAATTCAATAACTTAGCACAGATTGCAACGTTTGTCCCCAACTAATCGTTCCTGGAGCGTTGGGGAGCACAACGAATGGTGCCTCGATGAATCGTGTTGAGCTTGGACCCGAGACCGACCCCGCCGATGTCATTGCTCGCTTTCTGACCGACATGCGTGCCGCCGCCGAGCGCACCTATCCGGCGTGGCGCAACATACTGGTTGAGGGCATCAGCGACATCGCCCCCGAAGGCAGTGCCCTGTACGAACAACTCCTCACCCATCAGCCGCTGGAGGATTTCTATTTCGCCGGGGTAGTGGCCCTGGAGGCGGCGAAAATCCGCCGCTACCTCGGCGCCGATAGCGCGAGCGCGCTGCTGGCCGAACTGGGCGCGCAGGTGGACCGCGCGGCAGGGCGGCCGGACCGGGCGGTCTCGGACCTGGTGTTCATCGCCATCGGACGGATCGAAGTGGAGGCGGGCCCGGAGCTGATGACCATGCCCTACGACAAGGCGGTGCATGTGCTGCTGCAGCGCATCGGGCTCGACCGCGATGAGGCCACTCGGCCGCTGATGGGCGATTTCGCCTTCCGCCATGGCCTGGGCGAACCGCTGGCGCGCGGCGTGCCGGCCTGGTGGAAGACCTTCGCCGCGAAGGCGCAGCGCCGGGCCGAAGCCGCGAAACAAGCCGGGCGCGTGGCGCTGGCGGCCGAATAGGCGCCTTAGCCCGCAGACCCGAACAGCCGACGCGGCGCGTAGAACGACACCGTAGCCAGGGCCGCGGCGATGAACAGGAATAGACCCAGCGTGTGTGGCGTGCCGTCCTGGATGCTGCCGGCGATTTGGGCGAACACGGCGGCCACCGATAGCTGGATGAACGACAGCAGACCCGAGGCGGTACCGGCCAGTTCGGGATAGACGCTGACCGCGCCGGCGTTGGCGTTAGGCAGCGACATGCCATTGGCCACGCCCATGAACGTCACCGGCAGGAAGACGGCCCAGATCGTCCAATAGCCGGCCTGGAGCAAGGCGAAGATCGCCAGCGTCGAGCCGCTGGCAAGCCCCAGGCTGATCCAGATCATGCGGTCAACGCCGCAGCGCTCGGAATAGCGGTTGGCGGCAAGATTGCCGCCGAGGTAACCGATGGTGGAGAGGATGAAGCCGAGGCCGTATTCGGTGGCGGAATAGCGCATCACCGTGATGATCGCGTAGGGCGCAGCCGACAGAAACACGTAGAAGGTGGCCACCATGAAGGCGCTCTGCAGGGCATAAGCCATGAAGTCGGGCGCGCGCAGCAGCCGACCGTAGCCTGCGACCAAGCTGAAGGCACTGGGCAGGGCCTGCGGCTTCGCGTTGGTTTCGGACAAGCGGGCAGCGCTGAATGCCAGCACGGCGGCGACGAAGGCGGCGATGAGCACGAAATTGCCGCGCCAGCCGACGGTATCGACCAGGAAGCCGCCGACGATGGGCGCCATCATCGGTGCCAGCACCATAACGGCGATGAGCGAGGCCATGACTGCAGCCGACTTCTCGCGGCCGTAGAGATCGCGGACGATGGCGCGGCTGATGACCACGCAGGCCGCGCCGCCGAAGCCCTGGAATAACCGTCCCGCCACCAGGATGGCGATGCTGGGCGCAACCACGCAGGCGAGATTGCCGATTAAGAACATGGCCAGTCCCGCCAGCATCATCGGGCGGCGGCCGAAGCGGTCGGACAGCACGCCCCAGAACAGCGTGCCCACCGCCATGGCCAGCAGCGGTAGACTGACGGCAAGCTGCACGTCGGCGGCCGAGACGGCGAAATGCCTCTGCACGGCGGGTAGTGCCGGCAGAAATACCTGGATGGCGAAGGAACTGGAGGCGGTGGTCAGGGCGAGGATCGCCTTGAGCAGCCTGTGCTGCGACTCGGACATGACGGAACTGGTGGCTGGCGGATAAGCGACCCTGCCGTTATTCCGCCGCCGTGGCAACGGCGCACGGCGCACAGGCCTCGGTCGTGGACGCGCCCTCACCCGCGCCCAGACGCCGCGCCAGGTCGAGCGCCGCGGCCGCCGACGCGGGATAGGCCCGTTTGCTTTGGCGCAGACCCAGAGCCAGCATCGTTTCCGTCGCGGCGTATCCGGCCGTCATAGGCTCGATCACCGGCACCGGCAGACGCGCCGCGATCATTCCGCCGATGGGCGCCATGCAGGTGCAGCCCAGCACAATGGCGTCGACGCGGCCGTCAGCCAGCGCGTCCTGGGCAGCGCTGACGATGCGCGAGATCATCTCGGCTTTAGCGCTGCGCATGGCCGTCACCGGATCGTCGGCGCCGCCGCAGGCGGTCATCTCGGCGGGCGCAAGCACGTTGACGATGCTGGCACAGCGCGCCGCCATGCTGCAGGCCTGAAGCCGCTCGTCATAGATGAAGTTCAAGCTCGACGGCCAGATGGTGAGAATGGCGAATGAGCGACCGAGGGTTGCCGCCAGCGCCATGGCCGCCTCGCCCGCGCCGACGACGGGAATGTCCAGCGCCGATTTCAGTTCGACGATGCCGTAATCGCCGAAGGTGTTGATGAATACTGCGTCGAACCCCTCATCCCGGGCACGAATGCCCGCTTCGACATATCCCAACACCGCCAGCCCGCGCTCGTACGGTGTGCCGGGGAATACCGACAGCCGGCTCTCGATCAGCTCGGGCCGCAGACCCGGCCGCGCCAGCGCCGCAATCTCGCGCGGCGGCTCGCGTCCGCCGGTGGGCGTAAAGCCGGTGCCGATGACGGCAATGCGGCGGGTCATGGCGGCCTACGCCTTCCTGAAGTGGGCGCGCAGGGCGTCGAGGAATTGCGGCATCTGCTCGAGCTTGCCCATGCTGACGCGACACCAGGTGTCGTAGGGTGCGAACGGCCGGCCGACGGCGATGTTCTTCTGGCGCATGGCGGCGATGAACTCGCGCACCGGCGTGCCGGTATCGAACATGACGAAGTTGGCCTGGCTCTTGGTGTACCTGAGGCCCAACTCGTCAAAGGTCTTGCACGTCATGGTCAGGCACTCGCGGACCAGCCGCTTGCTCGTCGCCATGAACTCCTTGTCCTGATAGCTAGCGACGGCGGCGACCAGGCCCATCTTGTTGGGCGAGGACATCCGCACTTCGCCCATGCGGCGGATGATGTCGGGCCGCGCCAGCGCGAAGCCGACGCGCAGGCCCGCCATGCCGTGGATCTTGGAGAAAGTGCGAGAGACGATGATATTGCGCCCGGCCTTGACCTGATCGACCATGGCGTTGCCCGCCGGGTCGTCGACCAGGTCGATATAGGCCTCGTCCACTAGCACCATGGCGCGATTTGACACCGCCCCGATGAAGCTGCGCAGGCTCTTGGCCGGCACCATGGTGGCAGTCGGGTTGTTGGGATTGCAAACGTAGATCAGGCCGGTCTTGTTGGTGATGCGCGCTTCCATCGCAGCCAGGTCGGTCGTCATGTCTTTGTCGAGGTCGGCCCACATCAGCGTGCCGCCCAGTTTCTCGGCATAGTCTGGCGCCTGCTCGAAGGTGGGACGCGCGGCGATCATCTCGCTGCCGTGGGCGCCGTAGAGCATGGCGGCGATGCGCAAGACCTCGGCCGAGCCTTCGGTCACCAGCACGTTCTCGGGCGCCAGGCCCTCGCGCTCGGCGATCAGCTTGGCAAGTTGGGGAATCTCGGCGGTGGCGTATTTCCAGCCCTCGCCCATGGCCGCTATCATCGCCTGCTGGGCGCTGGCCGACGGGCCATAGGGGTTTTCGTTGGCGCTGAGCCGCAACGGGCCGCCGCCGTCGCGGGTCGCGTCCTGCGCCCTGGCGCTCCGGACCGACAGGCCCATAACCGCCGCACCGGCCGCCAGCGCGCTGCCGCCGGCCCTGAACATGTCGCGTCGCGCCATCGTGGACGTCATCGTCCGCTCCTGCTGCTGTCGGCCCCGCAGCAGCATGCCGCAGCGCCGCCCAACCGACAACGGCGGCGACCGCCAGCGCTCAGGACACGTCGGTCGTGATCGGCACGGGAACGAAGCCGCGCGCCGGGTCGGGACATTGGAAGGCCGCCAGTCGCGCCAACGGCCGCGGTACGGCAATCACCCATATTGCTTCCGGATCGTGGGCCATGGCTAGGTCATGGGCCGAAGGTGTGGCCGGCCCGCCAGGGTGCGAATGATAATGACCGACGATGCGCCGGCGGCTGCCGCGCAGCCGCCGCAGCCAGTCGAACTGCACTTGCGGGTCGATCTCGAAACGGCGGGTGGGGTCGGCTGCGCAGTTGGCGGCAGGGGCGATCTCGGCGACGCGGATGTCGCCTTCCCCGCCTCCGATCAAGAGACCGCAGCACTCGGCGGCGGAGGCACGGGCGGCGTGGTCGAGAATGCGTGCCGCCAAGGGCGCGGGCAGGATCAACGTGCGCGCCGGAGCCGTCATGGGCAATGCCCGCGGCTACGGCGGCGACACATAAGTGACGCCGAGGCTTCGACCAGTGCGGGCATCGACGATGACGATGCGTTCGGGCAGGCCGCCACCGCGCACGCTCACCGTCAGCCGCCCGGCGCCCAGTGCCGCTGTTGCAATGATCTCTGATCCGGCCGGCTGACCCAGATCGGTTACGAACGGCATCTGCCCGGCGGAATCCGCCGGCGTTGCCGCGCGGTCCATGTCGGCGCTGAGACGGACGAAGCCGTAAATCACGAAGCCGAGGGCGACGACGATGGCAAGGCCGAGCGCGATGACCAGGATCTTGAGGAAACGGGCGGGCTGCATGGGACGGAACGCTTTAACGCGCACACGCGCCGGATGACGGGCGGCGGCGCAGTCGTTATGGTCGGCGCACCGTAATTCCGAACCGATCCCGACGCAATGCCGAGCCGCACACCCGTTCCTGACTCCGGCGAAATCCGACACTTCGTCATCGGCGACGATGCTGCCGGCCAGCGGCTCGACCGCTGGCTCGCGGCAGCCAATCCGGACATGTCGCGCTCGCGCATCCGCCAACTCATCGACGACGGCCATGTGACCCTGGCGCAGGACAAGGCGCCGACGGCGGCGACACGGCTGAAAGCCGGACAACGGGCGACGCTGCGCCTGCCCGCGCCGGCGCCGACGGCCCTGCCGGCCCAGGCCCGCGCTCTGGATATCGTCTACGAGGACGATGTGCTGGTCGTTGTCGACAAGCCGGCGGGCCTGGTGGTGCACCCGGCAGCCGGGAATCCCGATGGCACGCTGGTCAACGCGCTGCTGGCCCATTGCGGCGACTCCTTGCGCGGCATCGGTGGCAAGCTGCGCCCCGGCATCGTGCACCGCATCGACAAGGACACCTCGGGCCTGCTGGTTGCGGCCAAGACGGCCGCGGCCCATGCGCACCTCGCGCAGCAATTCGCACGTCATACCATCGCGCGCGTCTACGACGCCCTGGTGTGGGGCGTGCCCACGCCGCGTCATGGCGTGATTGCGGGGCAGATCGGGCGCAGCACGACCGATCGCAAGAAAATGGCCGTGCGCAAGACCGGCGGCAAGTACGCCGAGACGCACTATCGCACGCTCGAGGCCTTCGGCACCGTCGCGGCCTGGGTGCAATGCGAACTCAAGACCGGGCGCACGCACCAGATTCGCGTACACATGGCCTCGCGCGGCCATGCGCTAGTGGGCGACCCGGCCTACGGCACGCGCCGCACCACGCGCGGGCTGGATGCGGGTGCCGCAACGACACTGCGCGCCTTTCCGCGCCAGGCCTTGCACGCGCGCGTGCTGGGTTTCACCCACCCGACGACCGGGCGGATGCTGCGCTTCGAACGCGACCCACCACAGGATTTTCAGGATTTGGCGAGACTGTTGCGCCTGGCCACGCGACCTTAAGCCATGGCGATGCTGGAGGGGTTGGCCTTGTCTTTCTTCTCGGGCTCGTAGACCGATTCCACGTCGGGGCCCCACTTCTGCACCAGTTCGCGCTGCTGCTCGCGCAGCACCGCGATGCGGCGGCCCGCCGTCATGGTTATGAATGCCCCCACCACTGCGGGCATGGTCGAGTAGATCGCCCAGCCGAAGCCGGCCGCGCCGTAGATGACGAGATACGCCCAAATGTTGGTGATGATGGCGATGGCACCGTCGACGGTGTGGTTGGTCAGCCAGAGATCGGTAAGATACGGCGCTGCGCCGGCAAGATTGAGCGAGCCCACGGTTACCCCGCAATACCAGCCCTTGCCGCGCTCGACCAGGAAGGCCACCGCCGTCGGCAGCAGCGCCACCGACAGGACGACGATGGTGGGGATGATCGCGAACGATACTGCGGCCGCGATCAGCACGTACAGGAACGCATTGCTGCGCGCCTTGCCTGTGGCCGCCGGTTGCTTGCTCGGTGCCTTGCCCATCGCTGCGTCCTCAGAACAGCTTCGACACCAGGAAGCCGGTGTAGGTCAGCAGCATGATGACGACCGCGGCGATGGCGCCCGACTGCTGGCCCGACTTGATGGCCGACTCCTGGCGGTCGACCTGGCCATGCTCGAGATCGAAGGCCTGCTTCTCGGCCGCCGCGTACTCGGCCTTGGCCCAGGCGAATCCTTCGGCGTCGCGCTGACGTTCTTCCGGGTTGTCGAGGTAGTTGTAAATCTCCGCCAAGTTGCCTTTGCGGATCAACTTGGGCAGCTCGCGCTCGATCTCTTTGCGTTTGGGCCGGCTGTGATAGGCGTTGATAACCGGACCCATCAGGCCGCCGACCCAGCTGGCCAGGCCGAACAATGCCTCGGGGCCCAGGCGCCACTGCACGATGGCCAGGACGCTCAGCATGCCAATGGTGGCGCGGTCGGGTCGCGGGTCGTTCATGGCGTCGATCTGGGCCGACACGCCCTTGGCATAACGGGCGCGCAGGAATGCGGCAATGTGGCGGTCGACCGGCCACATCTTGGTGTTGGCGGTTTTCGACACCGCCTCCAGCGCCGGCAAGACGCCCTTCACCTCCATCACGTACTGATCGGCGATCAGCGGGCTGAGGCACGGCATCCATTCGTTGAGCTCGTAGACGCAGCGCTCGAGACCCGCGCCCGAGTTCTGGTCGCGCAGATAGTTGCGCAAGTCCTTGAACACGTTCTCCCACTGCGAGTGGTCGGCGTTGTACTTGGTCTGGGCCGCCACCCAGTGACGCCACAGCTCGCGGTTGATGAAGTCGGTGTAGGGCTGCAGCTTCTGCTTGCTCATCATCGCCACGGCAAGCGAGTTGCCGAAGCCCTCGAGGCTGACGCGGAAATCGCGGATACGCACCGGCGAGCGCGGATCAAGCACCATCAGCACGCGGCACAGCGTGATGTCTTCCTGATCCTTCTGCTGGCCGGGCATGGCGCGCGAGTTCTTGATCGCCGAGGCAACGGCGTCGGCGAGGTCGTTCAGCTCGAGCCCGCGGCGGATCCAGATTTCGAGCGAGCCGTCGGCGATGACGTTCAGTGCCTTGTCCCAATTGACGAACATCGCGTAGGACAGCGACCGGATGGAGTGGAACTCCTGGTCGGCGAACTTGAAAGCGCGCTGCGCCTGAGCCTCGGCGCGGGCCTGGACCGGCGTCAGGCGCTTGCCCGCAAGCCAAAGATCGATATTGGCCGGCTTCCAACGCTGCTCTTCGTCATCGGTCAACAGGCCGCGGAAGCACTCGATTAGCGACACCGGCATGCGCTCGTCGCTGACCAGCGTGGAGTACGAGCCGTCCTTGATCTTGCGGCGGATGATCTCGGCGTCGGGCACGCCCTGCAGCGTGTTGCGGCCGATAGCCAGGATCAGCAGCGTGGCCCCCAGCGCGTACATGTCATCGGCGAAGGTGCCCGAGCCGCGCGCCGTGGGGATGCACATGCCCGACTCAATCGGCTCCAGCACCACAGGCTGATCACAGGCCGGCACCGAGGTGACGCAGTCGCCGAGCACGATGTTGGTCCGTGCCTCGTCCATGTAATAGAGGTTGTCGGGGCGGATGGCGCGGTGGGTGATGCCCTTCAGGCCCAGTTCGGTCAGCGCCTCGACCAGCGGCTTGATGACCATTTTCGGGAACATGTGGTCGGGGATGCGCTTGGCTGTGCCCGCCAGCGAGTCCATCAGCTTGCCACCCATCGGGCGATGATAGATGACGATGACGCATTTGCGCTCGATCGGCGGCCATTCGGCCACGCCCCAGTCGACCATGTGCAGGATGTGCGGAATTTCCAGGCCCTTGAGCACACGCATGACGCTGACGCGGGGCAGCATCTCGGGCTTGCAGATCAGGGCGTAGAGCGGCCGGCCCTCCTGCTTGCGGTCGGTGACCTCGAACGCCTGGGCGTTGGGCATGTCCAGCGCCGGGATCGGCCGGTCACAGTAGATGGTGTAGCGATCGCGCACGACGATGAAGCTGCCGGCGGCGGCCGAGGGCATGCGCGGGGCTTGTGCGCCGGCGCCATTGCCATTGGTTTTCGGGGGCGGCGGCGGGGCCGGGGGCGGGGCGGCCTCAGCGGACGCGGGCACGGCGCCAGGGCGCGCAGGCGCTTCTCTCACATCCTGGGCCACTTCAGCCATGGGTATCCTGCCCTCGTCACGACCCGTGCTTCTGCCGGTCGCACGGCATTGTACGGGACAGGATAAGGCAGCACAACGCGGTTAGCGGGCCGTTAACGATTGCCGGCCAAGAGGTTAACCTCCCCTCGCCGTCAGTCCAGGAAGGGGTCGCGGACCATGATGGTATCGAGCCGCTCCGGGCTGGTGGACAGCAGCGCCACGGGCGCCTCGATCAGTTCCTCGATACGGCGGATGTACTTGACGGCCTCGGCCGGCAGGTCGGCCCAACTGCGCGCGCCGCGTGTGCTTTGGCGCCAGCCGGGCATGGTCTCGTACACCGGCTTCACCGCCGCCTGCTCGGCCATGGCCGCCGGGAAGTGCAACAGCCTTTTGCCGGCCAAGTCGTAGCCGACGCACACCTTGATTTCGGCCAGGGTGTCGAGCACGTCCAGCTTGGTCAGCGCGATGCCGCTGATGCCGCCGACCTTGATGGCCTGACGCACCATGACCGCGTCGAACCAACCGCAGCGTCTTTTCCGCCCGGTCACCGTGCCGAACTCAAAGCCGCGCTCGCCGAGTAACTGGCCGATCTCGTCGGTCAGCTCGGTGGGGAACGGGCCGGAGCCGACGCGCGTGGTATAGGCCTTGGTGATGCCAAGCACGTAACCCACCGCCGACGGCCCGAGCCCAGAGCCCACGGCCGCCATG
>Ga0073934_10011937_pt1 | contig 10375 bp, 14 predicted proteins | sample LarsenN4metaG_FD_76834 | JGI IMG/M metagenome (GOLD analysis project Ga0073934, IMG submission 76834) | Hot spring sediment bacterial and archeal communities from British Columbia, Canada, to study Microbial Dark Matter (Phase II) - Larsen... ... | reverse complement strand
GAACAGATCTGAGACCACTAGAGAATCCCGCCCCCGATGCTCAGCCGCCACGCCCCTAGCAGCGTCGCAATAGAGCACATCACCAACCCTGCCAGGGCTGCGCCGCGGTTGTTCTTCGGAGCATTGGCATAAATAATCGCGCTGAAAATCAGCCCGATAAAGGCAAACGGAATTACCAGCCAGTTCAACGCTCCAAGACAGGGGAAGAAGGCCACCAACATCGAAAGCATGGCCAGAATACCCCACGCCAAACTTACAATTTGCATAGCTAAATTTGTGCCTCCTTTCGAGTGCGAGCGCGGCGAATCCGCCGCAGCAGGACTACCGCTCCCGCCATACCGTTCAACAACAGTAGCAGCCACAGCGCCGGTCCGGCGCGGTTGGCTTGATACGCACCGGCCAGGTCGCCGCTCGAGAGCGCGATGAAACTAGTCGTCATGCCGCACAATGGACATTCGCGGGCGTAACGCGCTTTTGACTCACAAACCGGCGCCCAGGATAGCAGCGCTGCTTGCGGCACTACAAACGGGGATACGCTGATTGCGAGCGAAACGTTCGCCACAACCAACCACGCCAGCAGGACCGCTTTGCGGAACTGGTCTGCGAACATGCTGACCAGCTAGAGCGCCGTGGCGCGTAAACCAACTTTGCGCCGCAGTACGTTCAGTCGCTTCTCGGGAGGCAGCGTCAAACGGTGCCGGATCAGTTCCTTCAAAGCGAGGTCACTTTCTTTGGCGAGATCGCTTCTTGGTACCGGGTTCCGTGCCTTTTTCTTCGATGGCATGCAGCGTTTCCTCCAGAATAGCGATGGCGGCTTTGTCCTTGGCTCGTCCGGTTGCCTTCTTGCTGCGGATGATGTCCCTGAGATCGGCAACTAACAACTCCGCGCCTCGCAGGTTGATCCTGACCGCCCTGCTGCGCAAGCTCTCAAACGAACTCACCCCGTCGATGTGTCCCATGAAATCTACTTGCAGGTTGTCACTGTCCCGTTGCATGCGGAAAAGATCTGATGCAGGGTAGTACGGCCTTAACAGCGTAGCTTGCATCGTTCTGCTTAGCTCTCGCAGCCTGCGCAGGTTCACAGGTGTTTTGCGAAACAGGAAGTCCACGTCGACCGTGGTGACGGGCGCGCCGTGAAGAGCTGCTGCCATGTTGCCGATCAGAATCACCTCCAGCCTGTGCTCGGCCAGCCGGCGGGCGAGTAGGGCAAGAACGGGTTCGGCGTCCATAATCACTGGCCTGAATAATAGCGGAAATCCCGTTTGCCCTCGATCAGCCACTCCAGGTTGAGGGTCACCGCGAAGTTCTCCGCCTTGCCGAGCAGTTTGAATACGGCGCGCGCCGGATCGTATGCCGGCGGCACCCGGCCATAGAAGAACACAGGCTCCGGAGCCAGCAGCGCCGCTACCTCCGGTAAATCGGTATGCCGCAGCACGTTCAGAATCACGGGTCCCTCGACGTGAGTTGATGGCGGCTCGAAGAGGATCGGAGTGGCCTGCTCGAGGACGGCCGCATACAACGCCAGAGCGGCGCCGTTGCCGCGCCCCGCAACGAAGACACGTGCTGGATCGATCGCCCGATCGGCACGCAGCGCACGAACCGCGGCAACCACATCCCGGAGACGCATCGAATCGACCGTGTGACCGGCATGCATGGCGTTCCGCAACATGTCCTTCCAAACGCTCTTGGGCCATGGAACTTCGCCCACGCCGCGCGGGTACAGGACCGCTCGAACGCTGCGGTCGTTGTTGTTGACGCCCCGCAACGTGTCGTTGATTGCGCGCTCATCTTCGCCATCGGAAGCCAGATACAACAGAGCCGGTAATTTGCCGGCCGCATTGCGAGGGGCGCGGTAGAGCGCATCCACCTGGATTCCCGGCTCGGTTACGAGTACTACCCTGTCCCAGGTTTCCCGCTCCCCACGAGGCCGGTGCTGTGTGGCGGGCCGAATCTCACTCAGGCCAGGAAACACACGGCTTCGTAAAGCCTCCAGCACCGTTTCGCGCCGTTTGCGCCATGCCGCCGCGCTGGCAGGCGGCCTGAACTCAGCCTTGGCGACGAAGAACTCGTGGACAAACGGATTACGGGCATCCGCGGGTGGATTGCCTCCAAATACGCGCAGGTCCTCGAATGGGATTTTATCCACCGCAAGGTCGATGGGGCGCGCCGCGATCTTAACCAGGTGCTGGTCGAACCAGCGCACCGCTTGCTCGCGAAGATACTCGCTATCGCTGTGGCCAGTATCGACCTCGATATTTCGGAATTGCTCGCCCGCGCCATAAGAAGCGTAGAGCGCCTGCATCGTTTTTTCAACATGCCTGTAACCCGGCACGGGAAAAAGCGCATCCTTGATCCCGTGCATCATCAATAGAGGCCGCGGCGCGATTAAACCGGGCTGATGCTGCATGTCGTGCAGCCACGAATTCAAAGGGTACATGCAGTCGCAATGCAACTTCTGTGTGTTTGGCGGCAGGTTTGCCTCGTAGGTGCTGATGCCCATGACGGGCACAACCACCTTGACGCGTGGATCCACCGCCGCCGTGAACCAGCTTTGCGCGGCGCCGCCGGAGCGTCCAGTCATGCCGATGCGCGAGGCATCGATCTCCGAACGAGTGGAGAGATAGTCAATCGCTCGCATCGCGTTCCAGACTTCGACTCCCGCTGGAGTGTAGCCCCGCGAATACCAGTCGTAAAGTTCCTGCGAGTGGATGCCGTGGTGCAGCGCGTACGTTTCGGCCATCTGAATCGAATCGACGATTAACGCGGCGTAGCCATGTTTCGCGAATGTGATCCCGTGATGCTGATACTGCGTCTTGTTCCCATAGGGCGACTGGGCGTGACCGCAAACATAGATGATCGCGGGCACCTTGCCGGACCGCTTCTTCGGCAGGTAGAGGTTGGCAGAAACGTACACTTTCGGCAGGCTTTCGAACGCAACCAAATCGACTGTAAACTCGGGCCGGTCGATGGTCCGCGTCACCTTGGCGTTCAGCGGTGACCGCTCGGGCCACGGCAGCAGGCCCAGCATGTCGCGCATTTCCTCCAGGCGCTTCGCCCGCAGCGGCTCCCAGGCGCCTTTTGACTGCAACTCAGAATCCGCGCGGCGCGTGACTTCGACGGCCTTACTTTCCAGCCAGGCGTGCACCATAGCCTGACTCTTGCGGGACTTCTCGATTGCGTCCTGCGCCGCCACCGCGAGCGGCATCATTGCGAACAGGACAAGCTTTCGCATGCCCTATTCTCACTCCAAATCACTTCGCCGCGCGGTGATAGATAATCTTGCGGTCCTGCGGACCTGCTTTAAACCGCAGCACAAGCGTCTCACCATCGAGGTAGCCGGTGATGCTGGCCCATTCGTCTTTGCCGTCGACCTTCTGCCACAGCATTCGCCAACTGATCTTTTTCCCGTCCCATTTCCCGTCCTGGATCTTGTGCGGGTTCTTGAAGGCATCGTGAAAAGTGCCCGTCACGGCTGAGTCCTTGACCGTTATCTCGATCACCTCCCACATCTGCTGGCCGTTGAACTTCGGCATTTCCGCACGCCACCGGCCGGATGGATCCGAGGCGAGAAGAAACGCCGGGAGGAAGAGCGATATCAGAAAAGCGCGTCGCATGTCCCTTGGGACGCTGCTCCGGTGAATCCGTTAGAAGCTCCCCCTTGAAAATCTATGGGACGGTTGTTTGAGCGAGATTGCCTCCAATCAGTTCCTAACCAAACGTTCCCCTTGGCCGTCTATGGAAAACAAATGCCCGAACGCAAGCCCGGAGACCTGCTCCAAGGAACGCTCGACGTGCTGATCCTAAAGACCTTGACGCGCGGCGTCTTCCATGGCTATGCCATCGCCGAGGCAATCCAGCAAACCTCGGATGAAGTGCTGCGCGTCGAAGAGGGCTCGCTCTACCCGGCCCTGCACCGCTTGGAACAGCAAGGTTTTCTGGCTTCCGAATGGGGCCATTCAGCTAACAACCGGCGCGCCAAGTACTATCGCCTGACGCGGCTGGGACGCCGTCAACTCGAGGAAGAAACCCAGGCGTGGCGCAGGCTTTCGGCCGCAGTAACCCGCGTTCTGGAGACGGCTTAGCGCTATGTGGATCCGTATTGAGTCGCATTTTCGCCGGCTCTGGTTTCGGGTGCGCTCGCTCCTGCACCGTCGCCGGCTCGAACAGGATCTCGCAGACGAAATCGGTCATCACCTCGAATTACGCGGCGCGGCTCTGGCTGACGAAGAAGCGGCACGCCGCCGGTTTGGGAACCGCACTTTGATCATGGAGGCTTGCCGCGAGATGCACCAGTTCGTTGCCCTTGAATCGCTGCTTCGCGACGTCCGCATCTCTTTGCGCGGGCTGGCGCGAAACCCTGCCTTCAGCCTTACGGTGGTTCTGCTGCTGGCGCTTGGTGTCGGCGCCAACAGCGCCGTGTACTCGACAATCAACGGTCTTCTGTTTCGCCCGCTGCCTGGTGTCGCGGACCCGGAACAAGTGGTTGGGATCGGTCGTGCGATGAACGGAGACGGATTCGACACGATCTCCTTCCCTAATTTCGCCGACTTGGCGCGCCGCGCAACACTGCTGGAGAGCGTTGCCGGCTACCGCACTCGCGACGCCGTACTCGATACCGGCCAAGCGAGCGAGCGCATTGCCGTTCAAGCAGCTTCGACAACCCTGTTCGATGTACTCCGGGCGAAACCGGCCAGGGGCCGGACGTTCACCGCGACAGAGGACTCGGTTACCGGCAAAGCGCCGGTCGCGGTAGTGAGCCAACAATTGGCAAACCGCCTCTACGGGACGGCGGACCAGGCTTTGGGGAAATCGCTAACCCTGAACCGCCGCGCGTTTACTGTTGTGGGCGTCATGCCTGCGGAGTTTCGTGGGCCCGCGATGGATGACTTGCCGCAAGTTTGGGTGCCGCTCCACACGTATGCTTGGCTCATCCCGGGAGAGGCCGACGAGGGTGGCCTGTTCCGCCTTCGTGAAGCCAATTGGATGTTCGCTGTAGCTCGCATGAAACCTGGTGTCACCTTGCAGCAGGCTTCGGCCGAGATCGACAGCATCGCCGCTCAGTTGCGCGGCGAATATCCCGGGCCGAACGAGGACGTGGGCTACAGGCTCTCGCCGGCGGGAATCGACCCGTTTCGACGCAGCGATTTCGAGCGTATCTCCGTGTTTCTTGTTAGCATCACTTCGCTCGTGCTGCTGGTAGCCTGCTTCAACGTTGGCAACTTGCTGATAGCTCGCGGGGCGGCGCGGGGGCGCGAAATTGCCATCCGGTTGTCGCTGGGCGGTGGGCGCGCTCAATTGCTGCGCCAGTTGCTAATCGAGTGTGGGCTTCTCGGACTCGCAGGCGCCTTGACCGGCGTCTGGGCAGCCTACGCTGCCGGTCCCATCATGCGCGCGCTGGTGCCTGGCTTCAGCACAGCCGTGTTCGACCTCTCGCCCGATTGGCGCGTCCTCGTTGTGTCGCTGGCATTAGGACTGGGCAGCGCTGTCGTGTTCGGCGTCGCACCCGCCGTTCGCGCTCTGCAATGCGATATCGGTCCAGTCTTGAAAGACGGCCCGAGCCAGGGCGGTACTTCGCGCGGGAGCTTGCGACGGTGGATGGCCGTCGTTCAACTCGCAACCTGTTGCCTGCTGCTGGTAGCCGGCGGGCTGTTGACCCGCACGCTGCGAAATGCCCTGAACACAGAGCTGGGCTTCGATCCGCGTGGTGTTCTGACCGCTTCTTATGACCTCGCGGCTGCGGCCTACAGCAACTCTGCCGCGCGTGTCTTTCATGACCGTCTACTCGGCGAGGTCCGCGCCATGCCGGGCGTGAGTGCGGTGGCACTCGCGATGCATGCGCCGCTCGGCGGGTCGGCGTCGGACATGCCGGTGGTGCTCGAAGGCGAGCAGGAGCCACGGCCGGCACGCTTCAATGCAGTCAGCGCCCGATACTTCGAAACCATGGCTATGCGGGTTCGCCAGGGCCGCGGCATAGTCGCTGCAGATCTGGAACAGTCGCCAAAGATAGCAGTCATCAACGAGACACTGGCGCGCCGGTACTTCGGAAACCAGAACCCTGTCGGCCGCAAACTACGCATGGTGCTGGAGAAGGAACCACGCGAAATCGTTGGGGTCGTCCAGGACAGTAAGTATTCGCAACCGCTCGAACAGGTTCGACCGGCGCTGTTCCTGCCTCTGACTCAGTTCCACTCGGACCGCGTGGCGATTCACGTCCGGACGCCGGACCCGGGCCGCATAGCGCTCGTGCTCCAGGAACGAATGCACAAGCTGGACTCCGCTTTGCCGCTGTTCAGAGTCGCGTCTGTGGAGGAGTTGTTCGACGCGGCGTTGTGGCAGCAGCGGCTGGCATCGGCATTGACCGCGGGCTTGAGCCTGCTGGCGTTAATCCTCGCGTCGGCGGGCATTTACGGATTGCTTGCGTACTCGGTGCAGCAGCGTGGCCGGGAGATCGGGGTGAGGATGGCATTGGGCGCCAAACCCGGCGTCGTGCTCCGCGAAATCATAGGTCAGGGAATGCGGCTCGCGTTATGGGGGATGCTTTTCGGCGTCCCCCTTTCTCTTGCCGCGGCAGGGCTGCTTCGTTCCCAACTGTTTGGTGTCAGCCCCTACGATCCCTGGACGTATGCCGGGGTGGCCGCGCTGCTGCTGGGCGCGACCGCAATCGCCTGCATGGTTCCGGCCTGGCGCGCCAGCCGGACAGACCCGCTGCGGGTGCTGCGCGCCGAGTAAGCCGTTCAGATCTTCGCTGCAAAGCAGACGGCGTTGCCACCCGGTTCCCGCACCACGATCTCACGCATGCCGTAGAATGTCTCACGCACCGGCAGCAGAACTTCCAGCCCTTCGACTGCCTGGAGCGTGGCAGCGAAGTCGTCCACTTCGATAAACAAGCCGGGCGAACTCTTCGCCATGTCGAGGAGCGCGGGAACGTCCTTGGCCAGGCTTTCCCGGGTTTGAATCATGAGTTCAGCCTGGCCCTTATTCAAAATGACGAAGCCCAGGCGGTCACCCTCGGGGACGTCCACGATTTTGGTCATCCCGAGCTTGTCCACCCAGAACGGTAGCCCGGGTTCGATCTGGTCGACATACAGTACAGCGGTGATCTTCATGAATCCAGAATGCTTTAACTCGCAACTGGAGGGCTTGGAAAAAACGGCCAATCTGCCTCAAACCGTCTCCAGCGTTCTCTCGGCCTCATGCCGCCGCATCCGGCGGTAAAGGAGTGTGAAGACGATCAGGCAGCCAGTCGGGTGCATCAACCCGGCGAGCAGGAACACCGGAGTATAGGAGAACCGGCTGACGAGCCATCCAGTGCCCAGGTTTGCCAGCGCTCCGCCGATCGCGCCACCCATGCCGGACAGTCCGCTTGCGGTGCCTACCTCCGCCCCTTTGAATAGGTCGGTCGGGAGAGTCAGCAGGTTTGAGATCCAAAGCGCATGGGCGAATGTCACGGCGCTGGTGCAGGCGATCGCCATCCAGGCTTCCGGCACCCTCGGCGCGAAGATCGCAACCGGCGTGATACAACCTGCGGCGGCCAACAGGGCGAACCGCGCGCGAGTCAGAGTCCAGCCGCGTTGCATCAGGTGACCCGACAGCCAGCCGCCGAACACGTAGCCGATGTCGCCGAAAAGGAACGGCGCCCAGGCGTATTTCCCGATCATGGCTAAATCGAAGCCGCGCTCCTTCTGGAGATATTCAGGCAACCAGAAGATCAGGAAGTAGATCACAGGGTCGGTGAAAAAGCGCGCCATGATCAGCGTGTAGCAGCCGCGCCGCCGCAGCACGTTGAGCCAGTCGGAGAATTGAAATCGTTTCGGTCTCGCCTCGTCCGGCGGCCGAACTCTGCCTTTCAGGAACTGCCACTCACCAGCCGAGATGAACTTACTCTTTGACGGCGGCTGGTAGAGCCACAGCCATAAAATCAACCACACGAACCCGAGCGAACCGGTGAAGATGAACGCAGAGCGCCAGCCGAAATTCAACGTCAGGAACGCAACCATCGGTGGGGCGAGCATCGAGCCCATGGACGATCCGGCATTGAAGATTCCGATGCCGAGCGCCCGCTGTTCGGCAGGAAACCACTCAGAAACCGCCTTGGCCGCGGCCGGCCAGTTACCCGGCTCGCCTAAGCCAAGCAGAAAGCGCCACGCTGCAAGAGACCACTTCCCGAACGCGAGTGCGTGTCCGACAGCCGCAGCCGACCAAACGCACACAAAAACGGCGAAGCTCCGCCGCGTGCCCAGCCAGTCGGCGATAGGACCGCTGCCGGCATACATGATCGCGTATGCCAGCAGAAATAACGAGACGATCTGGCTATAGTCCTGTTCTGTAAGGCGTAGTTCCTGGCGAAGGAATGGTGAGACCACCGACAGCATCAGGCGGTCGGCGTAATTGATCAGAGTGGCGAAAAAGAGCAGGAAGGCGACAACGTAACGAAAAGGGATAACAGGCTGGTTGCCCGGGTGCTGGGGGCCGCTACTCGGGCTGCTGTTGCTCCCCATCCAGGATCTCGCTCAAACCGCGATTCAGGTTGGACAGGCGCGCGCGCACCTGGTCGAGTTCTTTTTCCAGGCCGCGCAAGCGGTCAGCCAGGTGGAGCGAGGCGAGCACCGCGATGCGGGTTGAGTCGGTCGAAGAAGTGCGTGCCGCGATCTGGCTCATCAACTCGTCTACGGCGGAGGCCAGAGCCTCGGTCTCACCGGGCTCGCCGGAAGACCGCAGCGTATACGGCTGCTGGAAGATGATGACCCGGACCAGTTTCTTGTCTGCTGCTGAGCCTGCGGACTCCATGGAAGTAGGAGCCTCCTATTATGTCAAGTCAGTTCTCGGCGAGCAGGTCCATCTGCTCAATCTGACCGAGCAGCGCCTTGATGCGGGACGCGGCCTGTTTGTTGCGGTTGCGCAAACCGTCCACTTCTTCGGCCAGACGGGCTGCCTGGGTTCGCGCCGCTTCGGCATCTTCCAGCGCCTGCTTCTTCTCAGCTTCGAGCTCGCGCACACGGGCTTCCAGCCCCGAGGAACGGTCGCGGTAGCTTTTCAGGATGTTAGACAGTTGGGAGATGCGGGACTCTAGCTGAGTCAATGCGTCGTCGTCTTCGGGGACCGGATGCATTCGTGATTCCTCCGGTGAATCGATCAGGCGCCGAGAGCGGCCTTGGCCTTACCCACCAGGGTTTGGAAGCCGGTGGAATCGTTGACGGCCAAGTCAGCCAGGATCTTGCGGTTCAAATCGATGCCCGCCTTCTTGAGGCCGTTGATGAACTTGCTGTAGGAAAGTCCACCCTGCCTCGCCGCGGCGTTGATTCGCAAAATGAACAGCGCCCGGTATTCGCGCTTCTTGCGGCGCCGCCCAATGTAGGCATAACGCAGCGCCTTTTCGACAGCTTCCTGGGCTTCGCGGTAAAGCTTGCTCTTGGTTAGGAAGTAGCCCTTGGCGAGGGCTAACGTCTTGTGCCGCGAATCGCGGCGGTTGGTACCTCTTTTTACTCTAGGCACGTTTTTCTCCTTTTACGGTGGTCTGGAAGGAGGCGCAATCACTCTTGCCTCCAACTTGGCGGCGGCTCGGGCACGTGCCACGCGCTCGGCTCGCACGCCGGGTTCTGCAGCCCGGTTCTAGTAGGGCAGCATCTCTTTCAGCTTGGGCTGATCGGCATCGTCGGCGACGACAGTGCCGTGCAGCTTGCGCTTGCGGGAACGGCTCTTGGAAGTGAGAATATGCCGCGCAAATGCATGAGCGCGTACCACTTTCCCGGTTCCCGTCTTCTTGAAGCGCTTGGACGCGCCTTTGTGAGTCTTTAACTTCGGCATAGACTGTCCCTTGGTGGTCCCGCGGAGGAGATCCGAGGAAGGTTAACCTCCAAAGTATAGCAAAGCCCCAAAACAGACCGCGAGAGGCAGCATCAATCCCGCAGATTTAGAAAACGGAAAGTGTCGGATTGTGTCGCAGGACTATATAGTCTATAGCCATTGTAGCCCCGTGCTGAGGACTGCGGAGCTTCCAATGCCTCAGGCTCATCATCGCCCAGGTTGACATCAGAAAATCCCTCACGTTATACTCGGAGGGTTTGAGGAGTTGAAATTTCGCTCCGGGTGACCCTTCCCGTTCCTTGCTCCGGTTTTTGGGGCGGTAAGGCGGGGAGCCGACCGGGGGCCCGCCCCTCTGGCTTGCTGTGGACTTGCGCCACAGCGGGTATGGGCGGCATCGAAGTTCCCTCTTTGTGGCGGTTCGCTCGTTGGAGTGGAATCGCACTTCATCTGGTTGATTCGGTTTGGTCCGGGACCAGCGTTGCCTTGTGAGCTTGAGTCTCCGGTCGAGTTTACTCACTAGTTAAGTTTTTGCGCAAAAGGTCCTAAGAGGAGTCGCGTGCCTACTTTTAAT
>Ga0073934_10011936_pt1 | contig 10376 bp, 9 predicted proteins | sample LarsenN4metaG_FD_76834 | JGI IMG/M metagenome (GOLD analysis project Ga0073934, IMG submission 76834) | Hot spring sediment bacterial and archeal communities from British Columbia, Canada, to study Microbial Dark Matter (Phase II) - Larsen... ... | reverse complement strand
CGCTCGAGCCCGGCCAGCGGCCCTCGGTCGCCGAGGTCTGGGACCGCGTGTGCCGGGCGGCGACGGCGGAACTGACCGGGGGCACCGTGGTGCACGACCTCGACTGGTTCCGGGAGCACGGCGTCTTCGTGGTACCGTTCCCGACGCACCGGTACTACCTCCACGCCGCCATGGTCGCTCAGGGACTCCGCTACGAGCTGCCGTACCAGGAGCGGCTCAAGCGCCTGGGCGAGGAGCTCCGGGCGCGCCTCCACGAGCGGGGCATTCACTGGTGGGACACGCAGCTCGAGGAGTACCAGCCGCTCCCGGGCTGGCGCGACTTCCCGGGCATCTGGCGGCAGGCGGCGCTCCGCCACGGGCGCTCGCCCGAGGAGTTCCCGTTCTGGCTCCTGACGAGCCGGAGCATGCAGTACTCCTGGGGCTCGAACGTCTCCTTGCCGGTGCTCGCCGACGTGGCGCGCCACGTCTCGGGGCACTTCGGCGTCCTGCTCAACCGGGGCGCCGCGCGGCGGCTCGGGATCGCCGACGGGGACCTCGTGGAGCTGGAGTCGCCGACGGGCAAGACGCGGGGACGAGCGATCCTCCGCGAGGGCGTCCGGCCGGACGTGGCGGTGGTGCTGCAGCAGTTCGGCCACTGGGCGACGCCGTTCGCGCGGGACCTCGGCATGCCGAGCCTGAACGAGGTGGCGAGCCTGGACCTGGCGCTGACGGACGCGACGGGCTCGGGCGCCGACCTCGTGCCCGTCGCCGTCCGGAAGGCCGGCCAGTGAGTCGGCGCCACCCGCGGCGGAGAGAGCAACGCCGGGTCGGAGAACTGCCATGAGGTGGGGGATGGTGATCGACCTGGGGCGGTGCGTCGGCTGCCAGACGTGCACCATCGCCTGCATCCAGGAGAACGGGCTCCCCGCCGGGACGCACTGGCGCTTCGTCGCCGACTGCGAGGTCGGCGAGTACCCCGACGTCCGCCGCGTGTTCCTTCCCATGCAGTGCATGCACTGCGCCGAGCCCCCGTGCGTCCCCGTGTGTCCGACCGGCGCGTCGCGCCAGCGCCCCGACGGGATCGTCTGGGTCCACTACGACGCCTGTGTCGGCTGCGGCTACTGCGCGATGGCCTGTCCGTACCGGGCACGCCATCGGGTCCATGCGGCCAACGGCTACTTCGCGCAGCCGACGGCTCCCGAGGCAGCGCGCAGGCGCCCCGAGCGCCGCGGCGTCATGACGAAGTGCACGTTCTGCAAGGAGCGCGTCGACGCCGGCCTCGCCCGCGGCCTCCGGCCCGGCATGGACCCCGAGGCGACCCCGATGTGCGCCGTCGCCTGCCTCACCGACGCGATCGTCTTCGGCGATCTGGACGACCCGACGAGCCGCGTCGCCCGACTCGTCGCCGGGGGCGACGCGGTGTCCCTGATGCCCGAGTGCGGGACGGCACCGTCGGTCTACTACCGGCTGGGCGAGCGGAGGGTGTGAGCCATGACGACGCTCGCGACGGCACCGCCCGTCGAGCTGATCGCCCCCGCGCCCCAGACGCTCTGGGGCTGGCCCGCGGTGGCGAACTTCGCCCTCGGCGGCCTCGGCGCGGGCCTCTACGTGGCCGCGGCGGTCGGAGCCGGGTTCCGGGCGTCCCCCGCGCTCACCGTGGCGTCATGGCTCGGGCCCGTCTTGGTCCTCGGCGGCTTCGCCGCGGTCGGGCTCGAGGCCGGGCGGCCCGTCCGGGGCCCCCGGGTGCTCACGCAGGTCGCGACCTCCTGGATGTCGCGGGAGCTCTGGCTCGGCATCCTCTTCGTCGGGCTGGCGGCGGTCGGTGTGGCGGTCGACCGGCCGACACTGCGGCTCGGCGCCGCGGTGGCGGCGGTCGGCCTCGCGCTCTCCCAGGGGTTCATCCTGCGAGAGGCGCGAGGGGTCCCCGCGTGGGGCGTCCCGGTGATGCCGTCCCTGTTCCTGGCCTCGGGGCTCGTGTCGGGCGTGGCGGGGCTCGTGCTCGTGGAGCTGGCCCGCGGCCAGACGCCGGGACGGCGGCTCCTCGGCGCGGTGCTGGTGCTCCTCCTCGCCTGGGTCCTCGCGTGGTGGTCGTACCTGACGTGGTCGGCCGACCCCGCCTTCGCGCGCGACCTCGAGGCGCTTCGCGGCGGGCGCGGCGCGCTGGTCCTCGTGGGCGGCGGCTACCTGGTCCCGTCGCTCGCGATCGCGCTGGCGCTCGCGCTGCCGCCCCTGGAGGTCCCGCTCGCCGCCCTCGGGGCGGCGGCGATCGTCGGGAGCCAGATCCAACTCAAGGCGAAGCTCATCCTGACCGCGGGCCGGTTCCGCGCGATCGCGCTCGGCTCGCTCTCACTCGGCCAATCCGGAAGGAGGGCGTGATGACGTACGGCGCAGGCGTCGACGTCGGCTCCACCCAGACGAAGGCGGTGATCGTGGACGCCTCCCGCCGCATCGTGGCGCGGTCCCTCATCTCCACGGGGGCCAACGTCTCCCGCGCGGCGGAGACCGCGTTCTCCCGGGCCCTCGAGGCGACCGGGCTTCCCCGGGAGGCGATCGGGCACGTGGTCGGGACGGGCTACGGGCGTTACAAGGTGACGTTCGGCGACGCCCAGATCACCGAGATCACGTGCCACGCGCGAGGCGCCCACTCGCTCTTCCCGGGCACGCGCACCGTCATCGACATGGGCGGACAGGACACGAAGGCGATCAAGGTCGGGGCCGACGGGTCGGTGGCGGATTTCGCCATGAACGACAAGTGCGCCGCGGGCACCGGGCGTTTTCTCTCGGCGTCGGCGGACGTGATCGGCGTCGGCCTCGACGAGATCGGGGCCCTCGCGCTCCGGGCGACGACGCCGGTGCGGCTCACGTCCGTGTGCACGGTGTTCGTCGAGTCCGACATCATGTCCTACCTCGCCCAGCGGAAGTCGGTGGAGGACATCCTGGGCGGCGTCCACAAGGCCATCGCGACGCGCACCATGGCGCTGGTCCGGCGGGTGGGCGTCGAGGACGAGGTGACCTTCACGGGTGGCGTGTCGCGGAACGTCGGGATGGTGCGGGCGCTCGAGGCCGTGCTCGGGCGACCGCTCAACGTGAGTGAGGAGGGCCACTTCATGGGGGCCCTGGGCGCTGCCCTGTTCGCGCTGGAGCGCGCGGAGGCGGCCGCGGCGGCCGGGGCTCCGGTGGCCGCGGGGAGGGCCTGAGCCATGCTGGTCGCCGGGATCGACATCGGGTCGGGCACGACGAAGTGCGTGCTGGTGGATCCCGAGGCGGCGGTGCGCGGCCGCGCCCTCGTCCGGACGCGCGCCGACTTCGAGAAGGTGGCGCGCGAGGCGCTCGATGCGGCCGAGCGGGACGCCGGCGCGGCGGCCGGCTCGGTGGCCTATGTCGCCACGACCGGGCTCGGCCGGTACGCGGTGCCCTTCCGCGACATCCAGATCACCGACCTGACCTGCGGCGGGCGGGGCGCGGCGGTCCTCTTCCCCGGGGTGCGCTTCGTCCTCGACATCGGGGCCCAGTGCTCGCGCGCCATCAGGCTCCGGGAGGCGGGCAAGGTCAAGGAGTTCCACATGAACGAGAAGTGCGCGGCCGGCTCGGGCGGGTTCCTCGAGCGCGCGGCGAAGTACCTGGAGGTGGAGGTGGCCGACCTCGGGCCCCTGTCGCTCCGGGCCGCCCGGCCGCAGCCCATCTCGAGCGTCTGCGCGGTGCTGGCGGAGTCGGAGATCATCAACCACGTCTCGGAAGGGGTGGCCGTGGAGGACATCCTGCGCGGCATCCACAACTCGCTGGCCGACCGGGCGCTGTCCCTGCTCAAGCGGGTCGGGCTCGACGGCGACGTGGCGTTCATCGGGGGCGTGGCCCAGCAGGCAGGCATGGTCGTCGCGCTGCGGGAGAAGCTGGGGGTGCCCGTGCACGTGCCGGACGCGCCGTCCTTCGCCGCGGCCCTCGGCGCCGCCTTGCTGGGGCTCCAGCGTCTACGGAAGCTCGGGACCGCCGCGGCCGCGGCGTGAGAGGGGGTCGTCATGAGCCGGACCGCCATCGTGGTCCGCCCGGTGGAGCCGACCGACCAGGACGCCATCGTCACGATCGACGAGAAGCTCTCGGGGCAGCTCCGCAAGGAGTACTGGCAGCGCCGCCTGGAGGTCAGCCTCTTGCGCCCGCCGTGGATGTCGCTCGTGGCCGAGACGGACGGCCGGGTGGCCGGCTTCCTCTTCGGCTGGATGGGGGAGTCGGAGTTCGGGATCGCCGAGCCCACGGGGTGGATCGACCTCATCGGCGTCGATCCGGCCTACCGCGGCCGGGGTATCGGCCAGGTCCTGGTCGACCGCTTCGTCCAGAGCGGCCGCGAGCTTCGGGCGCTGGCGAAGGTCGCGACGCTGATCGATCTCCAGCAGGCGGACGTGCGGGAGTTCTTCACCCGCCGGGGGTTCCGCCACGGCCCGATGATCCAGCTCGAGCGCGAGGCCTGACCGCGCTCCGTCTTCACGCCCTGACCCGGGACTATCCGTGGGGACACAACCGGGCCCGGTGAGCCGCGGTGCCGGGCCGCGACCCGGCCTGGCGACCTCGGCGCTCCTCGAGGAGCATGAGCTGATCCGGCGCGCCCTCGTGGTCCTCGAGCGGGCAGGGAGGCGGCTGACGATGGGCGAGCCCGTCGCCGACGGGGCGTTCCGAGAGCTCGCCGGGCTCCTTCGCACGCTGGTCGAGGAGTGTCACCACGGCAAGGAGGAGGGCTACCTGTTCCCGGAGATGATCGCCAAGGGCGCGGTGGCGGAAGGGCCAGCGGCGGCCATCCTGGCGACGCACCACGAGGGGCGCGATTATCTCGCGAGCCTGTCCGGCCCCCGGGCGCCCCAGGAACGGGCCGCCGCCGCGCTGCTCTACGTGCGGGTCATGCGCGCCCACCTCGACCAGGAGCAGAGCGTGCTCTTCCCGGTCGCGGACGCGAGCTTCACCGCCGAGGAGCAGCTCGAGCTGGCCCGCCGGTACGAGGAAGTGGAGCTCATGACGTTCGGTCCGGGTCTCCGGCAGAGGCTCACGGCCACGCTGGCACGGCTCGAGGCCGCCATCCCACCCCCAGCGGAGGAACTCCCATGACCGTCAAGGTTTCCCGGGTCGACCGGGTGTCCATCGCCGTCCGCGATCTCGCGCGGGCCCGCGCGTTCTTCGAGCAGCACTTCGGGGCCGAGTTCGGCCCGATCGAGGACGTCAAGGTGGACGGCTACCGGTATGCCCCCTTCAGCGTGGGCGGCTTTTCGTTGGAGCTCCTGGAGCCCTACGAGGAGACGAGCCCCATCGCCCGGTTCCTCGCCCGGCGGGGGGAGGGGCTCTACCAGCTCTCGTTCATGGTGGAAGACGTGGACGCGGCTGCCCAGGACCTCCGCGCGGCCGGCCTGCGGGTCGTCGGCCCCCGCACGTATCCCGAGGACCACGTGCTGGAGGGTTGCCGCTGGAAGGAGGCGTTCGTCCACCCCCGGGACGCCTTCGGCGTCCTGATCTTCCTGGGCGAGCGGACCCCGGTCGACTCCCGCTCCGCCGGCGGGGGAGCGGGTCAGGGCGAGGGGGACGGCGCATGACGTCGCCGACGGAGGTCCTGCGCGAGGAGCATCGGGTCATCCTCCGCGCCCTCGACGCGCTGGAGGCGGCCCTCGCGCGGCTCGCGGGCCCCGCTGGCCCGCAGGAGCCGCCGGGAGGCGCCGTCCCTCCGGCGCGAGCTCCTGGTGTATTGTGGGGAGGTCGGGTCTCCCGATCGGAAGCCGATCTCCCGCGCCGGAGGAAGCCGCGCCATGACGACCAACGAGGCGCTCCGTCGATGGGTCGAGGAGGTCGCCCGTCTCTCTCGTCCCGCGGACGTCGTCTGGTGTGACGGCGGGGAGGCCGAGCACCAGCGACTGCTCGAGACGGCGATCCGCGAGCAGGACCTCATCCCGCTGGACCAGCGGATGCTCCCCGGGTGCTATCTCCACCGGAGCGCCTCCAACGACGTCGCCCGCACCGAGCACCTCACCTTCATCTGCTCCCGCGACCCGGGCGACGCCGGGCCGACCAACAACTGGATGGCGCCGGCCGAGGCGTACGATCGGCTGTCGAAGATCTTCGCGGGCTCGATGGCCGGGCGGACGATGTACGTGATCCCGTTCCTCCTGGGGCCGCCGGGCTCGCCGTTCAGCAAGGTCGGCGTGGAGGTGACCGACAGCGTCTACGTGGTCCTCAACATGCGGATGATGACCCGGATGGGGCGGGTCGCCCTCGCCGAGCTCGGGGATTCCCCGGACTTCACCCGGGGACTCCACGCCAGGGCGGACCTCAGCCTCGAGCGGCGGTTCATCTGCCACTTCCCCGAGGACAACACGATCTGGAGCGTGGGCTCGGGCTACGGCGGCAACGCGCTGCTGTCCAAGAAGTGCATGGCGCTTCGGATCGCGAGCTGCATGGGGCGACGGCAGGGCTGGCTCGCCGAGCACATGCTGATCGTCGGCGTCGAGAGCCCCGACGGGGAGGTCACCTACGTCGCCGGCGCCTTCCCGTCGGCGTGCGGCAAGACCAACCTGGCGATGCTGCTCCCGCCCGACACCATGCCGGGCTGGCGCGTCCACACCGTCGGCGACGACATCGCCTGGCTGCGGCCGGGACCCGACGGGCGCCTCTGGGCCGTGAACCCGGAGGCGGGCTTCTTCGGGGTCGTCCCGGGGACGAGCTCGAAGACGAACGCCACCGCGATGGCCGCGATCCGGAAGAACACCCTCTACACCAACGTCGCCCTGAGGCCGGACGGCACGGTGTGGTGGGAAGGGCACGCCGACCCGCCGCCCCCCTTCGCCCTCGACTGGCGCGGCCGTCCCTGGACCCCGGCCGGCCAGGAGCCGGCAGCGCACCCGAACGCCCGATTCACGACGCCCGCGACCGAGTGTCCGACGCTCTCGCGGGAGTGGCAGCGCCCCGAGGGCGTGCCGATCAGCGCCATCCTCTTCGGGGCTCGCCGCCAGCGGCTGATCCCGCTCGTCTTCGAGGCGTTCGGCTGGCAGCACGGCACGTTCCTCGGGGCGACGCTGGCCTCCGAAACGACCGCGGCGGCGACCGGCGCGGTCGGCGTGGTGCGGCGCGATCCGATGGCGATGCTGCCCTTTTGCGGCTACAACATGGCGGACTATTGGGACCACTGGCTCGAGACCGGCCGGCGTCTCCAGCGTCCGCCCCGGATCTTCCGGGTGAACTGGTTCCGGCGGGACCGCCGCGGCGGGTTCCTCTGGCCGGGGTTCGGCGAGAACATCCGGGTGCTCAAGTGGATCGTCGAGCGCTGCCGAGGCGACGGGCGGGCCCTGGAGACCCCGCTCGGCTACATGCCGACCCGCGACGCCGTCGATCGGCGAGGACTCGACCTGCCGGACGACGTCCTCGACGAGCTCAGGGCCGTCGACCGCGAGGGGTGGCGGGCGAACTTGCGGAGCCAGGCGGAGTTCTTCGAGAAGTTCGAGGACCGTCTTCCTGCCGGCATCCGCGCCGAGCACGAGGCGCTCGGCCGGCGCTTCCGCAGCCGGTAGCGACAGGCGGCCGACGCGTGATCGTCCCGGGGCTCGCCGCGGCCGGGGACAGGCCTCGTCGCCCGGGCGCGTTCGCGCCGGACCCCACGGTACAATGCGTGACGGCAGGCGCATCGGTCGGGCCCCGGGCCGTCGGGTGCGCTGGCGCGGCGTGTCGACGCGCCGCAAGGAGGGTCTATGCAGGGCCGTCCGGGAACGTCGGAAGCGGCAACCGAAGCGGTGCGACGGCAGAACACGGCCAAGGCGATCAAGCGCGACGTGCTGGAGAAGCTCTTCTCGATGCAGGGGAAGTTCCCGGCGGTCGCCACCCGGAACGACTACTACCTGGCGCTGGCCTACGCGGTGCGCGAGCGTCTCATGCAGCGCTGGATCAGCACCGTGGAGACCTACTTCGAGGGGGAGAGCCGGACCGCCGTGTACCTCTCGGCGGAGTTCCTCATGGGCCCCCAGCTCGGCACCAACCTGATCAACCTCGGGATCTACGACCAGGCGCGACAGGCGGTCGCCGAGCTGGGGCTCGGGCTCGACGAGATCCTCGAGCAGGAGGAAGAGCCGGGGCTCGGCAACGGAGGCCTGGGGCGGCTGGCCGCCTGCTACATGGACTCGATGGCCACGCTCCAGATCCCGGCGATCGGCTACGGGATCCGGTACGAGTTCGGGATCTTCGACCAGGCGATCCGGGACGGCTGGCAGGTCGAGATGACCGACAAGTGGCTGCGCCTCGGGAATCCCTGGGAGATCCCCCGGCCCGAGATCGGCTACCAGGTGAAGCTGGGCGGCCACACGGAGCCGTACACCGACGAGACGGGGCGCTACTGCGTGCGCTGGGTCCCGCACCGGGTCGTCCTGGGCACGCTCTACGACACGCCGATCCTGGGCTACGGCGTCAACACCGCCAACACGCTGCGCCTGTGGCGCGCCGAAGCCTGCGAGTCGTTCGACTTCCAGGCGTTCAACGTGGGCGACTACTACCGGGCGGTCGAGGAGAAGGTCGTGTCGGAGAACATCACGAAGGTGCTGTACCCGAACGACGACCCGGACGTTGGGAAGCGGCTACGGCTCGAGCAGCAGTACTTCTTCGTCTCGTGCTCGCTCCAGGACATGATCCGCATCTACCTGCAGCGCCAGACCACCCTGGACGGCTTCCACCGGAAGTACGTCGTCCAGCTCAACGACACCCACCCGGCCCTCGCGGTGGCGGAGCTGATGCGCCTCCTGGTCGACGAGCACCGGATGGACTGGGACCAGGCGTGGGAGATCACGACGAGCACGTTCGCCTACACCAACCACACCCTGTTGCCGGAGGCGCTCGAGACGTGGGCCGTCCCGCTGTTCGGTCGAGTCCTGCCGCGGCACCTTGAGATCGTCTACGAGATCAACCGGCGGTTTCTCGACCGCGTCCGACGAGAGCATCCGGGTGACGAGGCGCGCGTCGCGCGGCTCTCGCTCATCGGCGAGGAAGGGCAGAAGCGCGTCCGCATGGCGAACCTCGCCTGCGTCGGCAGCTTCGCCGTCAATGGCGTCGCCAAGCTGCACAGCGAGCTTCTCAAGGAGACCGTGCTGCGCGACTTCCACGAGCTGTGGCCGGAGAAGTTCAGCAACAAGACGAACGGCGTCTCGCCGCGGAGGTTCATGGTCCTGGCGAACCCGAGCCTCAGCCGCCTGATCACCGAAGCGATCGGGGACCGCTGGGTGAGGGACCTCGACGAGCTGGTGAAGCTGGAGCCGCTGGCGTGCGACGCGGCGTTCCGCGCGGACTGGCGCAGGGTCAAGCAGGACTGCAAGCGGGCCCTCGCCGAGAAGATCAAGACCGTCCGGGGGATCGAGGTCGACCCGTCCTCGCTGTTCGACGTCCAGGTGAAGCGGATTCACGAATACAAGCGCCAGCACCTGAACGTCCTGCACGTGCTGACGCTGTACAACCGCTTGAAGAGCGGCGCGCAGTCCGAGGTCGCGCCGCGGACCTTCGTCTTCGGCGGCAAGGCGGCGCCGGGCTACCACATGGCGAAGCTGATCATCAAGCTCGTCAACTCCGTGGCCGAGGTCGTGAACGCCGATCCGGACACGAGCCGGGTGCTCAGGGTCGTCTTCTTCCCGGACTTCAACGTCAAGAACGCGCAGCTCATCTACCCTGCGGCGGACCTCTCCGAGCAGATCTCGGTGGCCGGCACGGAGGCCTCGGGAACCGGCAACATGAAGTTCGCCCTCAACGGGGCGCTCACCATCGGGACGCTGGACGGCGCGAACATCGAGATGCGGGAGTGCGTGGGGCCCGAGAACTTCTTCGCCTTCGGCCTCACGGCGGACGAGGTGCGCCGGCGGAAGGCGGAGGGATACCGGGCGCGAGAGCTCTGCGAGCAGCACGGGGAGCTGCGCGCGGCGCTGGACGCCCTGGGGTCCGGGGCCTTCTCCCGCGGGGACGCGGCCCTGTTCCAGGGGCTCATCGGATCGCTGCTCGACCGGGACGACTACATGGTGCTCGCCGACTACCCCCTCTACGTCGCCTGCCAGGAACGGGTGAGCCGGGTCTGGCGTGACCCCGACGAGTGGACCCGGATGTCGATTCTGAACGTGGCCCGGATGGGGACCTTCTCGTCGGACCGCGCCATCCGGGAATACTGCCGGGACATCTGGCGCGTGGATCCGGTCCCGATCGAGCTCCGCTGAGATCGCGGGGCGCCCACGCCCCTGGTCGGCGGAACGGCTCGGGCCGAGCGCCGACGACGGCCCCGGCTACGGGGCGGGCGTGGCGCGAATCTCCTTGGCGCGCGTCTCGAGCTCCTCGGCCTCTGCCGCGCGCCCCTGCCGCCGCAACACGTCCGGGTAGGTCTCCAGCGTGTTGGCGACGTCGGGATGGTTCTT
>Ga0073934_10011935_pt1 | contig 10378 bp, 12 predicted proteins | sample LarsenN4metaG_FD_76834 | JGI IMG/M metagenome (GOLD analysis project Ga0073934, IMG submission 76834) | Hot spring sediment bacterial and archeal communities from British Columbia, Canada, to study Microbial Dark Matter (Phase II) - Larsen... ... | reverse complement strand
GCTCGCCGACGGCGTGTACCTGCTCGGCGGCGGCACGCACAACAGCGTTGCCGTGGAGTTTGCCAGCTTCATCGCCGTCTTCGATGCGCCGCTGAGCGAGGCCCGGAGCCTCGCCGTCATCGAAGAAGTCGTGCGGAGAATTCCGAACAGGCCGATCCGCTTCGTCGTGAACTCGCACCAGCACTTCGACCACGCCGGCGGCCTGCGCGCCTACAACCACATCGGCGCAACGGTGATCACGCACTGGAAGAACTACGACTTCCTCAATCGCGACGTGATCAACTACGTTCCGCGGACGCTGCGCCCGGACATGGTGTCGCTCTGGCCGCCCACCGAGCTGGCCGAGGGCTACTACTTCGAGACCATCAGAGAGAACTACGTGCTCACCGACGGCGCTCGCACGATGCAGATCCACTACGTGAACCCGCTTCAACACGTCGAGGGAATGCTGATGGCGTATCTCCCGCGCGAGCGGCTGCTGCTGCAGGCGGACCTGGTCAACACGGTCGAACCCTTGCCCGCGCGGCTCTCCGCGGACCAGCGGAGCTTCTTCAACGCCGTGCAAAAGCTCAAACTGGATGTCGGGCGGCTCGTGCCGATGCACGGCCGGCCCATTCCCTGGCCGATGTTCGAGTCGGCCGCGCGCGCGACCAACTGACACGGTCGACTCCCGAAGCCGTGCGGCGCGACGCAACGAGAGTGCGAGTCCGGACGCACCATCGCCCCGTCGCACCGCCCCAAGCAGGACCACCGTCCCGCCCTGTTGACAACTAGTCTCCAAGTACTATACGACTAGTAGTCGCATGGCTCGACCGATCCCCTCTCTCGGCGCTCAGGAGCTCGCCATCATGAAAGTCGTATGGCGCCTCAAGGACGTCTCCGTCCGCGAGGTATACGAAACGCTGCGCGAGCGGCGTTCGGTGGCCTACACGACGGTCATGACGATGATGAACACGCTGGAAGCGAAGGGCTACCTGAAGAAGGCGCTCGACGGGCGTGCGTTCCGGTACCGTCCGGCAATCCAGGAACAACGGGTCGTCAGCGCGATGGTTCGCGACTTCGTCGAACGCGTGTTCGACGGATCGTCGGCGCCGCTGCTCGCCCATCTGGTCACCTCGACGGACTTGTCAGATGCCGAGCGCGAGGAACTACGCCGGCTGATCGATGAGGCTGAGTGATGGACGCGCTGCTTCTCGCCCTTGTCGTCTACAGCGCACAGGTTCTGGCGGTGGTCTCGGTCGCTGCCGTTGCATCTCTCTTCAGTCGAGAGGTGATACCGTCCATGCGGCTGACCTACTGGTACTGCGTGAGTGCGGTGTGCGTGGCGCTGCCTCTCTTTGCGCCAGCACCGGCGCAGATGCAACCGGTCTCGGTGGCCTTCGTCTCGGGGACCGCACCATCGCATGCCGATTCCAACGTCACTGTGTCGTCCTTCGGGTTGAGCACGGCCGCCCTGTTGATCTGAATTTGCGGCGCATGCGTTCGGTTCATCTCACTCCTGGCCGGTGCGTGGGGGCTTCGGCGTCTGCGACGGCGCAGCGAGCTGGCCCTGATGGGACCCGACGTCGACGCGCTGAGGATCGCTTTTGCTCCGGGCGCCGAGTTCCGGTGGTCATCGAGCGTGCCACAGCCCGTGACGTTCGGCTTGCGCCGGCCGGTCATTTTGCTTCCGGCCGCATTCGATGCGTTGGCGCCCGATGCACAGCGCGCGATCGCCCTGCACGAGCTCCTGCACGTCAAACGGCGCGACTGGCCCTGGATCGTGTTCGAGGAGCATATCCGCGCGTTGTTCTGGTTTCACCCCGCCGTGTGGTGGCTCGTCGATCAGATCCAGCTCGCCCGCGAGCAAGTCATCGACGAGCTCGTGGTGGCGCAGATGGACTCCAGGCGCGCCTACATGGAGGCGTTGCTCGCATTCACCGGCCGGGCGCGCGCCTCGTCGCTGTCGATCGCATTCCTGCGACGGCGGCATCTCCGATCGCGGTTCCGGCAAATGACGAGGGAGGTTCACATGTCGTTCAAACGGATGGCGTGGATCGCCACGGTGCTGGCGATCGTGGTCGCGGCCGCAGCCGTGCTGGCGGCGCGGTCGATGCCCCTCGATTTGAGCGCAGTGTCACTGCAGGGGCGTTCCGCTGCGCGGCTGGAGATTACGCTCGCCGAGAACGCGCCCGCAGCTGGACTGAGAGAAGCCGTCGTATCAGGCTCCGATCGTCGCATCCACCTGCACGCATCGCCGCTGGCGACGGATGCGGACGTGACGAGCGCAGGCGTCATCGATACAGGAGGGCAGTTCGGCGTGGGCGTGCGTTTCAGCGGTACCGCCGCAGCGCGCATGGCGAACGGAACCGCCACGCATCTCGGTAAACCTGTCGCGATCGTGCTGGACGGCCAGGTGATTTCCGCGCCAACCCTGCGCGCACCCATCAGCGACAGCGCAGTAATCAGCGGTCTCACGGCCGCCTCAGCCACCGAGCTCGCTGCGAAACTCGCTCCGGTCGCGCCGGCTCGCCAGGGCGATGCGGGCGGCGACGTTACGACGCTGCCGGTTCCAATACACGAGGAACGCCCGCAGTACACACCGGCGGCGCTGGAGGCCAAGATTCAGGGCAACGTGCTGCTCAAAGCCGTCGTAATGGCTGACGGCTCCGTTGGCGACGTGACCGTCGTGCAATCACTTGATCAGATGTACGGTCTCGATCAGCAGGCGGTCCAGGCGATGAAGCTGTGGACCTTCAAGCCGGGCACAAAGGATGGTCAGCCGGTTCGTGTCGCGGTCGACGTGCAGATGACGTTCACGCTGAAATGAGGTCTCACCGGCTTGAACTGCACGACTCCCTGTCGCGAGGCGCTCACGATGACCGTGTCGCGATACACGATCGGCATCGTTCCCCCCATCCCTCGACCGGCCCACGGGTACGTCCACAACACGGCTCCATCGAGCGACGCTCGGCGTATACGGGGCGGGATACGCGGAGCGCCATCGCTCGCGCCCGGTCGCACCGTCCACTGCGATCATCACTTCGTCTTCGTTGCGGCGGGCGAACACGTAGACGGCGTCGTCAATCACGAGGGGCGTTGCATGGCCTTCGCCCACTTCTATTTGCCAGCGCCGCGTGAGCGCGTCGGGCCATGTCGCCGGCGGCGTAACGCACTCGCCGATCCGTCGCCGTTCCTGCCGCGCCATTGCGGGTAGTCAAGGGCATTGTCCTGGCCATGCGAAGCAGACGTCGTGAGCGTCACGAGCGGCACAAGCAAGGACGACCGCTTGAACCGCGAGGCGAGGTTGATTACGGTTGTGCATGGTCACTTCTCTCGCGTCCGTCGTCAACCAGGCGCTTCCGCAGTTGTCGGCCATCTCGGATGAAGCCGCTTCTCGCAAGCCGGCGCCGAACAAGTGGTCGAAGAAGGAGATCCTCGGACATCTGATCGACTCGGCCGCCAACAATCACCAGCGCTTCGTGCGGCTGCAGCTCACACCAGAGATCAACCTGCCGGGATACGACCAGGACAACTGGGTGAGGTTGAATCGGTATCAACACAAAGAGTGGACTGACATCGTCACGCTGTGGACCGCCTACAACCAGCATCTCTCGATGGTCATCGACTCGCTCGACGACGCCGCGCTTGGCCACGTGTGGCACTCGCCGGACGGCGACGTGACGCTCGAGTTCATCGCGGCCGACTACGTCCGTCACCTGACACACCACCTGCGTCAGATCGGGATCGAGACGTAACGAGGCCCTGCCCCAGATCGCGAGTTTGTGAAGGCCTCGCTCGTCCACAGTCTTGGGTTTGCGCCGCTGCGCGGGGCAGCCGGCTCGCCCCGGGAAAAACGTGAGTCGTTTGTCGGCAATCCAGCCGGTCAAGCCGTCTGGCGTCAGCGAACCGCGGCGATGCGATTGCGCCACCGGTCGCTCGCCGCAACAGCGACCACGTAGGCCGCCGGCCACATCATGAGCAGCGAGAGCGGCCACCACGGGCGGGGATCGTCTGCGGAGATGAAGAACCCGTCCGGGCCGGGATCCGGCGGAACCAGGCCACGGCCGAAGACGATGGAACGTTCGAGGCTCTGCGAGAGCACGAACGTCACGCCTGCAAGCGCGATCACGCCAAGTACGGTGGGCCCAAGCGACAGCGGCGAATGCCGGCTTCCGCTATACGCGCCCCACGCCATCGGCAACAGGACCAGAAACGTGCGCACGAAGCGAGGAAACACGACAAACACCACGTGGTACTTCAGCGACGGGTTTGCAGTCCGCTGGCCAACGCTGACCGTTCCCAGTGTCGCCGCAAAGACGACCAACGCGAAGAAAGCGACCGTCAGCCAGAGCGTTCGTCGAGACAACCGGCCGACGACGAAACCACTCGTCCACGACCAGCCGATAAGCGCAAGCCATCCGGCGCCGAGCCACACAGCCATGCGAATGACGTCGTTTCGATACCCCGGGTTCGCGAGATACGAGAAGCCTCACAGCACCCAGTAGTTCGAAAGGTCAATCGCCGTGTGCATCGCCCACCAGCGCGACGCGTGACTCAACAGAAATCCCAACGGAATGACGACGCTTGCCAGCGCAAACCAGGGGCGCCAGTCCAGCCATGCTGCAGCCTGCCGGCGGAGGACCAATTCGACCATCTCGCGTAGCGCCCGGGCCGGGCTCGAGCCGCACTCAGCCAGGTCGCCGCGCACGATCTCGCGTTCGCGCTCGTCGAGCAGGCGTGACACCCACTCCACCGCCAGCCAGGAGAATCGCTTCGTCATCGGGACCTCACTTGCCCGTTGCCCACGCGACGCCGCGGCTCACCCGCATGACAGCCTGATAGAACTCGGAGGCGGCTTCGATTCCCCGGGTCGTAATGCGAACCATGCGCCTCGGCCGGCCGCCGCGTTGCGGCGTGGGATCGCCCATCGACGTCCTGACGAGACCCTTGGCCTCCAGCCGGTCGAGCGTCGTGTACAGAGCCCCCAGCGAACAGGCGCGGCCGGTCGCGTCCGCGATTTCCTGCCGGATCGCCACGCCGTATGCCCCTTCTCCCAATCGGGCGACAGCCGTGAGCATGAGGTATTCGAATTCCCCGAGCTGCATTACTACCACATTGTAGTTGTAATCGCGCGCCAGTCAACTGCCAGTCCTCGATACGGCGGCCAACGTCAAAAGGGGCGTTACAGAGGAGTGACTGTCATGCGCACGTCGATTCTCGCTGTCGCGCTCGCTTATCTGCTGATTCCGATTGCCGATGCGTCTGCCCAGTTCAGGAAGTGCCTGCATGGGGACAACGAAACACGCGCGGAACGCCTGCGTCGAGAAAGCGCTGTCGAATTCGCGGACCGGATCAACGACGCTCAGACCAACGCGCGTCGTTTCGGTCCTCGCGCGAATCGCAAGTACGTGCCGCTGGATCAGCTGTCCAATCTGCCGGACACGCCGGACGGCTTCCGGGTGCAGCTCCATACCGATGGTGAGAGTTACTCGTTCTCGATCAAGGACGTGCGCGACCCTTGCCGTTACGCCGTCTTCTCGGATCAGAGCGGCGACGTCTACCAGGGGGTGCCGATGCCGCCCCGTGTCGGTCCAAAGCTCCTGAGCAAGGGTAAGTGAGCCATAATCTCTGCGCATCAGGGCGCGCGCAAAGCGCGCCCAGAGATACAGGAGACGTCCATGAAGACCGCGGCCCTGTGCGTCGCACTGCTGACTGTCCTGACCCTGCCAGCGATTACGGCCTCACCCACTGCGAAGCCCGAGGAAGTCGGACTCTCCTCGGAACGGCTGCTGCGGATCAACCAGATGATCGATCGACGCATTGCCGCCGGCGATCTGGCGGGGGCCGTCACGATCGTTGCGCGCAAGGGCAAGGTGGTCCACCACTCCGCGCAGGGCGTGATGGATCTCCAGACGAAGCAGCCGATGACGGCGGGGACGATGTTCCGCATCGCTTCGATGACCAAGCCGGTGATCGGCGTTGCCGTTTTGATGCTCGTGGAGGAAGGAAAGCTCCATCTGAACGATCCAGTGAGCCGCTACATCCCTCAGTTCAAGGACATGAAAGTCGCGACGCCCCATCCGGGCGCGACCCCGGGGACCGGTGGGACCAGCGGCGGGAGCGCAACGCGCTTCTATACCGTCCCCGCCCAGCGCGAGATCACAATCAAAGATCTCCTGACCCACGTCTCCGGGCTCGGCAGCGGCCCGATGGGCAACAGCGACATCGAGAAGATCGCGCGCAAGGACGGTGAGACGCTCGCCGACTACATTCCGCGGCTCGGTTCGACCTCACTCGAGTTCCAACCCGGGTCGCGCTGGACGTACAGCCCTGGCGCCGGGTTCGAGACGCTCGGTCGCGTCATCGAGATCGCGTCCGGGACGCGGCTCGATCAGTTCTTCCGCACCCGGATCTTCGATCCTCTCGGAATGAAAGACATCACGTTCTGGCCGACCGACACCCAATGGCCACGTGTCGCCACCGTCTACGCTCGCAGTGCCAACGGCCTCGTGAAGACGGTGATGCCAAACGATACGATGTCGAGAAACGTGTACTTCCGCGGCTCTGGCGGCTTGTACAGCACTGCCGAGGACTACATCCCGCTCGGCATGATGCTCGCCAACGGCGGCGAGCTGAATGGGAAACGCCTCCTCGGCCGCAAGACGGTGGAGATGATGGGCGCGATTCACGTGAAAGACACGCTGCCGGGTCGCCCGGCCGGCGAAGGCTACGGCCTCAGCGTCCGGGTCGTCACCGACCACGCCGCCCGCGGGACGATGCTTTCCGACGGCACCTTCGGCTGGAGTGGCGCGCAAGGCACACATTTCTTCGTCGATCCACGCGAGGAGCTGGTCGGCGTGATGATGGTGCAAACGTCGAACGGCGAGATCCAGCGTGAGTTCGAGGATCTCGTCGCGCAATCCGTCGTCGACTAGTCCGGAAGTCGCTCGAGCCGATGCTCGCAGCGGCGCACACAGGCACAGAGGCCAACATTCGATGAAATCACGGAAGCCGTTTCTCATCCTCGCAACAATCGGGGCACTCGCGCTGGACCTCGGCGCCCAGCAAGGGCAGCCGCAGATTGGGATTGCCCCGGTCACGTTGAGCACGACGCCGTACACGTTCGACACCGCGGAACAGCACAAGATCCGCGTGGTGGTCGTCGCGCGTGGACTGGCGCATCCGTTCAGCCTCGCGTTCCTGCCCAACGGCGACGCGTTGATCACCGAGCGGGGCACGCGCCTGCGCATCGTTCGTGGCGCAACGAGTGGCCAGCCGCGGCTCCAGCCAGAGGCCGTCACCGGCACGCCGACGCAGCCGGCGTTCAGGACCGGTGGACTCCACGAGATTGCCGTGCACCCGACATTCGCGGCCAGTCAACTCGTGTATTTCACATACAACAAGGCCGGCGAGGTGGGTCAGAACCCGAATCAGCGGCAGAGCGCAGTGACGCTGGCCCGGGCTCGTTTCGACGGCAAGGCGCTCACCAAAGTCGAGGACATCTTCACGGGCGACTGGAACAACGGCGCGAGCGGATCACGCATCGCGTTCGGTCGCGACGGCATGATCTACATGACGACGGGCGCGCCGTTTGACGAGAAGGCCCAGAACCTCAACACGGTGTACGGAAAGGTTCTGCGACTCACCGAAGACGGCAAGGCGCCGCCCGACAACCCGTTCGTCGGGAAACCCGGTGCGCGCCCGGAAGTGTTCTCGATGGGACACCGCGATCAACTCGGGTTGACCGTGCACGAAGCGACTGGCGCCGTCCTGGCGGCCGAACACGGGCCGAACGGCGGCGACGAAGTCAACCTGATTCAAGTCGGACGCAACTACGGGTGGCCGAAATTCAGTTTCGGGCGGACTTACGAAGGTCCCCGTTTTTCCGAATCGCCGATCGGGCCGGGAGTCGAGCTGCCGCTCGTGTTGTGGGTGCCGTCGATCGCGCCTACCGGCATGACCTTCTATACCAGTGATCGTTTCCCGGCCTGGAAAGGGAATCTCTTCGTCGGCAGCGCCCGCCGCGGAGAAGTTCCCCGCACCGGTGGCCTCGAACGCGTGGTCATGAACGACAAGCTGGAGGAGCTGCGTCGCGAGACGCTGCTCACCGAGCTGCATCAACGCATCCGTGATGTCCGCCAGGGGCCGGACGGATTGATCTATGTGATCACCGACGAGGACGACGGGGCGCTGCTGCGTATCGAGCCTGCACCGTAGGGCGAGTCCTGCTGTTCCGCCTTCGCGAGAGGGTTCCGCGGACCACGGTAGCCTTGGCGACAGTGGTTGGCCCGCCGGGTCTACACGACGAGGCCCGGCCTACGGGTGGCAGGCCTCACGCGGGCTTCGCCTTCAGGACACCAATCTGCACCAGAAGACCGGTGAAATCGTAGATGCGGCGCTCACGCACAATCTTGCCGTCTGCGAGCTGGTAGAAGAACACCGCAGGCATCGTGAACCGCTTGCCGGTGGGCGGAAGCCCGAGGAACTCGCCGATGTGCGTCCCCTCGAGCGACAGCACCGTCACCGCGGTATCGCCGTCGATGATCAGATTGTCCACGGTGGTGGTGAGATCCAGAAACGCACTGAAGATGACCCGGAGCGTGCGTTCGGCCGCCTCGCGCCCGGTGTGCACGCCGGCGGTCGGGCTCTCGATCACCGCATGATCGGCGTAGTCGGCCGCAAGGGCGGCGGCGTCGAGGTCCTCGTAGGCTTCCCATCGACGCTTGAAGAAATCGATCATCTCCTGGCGAGTCATGCTGGTTCTGGTGTCGCCAGCGCCGGCAACGCTCGGACGATCGCTCGCCATAATGCCCTTCTCCCGCCTGGCGGATGAAGTGCGGATTATATCGAATGAGGCTCGCGTGGCCGAGCTTCGATCGCTGTCACAGCGCAAAGTGTGCAAGCCCGGCTGTAGAGCCTTGTTAAAATCGGCCAGTTCGATGGCGAATCAGGGGCCTCTGGCACTTGCCCGTGAGATCGACGACTTCCGTCGGCAATTCGAGCAGATTTCCGCAGACGCAGACGAACTGGTCACACCGCTTGAGGAAGACCAGTTCACGTGGAAGCCGGCTCCGAACAAATGGTCGATCGCCGAGTGCCTCGAGCACATGAACGCCACGGCGCGCTCCTATCTGCCGGCCATCGACGAAGGCATAGCCGACGCCATCCGGCATGGCGCATACGCCGAGGGACCGTTCCACTACAACCTCATTGGCCGGATCTTCTCTCACATGATGGAACCGCCGGCGCGGCTGCGCCTGCGCACAGCCATCGACAAGCAGCCCGGCCCGCATCGTCCAAAGCGCGAAACGCTGGCCGGGTTCCGTGCGTACCAGGTGCAGTACATCGATCGCCTCCGGCAAGCCAACGGAATCGACCTCTCGCGCTCGTGCGTGCGCTCCCCGCTTGCATCGTGGATCAGGATTCCGCTCGGTTCCGCGTTCGCGACCATGGCGGCTCACGAGCGGCGTCACCTGTGGCAGGCGCGCCAGATCACCCGGATGGAACGATTCCCGGGCCGGACGAAGTAGACGCTTCGGGCCGAGCGTCAGAACTGCTGGCTCGACGGCGGAGCCGGTTCCACAGAGGCCGCGGCATGTGAACGGCGCGGATCGGCGCCGCCCTCGACAAGCTTCTGTTCCGCGTCCACCAGGACGCCGGACGCAAAGCCGTAACGGAGCTCGCCCTTGCGTCCGATCTTCTGGAATTTGTGACCGCGCGCGGCGAGGTCCTGCAGCACTGAACGGGGGAACCGGTCTTCGATTTCCACGCGCGCGCCGCGGCCGCTGACCTCGCCCGGATCGCGCGTGACCAGGAACCGCGGCGCCTCGATGGCTTCCTGCATCGACATGCCGCCGTCGAGAACGGCCGTGACGATCGAGTACGTCGAGGCGGGTATCCAGGCGTTTCCCGCAGCGGCGACGGCGAGACGCGGCGTCAGCATCCCGCCACGCTCCCGGAACACGAGCATGGGCACGTTCGCGGTGTTCGACCGCGTGAGCGGCTTCAGCTGTCCATACGAACCGGGCGCGGTCCGATTGGACCTGAGATGGTTGTTGTAGAGGAAGCCAAGGCCGCGCGATACGTAGAACGATCCGCCCCACGTGCTGAGCGTCTGTGTCACGGCAATCATGTTGCCGTCGGCATCGGCAACCACGAACCCGCTCGTGCCGCTGCCGATTCTCTCAGGACCTGCGCCAACCTCGTCCGAGTCCTCCGGAAACATCTGCGAACGCCGCGCGTCGATTCGGCTGAACAGACTCCCGGAGTGTTCGGGCGTGAGGTGCTGCTCGAACTCCACCGGCCACTGCGCGGGGTCGGCGATGCGCCCGACGCGGTCGCGCATCTTCCAGGATTCGATCAGGTAGTGCCAGTAGTCCGCATCTGCGACCGGTCG
>Ga0073934_10011933_pt1 | contig 10378 bp, 8 predicted proteins | sample LarsenN4metaG_FD_76834 | JGI IMG/M metagenome (GOLD analysis project Ga0073934, IMG submission 76834) | Hot spring sediment bacterial and archeal communities from British Columbia, Canada, to study Microbial Dark Matter (Phase II) - Larsen... ... | reverse complement strand
CTTGGTATAGAGGTCAAACAGCTTTTCCAGCCGCTCGGTGTCGTTCTTGAAGCGCCGACCGATGTAGATGCGCTCCAGCACTTCGTCGTTGCGATCATGGGCGGCACGCAGGTCAGCGGGCATGCTCTCGGGGTCGTACAGGTCCGCGATGGTCGCGGGGAAGTGATGCTCCCGCGCCAGCAGGATGTCCTCCGCGCAGCGCGTGAGATCGGCCTTGTTTTTCTCGGTCAGTGTCGGCACCGGGAACGTGTTCCAGCCGAGGGTGTTGGAGTACCGGAAGTCTGTTTTCAGCTTGCCGCAGACGGTGGCGATCCAGACCAGGTGCAGACGAGAAGCGATGAGCGCGAGATTCCAGAGGGGAGCGTCGTAGAGAGCAAAGGCGAGGTTGCTGACTACCGAATGATTGTCAATCAGTCCAACGGGAAGATACTCACGCCCTTCCGATGACACGCCGGGAAGAATTAGCGTGTGCTTTTCGCCGTGATACATCTCGCGAAACTGATGAGCCCGCGATGCCATTTCATTCGTGCCCGCATCTTTACTTTTGAGCCGCATTTCCCGAACGCCATCAATGCGAGCTCGAATGGAGGCTATCTGCAAGGCCTGCGGCAATTTTTCATCGGGAATCCAGAGACACTTGCGAACAACTCCGCGAATAAACTCGGCGGAGCCGTAGATGCGCCGAAGAAAGGTCTCTGCATCCTGCTTGCTCAAGCCGAGCGAGGCCGCGTCATCCGCCGAGAACAAGAGATTTCCTCCATCGACGGGCATGTTGCCGAAAGACATATCGGGCAGGCCCGAAACGCTCTTGCGCTGCCCCTCGACCACCACGTTCTCGCCAACGGTCAGATAAGGTGTGATGTTTGTCGCCTCGCGCACAGTGGTTTCGCCATCGCGGTCCAAGTCGTAAAGCTGGCGCTTCTTACTTGCGTCCGTGGAAAGGCCGACGATGGCGACCGTCACGCCCGCGTTGTGCGCAGCGAGGTTCGTCCATTTGAAGCTGGTGTGCGCGAAACGGATGTGGGAGCCGCGTTTGAAAATTTCCGGCCACAGGATCGGAACGATGCGACCTTGGCAGATGGAGTTGGTGCTGACGAAAGCCGAATCCGTTGGCGTGGCTTGCGCGTAGGCGGCGGCTTTCATGAACCAGCCGCCAACATAGTCAATTTGTTTGGACGAAATACCACAAGGATCAAACACCGAAGCCAAATCAGCCTTCTGCTCCTTGGTCTGCGTCTGGCTACCTTTGTATGGCGGGTTGCCACAAATATAGGTCTCGCCGCCCTCGTTCTCGAAGTCGATCTCAGATTGATCGAGCGGAGAACCGAACAAGTCATCGGCCTGCATCTTCACGCCGGTTCCAGTCGGCGGGCAAATGCTCAACCAGTCGAGCCGCAGCGCGTTGCCGCAGGTAATCCAGTTTTCGTTGCGCAGAGGTAGAAACTCGGCCAACGCCAGCTTCTGGCCCCGGTACAGCACATCGCACTGGTACTCGGCGATGACCAGCGCAAGGCGGGCGATCTCCGCCGGGAAGTCGCGTAGCTCGATCCCTCGAAAGTTCGTGAGCGGGATTTCTGATGCACGGTCAGGCTCGCCGCGCCGCCGGTTGATCTCGGCCTCGATGGCGCGCATTTCCTTGTAAGCAATGACCAGAAAATTGCCCGAGCCACAGGCCGGATCGAAGACCCTGATCCTGGCGATGCGCTTGCGCAGGTTCAGCAACATGCGAGGGTTGTCGCCCGCCTCTTCCAGCTTGGAACGCAGGTCGTCGAGGAACAGCGGGTTCAGCACCTTCAGAATGTTAGGGACGCTCGTGTAGTGCATCCCCAGCTCGCCCCGCTCCTCGTCTTCGGCAACGGCCTGGATCATCGAGCCGAAGATGTCAGGGTTGATCTTGGTCCAGTCCAACCCGCCGACGTGCAGCAGGTAGGACCGGGCGATCTTGCTGAATCGCGGCACCTCGTCGCCGCCAGAGAACAACTGCCCGTTGACGTAGGGGAAGTCTTCGGCCCATCGGGGAATCTTGGCGGCGGCCCGGTCCTCGCGCTTGGTGTTCATGGTGCGGAACAGCGTGGCGATGACCTCGTGCGTGTTGGACGAGTCTTTGGCGCTCATCTGAGCGATGGTTTCGGTGAAACGGCCCCTGCCGACGAAGATGTCGGTGTCCTCGGCGAAGAAGCAGAAGATCAGCCGCGCCATGAGCTTGTTCATGTCGTGCCGACGCTCCGCCGTGCCCCATTCCGGGTTGTCCTTCAGCAGTTCGACATACAGACGGTTCAGGCGGCTGGTGGCCCGGATGTCGAAGGCGTTCTCACTGATCTGGCGGACAGTGCTGATGCCCGCCAGCGGCAGGAAGAAGCCGAAATGGTCGGGAAAGTCCTTGAACGCGCAGGCGACGGTCTCGCCGCTGGTCAGGTCTTCGGCCTCGAAGTCCGCCCCGTCCGTGGCGAGGATGAACTTCACCTTGGCCTTGGCCGTCGCCGGGCTGGCCTTCAGGGCGGCCAGCGTCTGCGTCACCCGCCCTACGTCGCAGGTCAGGATGTGGATGTTGCTGGTTTGGAGAACACCACCGAGGTCAGACTTGTTCGATGCCCCCGCGCGCAGGCGTTTGATGGTCGTCGCCTTGTTGCCAAAGGCTTCAAGGAAGGCATAGGGGAACTCTGCGGGGTCAAAGGGCTGCTCCGCAAGGTCTGTGATGGCCTGTTCAATTTCTACGGCGTTCATGGGCGTGCAGCCCCCCCTTGGGGCGTGGCCACCTGGCTGCTGTCGTTCTGCGGGGCGCTCATGTCTTGTCCTGCGTTTTCTCGGCTATCTGCGCGGCAATCCAGCGATCCAACTCGCTGCGACGAAACCGCCAGGTGCCGCCCAGCTTGAACCCCGGTATCTCCCCCTGCTGGGCCAGCCGGTAGCCGGTCATGGGCGCGGTCGCTGAGGCGCTTCGCCTCGTCCTCAGTCATGCGGGCGACGTAACCGCACCACCTGGCGTTGTCGATCAGCGCGGACGCGCCACGCGCGGCCTGCTGCTGGTCGGTCTGCCCTTCGCGGGCGCTTCCTTTGCTGACGTGGTGCAGGTAGAGCACGGATGCGCCCGTGGTAGCCGCGACCTGCTCCAGCACGGCCACGAGGTGGGCCATGTTGCCGTTGCTGTTCTCATCGAGGGCGTGGATGCGGCTCAGGGTGTCCAGCACGATCAGCCTCGCCCCGGCGCTGTACTCGATGACGCGGCGCAAGTGAGCCTCGTCCATGACGTTCAGGCGCTTGCCCATGATCGGCTCAAGCACGAGGTTCTCGGCGATGGCTTGGCGGGCTGTATGCCCGAGGTGCTGGCCGATGGCGTGAATGCGCCGGACAAGCGCGGGCGGCAGGTCTTCCCCGGCCAGATAGACCACGCGCCCGGTGTGTGCGGGGGCCAGGCCCACGAGGTCGCCGCCGGCAACGCTGCATGCGATGCTCATGGCCGCTTCCAGCGCCCAGAAGCTCTTGCCCGTGGCCCCTGGGGCGACGAGCGCGCCGACGGTTCCCGCGAGGAAGCCCGGCCATATGAAGTCCAGCACCGGCGGTTCGCACTCGAACGCCGCCAGGACGTCAATCGCCACGACTCAGTTCCCCGTTCCGTACAGGGATTCGTCGCTCAGCACCTCGGCGATCTGCGAGGTTCGAAAGTAGACGCGCCGACCGATCTTCAAGCGAGCCTTGTTGATTCGCCCCGCCCATTCGCTCGTCGTGCGCAAGCTGACCCGCAGGCCATCCGGTGATCGATCCAGGACGGAGGCGAGCTGTGCCATGCTCAGCAGCGGGCCGAAGCGTTGCAGTAGCGTGTCTTCTATCGTCATTGCGTAAACCTCCGTTATCAACTGAATTGCTACGAAGGTTAGGCGTTATTGGGGGTTGCCTACATCTTATTAGTTGTCCAAAATGGTTGACATGAAGAATGATCCAACCATTGTCATCTGGGAAGGCTGCGATCCCACTGTCTCGGAAGCCATCGGGCAGTTTGAGGATCGCTGGCGGCCGTATTCCGCCTCCTCGCGGCGCTACCCCATCGTTGGGCTGTTACAGGAACTCATTGACCCCGCCGTGGCTGCGTACACGGCGACGCTGCCACAACGCTACTTGGGCCATATCCCCGGAGCAGGAACAGGGGTGAGCTTCAGCGGAATCATTCGACTGGTTGGACTTGATGCGATGGTTCGCATGCAGCGGCAGTTGCTGCGCCAGTTCATCAAAACGGAGGATAGGCAGACGCCAAGAGATCGGCGGTTTGTTGCAACACTCGAATCGTTGATCGGGCTTGTATGGGACTGCGCCTGCAAACGGCCGACGAAGTCAAAGGTGCGCGACACCCGACTGAATGGCGAACGCCTCCAAGGGTTCTGCCGGTTCTGCGGATCACTCGCCGAGCTGACCTCATTCGCCGGCGGGAGCGATGATCCGAAGGCGGACGATCCAGAGGAAAAGCTTCGACTAAGCAGCCTGTATTGCCTGGATCACCGGCCTAAATTGCCGAGCGGCGCATGGAACCCTGTCTACAGACAAGCAAGGCGATCCCTCGCGCAATTCGACCTCGAACTGGCGAGACTCAACCAGCAATGCGCGAAGCCGGCCACTGCCCAAGTGAAATCGGGCGATCAACTGGTTGACAGCTACTTCTTCCACTATGTCGCAGGCCAGACCTTACAGCCGGCGGACAAGGCAGAGCTGCGCAATCAAGCACGGCTGATGGTGGACTCGAAGCTATCGGATCGCAAAAAGCAGATGCTGATGCTCCAGCGGTCTGGACTCAATCAGTCGGAGATTGCGCGAAAGCTCGGCATCGAGCGCCAAGCGGTATCGAAGGCGCTGGCGGCGATCCCCGCGATGTTCCGCTTGAGTACAAAGCCGCGCTCACGGCGTCAACCTAATTGACCAACTAATAGGACGAAACAATCCGCATTGCCAGGCACCATCAGGCACATGTTCGCAAGTGACTGAAAGAGGCCAGGGGATGCAGGCAACGACAAGCAAGACGCTCATCAATCGGAAGAAGCTACTGGCAATGATCCCGCTGTCTGAGCGCACGATCTTCAACATGGAGCAGCGCGGGGAGTTTCCGCGCCGGATCGCACTCACCAGCCGAAACGTTGCCTGGGACTTGGCCGAGGTCGAAGAATGGATCGAGGCGCGGAAGTCGTCGGGCACTCAGGCGATGCGGCCAGGCTTCACCCAGTCGGTCGCAGCCGCCACTTTTTAGCCGCTAAAACGCCGCGCCCCTCAAGTGTCAATGACGCGCGAAGCCACACCTCGATGCTCGGGCGGCGCTGCTGAACCCGCCCTCCTCTGACTTACGCCTTCGGCCGTCTCAGCGTCCATTCGTCGATCATGTCCGCCCAGTCCTGCAACATCGCCGTGCGCTGCTCGCGGTACTCGGCCTTGTTGTAGACGGCCCTGACGCCCCGCTGTTCGTGCGCCAGGCACTTCTCGATCCAGTCCGTGTTGTAGCCGGCCTCATGCAGCAACGTACTGGCCGTGCGCCGCAAGTCATGCGGCCCGAACTTGGCGAGCGACTTCCCTTCCTTCTGCGCCAGCCGATACGTCAGCGTCAGCACCTGGTTGAGCGTGGCGCTGCTCATGGGTAAGTCCGAGTCATACCGCGACGGAAGCACGTAGTCCGATCCCCCCGCGAAGGTTTTCAGGGCAATGAAGATGTCCAGCGCCTGCCGGGACAGGAATACCAGATGCGGATTGCGCCGCTTCATCCGCTCCTTCGGGATCGTCCAAAGCGCGTCGCTGAAATTGATCTCGCTCCAGGTCGCGTTGGTCAGCTCGCTCTTGCGCACCATCGTCAACAGCAGCAGCTTGGCCGCCGCCCGAATGGATGGCGCTGTGCCAATGCGCTCCATGTACTGGTACATCAGGCCGATCTCGTCGGGCGTCAGCGCACGGTCGCGCGGCTCGAACTTGGCAATGGTCGTCGGGCGCACCAGCTCGGCCGGGTTCTCGACCTTCTGGCCGCGCTCGATGGCCCAGCGAAAGACCTGGAGCACCACCTCGCGGACATGCACGGCCGTCGCCGGCGCGCCGCGCGCGACGATGGCATCGGTCAGCGCGCGCAGGTCTTCGTGGGTGATCTCCACCAGCTTCTGATTGCCGAACTTTGGCTTCAGCTCGCGCTCGTAGACCGAGCGGCGCATGTCGCGGGTGGAGTCGGCCATCTGGTAGCCGCGCAGCCACTTTTCCGCCCAGGCCCCGAACGTCTCCGCGTCCTTGACGCGGGCCTTGTCCCTCGCCTTTTCCTTGGCCGGCGACTTCCCGGCCGCGATCATCTTCTTGGCCTCGCCCAACCGCTCGCGGGCTTCCACCAGGGTGATCCCGCCGACACCGTAGCGGCCGAAGGTGATGGTCTCCTGCCTACCGTGGATCGAGTAGTTGTAGCGGAACGAGATCGCTCCGGCGGCCGTGACGGCTACATAGAGGCCGTCACGGTCATTCACCTTGTAGAGCTTGTCCTTCGGCTTGAGGTTGCGCAGCTTGGTATCGGTCAACATGGTTCTCGCCCTGATTCAGCTCAAATACCATGATCCGAAGACCGGCCCGCCCTGGCGTAAAACATCAATTAAATCATCGTGTTACGCAAATTCGATACCATGAACATTCGCAAGGTGGTTGCATGGTATCGGCGACTTCTCATGGCATAGAAGCATTCAATGCCATCCATCATGCCATGAAAAAACGGTGCTTGGCGATGCCAAATGTTGCCAGGCGGTGCCGAACGAGATCACAAAAAAGCCCGCAATGACGCGGGCTTAGGCGTGTTTTCGTGCTACTAGATGCCAGCCGGTGCCAGACGCCGAATCACTCCCACTCGATCGTCCCGGGCGGCTTGCTCGTCACGTCGTAAACGACCCGATTGACGCCGCGCACTTCGTTAATGATGCGCGTGGCGGCGCGGCCCAGGAAATCCATCGGAAACGGGAAGAAGTCCGCCGTCATGCCGTCCGTGGATGTCACAGCGCGCAGCGCCACGACATATTCGTAGGTGCGATAATCGCCCATCACGCCCACGGTCTGCACCGGCAGCAGCACCGCAAACGCCTGCCAGATTTGATCGTAAAGCCCGGCCTTGCGGATTTCGTCGAGATAGACCGCATCCGCCTGGCGCAGAATATCCAGCTTTTCGCGCGTGATCTTTCCCGGCACGCGGATCGCAAGCCCCGGCCCCGGAAACGGATGGCGGCCGACGAAGCTTTCCGGCAATCCCAGCTCGCGTCCCAGCGCGCGCACCTCATCCTTGAACAGATCGCGCAACGGCTCGACCAGCTTCATGTTCATGCGCTCGGGCAGCCCCCCCACATTGTGGTGCGACTTGATCGTCACCGAGGGCCCGCCCAGCGCCGACACGCTCTCGATTACGTCGGGATAGAGCGTGCCTTGCGCCAAAAAATCCGCGCCGCCGATCGCGCGCGCCTTCTCCTCGAACACGTCGATGAAGAGCTTGCCGATGGTCTTACGCTTCACTTCAGGGTCTTCGACGCCCTCGAGCGCGGAAAGGAAGCGCTCGCTCTCGTCGGCATGGATCAGCGGAATGTTGTAGTGATCGCGGAACAGCGAAACCACTTGCTGGGCCTCGTTGAGCCGCATCAGCCCGTGATCGACGAACACGCAGTGCAGCCGCTCGCCGATGGCCTCGTGAATCAGCACCGCCGCCACACTTGAATCGACGCCGCCCGAGAGCCCGCAGATCACTGTGCCGTCGCCCACCTGTTCGCGAATGCGCGCGATGGCTTCGTCCTTGAACGCGGCCATGGTCCAGTCGCCCTTGAGGCCGGCGATCTTGTGCGTGAAGTTGCGCAAGAGCTTGGCGCCATCCGGCGTGTGCACCACTTCCGGATGAAACATGGTCGTATAATAGCGGCGCTTCTCATCGACCGCGATCGCGAACGGCGCATTTTCACTCGTCGCCACCACTTCGAAACCCGAGGCCAGCTTGGTCACGCGGTCGCCGTGGCTCATCCACACCGGATACTTGCCGCCCACATCCCACACGCCTTCGAACAGCGGCGAGGCTTTCTTGATTTCGACATCGGCGCGGCCGAACTCGCGCGCGTGCCCGCCCTCCACGACGCCGCCCAGCTGCACGGTCATGGTCTGCTGGCCGTAGCAGATGGCGAGGATCGGCACGCCCAGCTTGAACGCTTCCTCCGGCGCGCGCGGGCTCGGATCGTCCGTCACGCTGCAGGGCCCGCCGGAGAAGATGATGGCCTTCGGCGCGAAGCGCTTGAGGAACGGCCCGTCCACTTTGTTGAAGGGATGGATTTCGCAATAGACGCCGTTCTCGCGCACACGCCTTGCGATCAGCTGCGTGACCTGGCTGCCAAAGTCGATGATCAGCACACGCTCATGATGCGCGGCGGCAGTTTCGGGAGCGGATTTCGCGGGGTTCTGCGCCATAGCCGTATCTGGAGTGCGTTGCGGGAGGCGTCAATTCTCGGACGCGCACCCCTTAGCCGCTCCCCCTCCCCGCATCGCGGGGAAGGGGGTTAGGAGGTCGGGCCGCCCTTAGCTCCGGTACCCCTTACCCGCCCCGGTTGCGGACTTATCCCCAGCGGTTAAGGTCCGTTAACCATAGCTCTGGGAGGCGGCGATGGAATTCGCTCTGGGAGTTGGCGCGTCACTACTTGAAGGTCTGCTTGGCTTTCTTGCCTGGCTAGGGATCAACCCGACACTCCAAGACCTCGTAAAGGCAGTCATCCTCACGATATTCGTTCTCGGAATTCTGATGATCGTCGGCGACGTCTACCGCGGCGAGATCCAAAATCAATTTCACCGAGTGATCCTGGCTCCGTCGTCGAAGGGAGCGAGTCTTCCAGCTGATCAGCGAGGAGCCCTTGAGGCGCGTCGGCGACTTCGAAAAGAAAAGGACCTCGTCTGTCACGTGCCACAGACACTCATTCCGCTCACGCTGAACGACATCTACTCGAACGTCTTGATCTATTTTCGGTACCGTGACTGCAACGGGAAGGTTCGGAGTAAGCGTGTCGAATCATATCGCGTGAGATTCCATGTGCGGAAAAACGCCAATCCATCAGCGCTCGCCGTGGGACACGAGGGTGATCACAAGTACACTCTAGACGAAGAAGATCAGTTCTCCGAAGAGACCAACGTCACGATAATCACGATGGCGGCTAGCCGCGTTGACTACGTCGAGTTAGGCAAGGCGCAACCGATTATGGATAAAGAGCGAGCGCGGTACCAAGCGCAGCAGAAAAAGAGCATTGGCCAAATGCTCTTCAAGAACAACCGCATCAATGAGCCAGTGCCGCTGGGTCTCGCTGTGAAGTTCCACTTCCCAATTGACCCGCATTTTCTGTTGTACAAACACCCCGACACGAACGTGCGCACGACGGCGTGGCTGACTGTTCTAACCAGTGTGTTCGCGCTGTTCATGCAGCTGATCTACTCGAGCGGCACGGACTCCGCCGTGGCGGCGCCCTCTCCCGAGCGCCCCGCGATTGTCCGAAGCGCTACGACCAACTGAGTCAATCACCACCAAACAAGCGCCATGCCCAATGACGAATGAAAAACCACGCCTTACGCCAGATGTCACCGGAAACGTGATCGAGCCGATAAACTTCGATGTCGTGAATATCGCCCTCGGCTTCCACGTATCGCACGCCACCAACGACAATAGGACTCTGCGCAATGCGCTTGGACTCTGCGCGGAGGAGTCGAAGGAGCCGTCTTGATGTGATCCTGGCAACACCTCGCTTCGTCGAGGCAACATGCCATCGATCAGGCAATGGGGACCACTCTACATTCCATGCGTCGTCACCCGCGCGCGTTCCTATTTGAATGTTCGAAAAGCGGTTGCGTTCTTCTGACGCCGAACGGGCGGTTGCGAGGCTCTTGCGCATTTCCGTAAGTTCGCGGCGTATGCGTCGGGCCCATCGGACCGTCGGGACAAAGCCGATCACAACGGTCGTGATGGTTATGAGGTTGGCGGCAATCGTCGTCCAACGCTCCAGCCACACGTCGAAGGGCATGTCTTGCTCCCGCCTCTCTATCCCACAGCTTTCGACCCAAATTCTGAGCTGATTCAACGCCACGCAAAAAATCTATCCTACACCTCGCCAGCAGCCTCATAATGCTCCCATCCCTCGCACGGGAGGTTCACCAGGCTAGCCGAGCCGAGCGAGCGCGAGGGGCGCGATCGAGCGTGATGCGTGTCTCAAACGAGAGCGCAGCAGCCAGCGGAAAGAACAACGACCGCTGGGCCGGAAGCTAGGGACGGTCTGAACAAGCCGCAGCGGGGCCGGTTTGCAAGGGATTTGCGTGGGCGAGAGCGGCTTTTGCGGGCGCGCGGCGGGCGCGCGGCGGGCGCCGGCGCCATCGGCGGCGGCCG
>Ga0073934_10011932_pt1 | contig 10379 bp, 8 predicted proteins | sample LarsenN4metaG_FD_76834 | JGI IMG/M metagenome (GOLD analysis project Ga0073934, IMG submission 76834) | Hot spring sediment bacterial and archeal communities from British Columbia, Canada, to study Microbial Dark Matter (Phase II) - Larsen... ... | reverse complement strand
CAGAGACACTCTCCCCGCCAAGCTGGTCGTCCGGCTCCGCTACGCTCCGCCTCCCGACCAGCTTGGCGGAAGGCGAGCCTCTACACTAACATCGCTCCTGGACCACCTACGTGGGGCAGGTCACGTCCGCATACAGGTGGAACGCCCGCCGATCTGGTTGGGGAGTGGTCGAGCGCGATAGCGAAGCGTTGGCGATGAGAGACACAACGAGCGCCCCAAGAAGGTGTGCGGGACCTTCCCCAATTGCGCCTTTCGCGAGGTTCACGACAACGATTTTCCCCTGGTCCATGGCGCTGCGGAGATCGATGGTATTGGAGCGCTGCGAGAGGATGTTGCGGAGCGCCGGAATGCCAAGCACCCGCCCGACTTTGTTTTGGATCGGGGCAACCGCCTCGTTCGCGAATTTATCTTGATACGTTTTGAATTCCCTCTGCCAAAAGAAGCGTACCAGTGGATCTGTTGTAAAAGCTATCGCACTGTCGCGGTAGCTGCTGTCCGATAGGAATTTCGGGAGCATGAGGAGTGAGGCGCTTGGCATATCCATCAACACGCGAAGTGCGTTGATGAAGATGTATTCCATGCGCGGCCCCCATGCGTCGGGCCACACGGTGTGAAAGGCGGAGACAATTGCCTCCGCTACGAATGGTCGCCGGTCTGGTTCTATGCCCGCTAGGGGATTAAGCGAAACCGGAAATTCTAGATCGGCGGGAGAGATATAGAGGAGGTCTTTGTATCGGTATCGTGGGATGTGTCCTACAACCGCGAGTGCCAAATCGCCGTGAGGGTCGATGAGTGCAATGCCTTCTTGCGTGAAAATATCCTGCCGGATGAGGTTTTCGAGTAGGATTGATTTTCCTGTCCCCGTTTGCCCGACGATGTAGATGTGTCGTGCGCGGGTATCTGAAGAAAGTGAGAATACGTTTTGAAATGTATCGGTGCCGATTTTCATAGAGGGATAGAGCCACTCGGGCGTGCAAAGCACGAGAGGAGTGCTCTGGGCTTGGCGCATTTCTCTCTCGTTTTCTTTGAGAACTGTGGGGACTCGTGAAAACGTTTTGCATAAAGCCGTGAACACTCGCGTGTGCGGGTTCACCCGGCGCAAGTGGCTCGATCATGCCACGAAGGCCGATCAAATGAACAAATGTCTAGCATCATTGTCTCACGGAACCGTCGAGAACCCGTGCAAATTGTCCCGCCCCTGTTCCGTCGTTGGAGCGGAGCGACACGACTTCCCTCCACCACCCGCAGCTAAGAGAGAGCGAAAGGACATACTGAACTATCATCCGTATGCATACTTTGCAGACGGGGAGAGGGCATGTTGTCCTTTATGCTCGAACGAAGCGAAGTGGCGGGAGTCGCTCGATAGAGCGATGGGGGAGGGAAGTCGTGGCGTGAGCCCGACGGAACAGTGGGCGGAATGAGTAGCTGTGTGGCCGCGTTACGCGCACCCACGGAGTTGTCCACAGGGGGATACGGTATCCCCCTCCCTATCCCCCTCCCTATCCCTCTGAAAACAGACCCGTAGTTATTGCAGAATCAGTAGCAAAGTGGAACGGTAAGGGGAAAAGGTAAAGCACGGATAAGAGAAAACCCCACAGTTTCATACCGGACAAAATGTCACTGGAGGAGCTGCGTAAGGCGGTGTTTAAAATGCAAAGGGGGACGGAGTGGAACCCGTCCCCCTGCCTCTCGTAAGAGGGTAGTGTGGTGTACTAAGAAGCGCTAGAGTTTGCGCGTTCCTCGATCCACTCTTCCACCTTTACCAGCAACCACGCGACGCGGTTCTGACCGAGACGTATCCGCCTGGGAAACTCCCCGGCTGCTTCCAATCGCGCAATGTGCTGCGGTGAATAAGGGATACCAAGCACGGTCCGCAATTCCTTCTTACTAACGAGCTTCTGTGGTGACATCGCAACTCTCCTCGTGTGAGGAGGCGTTGCAACGCCCCAGGGTGAGCCCGTGGGCGCAGGAATGGTACGTCTAGGCGGTGAGCGAGTCTAGATGCGACTCCCAAAGCCCGATCGCGTCTCGCATTTCCTTCAAATAGGTGTGGCGATTGTAGATGGCACTCACGCCTGAAATTTCGCCCGTGACGTGGTTGAGCAAGCGCTCTACGACGTGGGGAGGTACTTGTAGGGAGGCGAGGGTGGTTGCAAACGTGCGGCGCAAATCATGGAGCGTGTAACCGGCCACTTCGGCCTTTTCATCAAATGCGGCTTTCGCTTTTCCCCATCCGTTAAAAGTGGTCGTCGGCTTATTTCGGACGTGGGTGCGGGACGCGGGGAAAAGATAACCGTCGTCCGGTAGCATTTTGAGGATCGCTGCCACTTTCTGCCCGAAGGGGAATATGTGCTCGCGGCCGTTCTTGGTCACTCCCTCGGGAAGTGTGATCGTCATTTCGTTGTGGCTGATCCATTCACGCCGAAGTTGTGCAATCTCCCCGCGGCGCTGGCCGGTGAGGATAATGAGAGCAACAATCGCTCCGAAGGGGGATTCGTAGTTGAGCGAGGTCTGGTAGACGGCCTTGAGGCTCTCTGCGGTGAGGACGATCTTTCGGGTGGCGCCTTTGGCCGGTGGCTCTAGCTTCTCCATCGGATTGTGCGTGAGGTAGTTCCGTCGCGTGGCCCACTTGAAGAATGTGCGTAGGGCGACGTAGCAGTGCTTGCGCTCGGAAGGGGCCTCCTTGAGCTTGTCGAGCTTCCGGAGGATGTCCTGGGGGGAGATGTCCTCCAGGTGCGTTTCTCCGAAGCCATAGCGCCTCAGAATGCGGATGTAGTCCTTGACTGTGCGCGGCTTGGCGGTCGTCTCCTTGAAGGCTAGAAACAGTTTCTTGGCGTCCTCGTAGGTGATCGACGTGGGCCGGTGCTTTCCGAGGGTTTGCTCAGCCAGAACACGCTTCGCTTTGGTACGTGCGTCCGACAGGCTGATGATGCCAACGCGGCCGATGGTGATGAGGCGGCGCTGTGCGCCATACATCAGAACGAAGGTCTTAGTGCCGCCTGATGAGACACGGCAACCAAAGCCGGGAATGAGGTCATCGCGATAAGTCTTCTGCCCCGTGGGGGGCGGCTTGAGCGCGTTGACCGATAGCTCGGTCAGTCTCGCCATAGTCTCCTCCAAAGGGTGCGAAGGGGTGAATCACAAGGTTCAGCTATGTTCAGTATACCATGAAAAAAGCGAGGTTTTGAGCGGCTCTCCGGGTCGGTATGTTCACCTATGTTCACTAAGAGCCGCGTCCTGAAAATCCGCGTGTCGGTGGTTCGATTCCGCCCCTGGGCACCGTTCCCCTTCACCGGCATCCGGCGTTGCCGGAGTGCACGCCATCCTGGCATCGCGCGTCAAATGCTTCGCGCGCACCGTGCGTTTTGCGGTAACCTAGCCAACTGAAGCCATTGACCGCGGGCGAGGTCTCTTCATGGGTGATTGCACCTGCGACGCGCCCCGGCTCCTTGTCGGGACCGTGCGGCGCCTTTTGGCAGCGCTGCTGCTGACCGTCGTTCCGGTCCTCGCGCACGCCCCGGGCACCCTCGCCCAGGCCCAGGAGGAGGGCGCCGTCCAGGACGACGGCGCTGCCCTGCTGACCGCGGACGAGCTCCGCATCATCGTGGCGCCCATCGCCTTCTATCCGGACGAAGTGCTGGCCCTGGTGCTGCCGGCCAGCACGACGGGAACGCAGATCGTCCAAGCGCAGCGCTTCCTGGACGCCCGCGCGACTGACGAAACGCTGCAGCCGAACTCGGAATGGGATCCCGCGATCCTCGGGCTCATCAACTATCCCGATGTGCTGGCGCTCCTGAACGCCGATCTCGACTGGACCGACAAGCTCGCCGCGGCCGTGCTCGACCAGCTCGACGACGTCATGGACATGATCCAGCAGGTGCGGGCCGAGGCCGTGGCGGCGGGCTACCTCAAGTCCGACGAGAACATGACGGTCGTCCAGAACCAGGACACGGTGGTCATCAACTCGGCCAACCCCGACGCGGTCTACGTGCCGAGCTACGATCCCGTCGTTGTGGTCCAGCAGTCCTACGCGACCTACCCGCCCTACCACTACTACGACCCCTATCCCTACTACTACTCGCCGGCGGCCCCGTTCTTCGCCGGCGCGTTCGTGGGCGCGGCCTTCGCCTACGCCTTCGACTGGAACGACAACGACATCGACATCGACATCGACGGCGATTTCGACGGCGGCTGGCGCGGCGACACGAACATCAACACGGGCGACATCAACATCGGCAACGTCGACAAGGATCGCTTCGGCGGCGAGCGCTCGCGCGACGGGAGCGGCGACAAGCTCACCTGGAACGGCAAGGGCGAGCGCGAGAAGCGCGATCGCAGCGCGTCCACGCGGCGAGAGCAGGCCGCGGGCGTGGCGGGCGCGGAATCCCTGCGGTCGGACAGGGCCGCCGGCGCCGGCAACCGCGAGCGGGCGGGCGACCGGGCGGTGCGCAGCGGATCCGAAGGGGCCTTCGGCGACGTCAGCAATGGCCGCGAGGCGAAGCGCGCCAGCGAACGCGGCAACAAGACGATCAACAAGTCCAGCGGCAAACGGATGGACTCGGCCTCCAAGGGTTCCCGGAGCGGCAAGAGCTCGGTCTCCAAGGGATCGAGGAGCAACAAGAGCGCCTTCGCGGGCTCCGGCAGCGGCCGGCAGGCGTCGGCGCACAAGCAGCGCGGCCAGCGCAGCATGAAGTCGTCGGGCGGCTCCCGGCGCAGGCGCTAGGAGGCTACGGAGGCGGATGATGTGGATATCGCATGCGATGCGTTCGGGCGGCGCGGGCCGCGCGCACGGACGTTCCATCGGCGCGGCCGGCCTGGCGGTGGCCGCGGCGCTGACCCTCCTGGCGGGCTTGCTGGCGCCGCCGCCGGCCGCGGCGGCTGATGCCCCCGCCGTCTACGAGACGCCCGAAGCGGCGGCCCAGGCCTTGCTGGCGGCGTTCGAGGGACAGGACATGGATGCGATCCTGGCGGTGCTGGGCGAAGCCTTCAAGGACGAGCTCTTCCCCGAAGGCGAGATTCGCGATCCGGAATCCCTGCAGAAGATCGTCGCCGCCTCGAGGGACGCCTTGCAGTTGCGCGAGGACGATGCGAATACCCGCGTCATGGTCATCGGCAAGAACGCGTGGCCGGTGCCCTTCCCGATCGTGCGCGAGGCCGCGGGCTGGCACTTCGACACGGATGCGGGACTCGACGAGGTCTTCGCCCGGCGCATCGGCGAGAACGAATTGGCCATGATCGACCTGCTGCGCGCCTACGTCGATGCCCAGATCCAGTACGCCAGCGCCGACCGCGATGCCGACGACGTGCTGGAGTACGCCCAGAAGTTCGTCAGCGATTCGGGTCACAAGAACGGCCTCTACTGGGCGGACGACGACGGCGATGTGAGCCCCTTCGGCCCGTTCATCGCCGAGCTGCCCGACTACGCGCTGAATCGCGAGGCCGGCGACCCGTTCATGGGCTACCACCTCCGAATCCTGTCGCGCCAGGGTGCGGACGCGGCCGGCGGACGCTACGACTACGTCATCAACGGCAACATGATCGCCGGCTTCGGCGCCATTGCCGTGCCCGCCGTGTACGGTGAGACCGGCGTTATGACATTCATCGTCAGCCACCGCGGGCGCGTGTATGAGAAGGATCTGGGCGAGGACACGCAGCTCATCGCCGCCGCGATCCAGGAATACAACCCCGACGCCACGTGGACCGTGGTCGAGGAGGAGTAGCCGCGGCCCGTTCCACCGATGCGCTCCGGCCGCGGTGTTGGGGCGCGTGACCGCGCAAGGCTCTGCATCGTGCTCGCCCCAGGGCAAGGGTGCGGATGCGGCGGTTGAAGTCATGACGGACAAGCCACCCGAGAACGCAGGACCCGCGCCACACGGCGCGGCACCCGAGGACGAGGCCGCCCGGCGCATCGCGCGGGCGCGGGCGCTGACCTCGACGCGCGAGGCGGTAGCGCTCTACCGCGAGTGGGCCGCGACGTATGACCGCGACGTGTTCGAGCGGGCGGGAATCACCGGCTCGCGCCGCGTGGCCGACCTGCTGGCCGAGCACGTCGCCGAGCGGGACGTATCCGTCGTCGACCTGGGCTGCGGTACGGGCGCCGTGGCCGCCCGGCTGCGCGAGCACGGATTCGCCCGCGTGGATGGGTTCGACGTGTCGCCCGAGATGCTGGAGGTCGCGGCCGGCAAGGGACTCTACCGTTCCCTGCGGATCGTCGACCTCAAGCGCCCACTGCCGCCGGACGTGCCATTGGGCTATGGCGCCGTCGTATCGGCCGGAACCTTCACCCACGGCCACGTGGGCAGCGAGGCCGTGCCCGTGGTCGCCGCCCTGCTGGCTCGGGGCGGCGTGCTGGCATGCGGCGTCGCCGGACCCCTGTGGCCACCCTTCGAGGCCGCCCTCGCGGCAGCGGGATTCGCCGTGCTGCGCAGTGTGCTGGAGCCCATCCGCGCCGGCGGCAGCCCCGAAACCTTCATGGTTGTCGCCCGCCTCGGCTGAGGCGGGCCCTGGCGTGCAGGGTGGCGCGGGCCTAACGTCCGGGCATGCCCGCCGCCCCCGCCCGCGCCACCCTCTTGACCGTCGGTGTGGCGGCGGAGGATTTCGCCGAGATCGCACGCCTGCCCGAGGCCGACCGATTCCGCTTCCTCGCGGTGGGTGGCGAGGACGAGGCGGTGGAGCCGGAGCGTTGCCGGCCAAGGGCGCTGATCGCCGAGGCGCGGAGGCTGGCGCGCGCGCATCCCGGGGGCGTGGCGGGCGTCATCGGCACCGAGGACTATCCGCCCAGCCTGCTGGTTCCGGCCATCGCGGCCGCGCTGAACCTGCCGGCGCCGTCGCTCGCCGCCGTGCTGCGCTGCGAGCACAAGGGCTGGAGCCGCATTCTGCAGCGCCGGCTGGTGCCGGAGGCGACGCCGCCCTTCTTCCTGGTCGATCCCGGGCGCCCCGGCCGGCTCGACACGCTGCCCTACCCGCTGTGGGTGAAGCCGGTGAAGGCCTACATGTCGATGTTCGGCCGGCGCGTGGCGGGCCCGGCGGACATGGCAGCCCATCTCGCGGACCTCGCCCGCGTGCTGCCGCCCTTCGCGCGGCCGTTCGACGAGCTCCTGGCCCTGGCCCCGCCTCTGTCGGACCATGCCGACGTGACGGGCGCCTGGGCGGTGGCCGAGCGGGTGATGGCCGGGCGGCAATGCACGCTGGAGGGCTATGTCTTCCAGGGCGAGGTGACGGTGCTGGGCATCGTCGATTCGATCCGCTTCCCCAATCGGGTCAGCTTCAAGCACTTCCTTTACCCCTCGGCCCTGCCGTCGGCGGCGCAAGGGGCGATGGCGCAGGTGGCGCGCCGGCTGATGCCGGCGCTGGGCTTCCGTCACGGCCAGTTCAACATCGAGTTCTTCTGGGATCCGGCGCGCAGGCGGGCCGCCATCATCGAGGTCAACAGCCGCTTCTCGCCCCAGTTCGCGGACCTGTTCGAGAAGGTCGACGGCTTCAGCACCTATGGCGTGCTGCTGGACCTGGCCCTGGGCCGCCGCCCCCGCCACGGCTTCCGCCAGGGCAGGCACAGGATGGCGGGCAGTTTCGTGCTGCGCCGATTCACGGATGCCCTGGTGACCCGGGTTCCCGGGCCTGCCGACCTGGGCCGCGCCCTGGCCCACGAACCGGATGCGCGCGTCAAGCTTCGCGCCAAGGCGGGCGAGCGTCTGTCGCAGTGGCCGCAGGACAGCTACAGCTTCCGCTACGGCCTGATCCACGTGGGCGGGGACGACCTGCCCGCGATGCGCGCCAAGGTGCGGCGCATCGCACGCGCGCTGGACTTCGGGTTCGCACCTGCGGGGCTGGAACCTGCCCATCGTGATCGTTGACGCGGGCCACGGGCGTGCGATGGTCGTGCGGCCGAATGCAGGAGCGCGAATCATGACGGCAGCAGAGCAGGCGATCGACACCGCGCGGCGCGGACGCAGGCGCGCGGGCGGCGGCGATCCCAAGCACGACAAGCTGCAGCAGCTTCCCTGGGATCAGCCGCGCCGGCGCTTCAAGCCCATGGAGATCGCCAGTGCCGAGCAGATCGAGACGATCCACAAGGCCTCGCTCGACGTCCTCGAGGACATCGGCATGGACATCCTGCTGCCCGAGGCGCGCGACATCCTGGCGCGCGCGGGCGCCAGGGTGGACGGCGAGCGCGTGCGCATCGGTCGCGAGATCATCGAAGCTTCGATCGGCAGCGCGCCCGAGGAGTTCACCTTCCATGCCCGCAACCCCGCCCGCAACGTTCGCGTGGGCGGTGACTGGATCCTGTTCGGCCCGGTGGGCGGCCCGCCCAACTGCTCGGACCTGGAGGGTGGCCGGCGCCCCGGCTCGCTGGAGGACAGCAAGAACTTCATGCGCCTGGCGCAGTTTTTCAACTGCATCCACATGGCCGGCGCGGGTTCGGTGGACTCGCTCGACGTCCACCCCTCGATCCGCCACCTGATCGTCAACCAGGCGAAGTTCAAGCTGTCCGACAAGGTCGGCTTCGCCTCGTCGACGGGGCGCGCACGCCTGTTCGACGGCATCGAGATGATGCGCATTGCCCGCGGCATCTCCCACGAGCAGCTTCTCGAGGAGCCCTCGGTTTCCACCGTGGTCAACACCAACTCGCCGCTGAAGCTCGACGGCCCCATGGCCATGGGCATCATCGAGATGGCGCGCATGGGCCAGGTGTGCTGCGTCACGCCCTTCACGCTGGCCGGCGCCATGGCGCCCGTCACGGTCGCCGGCGCCCTGGTGGAGCAGAACGCCGAGGCCCTGGCGGGCCTGGCGCTGAGCCAGCTGGCCAAGCGCGGCGCACCCTTCATCTACGGCGGCTTCACCTCGAACGTCGACATGAAGTCGGGTGCGCCCGCCTTCGGCACGCCGGAGTACATGACCGCCTGCATCGTGGGCGGGCAGCTGGCACGGCGCTACAAGCTGCCCTACCGCACCTCCAGCACCAACGCGGCCAACGCCGTCGATGCCCAGGCGGCCTATGAGAGCGTGTTCTCGCTGTGGGGCGCCATCATGGGCGGCGGCAACGCCATCATGCACTCGGCCGGCTGGATGGAGGGCGGACTGGTGGCCTCCTTCGAGAAGTATGCCGTGGACATCGACCTCCTGCAGACCATCGAGACGTTCCTGAAGCCGCTGGACACCAGCCCCGACGCGCTGGGCATCGACGCCATGCGCGAAGTCGGTCCGGGCGGGCACTTCTTCGGCGCGGCCCACACGCTGGCCCGCTACAGCACGGCCTTCTACGCGCCGCTCATCTCGGACTGGCGCAACTTCCAGCAGTGGGAGGCCTCGGGCAGTCCGCATGCCTGGAAGAAGGCCAACCAGGTATGGAAGCAGGCGCTGGCAGAGTACGAGGAGCCGTACCTCGATCCCGCCATCGCCGAGGAACTGGACGCCTTCGTCGCCCGCCGCATCGAGGAGGGCGGCGAGAAGACCGACTTCTGAGCTGCCGCGAGGCGGCGCCCCGTAGCGCTTGAGGCCGGCGGCCCGCCGTGGCAGCGTGCGCCAGCCACAAGCCTCACGCGATCCTACGCCCCCCAACCAGGAAAGACGGTTCCCATGACCCGGATGACGGGCGGTGACGCCATCGTCGAGACCCTGCTGCGCCACGGCATCGACACCCTGTTCGGCCTTCCCGGCGTGCAGGTCTACGGCCTGTTCGATGCGCTTGCCCGCAACGAGAACCGCATCCGCCTGATCAATGCGAGGCACGAACAGACCACCGCCTACATGGCGCTGGGCTACACCTGCGCCACGGGCAGGCCCTCGGCCTATGCCGTGGTGCCGGGGCCGGGCGTGATGAACACCTCGGCCGCGCTGGTCACGGCCTGGGGCCTGAATGCGCCGGTGCTGTGCCTGACGGGCCAGGTGCCGACCGCGCTGATCGGCAAGGGCCGCGGGCAGCTGCACGAGATGCCCGACCAGTTGGCCACGCTCCGCAGCATCGTGAAGTGGGCCGAGCGCATCGAGCATCCGGCCCACGCCTCGCATCTGGTCGCCCGTGCCTTCCAGGAGATGCGCTCGGGCCGGCAGGGGCCCGCGGCGCTGGAAATGGCGTGGGACCAGTTCACCGCCACGGCCGAGGTCAACGTGTCCGACCCGCTGCCCCTGCACCCGGCGCCCGCCGTGGACCCGGAGCGCATCCAGGCGCTGGCGGCGGCGATCCGCGAGGCGAAGGCGCCCCTTCTGTGGCTGGGCTCGGGCGCCGTGGGGGCGGGTGCCGAGATCAAGGCGCTGGCCGAGAAGATCGGCGCTCCGGTTGCCGCCTATCGCACCGGGCGGGGCGTGATGGACGACCGCCACCCCCTGGCCGTGACGGTGGCCGCCGGCTACCGCCTGTGGCCCGAGGTCGACCTGCTCGT
>Ga0073934_10011931_pt1 | contig 10380 bp, 11 predicted proteins | sample LarsenN4metaG_FD_76834 | JGI IMG/M metagenome (GOLD analysis project Ga0073934, IMG submission 76834) | Hot spring sediment bacterial and archeal communities from British Columbia, Canada, to study Microbial Dark Matter (Phase II) - Larsen... ... | reverse complement strand
TATCAACCGTCCCACAGGTGGATCAGGTTATGTCAACAACGGTCCTGCCCTCAATGGGCTGCACACCCGGCCGGTGAGCCAGATCCACCCGGAAGGCAGCCTTCAGGTGCGCCTTCAGGGCGGCCAGCTGACCATCACTCCCTGATCCCCGATGGGAGACGCTGACCTGTTCCCGTCAGTGCGGTGGTCTCCGGGGAAGCAAGATGGTCTTCGAGGCGGCCTGGAACCTCCTGGGAACCCCCTGTATCCGTCGCACCCGGCTAGGGAAGCCCCACATCGCGCATGGGGGCAACGCGGATGTGCGGCTGGGTCCTGCACGCCCTCCGTTCCCTGGCTGGCAGATCGCGGCCTTCCTCGGCCTGCCGCAGCGGTCTGCCTAGAATGACCGGGAAGGTCTCGCTCGTGGGAGGAAAAATGCTCTTTCCCGTTGCTCTGCGTGGGACAACCCGATCGTGGCCCTGGGTCCTCCTGGTCGCGGGTCTGGGTCTCAGCTGCCCCAGGCCTGCCTGGACGCAACCGCCCCCGGCAGAAGTAACCACCGGGAAGCTTGCAGAGGCGCAACGGCTGGAGGCACAGATCACCAGGCTGCGCGAAGCACGTCAGTACCAAGAGGCGCAGAGCCTGGCTGAACGGGCGCTGGCCATCAAAGAAGCAGCCCTGGGAGCCGAGCACCCGGAGGTCGCCACCAGCCTGAATATTCTCGCCAACCTCTACTTCTTGCAGGGCGACTACGCTGCGACCGAACCGCTTTTCAGGCGTGCCCTCGCCATCCGCGAGCAGGCCCTCGGGCCGGAGCACCTGGAGGTAGCCAAGAGTCTCAACAATCTGGCCGTCCTGTATTCGAGACAGGGCCGGCACGTCGAAGCCGAGCCGATCCTTCAGCGCGTCCTGCCCATGTTCGAGAAGAGCTTTGGGCCAGAGCACCCGAATGTCGCCCGGATTCTCAACAACCTGGCAAGCCAGTACCGGGAACGGGGCCGGTACATCGAGGCCGAACCGCTCTTCAAACGCAGTCTCACCATTCTGGAGAAGACCCTCGGATCGGAGCACCCGGACGTGGCCTCGGGCCTTGAGAACCTGGCCATCGTCGCCTGGGTGCTGGGCGAGTACGGCGAAGCGGAGCCCCTGTTCAAACGCACCCTGGCCATTCGCGAAAAAGTGCTGGGAGCGGAGCATCCGGATGTCGCGCAGGTTCTCAACAACCTCGCCCTGATCTACCAGGAGCGGGGGGAGTATGGCGAGGCCGGGCAGCTCTACGAGCGCGCCCTCGCCATTCGCGAGAAAGCCCACGGCACAGCGCACCCAGAGGTGGCCAAGAGTTGCACCAACCTTGCCACCCTCTACTCCCTGCAGGGCAGATACGCCGAGGCCGAACCACTCTACAACCGTGCCCTGGCCATCGAGGAGAAAGCCCTGGGGCCAGAACATCCGAACCTGGCCGATAGCCTCCATGGCCTGGGCAGTCTGTACTACGCCCAGAGCAAGTACGCCGAGGCCGAGCCCCTCTACCGGCGCGCCCTCACGGTTCGGGAAAAAGCCCTCGGACCGGAGCACCCGGATGTCGCAAAAAGCCTTGCCGCCCTCGCAAGACTCTACCGGGAACGGGGCCAGGACAGCGAATCCGAGCCGCTCTTCGCGCGGGCCCTCACCATTCGGGAAAAGGCCCTGGGCAGGGAACATCCGCAAGTGGCCACGAACCTCTACGATCTTGCCCTCCTCCGCCTCGAACAAAACCGCGCCGACGACGCCCGCCGGGTTCTCGCTCAGGCGCTTGCTATCCAGGAGGCCAACCTCTCCCTCAACCTCCCCGCCGCTTCCCAACCCCGCAACCTCGCCTACCTGGCGTCCCTCAAAGACTCCGCCGACCTCGCCCTCCACCTCCACCTCCGCCACCTGAGCACCGACCCCGAGGCTGCGCGCCTGGCCCTCGAAGCGGCCCTCAGCCGTAAGGGCCGGGTCCTGGAGGAAGCGACCCTCGCCCTCACCCGTCTGCGTCGCCGCCTCCCTCCCAGCAGCCAGCAGCTGCTCCAGGACCTCGACCAGACCCGCGCCCAACTGGCTGCTCTGATCTTTCAGGAGGCCACCACCCTGCCCACGGCCCAGTACCAGGTCCAGGTGAGTGCCCTGCGCGAACGGGTGCGGGTGCTGGAAAACGAGCTTGCCGACGCCGGGGCGGGTCTACGCAGCCTGACCCGCCCGCTCACCCTCCAGTCCGTCCAGCAGGCCCTCCCCAAAGACGCAGTGCTCATCGAGTTCGTCCTCTACCGCCCCTTCCATCGCGAGGCCGCCAGCCCGACCGGGCACTTTGGCCCCCCGCGCTACGCCGCGTACCTACTGCCCCCGGTCGGTCCTCCCCGTGGGGTCGATCTGGGAGAAGCGAAACCCCTCGACGCTCTCATCCGGGTCTGGCGCGCCTGGCTGCTGGACCCCACAACTGCGGCCGATGGCCGGGTCACCCGGTTCGCCCGCCAGTTGCACCAGAAACTCCTCGCTCCCCTGGGCAGCTCCCTGGGGAGCAAGCACCTGATCCTCGCTCCCGACGGGCAACTCAACACCCTGCCCTTCGCCGCCCTCGTCGACCCAGAAGGACGCTCCCTGTTGCAGAGGCATACCCTCTCGCACCTTGTCTCCGGGCGAGAACTGCTCCGTCTGGCCCAGCCCACCCCCGCTCGCCCGGCGGCCCCGCTGGTGCTCGGCGGACCGGACTTTGTCCAGGCTGCCCCTGGTGCCGTGCTTGCCGCTCGCGCCTCGGAGCCAGGAGGGCGGGCGGTTGGCGAGGTCAGCGAAAAGGGGATGCGTACGGCAGAAAATCTGCGCTCCCCCTCCCTCACGGGCTTCACCGTCCGCCCCCTGCCAGGGGCCAGACAGGAGGCAGCCACCATCGCCCGGCTGCTCAACCTTCCGGCCACCCAACTGCTGACCGGTCCCCGGGCGACCGAGAATGCTCTGAAGGCGGCCCGATCCCCGGCCATCCTGCACCTGGCCACCCACGGATTCTTTCTGGAAGACCAGCAGAGCACCCAGACCGGTGCCAGTCTGGAAGAGCCGCTGCTGCGCGCCGGGGTGGCCCTGGCAGGCTTCAATAGCCGTTCTTCAGGAACAGAAGACGGTGTGCTCACTGCCCTTGAGGCCCAGGGTCTCGACCTGGAGGGAACCGAAATGGCCGTGCTGTCGGCCTGCCAGAGTGGGGCAGGCCCTGTCGTCGGGGGGGAGGGGGTACAGGGGCTGCGGCGATCCCTGGCCCTGGCCGGTGCCCGCAGCCAGGTGCTGGCCCTGTGGCCTGTGGCCGACCGGACCACTGCAGAGTTGATGGAGCAGTTCTACCGGAAGCTGACCACCGGGATGCCTCGCTCGGAGGCGCTACGGCAGGCCCAACTGGTTGTGGCCGCCCAGCCAGGTCGCTCCCATCCGTACTGGTGGGCGGCTTTCGTGCCCTCAGGAGACTGGCGCCCGTTGCGGCTCACCGCGCGCAAACGTTGAACGGTTGGTTTCGTTGCCAAAAAAAGGGGGTGCTTGATTGGGGATGCCACCCAGGAACCGCGCATGGACAAGCGCTCTCGGGCTTTTCTCACGCCCGCCACTGACTCCTGGAAGGTCGATGAGACCTGGATCCTGATCAAAGATCGCTGGCATGCTCTCTGCCGGGCAGTCGATGCGACAGGTCAGCCCCTGGACTTTTTGCTGACGGCTCAACGAGATGCAAGGGCGGCCGCACTCTTCTTGCGCAAAGCCTCGAAAGCTCTTCGTGCGCTCTTTTGTGTTGCGCAGTCCAGAGTTTGGCGATTCATTTCAGCACCGCTCATTTTCGCCCAGGCTCATCCAGTCTTTTCGATCGCCGTGTCCTGCGGGAACGTCAGCAACCGCTCTGCAGCCGATGACGCTGCGCGCCCCCGACGCTCCTGCACGGCCCGGTCGAGCAGCTTGGCCACCAACCACGACACCGAACGCTCCTCGTCAGCCGCCCAGTGCTCCAGTTCCTGTTTCAGGGCAGCGGGCACGTAGGCCACCACCCGGTCGAGTTCCGTTTTGCCGCCCATGGCACCCCCGCTCCACCGCTAGCCGTGCCCCCATTGTACGGATCGCCATGGCCTGTGGCGTGCTAGGCTGTGCTGTGCCAGCAAAGCACAGCAAGGGAAGAGAGTAGATGAACATCCAGAACCTGCATCCACTGTTCGCTGCCCGGTCGTCGCCGCCGACCCACGACGGGATCGTGCTCCTTTCCAGCCGTGAGATTGCTGCGATGCGGCGGGCCGGGCAGCTTGCCGCCCGCCTGCTCGATTTTCTCGCCCCGATCGTGCGACCAGGGATCAGTACCGGGGCGTTGAACGCGGCGGCGGAGCAATGGACCGAGGCCCACGGGGCAACGAGCGCCCAGCTCGGGTACGCTCCACCGGGGCACACTCCTTTTCCCGCCTCGATCTGCACCAGCATCAACGAAGTCGTCTGCCACGGCATTCCAGACCGCAGGCGCATCCTCAAAGACGGCGACATCGTCAATATCGACGTCACCGTGCTCCTCGATGGCTACCACGGCGATACCTCCCGCACGTTTCTGGTGGGCAACGTCGCCGCCGAGACCCGCCGTCTGGTCGACGTCACCCGCGCATGCATGCTGGCTGGGATCGCTGCGGCCCTACCCGGCGGACGGGTGGGCGACATCGGGGCGGCCATCCAGGAGCACGCCGAAGCCCACGGGTTTTCGGTCGTCCGCGAAATGGTGGGCCATGGAATCGGGCGCCGCTTTCACGCCGAGCCGCCGATTCCTCACGTGGGCAGGCGTGGCACCGGTTCCCGGCTACGGCCCGGCATGGCCTTTACGGTCGAGCCGATGCTCAACGCCGGACGTGCGGACATCGCGTTTGCCCCCGACGGCTGGACCGTGCTCACCAAAGACAGACGCCCGTCCGCCCAGTGGGAACATACGATCGTGATCACGGAGGTGGGGCCGGAAATTCTCACGCTGAGCTGATCTGTTCAGGGTGTTGAGCGTCCAGACGCCAGGAGAAGGTCACGAACGTTTCTGCATCCAGTGCACCGCCCAAAGCCCTGTAGAGTGCTCGGGCCGGGAGGTTGTCCGCCTCCGTACCGACCCAGGCTTCGGTGCAGCCCATCTCGGCCGCTGCGGTAAGCAAGCAGCGCAGAACCGCTTTGCCCACACCCTGACGCTGCCATCGGGGAGCCACCCCGACCTCATTGACCCAGAAAGCCCAGGGTTTGTCCGGATGCAGGTAACGCACACCGGAAGCGAAGCCCACCACCAGGCCATCGTCGATGGCGACAGCGATGGAGTGGCCAGGTTCGCCCAGAAAGGTGCGGGCCAACGTCGGGTCGATCTGTTCGTCGAATACATCCGATGCGACGCGCAGGAGCACATGCTCATCGCCCGGACCAAGCAATTTCACGATCACGTTGCTCATGGTGCGCGGCTCTCCGGTCTGAACTTGCTCCCCTTGTCGACGACGAGCCAGGGAGTCCGAAAGCTTTCCCATCGGTTGCGGACGGCGTCTTCGGCCACCCTCGGTTCGCCGCTGGCATCGACTCTTCGACAAGAGGCTGTCAACACAATCGCACAGCATTCGTTCGCCCTGCCCATCGAAAAGGCGGCTCGGGCAGTGGTCGAGGCAGATTTCGACACGGTGCGGTCGCTACGCCGAGCAGGCCGTGCTCGGCGTCCAACCCGGCAAGCAGACTGTGGGACAGGAAAGTTCTTCTTTTCTCTTCCGCTTTGCTGTGCCGGGGCTCAAGAATCGGCGTCTTCGAGTCGTTTTGCCGACGCGTGTCTGGACATCAAATTTTCTTGAGGGCGTGAACGCTGCTCTCGGGATCCCGTGCCTTGCGTTCGGAGTAGCGGTCGGTCAGATATTCGATGTGCGGACGCAGCAGCACTGTGAACTTGTATAGTTCCTCCATCACGTCGATCACCCGGTCGCGGTAGGGCGAGTCCTTCATCGTGCCGTCTTCGTGGAACTCGTTGTAGGCTTTAGCCACCGAAGACTGGTTGGGGATGGTGAACATGCGCATCCAGCGCCCGAGCAGGCGCATGGTGTTGACGGCATTGAACGACTGGGAGCCGCCCGAGACCTGCATCACCGCCAGGGTCCGACCCTGGGTGGGTCGGACGGCCCCGACTTCCAGGGGGATCCAGTCGATCTGATTTTTGAGGATGCCGGTGATTTGCCCGTGCATCTCCGGACTCGACCAGACCTGGCCTTCCGACCAGAGGCTGAGGGTGCGCAACTCCTGCACCTTCGGGTGCTCAGGCGGCACACTGCCGTGGATCGGCAGGTCGCGGGGGTCAAAGAAGCGTACCTCCGCTCCCATGTCTGCGATGATTCGAGCGGCTTCCTCGGCGAGCAGGCGGCTGTAGGAGCGTTCGCGCAGGGAGCCGTACAGGAACAAAATCCGTGGTGGGTGATCGAAGCCGGTCATGATGTGTCTATCGCAGTGGCAAGCGAGAGAGAGGCAGCAGCGACGCACTTTCGCCTGGCTGCCCCGGATCGGTGCAGTAGGACAGATGGCCTGGGTCTGGGTGTGAGGAGCCCTGCAGCGGGCATCAGGGTCAGGTGGCCGTCGACTGGGGCTGCAAGGACGCGACCAGATGGGCCACCCGTTCGCGGATCTCCTCGCGCACGCGGCGAAACACTTCCACCGATTTGCCGTCGGGATCCTCCACCTGCCAGTCCTCGAACACGTCCCGGGTGAGCCAGGTGGGGGGCAGGTTCACCCCACAGCCACACAGCGAAATGACGGCGTCGAAATCCTCAGCCTTGAAATCCGCCAGGGCGTCGGAGGTCTGGCCGGTGATGTCGATGCCCACCTCCGCCATCGCCGCAATGGCGCCAGGGTGGACACGGCTTGCCTCGAGGCCGGAACTGACCACCTCGATGCCTGCAGGAGCAAGGGTGCGGGCAAAGCCCTCGGCCATCTGGGAGCGGCAGGAATTGCGCCTGCAGACGAACATGATGCGTTTCATGAGCCTGACTCCAGAACTTCACCAGAAGAAAAGTAGCGCCGCCGAAAATAGAGGGCGACGTTGACCAGGGCGATGAGCGCCGGGACTTCGACGAGCGGTCCGACCACCGCCGCGAACGCCTGTCCGGAATTGAGGCCAAAGACGGCGACGGCCACGGCGATAGCAAGCTCGAAGTTGTTCCCCGCTGCCGTAAACGACAGGGTAGCGGTGCGGCCGTAGTCAGCACCGAGTGCGCGCCCCAGAAAGAAACTCACCAGGAACATCACCCCGAAGTAGATCACCAGGGGAATGGCGATGCGCACGACATCGACCGGAATCTGGACGATGGCGCTGCCCTTGAGGCTGAACATGACCACGATCGTGAACAGCAGCGCCACCAGCGTCAGCGGTCCGATGCGGGGTACGAACTGGCTGGTGTACCAGGCTTTGCCCTTGAGCCTGACGAGTGCCAGGCGGGTGATGAGCCCGGCCACAAAGGGGATTCCCAGGTAAAGCAACACACTCTCGGCAATCTGGGCGATGCTCACGTCGACGATCGCCCCGTTCAGACCGAGCAGGGGCGGCAGCAAGGTGATGAATAGCCACGCATAGACCCCGAAGAAGAACACCTGGAAGAGGCTGTTGAAGGCCACCAGCCCGGCGGCGTAGTCCGTATCGCCGCAGGCCAGTTCGTTCCAGACCAGCACCATGGCGATGCAGCGGGCAAGACCGATGAGAATCAGCCCGACCATGTACTCGGGCCTGTCCCCGAGCAGCGTCACCGCGAGGCCGAACATCAGCAGCGGCCCGATCACCCAGTTGAGCAAGAGCGACAGAACCAGGATCTTCCAGTTGCGAAAGACACCACCCAGTTCCTCGTAGCGGACTTTCGCAAGCGGCGGGTACATCATCAGGATGAGCCCGAGGGCGATGGGCACGTTGGTGGTGCCCACCTGAAAGCGGGAGATGAACGTCTCCACGCCGGGTACAAAGGCGCCGAGGCCCACCCCGAAGGCCATGGCCAGGAAAATCCACACCGTCAGGTAGCGATCCAGAAACGATAGGCGGCGCGCCGGTAAGGCCACCGGCGCGCCCGGGAGGTTTGCGTCAATCATGGGCAACTCCAGGAAGGACAGGGCGCACGGGAAGACAGCACAGAAGCGCGCTGAACATCCCCGGCAAGGATAACTCCAGCCAGGAAAGTTGTTGCGGGCTGAAGAGTGAATCAAGCCGCAAGTCGTTCGGGGGGCTTCCCTGACGCATAGTCAAATCAAGTTTTCCTGCTGTGACTGGAACACTATACCGCTTCCCCCAGGCTTCGGGGAAGCAACAGCACTCACCCACAGCAGCGTGCAGCCGTAGGGGTGGCCGGACAACACTCAGCCAGGGATTCGGCCAGGGGTGGGGCTGCAGGTACACAGCACTGGGCAGGCTGTCCGATCTGCTGGGTCGGGCCGTGCATGGCGTCGGCTTCCTCCGAGCGCACCCAGAACTCCCACTCGTGGGCGTCCGGGTCGGTGATCCAGAACTTGTCGCCGACTGCGTAGCAGCAGGTCACCTGCTGCTCGATGCGCAACGGCAGTCCCGCCGCAACCAGTCGCTGTTGCCACCCGTGCAAGGCGTCGCGGTCGAACAGCTCGATGCCGAAATGTTCATTGCCCGGGCGGACCGCCGACCGTTCCGGAGCATGGACCAGGGCCAGATGCAGGGGGGGCGATTCCAGGCGGAAGTTCGCATAGTCGCTGTAGCGCTTGGTCGGCTCCTGGTCGAAGACCAGTCGGTAGAACTGTACGGCTGCCTCCAGATCTGCAACCTCCAGGCTGATGTGGGGCCGAAAATTCATGATGTCCTCCATTCGTAATAGAGCATCGGCGATTGGCGATAAAAAGAGGACGCTGCGGCCCTCACAGGGCGGCAATGAGCGCCTTGAGACGGTCGAACTTTTCCGGGTCGACACAGTAGCAGACCCGGGGTCCGTCGACTTCCCCCTGCACCAGCCCTGCCCCCTTGAGGATCTTCAGGTGCTCGGAGACGGTGGATTGGGCTACCGGCAACATCTCGACCAGTTCGCCGCACACGCAGGTGGTGCGGGCAAGCAGGATGCGCAGGATGCGCACGCGGGTGGGGTGCGCGAGGGCCTTGCACAACCCGGCCAGTTCCCGGTCCGCGGCCTCGTCGAAGTTCAATTGCGGTGTGCAGCAGGAGGAGGTTTCGGGGTGTGGGGATCGCACTTCCATCGTTTATCGCCAAATGCCGATAAGTTGACTGTAGAGGTTGCCCGGCCCTCTGTCAACGCCTGCGGCGCCTCGATGCGCTGTTCAGGGGTGGTCCGTGGCCATTGAGGCGGTTCGACTGGATGCTGCCGGGGCACCCGCCGGTGGTATCCAGGGCGATGGACGAGTTGCCCGACCTGCTCGCTGCGCCCCCGGTGCACTGTGCGGCGGTGGATGGCGGCTGGTTGCCGGTACGCTCCCTTGTTATGCTGTCTGGCAAATGCAAGGAGCATGCCGATGAGCCTGAACATGGTCACTCTGGTGGGGCGCGCCGGAAGAGATCCGGAAGTAAAGTATTTCGACTCCGGCAGCACGAAGTGCAGCCTCACCCTGGCGGTCAACCGCCAGCGCCGCAAGGGTGAAGAGGTCCCCCCCGACTGGTTCGACCTCGAAATCTGGGGCAAGACCGCTGAAATTGCTGGCGATTACGTGCGCAAGGGGTCGCTCATCGGTGTGACCGGCACCCTCGTTTTCAGCCGCTGGCAGGATAAAGTGACCCAGGAAGCCAAGGAGCGGCCGGTAATCAAAGTCGACCGCCTCGAACTGCTCGGCTCGCGCCGCGACAGTGGTGGGGGCGGTGGTGGGTCGCTTCCTGACGACGACAGCTTCTAACAAGCACGGCACACTCGAGTTTGGAGGCTTGCGGAAGACCATGGAGAGCTATCTGGCCGCTGCGGTGCAGATGACGAGCACCGACGACGTCGAGTCGAATCTGTTGCAGGCCCGCTCCCTGGTGGCAGTCGCCGCCGGTCGGGGTGCCCGCCTGGTCAGCCTGCCCGAAAACTTTGCCTTCCTCGGCCCCGAGGGGCGCAAACTCGACGAGACGCCCCGGATCGCCGAGCTTGCCGAGAAGTTCCTGCGCGAGACCGCCCGCGAGTTCGGCATTACCCTGCTCGGGGGCGGCTTCCCGACCCCGGCGGCCCAGACGGCCCGCTGCCACAACACCGCCGTGCTCGTCGGACCGGAGGGCGAGGAACTGGGCCGCTACCAGAAAGTCCACCTGTTCGACGTCGATCTGCCCGACGGCAACACCTACCGGGAGTCCGACTCTGTGATCCCGGGGAGCGAGGTGGTGGTGGCCGACGCCGGTCCCCTCGGCCTGCTCGGGCTTTCGGTCTGCTACGACCTGCGCTTTCCCGAACTCTACCGCACCCT
>Ga0073934_10011930_pt1 | contig 10380 bp, 9 predicted proteins | sample LarsenN4metaG_FD_76834 | JGI IMG/M metagenome (GOLD analysis project Ga0073934, IMG submission 76834) | Hot spring sediment bacterial and archeal communities from British Columbia, Canada, to study Microbial Dark Matter (Phase II) - Larsen... ... | reverse complement strand
GCACGGGGTGGGACAGGTCGCGCACGCAGCGGCCGTTCACGAACACGCGCATGTTCGGCCGCAGCTGCGCCTGTTCGTCGACGACGCGGAAGCGCACGCCGGGGTAGCGCCGGTCGAGGTCGGCGAACAGCGCCGCCAGCGTGTCGCCGGCCGCCTCCGCGCGCGGCGCGCCGGTGTAGGAGCGCAGTGCGCCGGGCACCAGCACCGAAAAGGTCGGCGCGCTCACGGCAGCCCGGCCACTTCCACGGCGTAGATCTCCGGCAGGTGCCGGGCCAGCACGCTCCAGCGTGCGCCGCCGTCGTGCCCGATCCACAGCTCGCCGCCGGTGTTGCCGAGGTAGAGCGCCGGCTCGGCCAGCGCATCCACCGCCATGGCCTGTCGCTTCACGGTCCACCAGGCCTGCTCCCCGGGCAGGCCCTCGTCGAGCCGATGCCACGAGCCGCCGGCGTCGCGCGTGACGTAGGCGGCCGGACGCCCGCCGGGGCTGGTGCGCGGCCAGACGTCGTTGCCGTCCATCGGGAACACCCAGGCGGTGTCGGGGTCGCGCGGATGCACGACCATCGGGAAGCCGATGTCGCCCACCTCCGCCGGCATGGTGCGGCCGATGCGCTGCCAGCGCCTGGCCGGTCGGTCGAGGCGGTAGATGCCGCAGTGGTTCTGCTGGTAGAGCCGGTCCGGCTGCGCGGGGCACAGGCGCACGCAGTGCGGGTCGTGGAAGGTGACGGTGCTCGCGTCGAAGCCGGCCACCACCTCCATGCCCTCGATCAGCGTCTGCCAGCTCCGTCCCGCGTCGTGCGACTCGTGCACGCCGCCGCCGGACATGCCGAAGTACAGGTGCGCCGGATCGCGCGGGTCGACGATGATCGAGTGCAGCTTGGGCCCGTCGGGCGTGCCGTCCTGCGCCGTGCCCATCCACTCGCGCATGCGCGGGTCGTCGTTCACCGCCGGCAGCGGCGACCAGGTGTCGCCGCCGTCGTCGGAGCGGAACAGGCCCTGCGGCGAGGTGCCGGCCCACCAGCTGCCGGGCTGGCTGGCGTGGCCCGGGGTGAGCCAGAAGGTGTGGTCCACCGAGCGCGCCGGCAGCCCGTTGGCGGGCGCCGCGAAGGCCGGCGGGCGGCTCGCCTCCTTCCAGCTGCGGCCGAGGTCGCTGGAGCGGAACACCGTCGGGCCGAGGTGGCCGGTCTTCGCCGCCGCCAGCAGCGTGCGGCCGTCGCGCGGATCGAGCTGCAGCTGGCTGATGGTGTGGCCGAGGAAATGCGGGCCGTCGATCGTCCAGCGCTCGCGGCGGGCGTCGCCGTGGAACAGCCAGGCGCCCTTGCGCGTGGCCACCATCAGGAGCAGTCGGTCGGGCGAAGTGGTCATGGTTCCTCCGGTACGGTTGCGAACGGGCAGCGCCGCGGGACGGCGGATGCCGGCCCCGACCCCACGACGATCGGGCGCGGCCCGGATCGACATTCGTGCGCGAGGTGGCGATCATGCGCCCGCCGCCCTCCGAGGAGACAAGGATGAAGACCCTGACCGAGCAGCTCGCCAGCTACGGCGCCTACCACCGCGACCGCCGCAACATCGCCACCCACTTCGTCGGCATCCCGATGATCGTGCTGGCCGTGGCCATCCTGCTGGCGCGGCCGGCCGGGGACTGGGCGGGCTGGACGGTGTCGCCGGCGCTCGCCGTGACCGCGCTCGCCACGCTGTACTACCTGCGCCTGGACCTGCGCTACGGCCTCGTGATGGGCGTGCTGCTGGCGCTCGCCGTGGCGCTGGCGCACCGCCTCGGCGCGCTGGACACCGCCACCTGGCTGGGCTGGGGCATCGGCCTGTTCGTGCTGGGCTGGATCATCCAGTTCGTCGGCCATGTGTTCGAGGGCCGCAAGCCGGCCTTCGTCGACGACCTGATGGGCCTGATCATCGGCCCGCTGTTCGTGGTGGCCGAGGCCGGCTTCGCGCTCGGGCTGCGCCGCGAGGTAGAGAGCTCAGTCGAGGCGATCTGCGGCCCGGTGCGTCGCCACGGCGCGCCGGCTGGGGCAAGATGACCGACCGCCATCCGCCGCCCCGACCGCCATGTGCAATCCACTGGACCGCGAGACCTCGCCCGCCGTCATCGACGCGCTGTTCGCCGGCCAGGCCGCCCGCGCGCTGGCGCTGCGCAGCAGCAGCGCGCCGCAGCGCCGCGCCACCCTGGGCCGCCTGCTCGACGCGCTGCTGGCGCGCCGCGAGGCCTTCGTCGCCGCCTTCGCGAAGGACCTGGGCAAGCCCGCGGTGGAGGTGGAGCTCACCGAGCTCCTGCCGGTGGTCGACGAGATCCGCCACGCCCAGAAGCACCTCAAGCGCTGGATGCGTGCACAACGCGCCGCGCCCACGCTCGCCACGCTGGGCACGAAGGCGCGCATCGTCTACCAGCCGCGCGGGCGCTGCCTGATCATCGGGCCCTGGAACTACCCGGTGTCCACGCTGGTGGGCCCGCTCGCCTCGGCGGTGGCGGCCGGCAACACGGCGATCCTCAAGCCCTCGGAGTTCACGCCCCACGTCAACGCGGTGATCGGCGAGATCGTCGCCGAGGTGTTCGAGCCCGCCGAGGTGGCGATGGTGGAGGGGGCGGTGCAGACCTCCACGCACCTGCTCTCGCTGCCCTTCGACCACGTGTTCTTCACCGGTTCGCCGGCGGTGGGCAAGCTGGTGATGGCCGCCGCGGCGAAGCACCTCGCGTCGGTGACGCTGGAGCTCGGCGGCAAGTCGCCGGTGATCGTCGACGCCGGCGCCGACCTGCGCCACGCCGCCGAGCACGTGATGTGGGGCAAGCTCGTCAACGCCGGCCAGACCTGCGTGGCACCCGACCACGTCTACGTGCACCGCACGGTGATGGACGCCTTCGTCGCGCAGTGCCGCGCGGTGCTGGCCGAGCGCTTCGGCGCCGACGACGCGGCGGTGGCCGCCAGCCCCTCGCTCGGCCGCATGATCCACGCCCGCCATGCGCAGCGGGTCGGCGCGCTGGTCGACGACGCGGTGGCGCGCGGCGCGCGCGTGCTGGCCGGCGGCAGCCACGACGCCGCGCAGCGCTACGTCGCGCCGACGCTGCTGGCCGACGTGCCCGACGCGGCGCGCATCGCGCAGGAGGAGACCTTCGGCCCCGTGCTGCCCGTCGCGCCCTTCGACTCGCTGGACGAGCCGATCGCGCGCATCAACGCCGCGCCCAAGCCGCTCGCGCTGTACCTGTGGAGCCGCGACAGCGCCACGCAGGAGCGGCTGCGCCGCGAGACCAGTTCCGGCAGCTTCTGCGTCAACCTGTGCGTGCAGCAGTTCGCCCACGCCAACCTGCCGTTCGGCGGCGTCAACCATTCGGGCCTGGGCAACGCGCACGGCTTGCACGGCTTCAAGGCCTTCTCGCACGAGCGCGCGGTGCTCTCGGGCGGGCCGCTGTCGGCGCTGAAGCTGCTGTTCCCGCCTTACACCGACGGCAAGCTCAGGCTCAGCCGCCTGCTGGTGGACCTGCTGCGTCGGGTGTGAGCGGCGCCAGCGGCACGTCGTAGGCGGCGCAGAAGCGCTGCGCCAGCAGGCGCAGCGGTTCGTCGAGGCGCTCCCACACCGGCCGCGCGATCGCCTCCGGCACACCGCCGAAGTACGCCTCCGCGATCGCCCCGGCGATGCAGGCCAGCGTGTCCGAGTCGCCGCCGAGGGAGACGGCGTTGCGCAGCGCATCCTCGAAGTCCTGCGCCTCCAGGAAGGCGCGGATCGCGTGCGGCACCGTGCCGGCGCACGACAGGTCGAAGCTGTAGTGCGGGCGCACGTCCTCCAGAGGCACCGAGAGGTCGTAGCCGAAGCTCGTCTCGACGTGGCGGCGGATCGTGTCCTTGCCTGCCCCGTGGCGCGCGAGGAACACCGCCGTGGCCGTGGCCTGCGCACCCTTCACGGCCTCCGGGTGGTCGTGCGTGAGCCGCGTGATGCGCTCGGCCACGTCCAGCACGGCCTCCAGCGTCCCGAAGGCCCAGCCCGTCGGGGCGATGCGCATCGCGGCGCCGTTGCTGTCGCTGCGCGGTGGCGCAGCGGCGACGCCAGCCTCGATCCAGGCGCGGAAGGTCGGCCCGAAGCCGGCTTCGGGGTACCGGCCATGCAGTTCACGCATGGCGTGCGCGAGCGGCTCGCCGCTCAGCAGCGCACGCGCCACCGCCAGCGTCAGCACCGTGTCGTCGGTGAAGCGCGCGCCGGCAGGCAACAGCGCGAAGCCCTTGTGCTTCACGTTGTTGCGCTCGTAGGTGGATCCGACGACGTCGCCGGCGATGGCACCGAACATGGCGATCATCTTAGGTCTGCCGGCCTGCCTTGGTGGCGACGCAGCCGCCACAATCCCGCCCGGCATGCTCTCACGCGACCTTCATCTGCTGCTCGTCGGTGCCTCGATCGGCTTGTCGATGGCCATTGCCGTGCTGGCCTGGCGCGAGCGTCGCTGGACCCGCGCCACGCGCGGCCTGGTGATGGCGCTGGCCACCTGCGGGGCGTTCTACGCGCTGCTGCCGGCGCCGCTGGGGCCGGAGTGGCCGCGCGGGCTGCGTGTGCTCTGGCGTGCGCTGGCCGCGCCGGGCGTGGCGCTCGTCTGGCTCACGGTGCGCACGATGTTCGGCGATGCCGCGCGGCTGAGGCTGCGGCACCTGTGGCCTGCCGCAGCGCTGTCGGGGGTGGCCGCGCTGGCCGCTCTGGATGGCGATGCCGCCGGAGCGTGGAGCCGCGCCAGCGGGCTGGCGCTGGGCGGCATTGCCGCCGGGCTGGCGATGCACCTGTTGTGGGAGCTGGCCCAGGGACGCACGGGGGATCTCGACGCTGCTCGTGGCGCCGCCCGCCTGTTGCTGACCCTGGCCGGTGCGCTGCTGGTGCTGCTGGCGCTGGCCGGCGCCGCGTGGCAACTGCCTTGGCGCTGGAGCGGTTTCGGGACGCTGCAGCTCACCGTGCAGCTGCTGGTCAAGATCGCATGGCTGTGGTTCGTGGCCGCGGCGAACGCGCCGGTGGCCGCATGGCTGGTTCCGGCCCCGCCGCTGCCGCCGCCGACGGAGGAATCCGGGCCGGCCCTGTCCCCCGAGGCCCGCCAGGCCCGCGATCTGCTGGAGGCGATGCGAAAGCGCCAGCTGCATCGTCTGACCGGGCTGACCATCGGTCAACTCGCCGCCGCGCTCGAGTTGCCCGAGTACCGGGTGCGCCAGAGCATCAATCAGCAGCTCGGCTTCCGCAACTTCAATGCCTTCCTCAACCGCCTGAGGCTGGAGGAAGTGGCCAGCCGCCTGGCCGACCCGGCCCAGGATGCCGTGGCCATCACCACCATCGCCCTGGATGCCGGTTACGCCAGCCTCGGCCCGTTCAATCGCGCCTTCCGCGAGGCCTTCGGCATGACGCCGAGCGAATTCCGGCGCGTCAGATCTCTCTCCTCGCCCACCGATTCCTGAAATCGATCGCCGATTCCGCATTCGGCGTTCGATGGGGCAGGTTGCGGCGAGCGCACCCCGTCCATGTGGCGAACCATGGCGGGATGCCGCCGGACACAGGCCGGCGTCGACCACCCCGATGGATGGAGATCCGCATGCAATCCGACCGCCGAAGGCTTCTTGGCCTGCCCCTCCTGACCCTGCTGACCGCCTGCGGCGGCGGCGACTACTGGGACGAGTTCCGTCCTCGCAGCGCCACGCCGGCCGATCTGCAGAATCGCAGTTTCGTGTTCACCGGCTTCCGCTACGGGGCCGTCTTTCACCCCTCCTGGTCCGGCACCACGGCCACGCTCGGCTTCGGCGCCGCCAGCGCGTCGGTGGCGCCTGCCACGCTGCCGTTCACGCTGGATACGGCAGCGGGACGTTCGCAGGGCACCGCCACCCTGGCCGGGGATGGGCTGACGCTGGTGGTCAGCCAGCCCGCGGCCGCGCATCCGTTCGCCCGCGACGAGGTGCTCAGCTTCACCGTGACGGCGGATGTCGACGATGGCCGGATCCGCCTCGTCAACACCGTCACGGGCGAAGAGCAGACCTCCGCCCCTTGACGCGGCTGCACCCGTGCGGATGGGCCTCGCCAGGGCGGGCGTGGCTTGCGATACTGGCAGGCCTGCCACAGGCCGAACGTCCTGGAGACCGCCATGCCACAGACCATCGAGTTCCAGCGCCCCGACGGGCAGACGGTGAAGGGCCACCTCGTCGAGGCCGCGCAGCCGCTCGGCGCGGTGGTGGTGATCCAGGAATGGTGGGGCGTGAACGATCAGATCCGCGGCGTGGCGCGGCGCTTCGCCGAGGCCGGCTTCACCGCGCTGGTGCCCGACCTCTACCGCGGCAGGAGCACCGTGGAGGCGGAGGAGGCGCACCACCTGATGAGCGGGCTGAACTTCGGCGAGGCCGCGCAGCAGGACATCCGCGGCGCGGTGCAGTTCCTCAAGGCGAGGAAGATCGGCAGCGGCAAGGTCGGCGTCACCGGCTACTGCATGGGCGGCGCGCTCACCGTGCTGTCCGCCACGATGGTGCCCGAGATGGACGCCGGCGTGGTCTGGTACGGCTACCCGCCGCTGGAGTACGTGGACGCCACCAAGATCAAGGCGCCGCTGCAGGCCCACTGGGCCACGCAGGACGGCGCCTTCGCGATCGAGGGCGTCGATGCGCTGGAGGCCAGGCTCGGGGACGCGAAGGTGTGCTACGAGGGCTTCCGCTACCTGGCGCACCACGCTTTCGCCAACGAGACGGCCCAGGGGCGCAACCGGATCGCCATCACGCAGTACGACGCCGCCTGGGCGCAGATGGCGTGGGACCGCACGATGCGCTTTTTCGGCACCACGCTGGCCTGAGGCCGGCGGACCTCACTCCGCGCGCGGCGGCCCTTCCGGCGGGCCGAGTGCGCCGAAGCGGCTGTCGTCGATGATGTCGACGAAGCCCGAGGGCGCGAAAGGCGCCAGCGGGACCGGCGCCGCCTGGCGCTCGCGGTGCGCCTGCCGCGCGAACAGCTTGGCCTGCGCCGGCGGGGGCAGGTCAGTGATGCGCAGCACGCCGCGGGCGGCGAGCGTATCGACCAGGTCCTCGAGCACGCGCACCAGGTCGGCGTCGAGCCGCGCGTAGGCGTCGGCGTTCGCCTCGCGGCCGAGGAAGCGCTGCACCTCCTCGGACGACTGCGGCAGGTACTCGGTGGCGTCGAGCGTGGCGGATCGGTGCAGGCTCTCGATCTCGCCGCGCGCGTTGCGATGGACGTACGGCATGATGCGGTGAGCCTCGTGCATTCGGCGGTGGGCGCCTTCATGCTATGCCGAGCCGCCGTGCCCGTGTCGAGCGCCATGACACGCAGCTCGGCGGAGCCGTCACTTCGGGGCGGCGCGTGATGTTCCCGTGGTGAGAAATGCGCGTCGCGTCGTCACCGCTCGATCACGACAGGCTGACCGGCACGAAGATCTGCTGCCCGTCGCGGCTGACGAGCAGCGCCACCGACTTGGGCCTGGTGCGCAGTGCCTCGCGCACCTGCTCGACGCCGCGCACCGGCTTGCCGTTGAGCGCGAGCAGCACGTCGCCCGGCTGCACGCCGGCGAGCTGCGCCGGGCCCGAGACCTGCTCGATCAGCAGCCCGTGGTCCAGGCCCGCGCTGCGCAGCTCGTCGCGCTGCAGCGGCCGCACCGCGAGGCCGAGCGAGCCGCCCGAGGTGTCGGCGGCGGCCTGCCGGCCCTCGGGCTCGGCGCGATCCAGCGTCACCGACAGCTCGGTGCGCGACTTGTCGCGCCACACGCCGAGCGCCATGCGCTCGCCCGGCCTGGCCAGGCCGATGCGCTGCGACAGGTCGCCGGCCACCTGCACCGGCTCGCCGCCCACCGAGGTGATCACGTCGCCGGGCTGGAGGCCGGCCTTCGCGGCGGCGCTGCCCGGTGCGACGCCGGCCACCAGCGCGCCGTCGGGCGCGGCCAGGCCGAACGAGGCGGCCAGCGGTGCGGACAGGTCCTGCACCGTGACGCCCAGCCGCGCATGCTCGACCTTGCCCGTCGCGACGATCTGTTCCTTCACGTGCAGCGCCACGTCCAGCGGGATGGCGAAGGCCAGGCCCTGGAAGCCGCCGCTTTGCGAGTAGATCTGCGCGTTGATGCCGACCACGCGGCCGGCCGCATCGAACAGCGGGCCGCCGGAGTTGCCCGGGTTCACCGCCGCGTCGGTCTGGATGAAGGGCACGACGCTGTCGCCGGGCAGCGAACGGCCCTTGGCGCTGACGATGCCCTGCGTGGCCGTCTGCTCGAAGCCGAAGGGCGCGCCGATCGCCAGCACCCAGTCGCCCACCTGCAGGCTGCGCGGGTCGCCCAGCGTGACGGTGGGCAGGCCCTTGGCGTCGACCTTCAGCACGGCGACGTCGGTGACGGGGTCACTGCCGAGCACGCGGGCGGCGTACTCGCGCCGGTCGGACAGCTTCACCGTCACCTGCTTCGCATCGCGCACCACGTGGGCGTTGGTGAGGATCAGGCCGTCGCCGCTGACGATGAAGCCCGAGCCCTGGCCGCGGAAGGGCATCGCGCCCTGCGGCGGCAGGCGCAGGCCGGGAATGCCGCGGAAGAAGCGGAAGAACGGGTCGAGGTCGGGACCGTCCTCGTCCGCATTGTCGGAGGCATTGCGCAGGCCGGCGACGGTGATGCCCACCACCGCCGGCCCCTGCGACTGCACGATGGCGCGGTAGTTGGGCAGCTGGCCGGCGGGCACGGGGGCCGCGGCCGGCGAGACGGATGCCGTTGCGGCTGCGGCGGCCACCGGGGTGCCGGACGGCGACTCGCCGCGACGCAGCCAGGACGGCAGCGTCCAGGCGTCGGCGGCGTTGGTGGCGAGCGAGAGCACGAGCAGCGCCGAGGCGGCGGCCGTGGCGGTGAGCTTGCGGGACATGGAGGCTCCTTTCGTCGGGGCGCTGCGCGACCGCAGCGCATGAGGCGCACTCTAGGAAGGCGAGGTGAGGGGGAGGTGAGGGGAAGGTGAAGCGTGGATGAGGGCAGGCCCGTGCCGCTGCGCGGGCCGGTCCGCGCGCGCCAGGCGCTCGACGCCGCGCCGCCCGCGTGCGCCGGCACACCGCAGTCACGACGAGGCGGAGGCACGCAGCTCCACGGCCAGCCCGCCCGACGGGCTGGTGCCGAGTTCGACGGCGGCGCCGTGGCGCCTGGCCACCGCTTGCACGATCGCCAGCCCCAGCCCGCTGCCTTCGGCCTCCCGGCCGGGGCCGCGCTGGAACCGCCCGAACACCTGCCCGCGCTGCTCGGGCGCAATGCCCGGACCGTCGTCGTCCACGCGCACCCGCCAGTCGACCGCATCGCTGCCGCGCACGGTCAGCCGCACCTGCCGGCCGCCGTACTTCACGGCGTTATCCAGCAGATTGCGGATCGCGCTGCGCAGCGCCTGCGGGTCGCCGCGCAGGGCCACAGGCGAGGGGGCGTCGAGCGTGAGCTGCGCACCCGCGCGTGCCGCCAGCGGCTCGGCGTCGGCGAGGGCCTCGCGCGCCACCGCGGCGAGGTCGAGCTCACTCATCGGCGCGGCCGCGCCCGGCTCGGCGCGGGCGAGTGCGAGCAGTTGCTCGACGAGGTGGGTGGCGCGGTCCACGCCGGCGCGCAGCCGGGCGACGGCCTGGTCCTGTTCGGGGCCGGCCGGCGTGCCCTGCAGCAGCCCGATCTGCAGCTTCAGCGCCGTCAGCGGCGTGCGCAGCTCGTGCGCGGCGTCGGCCACGAAATGGCGCTGTGCCTCGAACGCCTCGGACAGCCGGCCGAGCAGGCCGTTGAACGCACCCACCAGCGGCTGCAGCTCCTGCGGCAGGCCCTCGTCGGGCAGCGCCGCCAGGCTGTCGGCGTCGCGTGTGCTCGCCGCCTCGGTCACCTGCCGCAACGGCGCGAGCGACAGGCCGATGATCCACCACAGGCCGAGCACCACCATCGGTGCAGCCACGGCGATCGGCGCGACGCTGCGCAGCGCCGCGGCGGTGGCGAGGTGGCGGCGCACCGCCAGCGGTTGCCCGACCTGCACCACGCGCAGCGGCGTGGCCGCGGCGAACACGCGCCACTCCTCGCTGCCCAGGCGCACCTGGCTGTAGCCGAGCACGGCGCGCTGTGGCAGCGCCGGCGCATGAGCGGGCCGCCGGCTGCTGTACAGCGTCAGCCCGTCGACCGACCACACCTGCACGACATAGTCGAACTCGGGGTTGGCCAGCGCCTCGCGTTCCTCCTCGCCGATGCGACCCTGGTCGCGCAGCGACAGCGCCATCTGCCGCAGGTGGTAGTCGAACAGCTCGTCGGCCTCGGCGCGCACGCTGACGTAGGTGGCACCGCCCACCGCCAGCGCGGTCAGGCCGGCCAGCGCGAGCAGAAAGGCGAACAGCCGCCCGCGCAGCGATCGAAGCGGCGGCTCGGCCTTCAAGCGCCCGCGTCCT
>Ga0073934_10011929_pt1 | contig 10381 bp, 10 predicted proteins | sample LarsenN4metaG_FD_76834 | JGI IMG/M metagenome (GOLD analysis project Ga0073934, IMG submission 76834) | Hot spring sediment bacterial and archeal communities from British Columbia, Canada, to study Microbial Dark Matter (Phase II) - Larsen... ... | reverse complement strand
CAGAAAATCTTCTTTTTCTTTTCTAAATAATAAATCTCCGATATCTGTATTTTCGCTGAAAGGATTGCCATAAATTAATTTTGATAATGATATTTCAAGTTTTTTTATAAATTGTTTCTTCTGCCCTTCCTGAATAAATACATTTATGCTTTGATATGTATTATATTCAGGATAAATAATTTTTTTAACACATTGGAATACAGCATCATTTAGAGGATAATCATCGAGGAATGACAGTTGATTTATCAACAATGGATTCTTGAAATATTTAATTTTCTCGGTTAAATTCTTTTCTTCAGCAAATAATATTGTATTTATTGGTAAACCGGATTCTTCAAGAAATTTCTTTAAAATAAGTGTTGCACTATTATTTCCATTTTCTGTTATGGCGACAGAGTTTCCGCATGCAAGTGCCGGAAAAACATTTTTTACAAATGAAAGCAGAGGAAATTTATTTTTTATCTCAACAGCAACAATACCTAATGGCTTTCCATCTTCATTAAGATACTGTCTTAATTCATTTCCACCTCTGAAATTAATAACAAAATTAAGCTTGTCTGCCCAGCCGGCTAAATATGTTGCGGATTGATATGCCTCTTCAGCTTCCTTCAAAGATACTTTGAATGGCTTCAGAGAATCTTTTGAATTAAAAAATGAAAGTTCCCTGTTAAACTTTGCTAATAGTCTGGAACTATTGAAAAGTATCCTCGCTCTTCCAGCGGAGATTACTTTAGAAAATTCATTGTTCAGCTTTAATGTCTTTGATATTCTCTTTGCTTCAACAGAAAATGGAAAGGAATTTAAATCGTAGTTTACTTTTTTCTCAGAATACTTCATATTTTATTTTCTAATGAAATAATTGCATTTATAAGTGAATCAAGCACCGAAGATGCTCCGATTCTGAAAAGTTTTTTATTTAACCACTCATCTCCGGAAACTCCATTAACCAGAGAAATATATTGCAGAACATCTTTATCAGTTCTTATTCCGCCTGCCGGTTTCATACCTATCTTTTTTCCTGTTGCAATATAAAAATCATTTATTGCTTCAAGCATAATCAGAGTAACAGGAAGTGTAGCAGCAGGATTGATTTTACCTGTTGATGTCTTTATAAAATCCGCACCGGCATTCATTGCTATAAAACTTGCTTTTCTGATATTTTCAGGTGTTTCAAGCTCTCCTGTTTCAAGTATTACCTTTAAATGAACATCTTCTCCAGAATTATCACATACATTTTTTACTGCTTTTATTTCATCAAAGACAAGCCCGTATTCACCCTCAAGAAAAGCTCCCCTTGAAATAACCATATCAATTTCATCTGCTCCGGACTTAATACATTGCTTAACATCTTCAAGCTTGGATTTCAAATGAAACTGACCGGATGGAAATGCAGTTGCAACAGAAGCCACTTTTAAATCAGTACCTTTGACTTTTGATTTAGCAAAAGAAACAAGTGACGGATAAACACACACAGCAGCACAGGAAGGTAAATTATATTTCGGGTGAGGGTTAATCGCTTTTGCACAGAGTTCAGCGACTCTGTCTTTTGTATCTTTTCCTTCGAGAGTTGTTAAATCAAGAAAAGAAATTGCCTTAGTAAGAATTTGTTTTTTTTCTTCGTCAGAATATTTTCTGGAAGTATAAAAATTTACCTTTTCCGAAACTGATTCTTCATCAACATTTAAATCAAAAGAAGAAAATAATCTAGTATATTTTTCCATACATCTGCAAAATAATAAATTTTTGACTAATAATTCACTGATAAAACTATTATTTTTAACGAACTAAAATGATAATGAATTCAGATAAGAAATTCAAATCTTCAGAAATTCCGCTTGAACAATTCTTTGCAATAAGAACAATAAGTTCATTTTCATTATCTCCTGAAGGGAAATATATTTATTACATAACAAACATTACAGGCACACCACAAATTTGGCGCACTAATATTCAAACCGGATACTATGAGCAGGTACTTGTATGGTCAGAAGCAATAAAGGGTGTTTGGCATAATCCAAAATCAGCACAACTCGTTTTTGCAAGCGATTTTCACGGAAATGAGCAATCGCAGTTATATTCTTTTGATTTAAAAACTTTTGAAACGATTCACCTGACAAAGGAATTTGATAACTCTCAATGCCACTTTCACGGTTTTGATAAAGAAGGCAGTAAAATTTATTTCTCTACAAATAAAAGACTGAAATATAATTTTGATACTTACTCACTCGAATTAGAAAATCAAATTACTGAACACCTTTTTTCGCCACCGGATGATTATCCATGTCTTACAGATGAAGTGTCTCCTGACGGAAGATATCTTTCAATCATTAAATTTTACAGCAACCTTAATCAGGATATAATTATTTACGATTTAAAACTAAAAGAAATAATTTTTGTTACGGGAAATGATCCGGATAAAGAAGTATCAAATTCAATTACATTATTTGATAAACACTCAAATAAATTATTTTTCGTTTCAGATGAAAATGAAGAGTTCAAGGGTATTCAGGTATATGACATAAAGAAAAATAAAAAGAAATGGATAGTAAAAGAGAAATATGATGTAATTGATATTACACTTTCGAAAGACAGTAAACTTCTATCGTATGCTATAAATATAAACGGCAGACATTTTCTTAAAAAACTTGATTTAAAAAGCAGAAAAATATCAGAGCATAAAAAACTTAAAGGGGTAATTTCATCTTTAAAAACATCACACAATTCAAAGTATCTATATTATATTTATGAAAGCCCTGAGAATCCATCAGATATAGTCGAATTTGAAATTAAAACCAGAAATGAAAGACGATTAACCAATTCAACTCCGCTTTCAATTCCAAAATCTGCATTCACGGAGGCAAAAGATATTACTTACACAAGTTTCGACGGACTGAAAATTCATGCATTGCTTTACATTCCAAAAGGAATAAAAAAGAACGGTAAAAATCCGGCAATGGTATGGGTACACGGCGGACCCGAATGGCAGGAAGTACATAATTTCAATAAATACATTCAAATACTTACCAATGCAGGTTTTGTAGTTATCTCTCCTAATTATCGCGGTTCAATCGGTTATGGGAGAAAATTTCAGAAAAAAATTTATAAAGACTGGGGTGGCGATGAATATAAAGATGTTTTAGAAAGTGTTGAAATATTAAAAAAAACAAATTATATTGATGAAAACAGAATAGGTATTGGCGGGGGCAGCTTTGGTGGCTTTTTGTCTCTCACCTGCGTTACAAAATCCCCCGATATCTGGAAGTGTGGTGTGGATATATTCGGACCTTCTAATTTGTTTACATTCCTGAAATCTATTCCGCCATTTTGGAAAAAAGGAGCAGACAGACTAATTGGCAACATTGAAACTGATAAAGATTTACTATTTGAAAGGTCTCCTATTAATTTTGTTGACAACATTAAGTGTCCGATGTTTGTTGTACAAGGAAAGTATGATATGAGAGTAGCCGAAGAGGAATCAAATCAGATTGTAGAAAAATTAAGACAAAAAAATAAACCTGTGGAATACATATTGCTTGAAGATGAAGGACATGGATTCAGTAAAGTAGTAAATCAGATAAATGTATTTAAAAAAGAAATTACATTTTTGGAAAAATACCTAAAAGGAGGTGAAAATGGTTAAAAAGTTAGTACCTCTGCTTTATTTCTCTCTCTCAATTTTATTTCCGGTAATTTATTTAATTTCATGCAGTCCCTCTGAAGAGGTTATATCTGTTACGATTGATACGTTCGTTATAAAGAAAACCGACACAGTATTTGTTCAAAGGGATTCAGTAAGAATTGAGGAAAGCAATTTAAAATTGAATCTTACGATCCAGCTTGCTTCCTACGATAATCTTGCTTATGCAGAATCTTTTGCGGCAAAAGCAAAAGAAACATTAAATTCAGAAGTGGAAATTTCTCAATATCAGGGGAAATATACAATAATTACAGGAAAGTTTGATGCAGTAAGAAAAGCAGAAGCTTATCTCGGATTTGTCAAATCAAAAGGTTTTAATGAAGCGTTTATAAGAAGCAAATAAAAAATTTTTAATATGAAAAAATTATTAATTACATTTCTATATTTATTTACGGCAGTTAGTCTGACTGTTATCATATATTCCTGCAGTGGAACAACCATAGAGGACTGCGATTGCGACGACTATGCAAGATATGATACAATCAAAATGTTGCAAATAGATACAGTAACCAGTACCGACACAGTAATGATCGGGAAACCCAAATATTTTGTGCAAATTGGTTGCTTCTTCAACAAAAACTATGCAGAAAAATTTGCTTCAAACGCTCAGACTAAACTCGGTCGCCAGATTACAATTATTCCGTCAAAAGATAATTTATACAGAATCTTTGCAGGAGAATCAGAAGATATTACTGTAATGAGAGAACTTCTTTCAGAAGTTAAATCAAAGGGATATCTTGACGCATTTATACGCGACCAATACGGACCTGTTGAAAAGTAAATATATTTTAATTAAATGCCTGAAGATAAAATTATTGACGGAAAAAAAATTTCTTCCGACATAAAAAATGAAATTAAACTTGAAGTTGAAAAACTCAGGTTAGAAAAAGGATTAGTACCCGGACTCGCATTTATTTTAGTCGGAGAGAATCCTGCTTCAAAAGTATATGTTAGGAGCAAAGGAAAAGCCTGCGAAGAACTCGGATTTTTTTCGGTTACAGAAAAACTTCCGGAAGATACATCAGAAGAAGTTTTACTTGAACTGATACATAAATTCAATGAAGATAAATCAATCCACGGAATTCTTGTTCAGCTTCCACTCCCAAAACATATTAACGAATTCAAAGTAATCGAAGCTATAAGTTACAAAAAAGATGTTGATGGTTTTCATCCGAATAATGTCGGAAGATTATCTATTGATGTTGACTGCTTCTATCCCTGCACGCCTTATGGAATTATCGAATTACTTCGAAGAAGTGGAGTCGAAACTAAAGGTAAACATTGCGTAGTAGTAGGACGCAGCAATATAGTCGGTAAACCTGTTGCAAGTCTTATGTTGAAGAAATCAATTAATTCGACTGTTACAATTTGCCATAGTGCTACAAAAAATATTGAAGAAATAACAAGACAGGCAGATATTCTCATAGCTGCAATAGGGAAAGCGGAATTTATAAAGCCGGAAATGATAAAAGAAGGAGCAGTGATAATTGATGTAGGAATAAACCGAATTGAAGATTCTTCAAATGAAAAAGGTTACAGGTTAACAGGCGATGTTGATTACAAAGGATGTTTTAATAAAGCTTCAAAAATAACTCCTGTTCCCGGGGGAGTCGGACCGATGACAATAGCAATGCTAATGAAAAATACTTTGAAATCCGCTAAAGGCGAAATTAATTTTTGAATAAAATGAAATCCTATTATGAAATAAAAATACCGGTCAGCAATGAATTAACCGAAGAGGTTTATAACAAGTTATACATGCTTGGATTTGACACAATACTTGAAGAAGATAATTATCTGATAGTGTATATCGAAGATTCAAAAGCTGATGAGATCGAAAGTTTAAAAACAGAACTTGAGACTTTAATAAGTAAGGAATCAATTGAGATTAAGAAATTTGAAGACAGAAACTGGAACCGTGAATGGGAAACGAATATAGAACCAGTTTACATAAAAGACAGAATAGCAATATTTCCGTCATGGCAGAAGGATAAAGTTAAAGAAGTTGAAATTAAAATTGAGATTGATCCGAAGATGTCATTTGGAACAGGTCATAATGAAACGACACAGCTTGTTCTTGAATTAATGTGTGATTTTATAGACAAAGAAGATAAATACATGCTTGACTATGGTTCCGGAACAGGTGTACTTACTATTGCAGGAATAAAGATGGGATTGGAAAAAGCAGTTGCAATTGATACCGATGAAGATGCAATAGAGAATTCCATCGAATATTTCAAAATAAACGGTGTAAGCGATAAAGTAATATTACATAGAAAAAACATAAAAGATATTGAAGAAAATAATTTTGATATAATTTGTGCGAATATAATCAGAAGTGTAATAGAAAATAATATCAGCTATATTTTTGATAAATTGAAACATGGAGGAAAACTTTTCATATCAGGAGTTTTGATAAGTGAAACGGAAAGAGTACTCGAAGTTTTGAGTAGTTCTGGATTTTCCGTTAAAGAAGTTTCAAAAAAAGCAGAATGGCTTGGTATTTATGCAAGGAAAGAATAATCCTGCCTAAAAAATAAACATTATGACCAAAAAACAATCACTATTAAGTTTTGACAGCAACGGAAAACCAGTTCACTCTTCTGAATATAAATTAAGAAGAATTTTAAACTGGCTTCCCCTTGGATTGACATACGCCTTCCTTTATATGGCGAGATACAATCTTACAGTATCTAAAAATGCATTGGGCAATTTAATGACTAAGGAAGATTTTGGAATTATTTTCGCCGCAGGTACGATTACTTATGCTTTCTCTTTTTTGATAAACGGACCTTTAACGGATAAATTCGGCGGAAAGATGTCCATTCTTCTCGGAGCAGGAGGAGCCGCGATTATGAATATACTTATGGGTGTGTTTCTGCTCGGAATTCTTAAATTAGGATGGGCTTTAAATCTAACGCTTGTATTTTCTATTGCTTATTCCCTGAATATGTATTTTCAAAGTTTTGGTGCTGTTGCAATTGTAAAGGTGAATGCATCATGGTTTCACGTAAAAGAGCGCGGCGTCTTCGGTGGAATATTCGGAATATTGATTTCCCTGGGTTTATATTTCGCATTTGACTGGAGTCAGTATGTTGTAAATTTTGCAGAAGGATTAAATCCTAAAAATCCAATGTATTGGCTTGTTTTCTGGATACCTGCGATTATATTAATAATCTGGTTTATAATAGATATTTTTATTTTAAAAGATAAACCGGGTCAGGCGGGTTATGAAGATTTTGATACAGGCGATGCATCATCGGGATATATGGATGAAAAATTTAATCTATGGGACATAATAAAAAAAATATTTACAAATAAAGTAATAATATTCGTCGGACTAATTGAATTCTGTACAGGCGTATTGAGAAACGGAGTTATGCACTGGTTCCCTATTTATGCAAAAGAACAAATTACTGCATTTGCATCTACAGCAGCATCATGGAATTTCTGGCTTAACAACTGGGGATTGATTTTAATGTTAGCAGGAGCATCAGGTGGAATGTTAGCGGGATGGATGTCTGATAAATTTTTCGGTTCAAAGAGAGCTCCTGTAGCTGGAATACTTTACACCTCTATATTACTCGCAACTATTGCGATGTATTTCTTTGTAGGAACAAGTGCAATCGGACTTGGTATTTCAGTTGTGATAATATCCGTAGCAGTAATAGGCACACACGGAATGTTAAGCGGAACTGCAACTATGGACTTCGGCGGAAGAAAAGCCGCAGGAACTGCAGTCGGACTGATAGACGGACTCGTATATCTCGGAACAGGCGTTCAATCACTTTCGCTTGGATTTATCACAACAAAGAACTGGAATTACTGGCCTGTATTCCTTATTCCATTTGCAATTCTCGGAATTCTTTTCACTATAAAAATATGGAATGCATTCCCGAAAGGAAAATCTGCAGGACATTAATCAGTTTGTAAAGTTTATCAGGTTTGTAAAGTTAATAAAGTTGAAAGTTCATAATGTTTGTATAGAAAATACTTTGAACACAGATAAAACGGATTTAAAGAATTGACGCGGATTATTTCAATATTTCATTATCAATAACCTGTTATTTCGAAAGGGATGATTATAAAAATAATATCCGGTGGTCAAACAGGCGCTGACAGAGGCGGGTTAGAAGCCGCAAAAATACTTGGGATTCAGACAGGAGGATTTTGTCCAAAGGGGTTTTTGACAGAAAACGGTGCTGATATTTCTCTTAAAGATTTTGGACTGATTGAATTGGAAACTTCCGACTATGAATCACGAGCAATTAAAAATGTTGCCACTGCAGACGGAACAGTCATATTCGGAAATACTGATATAAACGGAAATCTCATAAGTCCGGGTTCAAAACTAACTTATAATACTTCAGTAGAATTAAACAAACCTGTAATTCTTAATCCTGACGGTGAAAAATTTATAAGCTGGCTCAAATCAAATAAAATCTCAACTCTTAATGTTGCAGGAGACAGAGAAAGTGCAAACCGGGGGATATGCGAAAAGGTGAAAGGATTTTTAATTAAATATATTAAATAAAATTTAGTGATTTAATTTATTCATCAAAAAAATTATTTTGCAACCGGAAAGAATATTGTAAATTAAAACAAGCTAAAAATATGTATAAATATTTATTTACATCAGAATCAGTTTCTGAAGGTCATCCGGATAAAGTTGCTGATAAAATTTCAGACTCTGTTTTAGACCTTTTTTTGGAAAGAGATAAAAATGCAAAGGTTGCTTGCGAGACTTTGCTTACAGCCAATCATATAATTGTTGCAGGTGAAATTTCCTCGACTGCAAAAGAATCAATTGATGAAAATGTTATTAAAAAAACTGTTTTAAAAACAATTTCAGATGTTGGATATACTGAAGAATTTTATTTTAACCCGGATGAAATAAAAATGCAATTGCTTATTCAAAATCAGGCGGCAGAAATTAATAATTTAGTAGAAGTAAATAAAAATGCCGCTGAGCAAGGTGCCGGTGATCAGGGATTAATGTTTGGATATGCAACAAAAGAAACACCTGAGTTAATGCCTGTTCCTGTTTCAATTGCTCATAAATTACTTTTAAAACTTAAAGAAATCAGAAATAGTAAAACTGTTGATTGGTTAGGACCGGATGCAAAATCACAGGCATGCATAGAATATTCTGATATCGGATTTTCGATTGATAGTATAACAATATCAACACAACACAAAAAAGATATTGGTCTTGATGACTTAAGAAAGTACATTTCAGAGAATGTTATTAAAGAAGTTATAAAAGATTACAATAAAACCGGTAATTATAAAGAATACATTAATCATTTGGGTACATTTATTGAGGGAGGACCTAAAGCAGATACAGGTCTGACAGGAAGAAAAATCATAGTTGATACATACGGTGGCAGTTGTCCGCATGGTGGCGGAGCATTTTCCGGGAAAGACCCTTCAAAGGTTGATAGAAGTGCGGCTTATATGTGCAGGTATATTGCTAAAAATATTGTCGCCGCCGGAATTGCAGATAAATGTTTAGTCCAGATATCTTATGTAATAGGATTCACAGGACCAATTTCGTTTATGCTGAATTTTTATAATACAGGCAAGGTAAAAGAATCTGAAGTCGTTAATAAAATACTTAATGAAAAAATCTTTGATTTATCTCCTGCAGGTATAATTAAAATGCTTGATTTGAAGAGACCAATTTACTGCAAAACAACAAATTACGGACATTTCGGAAGAGAGGATAAAGATTTTATATGGGAAAAAACCGATAAGGTTAATGACCTTAAAAGTATTTTTAAAATCAATTAATAAATTAACTGTTTTTTTTGCGACTGCAAGATCGCCAATTTTTAATTTATCAGACTCACCTCCGGCGCAGCCGATTAGAATTATTTCTTTCGCTTTTAGAAAGATTTAATTTTACCGTATCAATATATCTAAATTGATTTTTTAAAAAAATATTATTAGTTTGAAATTAGATATAATTTATTATCAGGGGAATAATATGGCGGTTAATTAAAAATTTTTATTTAATATGATAATAAAAAGTATAAGTTTAGTCGTAGCAATTTTAATTATTGTTTCAAAGTTTCTCGATTGTTATTCTACATTTAAAGGAATTAAACACAATCACGGATTAGAAAGAAATCCTTTAGCACGTTTTTTAATGAAAAAAATCGGTTTCAACACAACAATATGGTCAGTATTAACATTTACTGTTATAATTTCAACTCCCTCTCTTTATTATGTTTTTAAAAATGAAAATCAGATATTCAGTATAGGTTTTATAATTTTTGGACTTATAATTAGTATTTTACAATTTCTGGTTGTTCACACAAATATTACCGGCAATAAAAATATATTTACTAAGAAATTAAATTTAATTTATAATTTTAAGAAAGGAAACCAAAAATGAATCGAATCGAATTAAAATGGGATTACACTGAAGAGGATATAAACGCTTTTATTGATGTTTTATATCCTGATGATAATGCTTTTCATTACATAAACCGATATGTACCGGAAAATCTCGGAAGGTTGGACAAAGAAACAGCAAGAAGTTATTTGCGCATCAACATTAATAATCAAAATATCAGAATCGGAGGAACGAATATTTGGTTAGTAAAGCATATACAAGATAATATATTTATTGGTTTTGCTGTTTTTGGTGATTTTATCCGCATTCAACCGAATAGCTTT
>Ga0073934_10011927_pt1 | contig 10381 bp, 11 predicted proteins | sample LarsenN4metaG_FD_76834 | JGI IMG/M metagenome (GOLD analysis project Ga0073934, IMG submission 76834) | Hot spring sediment bacterial and archeal communities from British Columbia, Canada, to study Microbial Dark Matter (Phase II) - Larsen... ... | reverse complement strand
TCGCCGGCGCCTCCTCGATCCTCGGCGCCATCAACTTCATCACCACGATCTTCAACATGCGCGCGCCCGGCATGACCATGCACAAGATGCCGCTGTTCGTGTGGTCGATCCTGGTGACCGTGTTCCTGCTCTTGCTGTCGCTGCCGGTGCTGGCGGGCGCCATCACCATGCTGCTCACCGATCGCAACTTCGGCACCACCTTCTTCACCGCGGCCGGCGGCGGCGACCCGGTGCTGTTCCAGCACCTGTTCTGGTTCTTCGGCCATCCGGAGGTCTACATCCTGATCCTGCCGGGCTTCGGCATCGTGAGCCAGATCGTGGCGACGTTCTCCCGCAAACCGGTGTTCGGCTATCTCGGCATGGCCTATGCGATGGTGGCGATCGGCGGCATCGGCTTCGTGGTCTGGGCGCACCACATGTACACGGTCGGCATGTCGACCGGGGCGCAGGCCTACTTCGTCGCCGCGACCATGGTGATCGCGGTGCCGACCGGCGTGAAGATCTTCTCCTGGATCGCCACCATGTGGGGCGGCTCGATCGAGTTCCGCACGCCCATGCTGTGGGCGATCGGGCTCATCTTCCTGTTCACGGTCGGCGGCGTCACCGGCGTCGTGCTCGCCAACGCCGGCGTCGACCGCTCGCTGCAGGACACCTATTACGTGGTGGCGCACTTCCACTACGTGCTGTCGCTCGGCGCGGTCTTTGCGGTGTTTGCCGGCTGGTACTACTGGTTCCCGAAGATCACGGGCTATACCTATTCGGAATTCCTCGGCAAGGCGCACTTCTGGCTGACCTTCATCGGCGTCAATATCATCTTCTTCCCGCAGCACTTCCTCGGCCTTGCCGGCATGCCGCGGCGCATCGCCGACTATCCCGACGCCTATGCCGGCTGGAACGCCGTGTCGTCGTACGGCGCCTATGTCTCCGCCGCCGGCCTGCTCGTGTTCTTCATCGGGCTGGTCCACGCCTTCCTGCGCAAGGAACAGGCCGCGGGCAATCCCTGGGGCGCGGGCGCCACGACGCTGGAATGGACGCTGCCGTCGCCGCCGCCGTTCCACCAGTTCAATGAGCTGCCGCGGATCAAGTGATGCCGCTCGCGAGCGAAACCGCCAGGATCGCTGCATCGCTGCCGGGCCGCCTTGCCCGCGCCGAGCCGAGCATGGCTGGCGTCGGCGACTACCTTGCATTGATGAAGCCGCGGGTGATGTCGCTCGTCGTCTTCACCGCCTGGGTGGGGCTGGTGATTGCTCCCGGACCATTGCATCCGGTGCTCGCTTTTGCGGCCCTGCTGTGCATCGCGGTCGGAGCGGGCGCGGCGGGCGCACTCAACATGTGGTACGACGCCGACATCGACGCGGTCATGGCGCGCACGGTGGGCCGGCCGGTGCCGTCGGGCCGCATCCAGCCGGGTGAGGCGCTGGCCTTCGGTGCCACCCTGTCGGTCGGCGCGGTGGTGATGCTCGGGCTCGTGGCCAACTGGTTCGCTGCGGGCCTCCTTGCCTTCACCATCTTCTTCTACGTCGTGATCTATACCATGTGGCTCAAGCGCGCGACGCCGCAGAACATCGTCATCGGCGGGGCGGCGGGCGCATTTCCGCCGATGGTCGGCTGGGCCGCCGCCACCGGGGGCGTCGGCCTTGAATCGATTCTGTTGTTTCTCGTGATCTTCTTCTGGACGCCGCCGCATTTCTGGGCCCTGTCGCTGTGTCGATCCGACGACTACGCCCGCGCGGGGGTGCCGATGCTGCCCGTGGTCTCCGGGCCGGTGGAAACCTGCCGCCAGATCCTGGTCTATTCGGTCGTGCTCGCCCCGGTCGGCGTGCTCCCTTCCATCGTCGGCCAGGCTGGGTGGGGCTATGCGCTGGCGTCGGCGGGCGGCGGCGCCTTGATGCTCACGCTCGCCTGGCAACTGCACCGCGCCGACGCTTCGGCGCGCGAGAAGGCGGCCAAGCGGCTGTTCGGCTTCTCCATCGTCTATCTCTTCGCGCTGTTTGCCGCGCTGCTGATCGAGCGTGTGGTCGGCGCGTTCCGGGTCGGCGGACTGGCATGAGGACTGCGATGAGCCAGCAGCCGGAAGAGCCGGGCATCGTGCTCACCGAGGAGCAGAAGCGCCGCCGGCGCGCCCGCTCGATCGCAATTGCGCTCTCGCTTGGGGTTCTCGTCGTGCTGCTTTATGTGGTGACGATCGTGAAGCTGGGTCCCGGCGTGCTGCACCGGCCACTGTGAGACAGTCATGGCTACACAACCGACCGCGTCCGTTCGCCGCCGCGACCTCCTGGTCGCCGGCGCCTGCGGCATGTGCGTCGCGGCGATGATCGGCGCCGCTTACGCGGCGGTGCCGCTCTACAACTGGTTCTGCCGCGTCACCGGCTTTGCCGGCACGACACAGGTCGCAACCTCCGCGCCCGGCGTCGTTCTTGATCGGCGCATCACCGTGCGCTTCGACGGCAACGTCGCGCCCGGGCTGCCGTGGCGGTTCGAGCCCGAGGTCGGCTCGGTCAACGTCAGGCTCGGCGAGGTGGTGACGGTCAATTATCTCGTCATCAATCAGGCGGCGCGCGACATCACGGCGTCGGCGGCATACAACGTCACGCCGCTCCACTTGGGTGCCTACTTCCAGAAGATCAACTGCTTCTGCTTCACCGAGCAGCAATTGAAGGCGGGCGAGAAGCGGGAGATGGCGGTGGTCTTCTACGTCGATCCGGCGCTTGTCAACGATGCCGATGGCGCCGGCGTCGATACGATGACGCTGTCGTATACGTTCTTTCCGCAGCGCGAGCCGCCGCGGCCGGTCGCCGCGAGCGCAGCCGCCCGGCCGGGCAGAATCTAGGAACGAGAAAGGGACCGAAATGGCCGACGCTCACGCCAAGCCAAAGCACGACTACCATCTTGTCGATCCGAGCCCGTGGCCGGCCGTTGGCTCGATATCGGTCTTCGTGCTGGCGGTCGGATTGATCGCCTGGATGCACAAGATGTTCGCGGCGGCGCCGCTTGTCTTCGGCGTCGGCATGATCGGCGTGCTCTACACCATGCTGGCATGGTGGCGCGACGTGGTGCGGGAGGCCCACTACGAGGGCCACCATACCCGCGTGGTGCAGATTTCCCACCGCTACGGCATGATCCTTTTCATCGCCTCGGAGGTGATGTTCTTCGTCGCCTGGTTCTGGGCCTATTTCAACACCGCGCTGTTTCCCGACGACGTGCATCAGGTCGTTCGCGGCGAATTGATCGGCAAGGTCTGGCCGCCGGTGCCTGACCCGTCCGGCCACTTCAAGAGCACGTTCGATCCTTGGCACCTGCCGCTGTTGAACACGCTGATCCTGCTCACTTCGGGCACCACGGTAACCTGGGCGCATCACGCGCTCCTGCACAACGATCGCAAGGGGCTGATCAACGGTCTTTGGCTCACCATCATCCTCGGCGCCGCCTTCACCGCCGTGCAGGCCTACGAATATGCGCATGCCGCCTTCACCTTCTCCGGCCACATCTACGGCGCCACGTTCTTCATGGCGACCGGCTTCCACGGCGCGCACGTGCTGATCGGCACCACGTTCCTGATCGTGTGCCTGATCCGCGCCTATGCCGGTCACTTCACGCCGACGCAGCATCTCGGCTTCGAATTCGCCGCCTGGTACTGGCACTTCGTCGATGTGGTCTGGCTGTTTCTGTTCGCCTGCATCTATGTGTGGGGAGCGGGCACGCCGGCTGCACACTGAGGCGTCGACCGGCTTGCAGCCAATGGGGGGCGGCGCGGGCCGCCCCTTTATGTTTTGGGCGCGCCCCCGGGGTTGCAGCGACGGGGTCCTGATCAACATATGAGCCACGCCATGACCGACAACACCACGACCACCACGGCCCTCTCGTCGATCCGCACCGGCCTTGCCTGCCGCTGCCCCCGTTGCGGCAAGGGGCGGCTGTTTCAAGGATTCCTCGGGCTTCGGCCGCGCTGCGAGGTCTGTGGACTGAGCTTCGCCTTTGCCGATTCCGGCGACGGCCCGGCGGTGTTCGTGATCTTTTTCGCGGGCTTTCTCGTGGTGGGCGCGGCGCTCGTGGTGGAGGTGAGCTACGGCCCGCCGCTGTGGCTGCATGCCGCGCTCTGGGGTCCGCTGATCCTTGCGGTCACGCTGCTGCCGCTGCGGCCGATGAAGGGCCTGATGATCGCGCTGCAATATCATCACAAGGCGGCGGAAGGCCGGATCGAGCCGGGCGCCCCGTGAGCACGTTGCGCAGCGGCCTGCGCGGCCCGATCGCCGCATTCGCGGCACTCGCCGCGTTCGCAGTCCTGATGGGGCTCGGCACCTGGCAGATCGAGCGAAAGGCCTGGAAGGAGGCGCTGATCGCAACGCTGAGCCAGCGCCTTGCGGCGCCGCCGGTGGAGCTGCCGCCGCCGGAGGAATGGGCGACACTGACCCGGGAGAACGCCGAATTCCTGCGGGTGCGGCTGCGGGCCGAGCTGCAATCGGGCGCGGAGGCGCTGGTCTATACCTCGGGGTCCCCGTTGCGCGACGACGTGAAAGCGCCGGGCTATTTCGTGTTCACGCCCGCGCGCCTTGCGTCCGGCCGACAGGTCGTCATCAATCGCGGCTACGTTCCGGATCGGACCGCCCCGCCCTCGGGGGCCGGTCCGGTGGATATTGTCGGGGCGATCCGGTGGCCGGAGGCTCCCTCCTGGTTCATCGGTTCACACGACAGTGGCGGCCGCACATGGCACGTGCGCGATCCGCGGCTGATGGCAGAGGTGAAAGGCTGGGGACCGGTCGCTCCGTTCTACATCGAGCAGGAGGCGCCGGTCCCGCCCGGCGGTCTGCCGCACCCGTCCGCTCTGAGCGTCCGGCTGCGCAACGACCACCTGCAATATGCCCTGACCTGGTACGGCCTTGCCGCCGTATTGGCGGTGATGGGCGGGATGATGGTGCTGCGGACGCGGCGCCGCGCCCCGCAGCCACCGCAGCTCTGATCCGCCACCGGCGCTCGGGCCGGTGCCGGCGGCCATTCTCCCGGCGCCTTGCGGCCGCCCGCAAGCGCTCCATTTAAGTCGGAATTTCAGATGGTTAAGCCTTTCCTTGGCGACCCGGAGCGAATGCCCTAAGGTCGCTCCGAGCGGACCAGGACCCGTCGTGCGCTACGTCTCGACCCGCGGCGAAGCCCCGCCGTTAGGCTTCATCGATGTCACGCTCGCGGGTCTGGCCCGCGACGGCGGCCTGTATGTGCCGGACATCTGGCCGAGGCTTGCTCCGCAGGCCGTCGCCGGCTTTGCCGGCCGACCCTATGCGGAGGTTGCCGTCGAGGTGATCCGTCCGTTCGTCGGCGAAGCCATCGCCGAGGCCGAACTGTCGCGGCTGGCGCAGGAGGCCTACGGCGCGTTCCGGCATCCGGCGGTGGCGCCGATCAGCCAGATCGGCGTGAACACCTTCCTGCTCGAACTGTTCCACGGCCCGACGCTCGCCTTCAAGGACGTGGCCATGCAGTTCCTGGCGCGGCTGATGGACCATGCGCTGGCCGCTCGCGGCGAGCGCACCACCATCGCCGTCGCAACCTCCGGCGACACCGGCGGGGCGGCGGTGGAGGCGTTCCGCGGGCGCGAGCGCGCCGACCTGTTCGTGCTCTTTCCCGCAGGCCGCATCTCCGAGGTGCAGCGGCGCATGATCACCACGGCCGCCGACGACAACGTGCATGCGATCGCGATCGAAGGCACCTTCGACGATTGTCAGGCGCTGGTGAAGGGGCTGTTCAACCACCACGCCTTCCGCGATCGCGTGCGGTTGTCCGGTGTCAATTCGATCAACTGGACAAGGCTCGTGGCGCAGGTGGTGTACTACTTCACCGCGGCGGCCACGCTCGGCTCTCCGCACCGCAAGGTGGCGTTCACGGTGCCCACCGGCAACTTCGGCGACGTGTTTGCGGGCTATGCGGCGGCGCGCATGGGGCTGCCGATCGACCGATTGGTCATTGCCACCAATGTCAATGACATCCTGGTGCGGACGCTTGCCACCGGCAGCTACGAGGTGCGCGAGGTCGTGCCGACCACGTCGCCGTCGATGGACATCCAGGTATCGTCGAATTTCGAGCGCTTGGTGTTCGAGGCCTACGGCCGCAATGCCGGGGCGGTCCGCAACCTGATGGCGTCGCTTGCGCAATCGCGGCGGTTCACGCTCTCGTCGGCGGCGCTTGCCGAGATCCGCGCGCTGTTCGGCGCCGATCGCGCCGGCGAGGAGGAGGCCGCCGCCGCCATCCGCACGACCTTGCGCGAGACCGGACGGCTGGTCGATCCGCACACCGCCGTGGGGCTCGCCGTGGCGGAAAAGGAAATGCGCGACCCCGCCGTCCCCATGATCGTGCTCGGCACCGCGCATCCGGCCAAATTCCCGGACGCGGTCGAGGCTGCCTGCGGCGTTCGGCCGGCGTTGCCGGAATGGCTCGCCGATCTGCCGTCGCGCCGCGAGCGCGTGACCACCCTGCCGGTCGATCAGGCGGCCGTTGAACGATTCATCCTCGCGGCAAGCCGTGCCGCACGCGAAGGAGCTGCGGCATGAGTGTCGAAGTCACCCGCCTTGCCACCGGCCTCACCGTCGTCACCGACAGCATGCCGCACCTGCAGACCGCCTCGCTCGGCGTCTGGGTCGGCGCCGGCAGCCGCGACGAAGAACCGCACGAGCATGGCATCTCGCATCTCTTGGAGCATATGGCGTTCAAGGGCACGAAGCGGCGCAGCGCGCGGCAGATCGCAGAGGAGATCGAGGCGGTCGGCGGCGACATCAATGCGGCGACCAGCTTCGAGACCACCGCCTATTATGCCAGCGTGCTGAAGGGCGACGTCCCGCTCGCGCTCGACGTGCTCTCCGACATCCTCGCCAATCCGACGTTCGACGCCGAGGAGCTGAGGCGCGAGCAGAACGTCATCGTGCAGGAGATCGGGGCCTGCGAGGACACGCCGGACGACCTCGTGTTCGACTATCTGCAGGCCAGCGCGTTCCCGGACCAGCCGATGGGCCGTTCCATTCTCGGCACGCCGGAGAGCGTCTGTTCGTTCCGCGCCGAGAACCTGCGCGCCTATCTTGCGCGCAACTACCGCGGCCCGGACATGGTGGTGGCGGCGACCGGCGCGGTCGAGCACGCGGCGGTGGTGGCCGAGGCCGAGCGCAGATTTGCGCCGTTCAACGGCCCGGCCGCGCCGTCGCCGCAGGCGGCGCGCTTCGACGGCCGCGCCCGACTCGAGGCGCGCGACCTCGAACAGGTGCACATTGCGCTGGCGCTCGAGGGCTTAGGCCACCGCGATCCCGACCTGTTCAACCTGCAGGTCTTCGCCATCATCCTGGGCGGGGGCATGTCCTCGCGCCTGTTCCAGGAGGTGCGGGAGAAGCGCGGGCTCTGCTACACGATCTCGGCGTTCCATGCCCCCTATTTCGACACCGGCATGTTCGGCATCTACGCCGGCACCGACGCGGCCGACGTGAAGGAACTGATGCATGTGGTGGCCGACGAGACCGCGGCTGCGGCCGCCGACCTCAGCGAGGAGGAGGTCGCCCGCGCCAAGGCGCAGATCAAGGTCGGGCTGCTGATGGCGCTGGAAAGCTCGGGCGCCCGCGCCCGCCAGCTCGCCAGCCAAATTCTGACCTACGGCCGTCCGCTGCCGCTCGAGGAACTGATGGCACGCATCGACGCCGTCACGGTCGATAGCGCGCGCGCCGCCGGCCGTGCGCTGATCCGCCGTTCCCGTCCGGCGGTCGCGGCGCTGGGGCCGAGCAAGGGGCTTGAGGGTGCGGCGACAATCGTGGACAGTCTGCAGCGTCAGGCTGCATGATTTCCCATGGCGCTGTTTCGTGCCTTGAGTTCGCCCGAGCCGATTCCTCCGATTGCCGGGGACGGCATCATCCTGCGGACGCCGCAAATGGCGGATTTTGCGGCCTGGGCGGAATTGCGCGAAGCAAGCCGCAAGTTTCTCACGCCGTGGGAGCCGACTTGGCCGGCCGATGATCTGACCCGGCCGGCCTTTCGCCAGCGCATTCGCCGCTATACCGAGGACGTGCGCACCGATCAGGCCTATCCGTTCTTCCTGTTCCGCAAGGAGGACAACGCACTGGTCGGCGGGATCACCATCGCCAACATCCGCCGCGGCGTCGCCCAGGCCGGCAGCCTCGGCTACTGGATCGGCGCCCCCTATGCCCGCCAGGGTCTCATGACGTCGGCGGTGCGGGCGCTGGTTCCGGTGGCCTTCGACATGCTGCGCCTGCATCGGCTGGAGGCGGCCTGCATTCCGACCAATCTGGCCTCCATGCGGTTGCTGGAGAAATGCGGGTTCCGGCGCGAGGGTTACGCCCGCAGCTACCTTTGCATCAACGGCACCTGGCAGGACCACCTGCTCTACGCGCGGTTGCAGAGCGACCCCAGGGATTGAGCGAGAACGCGGGACCCGCGCCTTGGGCCCGCCACGGTCCGCCTGCTATAAGGCTGCAAGGCTCTTGCGTTTACCGGGACTTAGCCGGTCGGGACGTAGGTCTGAGGCATGGGCGGGGTGGGCGTGCGTTGGAATTTGCCTGGGCGGATCGGTCTTGCTGCGGCGGCGATGGCGGCCCTTTCGGCGCTCGCCGGGTGCTCCTCGGTGCCGTCGATGCCGTCCCTCTCGTCGTTGTTCGGATCAAACTCGGCCGCCGCCGACAGCAACGCGTCCGCGGTCTACACGCCGCCGCCCAACTTCGAATGTCCGGACGTGACCGTGCGCCAGGGCGCTTCCACGCTCGCCGTCGGCACCGATGCGAACGACCCGTCCCCGCTGACCATGCGCTACCAGGTCGGCTTCGGCCAATTGGCGCGGGAATGCAAGCTTGTCGGCGACACGGTGACCATGAAGGTCGGGGTGCAGGGCCGCATCGTTCTCGGACCGGCGGGCGGTCCGGGGCCGATCGACGTTCCGCTGCGCTTTGCCGTGATCCGCGAGGGCGCCGAGCCGAAAACGATCACGACCAAGTTCCTGCGCCTGTCGGTCGCCGTTCCGCCGGGCGACGGCAACGTGCAGTTCACCCACGTCGAGGAAGACCTGAGCTTCCCGATGCCCAAGGGCGCCGAAATCGACTCCTACGTCGTCTATGTCGGGTTCGATCCGATCTCGGCGCGTGAAATGGATCGCAAGAAGCCACCCGCCCGACCGGCGCGCCAGCGCCGGCAGGGTTGATTCGTCGCAATTGTCGTCCCGACCGGGCGATCCGGGCCGCTACCAGCCGCGCAAGGCGACCACGGTGCTCTTGAGCGCGCGCATGTCGGCAATCACCGCCCGCGCGCCCGCGCTGACGAGCTGGGCGCCGAGATTGGGGCTGGTGTGGCTTCCGCCGATGAAGCCGATCGTGGTCATGCCGGCGGACACCGCCGCGGAAACGCCGGCCGGCGAATCCTCGATCACGATGCAATGGCTGGGGGCGACCCGCATCTTGGTGGCGACGTAGAGGAACAGATCGGGTGCGGGCTTGCCGCGCGGCACGTCGCTTGCCGAAAACAGGTACGGGTCGAAGAAGCGAAGCAAACCGGTCGTTTCGAGACTCAGGCGGACGCGGTCAAGCGGCGAAGAGGATGCCACGCACTTGGGCCCGCGCAGCCAGGTCAGCGCGTGCTCGACATGGGGCGTGGCTCGCAGCTCTGCGCGCAGATGTCGCAGCGTGGCCGACGCCAGCGCGGCGGCGAAGTTCGGCGGCAGCGATCTCCGGCTGGCCGCTTCGATGTCGGCGAGCATGTCGCTCGGCCGGCGGCCGGCGAAGAAGCGCGCGACGATCTCGGGTGATACGGCAAAGCCCGCCCGCGTCAGCTCCTGGGCCGCGACCGTGGCGGCAATGCCTTCGCTGTCGACCAGCACGCCGTTGCAATCAAAGATGAACACGGGAGGCCCCCGATACGGCCGCCGCATGGGCGAACGCCAAGTCGCGTGGCTAGAGCGATTCGCATGGCAAGATTATGGACGGCGGCGCCGGCATTGAAGAGCGGCGGCCGCGACCGAACGGTTTGTGCACCGATTGTGCACAGGGAATTGCAGGCGGATGACCGTGACAATGCGGCGCAGCGCAGCCCCCAAGGGCGCAGCGCCGACGGCGCGTCCCCGCTCTCGGCGCGGCACGCTGGCGAACGGAGAAGGCGGGGCTGCCGGCGCCCCCGGGGCGAGCCGAGGTCAGTTCAGCTTGGCCTTAAGGTCGGCAAGGCCTTGGGCGATCAGGTCGTCGGCGATCTTGCCCTTGACCGTTTGCGCCAGGATGCGCTCGGCGGCGGCAACCGCGGCATCGGCCGCGGCCGCGCGCACCTCGGCCAGCGCCTGCACCTCGGCCTGGCCGATCTTGGTCTCGGCCAGCGTGGTCCGGCGCGCGACGAATTCCTCCATTTTGGCACGGCTTTCGGCGGCGAT
>Ga0073934_10011926_pt1 | contig 10381 bp, 11 predicted proteins | sample LarsenN4metaG_FD_76834 | JGI IMG/M metagenome (GOLD analysis project Ga0073934, IMG submission 76834) | Hot spring sediment bacterial and archeal communities from British Columbia, Canada, to study Microbial Dark Matter (Phase II) - Larsen... ... | reverse complement strand
GACGCTCTCCGATGTAGGCAGTGAGATCGACCACCCGGGGCGAGTAGCCCCACTCGTTGTCGTACCAGCCGAGGACCTTCACCATCCGGCCGTGCATGACCGCGGTGGACATCGCGTCCACGATCGAGCTGCGCGCGTCGCCGGTGTAGTCGACCGAGACGAGCGGCTCATCCGAGACGCCGAGGATCCCCCGCATCGCGCCCTTCGCGGCGGTCCTGAACGCCTCGTTGACCTCGTCCTTCGTCGTATCGCGCTCGACCTCGGCGACCAGATCGACGAGCGACACGTCGGGGGTCGGCACGCGGATGGCGATGCCATCGATCCGGCCCTGGAGCTCGGGCAGGACGAGCCCGGTCGCCTTCGCCGCGCCGGTGCTCGTCGGGATCTGGGACATCGCCGCCGCGCGGGCCCGCCGCAGATCCTTGTGCGGCAGGTCCAGGATGTTCTGGTCGTTCGTGTACGAGTGGATCGTCGTCATGAGCCCATGCCGGAACCCGAACTCGTCCATGATCACCTTCACCACGGGAACGAGACAGTTCGTGGTGCAGCTCGCGTTCGAGACGACGTCGTGCTTGTCGGGGTCGTACCGCCCCTCGTTCACTCCGAGGACGATCGTGATGTCCTCTTTCTTGGCGGGGGCCGTGATGATGACCTTACGCGCACCGGCCTCCAGGTGCTTGGCTGCTTTGTCGCGATCGGTGAAGATGCCCGTCGACTCGAGGACGATGTCCACCCCGAGATCGGCCCAGGGCAGCTTGGCGGGATCCTTCTCGCTCAGCACGCGGATCTCGTCGCCGTCCACGACGATGCCGTCGCTCGAAGCCTTGACCGCTCCCGGATAGTGCCCGTGCACGGAGTCGTACTTGAGCAGGTGCGCCAAGGTAGCCGCGTCGGTCAGGTCGTTGACCGCCACGAAGTCCATGTCCGTCCGGCCGCTCTGCTTGGCGCAACGGAGCACGTTGCGCCCGATTCTTCCGAATCCGTTGATCGCTACCCGAATGGCCATCGTCGTACGCACCCGAAGGTCATGAGTGACTGATCCGCGCGCCTAAGATAATCAGCCGCGCGAGTTCGGCGGACCCCATGCGATGTCGGGAGAAGCTTACGGAAGCGCGCGGGCGAATGCGACGAGCGTGACGGACGACGCCCCCAACCCGGCGAGCGTCACCGCCGCCTCGCAGGCGGTCGACCCGGTGGTCAGCACATCGTCCACGAGCAGCACCCTGGCCCCCGCGACGTCCCCGGAGGCCGGGCCCCCCGCGAAGACCCCCCGCACGTTCTCGCGTCGCTCCGTAGGCGTGAGAGCCGTCTGGGAACGTCCCTCGGAACGGCGCACCAGCGCGTGGCGAAGCGCGCGGCCCGTGCGCGCGGCGAACGTCGCGGCGAGCAGCTCCGCCTGGTTGTAGCCACGCGCGCGCTTCCTTTTCGCAGTGGTCGGAACGGGGACGACGACGCTCGATGCTTCCGCGGGCGGCAGGGCGATCTTGGCCAGCTCGCGCCCCATCGACTCCGCGAGCTCGGGCCATCCCTCGTACTTGAGGGCGTGGACCAGGTCGTCGACGGGCGGGGCGAGAACGAACGCGTACCTCGCCGCCGCGAGCTCGGCCGGCCACGTCCGGCACTCCAGGCAGTCCCCGGACTCCCGGCGACCAGCGCCGCGCGGGAAGTGACAGCGCGGGCAGCGAGGCCACGCTGCCTCCCTGAAGCGGCTCCGGCACCTTCCACAGACGAACCCCTCCCCTGCCGTCCCGCGGCTCCGTGGCATCCATGCACCGCAAGCGATGCAGCCGCCGGGGAGCAGAAGCTCGAGGAGGTCGGCCGCCCAGGACGAGGGCTTCACCGCGCGAGCGACCCGCGGATGGCCGTGCGCATCACGTCGATCGGCGCCGGTCGGCCCCACCACCGCTCGAAGGACGCGGCGCCCTGCTGCACGAGCATCTCCATGCCGTCCGTGGAGCGTATGCCCAGCGCTTCGGCGCTGCGGACGAACGCGGTCTTCTCGCGGCCGTACACGAGGTCCATCGCGGCGCCCGCTCGACGGAGGCGCGCGAGGTCGAACGGCGCCGGATCCTCCGGATCGAGACCGAGCCGAGTCGTGTTCACCACGAGGTCGAAGCGCTCGTCGTCGAGCCCCTGAGCGAGAGGAACCACGCGGGCGCGCTCCCCGCCGATGCGACGGGCCACCGCGCGCGCCCGCTCGGCGGTGCGGTTGTACAGGAGGACCTCGCCCGCTCCCTCCTCCAGCAACCCGAGCAACGCCGCCCGCGCGGCCCCGCCGGCCCCCAGCACCAGCACCCGTATGCCGCTGATGGAGCCCTCCATGAACGTGCGCACCGCCCGGCGGAATCCGTCCACGTCGGTGTTGTCCCCGTGGATCTTCCCGTCGACGCCCCAGAACGTGTTGCACGCCCCGGTGCGCCGAACCGCTTCGCTGGGCACGTGCACCAGCGAGGCGGCCTTCTCCTTGTGGGGCAGCGTGACGTTGCCTCCTCCCCCGGCACGGGACAGACCGTGCATGAAGCCGGAGAGATCCTCCGGCGCGCAGCGAACGGCAACGTACACGCCGTCGACGCCCGCCTCCGAGAACGCGGCGTTCTGGATTTGCGGAGAGGCGGAGTGACCCACCGGGTCGCCGAGCAGCGCGAGCACGCGCGTGTGCGCGGTGACCGTCATCGCGAGACGGCCGGCTCGAGCCTGGCCAGCACTCTCTCGATCAGCTTCTCCAGAAGCAGGAAAGTCTCCTCGTACTCCTCGTCCGGACCTCCGACGGGGTCCGGAATCGAGACCTCCATGGCGTCGGTCGGGTGCCCACCGGCATAGGACGTGAGCAGCGCCGCCCGGTCCCCGACGCCGAGCTCCACCAAGCTCATGAGATGGCTCGGCGACATCGCGAGGATCAGGTCCGCCCTCTCGGCCCGCTCCGCGGTCAGCACCCTGGCGAAGTGACCGCCGAGATCGAGCCCGTGCGCCGCGGCCACGCGGAGCGCGCCGCCCGACGCCCCCGCCCCCTCGAACGCCCCGGTTCCGGCCGATGCGAACTCGACATGCGTCCAGCCGAGTGCCTTGGCCCGCGCCCGGGCGATCACCTCCGCCATCGGGCTCCGGCAGGTGTTCCCCGTGCACACGAAGAGGACGAGGAAGACGTCTTCGGATTCGCTATCCATGGATCTGTGGCACCGCGCAGCGCAGCCGGCTCGTGGGCACGGCTCCCTCCCTGATGACCACGGGCTCGGGGCCCGTGCAGTCGACGACCGAGGATGGCTTCGAAGGCGCGAGCTGCCCGCCGTCCAGCACGAGCACGTCCCCACCGCCGAGACGCGTCACGACCTCCAGCGCGTCGGCCCCCGATTCCGCCGGGGGCTGTCCCGGCGCGTTCAGGCTGGTGGACGTGAGCGGACCCCCGAGCTCCGCCACGAGGCGGGCGACGAGGGGATGCGGGCTCACCCTCACCCCGACGGCGTGCGTGTCCTCGTCGCGCACGCCGGCAGGGAAGATACCGAGGGGGTCCGCGAGGACCAGAGTGAGCGGTCCCGGCCAGAAGATGCGCGCCAGCTCTCGCGCGGACTCCGTCCAGCGGAGACCGGAGACCGCCGCGGCCGAGGCCACGAGCGCGATGAGCGGCTTGCCGGGCTCACGCCCCTTCAGCGCGCGCACGCGCTCCACCGCCTCCCCGCTCGTGGAGCCGCCGAGGCCGTACACCGTCTCGGTCGGATAGGCGATCGAGCGCCCCGCCCGTAGGTGGCGAAGCACGTCCGGAAGGATCGAGCCCAGGTCGGTACCGCGGTCCGCGCGCGCGTCGAGGACCCGAGGAGCCGACGCCATCAGCGCGCGCCACCCTCCAGTAGTCTGGACTGAAGCAGCCTGGAATGGAGGATCGCCTCGGCGAGCGCCACGTCCTCGGGACGTGTCACCTTGAGGTTCGTCGCGCCCGCATCCACCATCGTCACGGCGAGCTCTGGAGCGAAGCGCTCGACCAGCGCGGAGTCGTCGGTCGCCTCCGCGGTGGGGTCGGCATAGGCGCTCCGTAGGACGGCAGCGGGGAAGACCTGGGGTGTCTGAGCCTGCCAGACCCCGTCGCGGGCCGGAGTCTCCAACACCCGCCGTGACCCGTCGACCCGCTTGAGCGTGTCCACGGCCGGACAGCCCGCCACGGCCCCGAAGCCCGCGAGGGCGATGTCGATGCAGGTAGCCACGACGGCCGGTGTCACGAGCGGGCGCGCGGCGTCGTGCACGGCGATCGCGTCGAGCGCGCTCGGCAGGGCGGCGAGACCCGCGCGCACGGACCGCGTGCGTGTGGTCCCTCCCTCGACGAGGAGGATCCGCTCGTCGAGCCCGGAGAGCCAGGCCGGCGGGGCCGCCACCGCTTCTTCCGGGAGCGACACGGCGATCGCCACCACGCGTGGCTCGGCGAGGAACGGTCGCAGCGCATGGAGCAACGACGGCTCGCCCGCGAGCTCGAGGAACGCCTTGCGCACCCCCTGCAACCTGCCCCCCATGCGGGTGCCGGAGCCGGCCGCCGGCACGATGACCCCGACTCGGCCCCCTCGCCCCGGGCCGGTGGCCCGGGTCATGGCAGGTAGCTGCCTCCCTCGTCCTGCGGACGCGGGCCTCCAGCCTGGGCCTGCAGAACCGCGTCGAACCTCGTGTACGACTTCTGGAAGTAGAGCTCGATCACGCCGGTGGGCCCGTTACGCTGTTTGCCGATGATGAGCTCGGACTTCCCCTCGAGCTCCTGTCTCTTCTCGGGAGGAGCGTAGTACTCCGGGCGGTACAGGAACATGACCAGATCGGCATCTTGCTCGATGCTGCCGCTCTCGCGCAGGTCCGAGAGCATGGGCCGCTTGTCGGTGCGCTGCTCCGGGCCGCGGCTGAGCTGGGAGAGTGCGATGACCGGGACCTCGAGCTCGCGTGCGAGCGCCTTCAGCCCACGCGAGATCTCGCTCACCTCCTGCACGCGGCTCTCGGCGCGGGTCGTGCCCGACATGAGCTGCATGTAGTCGATCAGGACGAGGCCCAGGTCCTTCCCGTCGGACCGCAGCTCCGACTGGAGCCTCCTCGCCTTGGCGCGGATCTCGAGCACGTTGGTGCCCGGCTGGTCGTCGATCCAGATGGGGGCGGTATTGAGGTGCCCCGCGGCGGCGGCGAGCCGCTGGTGCTCCTCCTGCGAGAGCTTGCCGCGGCGGAGCTTCTGCGCGTCGATGCGGCCCTCCGAGCAGAGCAGCCGCTGCACGAGCTGCTCCGAGGACATCTCGAGCGAGAAGATCGCGACGGGAATCCGCTCCTCGATGGCCGCGTGCGCGGCGATGTTCATCGCCAGCGACGTCTTTCCCATGGACGGGCGCGCGGCCACGATGCAGAGGTCGCCCTTCTGGAGGCCGGTGGTGATGCGGTCGAGATCCGGCAGGCCGGTCGGCACCCCGGTGATCCCCGTCGTCGACTCCTGCAGCCGCTCGATGTGCTCGAAGGCGGACCACAGGATCTCCTTGATCCAGACGAAGCCTTCCCGCTTGTGGCTCTCGGCGACCTGGAAGATGCGCGCCTCGGCCTGATCGAGGATCTCGTTGACGTCCCGCTCACCCTGCTCGTAGACGTCGCGGATGATCTGCGAGGACTGCTCCACCAGACGGCGCAGGAGCGCCTTGTCCCGCACGATGCGCGCGTGGAACGCGATGTTGGCCGCGGTGGGCACGGCGTCCACGAGGCTGCTCAGGTAGTCGAAGCCGCCCGCGGACTCCATCTCGGCGGTCTTCTTGAGCTCCTCGGAGACAGTGATCACGTCGATCACGTCGCCGCGCTCGAAGAGCCGCACCATCGCCCGGTAGAGGCGGCGGTTCGCCTCCCGGTAGAACATCCCGTCGTCGAGGTGCTCGACCGCCCGGGTCACCGCCTCGCGATCGATGAGCATGCCGCCGAGGACGGCGGTCTCCGCCTCCAGCGAGAAGGGCGGCGTACGATCGAATACGGCCTGGGCGAAAGCGGTGGAGGCTTCCATTCGGTTCAGCTAGATGCAGCTCGAGCGTGGTGCAGCTTACGCGCCGTCCATGACGTTGCGGAGCAGCTGGAGATCGTCCCAGAAGGATCTAGTCCAACGCGCGTTGCGGAGCAACGCCGCGGGATGATAGGTGCAGACCAACGGGATCCCCTTGTACGAGTGCACCTGGCCCCGTAGCTGGCCCATCGCAACCCCTTGTCGTCCGGTCAACAACTGGGCGGAGAACGATCCGACGGCGAGCAACGCCTCGGGACGGACGAGCTCGATCTGCTTCTCGAGGAACGGAGAGCACGTCTCGATCTCGTCGGGAAGCGGGTTGCGGTTTCCCGGCGGACGGCATTTCAGCACGTTGCAGATGTAGACCGAGTCCTCCCGCGAGAGCCCCACGGTGAGCAGGAGGAGGTCGAGGAACTTCCCCGCGGCGCCGACGAACGGCAGCCCCGTCTCGTCCTCGTTCGCCCCGGGCGCTTCGCCCACCACGACCAGGCGCGCCGTCGGTAGGCCGTCGGAGAAGACCACCTGCGTGCGCGTGCCCGAGAGCCTGCAGCGTGTGCACGTCAGCGCCGCCTGCCGGAGCTCCTCGTAGGAAGCGGGAAGAACCGGAATGGCCTCGGGCGTCTTGGCGGATCCGGAGGCCGCCGGCGCCCTGGCCGGCTTCGACGCCACGGTCGGGCCCGGTGGGGCGCTGCGTGCGGCCGCCGCGAGCGCGAGCGCCTGCTCGCGCGTGAGGCCTTCGAAGACGATCTCCTGCTCTCCGAGCTCGGCGCGCTGCCTGAGCAGCCGCGCGAGGTCGTCGGCCGCGGGGAGTCGAATCGTGGGCGTGTCGCTCACGCCCGCGACCCGGCGGCGGCTTGGAGCAACGGCGTCACCCGGTCCAGGATCTCCTCGGCGACGTCGTCCTTGGACAGGAGTGGCAGCTCTTCGGGCGCGCGCCCGCGCGCGAGGATCGTCACGCGGTTGGTCAGCACCTCGAAGCCCGCGCCCTCCTCGGTCGCGTCGTTCGCCACCACGAGGTCGAACCCCTTCGCCTCGAGCTTGCGGCTGGCGTTGGCGACGAGATCGGTGGTCTCCAGCGCGAAGCCGACGCTGACGCTTCCCGGCCGCCGGGCCCCCTTGGTCGCCTGCGCGATGTCGGGGTTGGCGGCCAGCGCGACCGCGAGAGACTCACCTGCCGCCTCGCGCTTCACCTTCTGCGGCCGCGCGTCGGTCGGGCGGTAGTCCGCCACGGCGGCCGCGAAGACCGAGACGTCGGCGTCTCCTATGCGTGCGGCCACGGCGTCGTGCATCTCGGCGGCGGTCTCGACGCGCACGAGCTCGATGCCCACCGGCGCGGTCAACGAGGACGGACCCGACACGAGCGTCACCTCGGCCCCCCGCCGCCACGCCGCCTGCGCGAGAGCGTAACCCATCCGGCCCGAGGAGCGGTTGCCGAGGTAGCGCACCGGGTCGAGAGCTTCCCGCGTGGGACCGCCCGTGACGAGGACGCGGCGGCCGGCCCACGCAGGCTCCGCGGCGAGAGCGCGCCCCACGTGCTCCTCGATCTCGGCGGGCTCGAGCATGCGGCCGGGTCCGGGATCCGCGCCTTCGGCCTGGCCTTCCCCCACGGCGAGCGCACCCTTCGCGGGGCCCGCGATCAGGTAGCCGAGCTCGTCGCGGAGGTGCGCGAGGTTCTGCTGCACCTGCGGATGGCTGAACATGCCGTCGTTCATGGCGGGGCAGACGACGACCGGAGCCCGCGTGGCGAGGAGCGTCGTGCAGAGCAGGTCGTCCGCCCTGCCCTGCGCCGCCCGTGCGATGAAGTCCGCGGTGGCAGGGGCCACACACACGACGTCGGCGTCACGTCCTAGGCTGATGTGCAGTGCGGCGCCCTCGGCGGAGAAGAGGTTCGTCAGGGCGCGGCGGCCGGTGACCCCTTCGAACGACAAAGGAGCGACGAAGCGCTGCGCGGCGTCGGTGAGGATCACGTCGACCTGCGCGCCGAGCCGCGTCAGGTCACGCGCGAGCTGGACCGCCTTGTAGGCCGCGATGCTGCCTGTGACCCCGAGCAGGACACGCCGCCCTCGCCACGGACGACGCGGAAGGAGCTCGGGAGCCGGCAATGGAGCTACTCCCTCCCGATCGGACCCTCGTCGCGACGGCGGCGCTTCACGAGACGGAACTCGATCTGGCCCGAGGTCAGCGCCTCCAGGGCGCGGGTCGTGAGCTTCTTCTCCTCGCCCAGGGGCATCGCCTCACGGGGAAGCGAGTTCAACTCGCGAGCGTACTTGGCGGCCACGAGCACGCCCAGGTACTTGCTCTCGGTGCCGGTGGCGACCTCGTTCGGGGTGAAGACTCTCATGCGGACTCCTATGGATTGACGTTCGGTTGCTCGGCGTATTCCTCGTCGAGGATGCGACCGATCTCGGACCTCAGGGCGCGCGCACCTTCGATCGGTGCGCCATGGGTACCTACACTGTGGTCCTCGGCCTTCCCGGACACGATGCCCCGGATGGTCTCCACGCACCGATCCAGGTCGTCGTTGACCACCACGTAGTCGAATTCCTCGACGACCTGCAACTCCTGGAGGGCCGACCTGAGCCGCCGCGCCACGTCTGCGCGGTCTTCGGTGCCGCGGCCGGTCAGCCGTCCCATGAGCGTCTCGACGTCGGGAGGCAGCACGAAGATGAGCTTGGCCTCGGGAATCCTGGCCTTGATCTGACGCGCGCCCTGCACGTCGATGTCCAGCACGACGTGCACACCGCGCGCTGCGGCGCGCTCCAGCTCCTCGCGCGGCGTTCCGTAGAGGCGCCCGTGCACCTCGGCCCACTCCACCAGCTCGTCGGCCGCCACCATCTCCTCGAAGCGGGCGCGGTCGACGAAGTGATAGTCCACCCCGTCGATCTCGCCGACGCGGGGGCTCCGAGTCGTGGCGGAGACCGAGAAGACGTAGTCGGGCGAGTCTCCCACCAGGCGGTGCGCGAGCGTGGTCTTCCCTGTGCCGCTCGGCGCGGCCAGCACCACCGGCGAGGCGCGCCGGCTCACTCGACGTTCTCCACCTGCTCGCGGATGCGCTCGATCTCCTCCTTGAGCGCGACGGCGGAGCGGGCCATGAGCGCGTCGTTCGCTTTCGAAGCGATGGTGTTCGCCTCCCGCTGCATCTCCTGGGCGAGGAACCCGAGCCGCTTGCCGACGGGCTCGGACCCGTCCGCGGCGAGAGCCTCGCGGAAGAGATCGACATGGGAGCGGAATCGCACCACTTCCTCGTTCACGTCCCAGCGCTCCGCGAAATAGGCGATCTCGCGGGCGAGGCGATCCTCGTCCACGTCAACCTGCTCGGTCAGCTCGCGAACCTGCTCGCGCAGCCGGTCGCGCTGCTCGATGAGCCGCTCGGGCGCCCGAGCGGTGACCGCGGCGAGCTCCCGCTCGATCGCTTCGAGGCGAGCGGTTATGTCCGCCGCGAGGCGCTCACCCTCGGCTTCGCGCAACGTCCTCGCGGCCGCGGCTGCCGCCTCGGCGAGCTGGGCCACCACTGTCGCGTCGACGTCGACCGCGCGGTCGGCCTCCGGCCCACGGAGGAGCTCGGAGAAGTGCGACAGCATGGCGAGGTTCACCTCGCCCGGGACGTCGAGCTCACGGCGCAGCGCCTCGAGAGCAGTCAGATAGGCGCGTGCCCTCTCCAGGTCGGGGCGAATGCCGAGGTCCCGGTCGCCGTCGCGCCGCAGCGAGAGGGAGGCGCTCACGTGACCGCGGTGCAGGTGACGCTTCAGAGCCTCCGTGATCGCCGGCTCGAGCTTGTCGAGCCCGATCGGCGTCTTGATCGCGACGTTGAGGTAGCGGTGGTTCACCGTCTTGACCTCTACACGCAGCCTACCCGCCGCGTGCTCGCGCTCCGCCTCACCGTATCCGGTCATGCTCCGGATCATTCACGCCCCCCGTGCCCGAAAACGGCACAAGGTAATGCGGACCCGCGCGGTGCGCGCATGCGAATCGTCCTCAGTTCCAGAGATCCCAATGGAGTCCGAAGAAGGACCGCGTGACCGGAAGCACACGGCCGGGAAAGTTCTGCAGGTTTCGGCGAATGGTGAAGTTCTCCCATCCGAAGAAGAGGCGAACGGTGAGGATGCGCGCCTGGACGCGTCCATACCAGCTCTGGTAGAACGGGACCGTGGCGAGCCCGGAGGGCCCTGCCGGCGCGCCGGCCGGGATGAACACCTCCATCGGATCGTGGCCACGCACGCCGAGCGACCACCACAGCTCGAAGTTACCCGACTCCAGATAGGTGCGCCGGAACACGAACGCTGCCCTGTAGATCTCCCTCGGGAGATAGGGGCCGGCTTCGTCCCAAACCTGGTAGGAGCCCTCGAGTCGGAGCGAAGCCCAGGGTGTGGGCAGCAGGCCCCACAACTCCAG
>Ga0073934_10011925_pt1 | contig 10381 bp, 12 predicted proteins | sample LarsenN4metaG_FD_76834 | JGI IMG/M metagenome (GOLD analysis project Ga0073934, IMG submission 76834) | Hot spring sediment bacterial and archeal communities from British Columbia, Canada, to study Microbial Dark Matter (Phase II) - Larsen... ... | reverse complement strand
CAGGTCTGCTGCTCGACGAGCCGGTTCCAACTGCTCTGCCGTTCGTGCGTCCAGGGTCTGTGGGCATGGGTCTCGTTGTAAAGGTTAATCATCTGGGGCAGGTCATCTGGCCTATACGCTCTGATTCCGGGGACGGCCGCGGGCTCGCCCAGGCCAAGTTCTACATGGCGAACCGGCAGCGATAGGTGCGCATCGGCCAGGCAGTTGGCGAAGCCGTACTTCTCATAGACGCCTTCAATCGCCTCCGAGACAAACACGACATCGACGCGCCGGGCGGCGCCTTTGAGCGCCTTCTGGATGAGCCGCCGCATGTAACCCTGGCGGCGGAACTCAGGCAAGGTCTCCACGCCGCCAATCCCCTCCGCCGGCACGGCGACAGCTCCGAAGCGCTGGTTGAAGGATAGAAGCTCTAATTCACTCACCGGGTGGTCCAGGCCATCACGCCACAGGCAACAATAGCGGACAGGCACGCTCTTCACGATTTGGGGGACCTCTTCGCTGTAGCGCAATCCCGGCTCGATATATTCGTCCACTTCAAAATTTAGGGCTGTTTCCGCCATTCTATTTTGGCTCCTTCGATGGTGGCATCATCTAAGTGATCAGATGAAAAAGCCGCTAATGGCAACGCTCGTGTCGAAACTCAGTTTCGGCACGAGCGTTGCCATAACAAGAGATGAGAGATTGGTGAAGCCGATCTCTCATCTCCAATTTCTAATTTACCCCTCAGAAATCGCCAGATCCGCCGCCGGCGCTGAAGGGCGCAAGGTTTTAGCATACAGCCCCAGGGCCGGCGTTAGAAGAAATGCCGCCACAACCAGCGCCGCCCGCAGCGAGAAAATCGTCCCGATCGCGCCGACTGCCGGCCCTCCGGCAATCTGGCCGATGGCGTTGGTCTGGCCACTCATCGACAGGATCGTCGCCCGGACCTTTGACTCGATATGCTGGTTGGCCCAGGCCATATAAAGCGGGCCGGCCATGGTTCTAAAGACCCCAACCAGCCAGATCGCCGCCAGGGCCAGGGCAAAATTAGTAGCCAGCCCAAACAAGATCAGGCTCACGATAAACAGGCTGGTGAAACCCAATAAGGCCCGAACCACCGCCTGATGGCTGCCGGTATTCACCCGCCGCCGGACAACTTCAGCCGCGCCCAAGGTCAAGAGCATCCCCACGGCCTCGATGATCCCAAACCAGACCACCGGTTTGAGTTGGCCGATGGCCGGAAAGCTGAAATTCTCCAGCATATGGGCCGTCCACAGGCGATCTAAGCCTTCGCTGTTCATCCCAACCAGGGCGCTGATCACCAAAATCGTGATCAGGACCGGCCGGGCCCTGACCAGGCCAACTCCCTCGTGAATGGTCCGCCCCATTACTTGCCAGGAGTTCCGCTCCTCCTTGGGAGTCGGGCTAAAGCCATGCTCAGGCATAAACAGGCTCAGAAAGAGGGCCAGGCCGACAAAGAGCGCGCCACCCAGCACAATCGGCAAGGTGATCGTGATGCTGGCCAGGGCCACGCTGAGGCCAATTCCGGCCAGCGCCCCAAGCTGGCTGGCCTGGGCGCCGCGCAGATAAGTTTGGCCCAGGGTCGTCTCTGAGCCGTTGTTAGCGTGGCTGGTCTCGTCGGCAATCCAGGCTTCGCTGGCTCCACTCAAAAAAGTAGCGCCGATGCCCCAGATCACCTGGGCCAGCAGGACCGCGCCGAAAAAGGGGAAGAGTCCTTCGACCACAAAGCCCAGCCCCATGAGAATGTAACCGATGATCACCGACAGACGGCGGCTGTAGACATCGGCCACAATGCCGGTCGGAATCTCAAAGAGTAGACAGGTCAGCTCCAGCACCGTCCCAACCATCACCAGTTGAAACGGGTTCAAGCCAACCACCGTTGCCTGGTAAATCATATTGACCGTTACGATCAGGGCGAAGAACAGGCCATGCGCCGCCGACATCGTCAGGTAAACGGGATAGGCCTTAAGCCTGTTCATACAGCTCCTCCTCTTCCATGGCCCAATCCTCATTTGTCAGCAGCCGGGATTCATCCGCCGCCCGCTCATGGGGGTTCTTTTCCACATAGCACGCCCACAGTTCGTCGGCAATGGCCCGGGGTTTAGAATAAACCCCCTGCCGGCTAAAATATTCGCAGATACGGCTAATATCTCGCTGTAGAATAAAGCGGGCCTGGCGATTCGACCGGCTGCTGGTAACCTGGGGGAAGTCGATAATCGTGATCTGCCCCTGCCAGTAAAGGATGTTGTAGGCCGACAAATCGCCGTGGATCATCTCGTGCTGCAGCATCAGCTCGATGTTTCGCAGCACCTCTTCAAACAGAGGAATCGCTTCATGGCGGGCTAAAGTGACCTCATTTAAGGTCGGCGCAGCCATCTGCTCGTCGCCGATGTAACTCATCAGGATGGCGTTTTCACCCGAAGCAATCGGTTCGGGTACGGCCGCGCCGGCCTGGTGTAAACGCCCTAAGGTATTGAACTCATACATCAGCCACGAGGTATGTTCCACCTGAACCCCAAAGTCGCTCTTTTTGCCAATCGCCCGGGCAATCCGATGATCGGTTTTTTTCACCGGGCGTCCATCCGCGGTCAAAATGTTCCGCCCTTCTCGATACATCTTGTCATTACGCAAGTTGCGGAATTTACGGGGCCGGTAGACTTTAGCCGCCAGCAGGTTCATTCCCGTAACCGGATGAGCCTGGCAGCGGTAGACGCTGGCCTCTTTCCCGCCTCTGACCTGAGCCAACACATCACTGATCAACTCTTCATCATAAAAGGTGCGGAGCGAAGAAAGCAGCCAATCCGACTCAAACCGGGCCGGCTGGTAAGTCGTGGTAAACTCCCTTCCACACCGGTCGTAGCGGCCACATCGTCCAGAACCTCGGTCTTGGCCTTTTTCGGAACATGGTGGGCCTTGGGCTTCCGTTTGCGCCGCGCCTGGCGGTCTGTTTTTAATGGATCAAACTGCTCTGCGTAAACTTCATATTCGTCAAGTTCATCTAAAGAACTGGAGTAAAAATTTCGAGACACGGTTGGTTTCCTATTTCCTTTAATTTAATTTTCTTAATCTGTAAAATTTTGTTAAACCTAAAATCAATGAAAGTTCGACTTCTACCAGAAACCATCACAGCATCATATCTCTGACTTGACATACCAACGCCTCCTGATTGCAAAAAAATAGCCACGAGCCTTTTTAGACCCGTGGCCGGTTAAGCTTCAACCATTATACCGCCGCAGAGAAGATCATCGAGCAGATGTCGAGCGCTTCCAAAATTCAAAATTTTGATCCTGCGGTGGCGCTACAAACAAAAACGGCCACGGAGTGTCTTCCCGCAGCCGTTTATTTCAATAATTGAGCATGGCTAAAAAAGCCATTAGAATCACAACAGCCACGGGAGAAAGTTAAGGGGTACGCCGTGGCCGTAAAAGATCGCTTTAAACTAAAGCTTGGGCAAAGCGACTATTTACGCATCCACAGGCGCACGCTGAGAACCAATCGTTTGCGATTTAACATCTTGTGCGCCTCCTTCAACCGTAAAATTTAAGATGGACCGAGTTTATCATATTTTTTTTATTTGGTCAATACCCAAAATTAAGCTTTTTGATTGCCAGCCGCGCAGGGATGCGGCATAATAGGAGTATAACCAAGGAGAAACAAGTTGAAACCGGTCTGCCTGCACGATAAACAGGAAATTGAACAGTTTCTTTGCCAGCGTCGTCTGCTCCACCTTTACGAATTGGGGGACCTGGATGACTTCTTTTGGAAATATACAAGCTGGTATGCCTTTAAGGACCAGGAGCGAATTAAGCAGTTGGTCCTGCTTTACCTGGGCTTCTCACCCGCAACCCTGCTGGCTTTAAGCGAAGAGCCGCTGGCCGGAATGGCCGATCTGCTCCGGGCGCTGTTGCCCTTTCTGCCAAAACAGGTGTATTGCCACCTAAGCGGTAACTTGGTCACGGTTTTTGAACAGGATTATGCCATAGAGCCGCATGGCGCCTATTACAAGATGGCCTTGTCTGACCGCTCTTGCCTCGAAAGGGTGGACAGTTCTGAGGTCATCCGGCTCGCTCCGGCCGATAGGGCGGAGCTAGAAGCGTTGTACCAGGTCAGTTATCCGGGCAACTGGTTCGATCCCCGTATGTTAGAAACAGGTCACTATTACGGCCTGCGCCGGGATAGTCATTTAGTTAGTGTAGCCGGCGTCCATGTCTATTCACCTCACTATAAAGTGGCGGCCCTGGGTAATGTCACCACCCATCCCGATTTTCGAGGCCAGGGGCTGGCCACGCTAACCTGCGCCGGCCTGTGCCAGGCGCTCTTAACCAGCGTCGATCATATCGGCCTCAATGTTCGGGCCGATAATCTGGCCGCGATCGCCTCCTATGAGAAACTTGGCTTTGAACGCATCGCTGTTTATGGGGAGTACGCGCTAAAGTTAAAGTAATGGCCGGCCCAGGTTACCGTGTCCAAAAATGGGCCTTTTGTCATAAGGACTGGAATTGAAGAGTAAATCAAATGAAAGCTGAGCCTTTTTATCAGAGAATTGTCAAAATCGCGGCTCGATCACCCTATGAACGTTATGCGCTCCTGGCCGAATTTCACACCCAACTGGTTACCCATTACCTCAGCGCTATCCGTACTCTAACAGCTCAGGATGCCGCGCAGATAAGGGCTGATGACCGGACCATTGGGCAGATTGTGGGGCATATTGCCGAATGGGAGCGTTTCACCATTTTAGCCGCGGGTGAGATGGTGGCCGGTATTGAGTGGCCGCAAATTATGAACCTATCCGGCTATAAAGAGCCGGATGGTCAAATCCATAACTTTGCCAGCGAGGATGATTTCAACGCTTATCAGGTGGCCAAACACGCCCATTGGCCCTGGGAGTCAATTCGGGATTTGGCGCTGCACACGGCTACCGCGCTTCACGCCCTGTTTACCCAGCCGGCCCTCCTATCGCCGGATACTCTGGAGCAGACTCGTAAATATACCTGGCGCCTGCCAAATGGTCTTAAACTTACCATTCCCGTGGGTTGGTATCTCTGGATGATCTCGATCGAGCATGAGGCGGTTGAGCATGCCGCCGATTTGGGTTTAGATTCTTAGTTGAGGTTAAATCAATGGATTGGCCAGCCTTAACCCCTATTCTGCGGACGGTTGCCGGCGCATTGGCCGCTTTGGCCCTCTTCTTTTTAGTTCGTAAAGGAGAGACCTTGCCAAAAGCGTCCAGAATTTTAATCTGGGCAATGATTTGGGCAATTGGCGGGGCCATTATCGGCCAGGCTGATAATGAAATTGAGATTATAGAAGCGGCGCTGCTGGGCGCTTGTTGGGGGGCCATATTAGCCGGGATCAGCTTATCAGGTTGGTCTTTATGGAAGCAGTAACCGTTCCGTGTCGCCACTGTGAAACTGAGATACCGCTTGCGGCGGTAGATCATGAGCGGCGATTTGTAAAATGTCCCCGCTGCGCCGCCCTTTCTCGTTTGGCCGACGCCTCTGCCTCGCCTACCTTATCATGGCCGGAGACTCTTTTGCCCAAAGGTTTGCGTGTAGAAACTTTGGAAGATGAGCTGACAATTACCTGCTCGTGGTGGCAGCTAAAATATCTCTTTTTGGGTCTTTTCTGCCTGGTTTGGAATGGCGGCTTACTCGGCGGTTTTTTGGGCGGGATGAATTATATCCTCTGTCTCATGCCCCATTCCTGGCTTGGACTTGGCCTATTTTATTATGTCTTAACCGGCCTCTTCAACCGGACGGTGGTCGCCGTTACCCCGGACCAACTCAGCATCAAACATGGCCCGCTGCCCTGGTTTGGTAATAAACAGCTTGACCCAATTGTGTTGAAACAGTTGTATGTCCAGGAACGGATACAGCGAAATAAGGGCCAGCGCTATTACAGCTATGATCTCCATATGGTCACCTGGGATGGCCGCAATCAAAAATTGGTGGGTGGGCTGGCCAGCCCGGACCAGGCTTTTTTTCTGGAGCAAGAGATCGAGCGTTTTATGGGCATCAAAGATCAGCCTGTCCCCGGCGAATTTAGTATGACCGCAGCCTATCTTTACCGGGGCATTAACTGGCATTCCTGGGAAAAAGTGGCCAAAGCCCATAAGCTGACCTTTACTACGGGTAAGCTGCTTGGCAACTACCGGGTCTTTGGTCATTATCGCGGCTACCACCTGGAGCTGATGGCGCTTCAAAAAGATCGGCAAGCATTCCCCGCCATGCGGATGGTGGTGAAGCGAAATCGATCACAACCCGATGAGCCGGAATTAAAAAAACGGGAACTCAGCAGCCAGAAGGTCGCTGCGCTATTCGAGTCGCTAAAATCCGATCACATGTTGAATGGCGCTTTTCAAGCAACGCCGGACGGTCAAGAGATCAGCTATGAACAGTCCAATCTGGAAACCAAGGAGCGATACTTACAGTCTCTGTTTGATTTGCTGTACGAGCTGGCCTGGGCCTATCCTAAGATTGTAGCCCTGGGTGGGGAAGTCATACCTATTCTCCAGAATGTTGCCGCCACTGCTAGCCACCCGGCCTGGCCGGTGGCGGCCCAGCTTTTGCAAGAGGTGGCAGTGGCCACCTTACTGCTGCGCTCAAAGATATCGGTCCTGGTATGCCGTAGCTGTCTGGTTCATTATACGGTTCACGAACTCGACATACCCCGTATGAACCGGCTCACCTTTTGTGGCTGCCGGGCTTGCGGCCAAAGCCGCCGCTTTTACGAGGTAGAACAGGTCGTTGCTGTGCTAGATCAACAGATGGCTGCTCGACCCACGCCGCAAGCGCAAACCCTGTGGGTCAACTGGCTCTCGCGCCGCTCCTTGTTTGATTTTGATCGCGTTGAGATTATCGCTGCCTCCGATGAGGAGGTTGAACGATTTGCCGTTCAGGTTGGCAACGATACTGACCCGGCCCGGCAGCCCGGTTACAAGAAGATGGCATGTTTGGTAGCCGAAGGGTGTGAGTTGTCTTCAAACACCATCCGGGTCTTGCAGCAAATCTTTGGTCAAGTAACGGTTCATCATAAATAAGTAGGTAACCCTGGCCGGGGACCTGGTACGAACTCTTAACCTGAGAGCGTCTAATAGATATCCAATCATTGACCAATCAAGCCACATGACTTGAGCAAAGATGCTTACAGGAGAAAAAAAATGAGAACTACCCAAATCTCCGCTCGCTGGACAGGCGACGGGTTAAACTATGTCGGAACAGATAGCAAGGGCAACCCGGTCTTGATGGGGGGCGAGAATCTCTCGCCGGCCCAGATGGTTTTGCTGGGGCTGGCCGGCTGCATGGGCATGGATATTGTCAGTATTTTGCAAAAGAAACGCCAGAAGGTCGCCGATGTGCAAATCCTGGTGACGGCCCAACAACCGGATGAGTACCCCAGGCCCTACGAGGCCATTGAAGTGACCTTTGTGGTTAAAGGCGAGAATATCGATCCTAAAGCCGTTGAGCGCGCCATCGAGCTATCTGAGGAGAAATATTGCGTTGTTGGCCAAACTTTGAAAGGTAATCCGACCATAAAGGCCACCTTTGCCATTGAGGAGTTATTGGAACCAACCGTTTGAGCATGAACCACAATCTACAGGTAAAATCGAAAAACCTGGCTTTAGGGCTAGCAGTCTACGGCCTGACCGGGCTGCTGGCCCTGCTTTATGCTTTGGCTGCCTTTCAGCTCCAGGCCCTGATTGTTTATCTGGGCATTTTAATTGTTCAGTCCCCCTCGCTCAGGCCCGCCGGTTGGAACAGCAGCACTATTGTCGGTTTGAACAAGTGCGGGATTGTGATTTTAGGCATGCTCTGGCTGGGCCTGGTCCTATTTAGCCATCATTATCTCAAAGAAGCTTTGGCCGAGCATCAGCTTTGGTCTAAGGCCGGCTGGCTGGCCCTGATGAGCCTGGGCCTTTATGCTTTTAGCGCGGCTGTACTCTATATCTTAGGTTGAAGGAGAGCCAATTGAAGATTAAAGTTGAACAAGCAGCCATCCAAACCGTAGCGGCGGATGCCATCATCGTGAATCTCTTTCAAGGCGTTACCGAACCGTCCGGCGCCACCGGTGTAGTGGATAAAGCCCTCAACGGGGCCATTCGCGAGTTGATCGAAGGGAGTGACCTGCGCGGTAAATCCGGTGAAACCGCCGTTCTCTATCCACGCGGCGCTATCCCGGCCCGGCGAGTGATTGTGGTGGGCCTGGGCAAGGCCGATGGCTTTGACCTGGAAGCGGTTCGAGAAGCCTCAGCCGTGGCCATCAAGCTGGCCAGAAAGCTGGGGGCCAGAAACGTCGCCACCATTGTCCACGGCGGCGGCATCGGCGGCTTGAACTTAGCCGAGGCCTCTCAAGCCGTGGTCGAAGGCAGCATGTTGGCCCTTTATAAATATGATGCTCCCCGGGCCAAACCGGAGGATGAGGCGGGATCCGAAACTGATATTGAAACGCTTAACCTGGTCGAATTTGATGCGGCCAAGATTGGCCAGGTTGAAAGCGGCGCAAAGACCGGCCAGATCATTGCCGAGGCGGTCTACCTGGCCCGCGACCTGATCAACCGGCCCAGCAATATTGTTACCCCTACTGCCATTGCCGAGGCAGCCCAACAAATGTGCGACGAAGTGGGGCTTGGTTGCCAAGTTATGGATGAAGCCTGGATGCGCGAGCAGCACATGGGCGCCCTGTTGGCCGTGACCCAGGGCGCAGCCGAGCCGGCCAAATTTATCATGATGGAACATAAACCAGCCGGAACGACCCAGGCCGGGCCGGTGGTTTTAGTCGGAAAGGGCGTGACCTTTGATACGGGCGGCTATTCCATCAAAACTTCAGAAGGAATGGTGGGTATGAAGGGGGATATGGGCGGCGCGGCCGCCGTCATTGGCGCGATGCGCGCTGTAGCCCAGCTTGAACTGCCGCTGCATGTGGTGGGTTTGGTTCCGGCAGTGGAAAATATGATTGGCCCAACGGCCTATAAACCTAACGATGTCTTTATGGCCAAAAATGGCGTCAGCATCGAGATTATTAGCACCGACGCCGAAGGTCGCTTGATCCTGGCCGATGCCTTGTGCTATGCCGATACCTTAAAGCCGGTTGCCGTTATCGATGTGGCCACCTTGACCGGCGGTAAGATGATTGCCCTGGGCAATCGCACCAATGCCCTTTTTGTCAACGATGACCGGCTCAACGAGAAACTGCTGGCGGCCGGCCAGCGGATGGGCGAACCGCTCTGGCGGATGCCCCTCGATCCCGCTTATGACCGGCAGCTCAAGAGTGAAGTCGCCGACTTGAAAAACACCGGCGGGCGCTATGGTTCGGCGGTTACGGCCGCCCGCTTTCTGGCCCATTTTGTGGGCGACTGGCCCTGGGCCCATCTCGATATTGCCGGCAGCAGTCTTTACAGCAGCGGCCCGGATCAGACGCCCCGCAGCTATTTGACCAAGGGTGGAACCGGGATTCCGCTGCGTACCTTTATCGACTATCTGCGTAACCTGGAACAATAAACAAGCCTGGAATGGAGTCGAGGTTTTAGCCGGTCCCCCGCCTAAAGGCTCGACTCCATACACCTAATGTAACAATAGGTTCCATCACAACTTAGACCCTTACTCAATCCGTTGAGCCCTCTGTCTCATTGCCACGAGTACAACCGCCAGGGAGATGACAAAGCTGATCGCCGTCAGTAAATAAAACAGGTCGCGCCATGGATTGGGCGGCCTGTACCCTTCAATCTGATGAAGTTGAGCGGTTGTTAGTAATTCCTGTTTTAAAGCTTCACGGTTGGTTGGAGTAACCGGTTTTAAGGTCGATTGAATCCGTTCCGCCACTGCCAATAAATGGGCTAACTCCTCATCAGACCCGGCGATTGATTCAAGATAATCTTTATTTCCGGCTTTGCCCGACAGTAATTGATCGGCATGAGCCGCCAGAATCTCTTTCAGCGTCTTTTTGTCCATTAAAACTGCTCCTTCTGCTACGTTGCGGGGTAGGTTGCAAGACCTACAGTCCCTGGACCAAAATGAACCGCCAGTGAGATGGCTAAATCAGTGATAAAACTATCGCGGCAATTCAGCCGCGCCTTTGCTTCGGCCAGCAGGTTGGCAGCCTGGTCGGTATTTTGGGCATGAGCCACTGCTATATGGACCGGCCCATCTTTAATTGTCTCTTCCGCCAGGGCCACAATTCTGGCCAGACCCTGCTTTTCACCCCTGACCCGGTCCAGCGGAACCAGCGCGCCCTCTTCTGTTCCAATAATTGGCTTAACCTGAAGTAGCGACGCCAGCGTTTCGCGCAGTCGCCCGACCCGGCCGCTCATGCGGGCATACTGCAAATCTTTAAGCATAACAAACACATGCACCTGGGGCCGCCGCGCCTCAAGCCGGGCTTTAAT
>Ga0073934_10011924_pt1 | contig 10382 bp, 1 predicted proteins | sample LarsenN4metaG_FD_76834 | JGI IMG/M metagenome (GOLD analysis project Ga0073934, IMG submission 76834) | Hot spring sediment bacterial and archeal communities from British Columbia, Canada, to study Microbial Dark Matter (Phase II) - Larsen... ... | reverse complement strand
CTTTAAGGAACTCCGCCCATGTCTTCGCCCCGAGCGCCGTGCCGTTCTTGAGCACCGCCACTGAATCGGTGGACATGAACTGCTCGTGCCGCCCGGCGGCATCCGGCCTGATCCCCCAGCGGCAAAGTTCGTGAAACTCCGGCGCAACTTCCGACACCGCGCCGAGCAGCCGGTGCCCGCGCAAGTCTGGCAGAGAGCCGTCCGTCAGCAGCACCGCCACCGCACCAGAGCCGCCGGTGAACGTGGCCAGCGACGGCGCAAACTCGTCCATCCCGCCCGCGCCGCCAAGCATCCGGGCAAGGGCGATTTCGTTGATCTCCCGCGCGCTCTCGCACGAAACGACCAGGCCGGCGCGGATCTGGCCCAGTTCAATCCGATTTGCCACCTCGATCATGCCATTGAGGACGCCCAGGCAGGCGTTGCTCAGGTCATACACAAACGCGCCACCCCGCATCCCGATGCCGTCCGCCACCGCGCAGGCCGTGGCCGGCTCAAAATGCTCGCGGCACACGCCGCAGTAAAGCAGCGCACCCAGGTCACGCGCGGCGAGGCCGGACTTTGCCAGCGCTTTGCGCGCGGCGGCGGTCGCGCCGTGCGAAAGGGGCGCGCCCGGATTCCACCAGCGTCGCTCGTGGATGCCGGTCCAAGCCTCAAGCTGTCCGGGCTGGATGCCGAGCCGCGCCAGGGCGGGCGCCAGGCGCTCCTCCAGTTCGTGGGTGGTGACGACGACCGGCCCCAGCTCGTAGCCCAGAGCGGAGAGGAAGACACGTTGGTATTTGGGCATCATGTGGTGAAGGGACGGACAGAAGCTCCAAGTTCCAAGTTCCAAGTTCCAAAGAAGCTCCAAGCCCCAAGCTCCAATGGTCGGTCCGTGTTCGCCCCCGCACCAGCGTTTGGAGCTTGGAGCTTGGGATTACTTTGAAATTTGGAACTTGGGATTTGGGATTTCATTCGCTCACTCCGCGCACGGTGAAATTTTTCATTCCGTAAATGACCCGGCCGTCCACGGAGAGGAACCCATCCGCGGTCAGCAGCAGTTGCTCGTCGTCCCACGCCGTCAGCACGGCCTCGACGGTCACGAGCGAGTCGCGCGGGATGACCTGGCCGCGATAGGTCCATTCGTGCCGCGTGTTCGTCGCGACCGCCTCCCAGCGCAGCGTGGGCGCGTGGCCCCAGCGCTCGACGGCGGCGAACTTGAGCAGTTGCAGGAACGATTCCAGGCCCAGCGAGCCGGGCACGACGGGGTCTTGATAAAAGTGCGCCTGAAAAAACCATTCGTCGGGATTCACCCGCTTGGTGCCGCGAATGAAGCCCAGCCCCTGCGGCCCGCCGTCCGCGACGAACACGGTGATGTCGTCCACCATCCGCAGCATCGTGTCGGCGAAGGGCGCGTGGGTCGGATACGGCAGCGACCGCGCGCGCGTTAATTCGGCGGGGCTGGGGGCGTAGAGCCGCGCGCCCTTGATGCCCTCCTGTTTCTCCAGCGCCGCCTTTGGAAAGAAGCCAAAGTAAGTGTCGCCGCGATAGATCTTCTGCGCGCCCGCGCTCACCTCGAAGTCGAACCACTGGATAATCATTCCCGCCGAGCTGGAGAGCCGCGTGTTCTTGATGCGCGTGGTGAGCGTGCCGACATCGGGGCGCACGGGAGCGAACTGTGTGCCGGTGCCACCGAGGTTGCGGTAGGAAAGGTCCTCGGCGCTGGTGAGCGCGGAGCCGAGGTAGGCCGAAAGCCAGCCACAAGGTTGCAACGCGATCTCCAGCAGCACAGCGAACGGCATGTCACCCTGGCGGTTCGCGGCGAAATACCACTCGCCCGGCGGCACGTCGTATTCCGCCGTCACCTCGCCACCCGCCACCATCTTGAACGCCTCGCACCCGCGAATCTCCGTGATGCGGTCCAGAAACTGATACGGCGCGCGCGGCAGCCGCGCGATGCGCCGCGACGCACCCGCGTCGAAAATGCGGTAAGGCTCGCCGAAAGCCTCGGAGGGATTGCCGCTGGAGAAGGCGGTGATGCGCTCCGGGCCGAAGAGTGGCGCGCCGGTCTCCGACCCGGCGTGATGGTGTTTGGCTGTATCAGGACACCGGGCCGGAGGCCGGCGCTCCGCGGCGTTCCACGTCGCCCGCAACTCCTCCCGCGTCACGCCCGTGTAGCGCAGGCTCATGTTGCCGATTTCCACGATGGCCTTGCCGTCCGCATACATCAGCGCGTCTGCGATGACATACGGCTCCGGCCCGTAGCCGATTTCCCGAACCTCAATCTCGTAGGTCACCCGCTTCGTCGTCTCCAGCACCTGCCCGCGGCACTTGAGCTGGCCCACCACGCCCGGCACCGGCTCCAACGCCACGCCCGGCCGCGCCTCCACCACCCAGCCCAGCCGCAGCAGATGCACGCGCAACGTGTGCAGACAGCACTCATACATCAGCGTGCCCGGCATTACCCGGTCGTCCACAAAGTGGCACGTGAGAAACCAGTCGTCGGGATGAATGTCCGCCTCGCCGCGAATCAGTCCGAGGCCAAAGCGCCCGCCCGTCGGCTCCAGTCGCTCAATGCGATGCACCAACCGCATCCGCCCGCCGGGCAGCGTCACCGGCTTCGCGAGCTTCAGTCCGGCGAACTTCTCCCCGAAGCACGCGACCAAATCGCCTGCGCGCAACGCGTCCAGTTGCGCCGCTGAATACGACTCCACCGCCATCGGCACGAAGTCGTCCCAATCCGCCGGACGCTTGCCCGGCTGCGGCTTGAGTTGCAGCGCGGTGCGGACGACGCCCTTGCCCGCCGCCAAATCCTGCGGCGTGAAAAAGCCCGCGCAACCCTCGGTCATCGTCAGCAGCGGCTGGCCGTTGACGGTGGACTCGAAGTTGAACTTGAACAGCCACACGCCGCTCTGCTGGAAGAAGCGCTCAATGCGGATGTCGTAACGAATCGTCTCGCCCGGCCCCGGCAGGCTGCGATGGAAACAAACCTTCGCGTCGAGCAGCCGATACACCGCCAGCCCGCGCGTCTGGAAATCAATGCCGAGGAACCCGGAAAGAAACAAATCCGCCTGCCCGGCCTCGACCGCGATGCACGTCGGGATGCGTCCGCAGTCGAGATACCAAGCGCCCGCGTGAACATCGTGCTCGGTCACGACGCGCCCGTGCGTCAACGAGCGCGGCTCGCCCTCGATGGCCGTGATGCGATCCACGAGTTGCAACGGTGCATCCGGCAAGCGCACGCGCGTGGGAAACGAATCCACCTCGGCGAACAGCGGCCCGAGCGCGTTGCCAATCTTCCCGATGGCGAACTCAAAACACTGCTCGCGGGTGAGCGCGCGCGGCACCGCACCCGTGCCGGCGGCTTCCGGCCGCCGCGTTTGGGTTACGTCGGAGCCAAGGGGCGGCGGCTGGAAGCCGCCGGCACGGGCTGCGGAGTCATCTCGACGCACCACGTGCGCGAGCGCTTCTCCCTCGCCCCCACCGGGGGATTGGGCCGGGGTGAGGGGGCCGCCTGCGAACTTTGCCAGCGATGCTCCCCCCGCTGCCCGCGCCACCAAATCCAACTGGGTTTGCACCGCTTCCGACAGCGTCTTGAACACGCCTTCCGAGAACGCCAGATAGGCCTCGTGCGCCTGCAACGTCGTCGCCTGCGCCTGCGCCATCGCGGTGAGCAGCTCGGCTTCAAACGGGTCGGCGGCGATGCCGATGCCGGGTTGAGGCGAGTCTTGGGGAGCGCACGCGTCCCGCGTGCCCTGTCCGGCGTCGCGCCGGACACTTTCAACAATCTGACTTTGTCCCAAATCGGCTGAGACCAAATGGATTGACGATGTCGTCGCCGGGACGGCTCCGACAGCACGCGAGACGCGTGCGCTCCCCATCGGCAATGCCGGCGGCACGATGGGTGCGCCGGTGATGGGGATGACGACCTTCTTGCCTTCCGGCTCCGGCGCGGCTTCTTCCTCCACCGCGCCATACAACGGCTCCAAGTTCACCGGCAAGCCTTCCGCCCACAACGCCCCGGCCACGCGCAGCACGTCCAGCAACGGCTCCTTCGCCGAAACGCACAGCGAGCGCGCGACGTGCGGCTGGCCTTCGAGGATTTGCGAAATCATCCGCGAGCACGAGGCACCAGGCCCCATTTCGATGAAGAACCGCACGCCATCCGCATAAGCCGCGCGCACCACACGCGGGAAATCAATCGTGCCGCTGGCCTGCGCGACGATGGCGTCCGCCGCCGTCTCGCGGTCGGGCACGTAGCTGCGGCCCCAGCCCCCGCTGTAGAAGGTCACGCCTGCCGGTGGCGTGGTGGGGAAGCGATGCAGCTCGCGATACGGCTCCAGCACGGGCTTGAGCAGCTCGCAGTGAACCGTGCTCACGCCTTCGAGCGCGAAGAAGTGGCAGCCGAGCTTCGCGACGACCGCGCGCACCTGCTCCGCGTCGCCGCCGATGACGCACTCGCGCGGCGTGTTGATGATGAGAATGTAAACGCGCGCCCGCCCGGCCAGCGCGGCGCGAACTTCCTCGGCGGGCCGGTCCACCAGGCCGGCGAGCCAGGCGATGGGCTGGCCCGGCGGGAGTTTCCACGCGCGCCGCAGCGCGGCAGGTTCGCCGGTCAGGTCTTTGGTGAAGAGCGTCGAGGCGGTGACGCGGGCGAGCATTTCATCGCGGGCCGTCCATGCGCGCAGGGCGAAGAGGCTTGTGCTCTCGCCGAGGCTGTAGCCGAGCGCGGCGTCGGGCTTGAGGCCGAGCGAAATGGCGATGTCGCTGACGAACGCGCCGAGCGCGACCTGTCCGCAGATGGACGCGCGCTGGTCGGTGACAGGCGCGGTGGCATTCCAGAATTGCGCGGCGAAGAGCTGGCTGGCGAGGCGCTCGTTCTCGCGGTCTTGCGCGCGGAGAACTTCGGGAAACAGCAGGCCCAGCTCGCGGCCCATGTCGGCGAAGTGATTGCCCGCGCCGGGAAAGACAAAGGCGACCTTGCCGGAGACGCGCTGGTCGGGTGGCGCGTAGAACAGCCGGTCCCGGTCGCGGTGGTCGAGGAGAGTGGATTTGGAACTGCGAACAGCTTCCGCTGCCGCACTGAGCAGTCGCGTGAACTGCGCGCGGTCTTGGGCGATGAAGGCGAGTTTGTGGAGCGCCGAGCGGTGCTCGGCGCTCCGATGCCAGCGGCGGGCGAGCGTGTCGAGCGACGCGTGTGGTGAGTTCGCGGCGTGCGGGCGGAGTGAATCGAGTTCGGCAAGCAGCCCGGCGGTGTCGGCGGCGGCAAAGGTGAACAGGGCTTCACTCCGCTTGGCCGCAGCCGACGCGAGGAGGCTTTGACTGGTCGTGGTGTTAGCAATCCATTCTCCCTCACCCCGGCCCTCTCCCGCTGGGAGAGGGAGGGACGCATCCCGCGCTGGGCCGGAGCCGGGCGCGTTGGAACTACGAGACGGCGAAGTGGCTGTCCCCTCTCCCAGCGGGAGAGGGTTAGGGTGAGGGAGAACGGCTGCGAACTGGTTTGGCGGGCATTCCTCCAACACCACGCTCATCGCGTTGCCATCCACGCTGGTCGCGGTGATGGCGGCGCGGCGGGGGCCATCGGCGCGATTGCGAAGCCAGTGCTGTGGTGCGGCAGTGTGGCTGAGAGGAAGTGTCTCGGTGTGCAGCGCGAGCGCGGCTTTGGCCAAGTCCACGAGGCCGGAGGCGGCTCCGGTGTGGCCGACTTCGGCGGTGGCGCTGGGGATGGCAATGGCGCTGGGGATGGCAGTGGCGCTCGCAAAGGCGGCTTCCGCAAAGGCGCGGGCGGTGGCGGGATAGGATGAATTTGACGGAGGGGACGAATGGACGGGAGCGCTGGAAGTGCCGACGCCGCGAATCACGGCGTAAATGCGGTCGCCGTCGCGTTGCGCGTCTTCGAGGCGTTTGAGGACGATGGCCACGGCTCCTTCGCCGGGAACTTCATCTTTGCGAAGCGCGGCTTCGGCGAGGCGGGTGCGAAGGTCGCCGGTGAGTTCCACGGCGCCAGCGAGCGCAAGGTCGAGTTCGCCGCGTTGCAGGGCGCGCACGGCGATTTCGAGCGCGCTGAGGCCGCTGGTGTCTTCGCTGCACACGGTGTAGCTCTGGCCGCCGATGCGGAATTCCTTGGCGATGCGGCTGGCGTTGGTGCCGGCGAGCGCGCCCATCGTGCGATCGGCGTTGAGCGGCGGGTTCGCGGCTTCGACGACGCGCGCGGCCCATTGCGCCTGCTCCTGTTCACTCAAGCCGGCGGGCAGGCGATTCGCCCAGTCGCTGGCGCGGTCGAGCATGGCCCAGCGGAAGTGAAAGTCGGTCGTGCGGAGGTCGAGGCCAAGGCCGATGAACACGCCGGTGCGCGTGGAATCGGGTTCGGTCACGCGCGCGTTGGCGAGGGCGTCGCGGGCGACTTCGAGCATCAGGGCCTGCTGCGGGAGAAGCTCGGCAAGTTCGCGCGGCGGGATGCGGTAGCGGCTGACAGGGATGGCGAGGTCGTCAACGAAGTAGCCGGGGAATTGGGGAGCACACGCGCCTCGCGTGTCGTTCGCCGCGCCCTCGCGGTGAACGTCGTCGGCGGGCGAGGTCGAAGCGGTTTCGTGTTCGCGCGCGTCGGAGCCAACCGCGAGGGCGCGGTTGGCTGCGCCCGGGGCGGGCGCGCTCCCCAATGCAGTCGTCGAAAATCCGCGCCAGTCGGGGCGGGCGGCGGGCTGGGTGTCGGTGTCGGCACCGAGGACACGTGCGGTGAAGGAGCGGAGGTTTTTCCACGGACCGATGTGAGTGGCGAGACCGACGATGGCGACGCCGGGGAGGGGATGGGGGATGGCGTCTGGCGTCTGGGGCAGCGCGCTCGGAGCGCCGGTCTCCGACCCGGCGTTAAGAGATGGTGAAGGTTCGCGCCGGCTCGGAGAGCGGCGCTCATCCTGCCCTGGCCACTCTTCGATGAGGACATGGGCGTTAATGCCGCCGAAGCCGAAGCCGTTGATGGCGGCGCGGCGGGGGCGGCCGTCAGCACGCCTTTCCCACGGCTGGCTTTGCGTGAGGACGCGGAAGGGACTTTGCGCGAGCGGGATTTTGTCGCTGGCGCGCTGGAAGTTCGCGACGGGCGGGAGGGTGTTGTGGCGGAGCGAGAGGAGAACTTTCAGCAGGCCCGCCGCGCCCGCGCCGGTGAGCAGGTGGCCGACGTTGGCCTTCACCGCGCCGAGGGTGCATTGGCCGGGCCGCCACGGACGGCCGGACCAAAGCTGGTTCAGGCTGGAGAACTCCACCGCGTCGCCGACGGGCGTGCCGGTGGCGTGGCATTCGATGAACTCGACGCTCTCCGGCTCCCAGCCCGCCGCGGCGTAGGCAAGGCGGAGGGCGCGGAGCTGGCCTTCGCTGGCGGGGGAAAGGAGGTTGCCGTCGAGGTCGTTCGAGAGGCCGATGCCGCGGATGAGCGCGTGGATTTCGTCGCCGTCGCGGAGGGCGTCGGAGAGGCGCTTCAAGACGACGACGCCCGCACCTTCGCCGACGATGAGGCCGCTGGCGGCGGCATCGAAGGGCGTGCAACGGCCAGTGGTCGCGAGCGCGCGGAGCTGGGCGAAACCCATCTGCGTGTAGAGCGAGTCGGGGCGCGAGACGCCGCCGGCGAGCATGGCGTCAACGCGACCGGCGTGGAGTTCGTCGCAGGCGAGCTTGAGCGCGTAGAGCGAGGAGGCGCACGCGGCGTCGAGCGTGCGGGTGCCGCCGCCGAGGCCGAGGGCTTGGGCGAGAATGCCGGCGGGCAGGCCGGCGACGTAGCGGTTCAGGGGGTGAGTGTGGAGTTGGGGAGCGCACGCGCCTGGCGTGCTGTTTGCCGCGCCCTCGCGGCGAACTTCGGAGGCGGGCGAAGTCAAAGTGTTTCCGTTCTCGGACGCGTCGGAGCCAACCGCGAGGGCGCGGTTGGCTGCGCCCGGGGCGGGCGCGGTCCCCAAGACCAGTTCCTCCAGCAGCGGCGTGAGAATTTCCTCGCAGAGCTTGGAGGAACTTTCGGTGGGCAACGCGATGTGGCCGAGGGTGACGCCGATGCGGGCGCGGTCGAGTGAAGCGGTCTTCGCGCTGGCGAAGGCGTCCCGCCCGGCGGCGAGCAGCAGGTGGACGACGGGGTCGAGTTGCGCGAGCAGGTCGCGGTCAATGGCGAGGCCGGCGGGGTCGAGGGAGAAGCCTTCGATGAAGCAGGCGCGGTCGGTATAGACGCGGTCGGGCGTGCCGGGCGTGGGGTGAAGGATGTCGGCGGGATTCAACCGCCAGCGGCCCGGTGGCGCGGGGCGGCTGGTGTCGCGCCCGGTGGCGATGATTTGCCAAAACTCGTCGAGCGTGCGCGCGCCGGGTAGGACGCCGCCCAGGCCGACGATGGCGATGGGTTCGCCGAACTTCACGCGGTCAGGCTGTTTTGGCGGAAGGCTTCGCGGAGGTTCGGGTCCACAACGAACTCGTAGCCTTCGCCGAGGGCGACGAGGCCGCCGTTGCGGTCGAAGAATTGCAGGTCGGCCACGGCCACGGGCGTCTCCGCCGAGGTGATGCTCGCGACGACACGGCTGCCGCCGGTCTTCGGGAACGCGGCGAACTGCCGGAAGCTCCGCAGCGCGCACGGCAGCGACGGCGCGGCGCGTTGCGCGGTGCTCCACAAAATCAAGAGCTGGAACGCGGCGTCGAGCGCGAGCGGGTCGGCCAGCCACACGGGGCGCAGCGGCTGGGCAATCAACTGCTTGGGCGCGGGCGAGGGACGCACGAGCGCGGCGGCGTGCGCGGGGTTGCAGACTTCGAGCGCCTCGATGCACTGGAAGTCGGGGCCGTGGAAGAGACGGCCGTCGCCATAGACGGACTTGGACAAAATGCCGTTGCGTTTCACGGCCGGCGCGATGCTGGGCGCGGCGGGGAGCGTGTCGGCGAGGAGAATTTCGGCGGTGGCGTGGAGCGTGGATTTGCCGTTGCTGCCGCGGCTGGTGAATTGCACGGGCACGGCGAGCAGGCCGTCGCGCGACTGCGGCGGGGCGGCGGAGACGGTGACTTGCGCGGCGGAATCGCCTTCGAGGACGAGGCCCTTGAGGACCTTGAACTGGTTGAAGCCGTGGAAGGCGAGGCCGGGGTTGCCGTGCATCGCACCGTGGGCGAGCCACTCGATGATGAGCGCGGCGGGCAGAACGGCGCGGCCGTTCATGACGTGCGAAACGAGGCACGGAAGCGCGCGGACGGAGACATCGCGGTCGAAGGCGGGGTGGAAGGACAGTGAGCCGAATGCGCCGGGCTGCGAGTGAACCGTGGGCGCTTGCGTGTTGCGTGTTGCGTGTTGCGTGTCGGCGGTCGCGAGCGCCAGCACTTCCACGGCTTCGCCGGTCGGGGCCAACACGTCGCGCACGAAGAAGTCGGCTCCGGCGTCCGGCTCGATGAGGCCGACGCCTTCGCGCTCGAAAATTTTGCGGAGGCCTTCGGTGACCATGCCGCCATTCCACGGGCCCCAGTTGAAAGCGACCACGCGGCAATGCGGGCGACGGCGCGCCTCGGCCTGCGCCATCTTGTTCAAGACTTCGTTCGCGGCGGCGTAGTCCACCTGGCCGGTGCGACCGAAGCGACCGGTGTAGCTGGAGAAGAGCGCGATGAGGCGGAGGTCGTCCTGCGCGGTGGCGGCGAGGAGGTTGCGGAGGCCGTGGACTTTGGTGCCGTAAACCAGGTCGAACTGCTCCTCGGTTTTTTGCTCGATGAGTTTGTCGGCCAGCACACCCGCGCCGTGGATGAGGCCGCGAATGGGGCCGTGCGCGGCGCGGACTTCAGCCAGCGTGGCGGTGACGGCGGCGGCATCGCGGACATCGAGCGTGGCGTAGTGGGCGAGCGCGCCGGTCGCGCGAATCTCGGCGAGGTGCGCGCGGATTTCGCGCTGGGCCATGACTTCGCGGAACTTCGCTTCGAGGCGCTTGGGCGAGCGGTCGCCACCGGCGTGCGCGAGCAATGCCTTCTTGATTTCGGCTTCGCTCGTGAGGCCGGCGAGCCAGTGCGGCTCGGCGTCGGGGAGCGCGCTGCGGCCGAGCAGGAGAAAGCGCGGCTGGCGACGGCGGGCGAGTTCGAGGACGGACGCGGCGGTGACACCCCGCGCGCCGCCAGTGACGACGACGAGGTCGCCGCGCTGAAGGACGGGCGCGGGATTGTCCGTGAGTGTCGTCGTTTCAATCTCGAGGCGGTAGCGCTGGCCGCCGAAGAGGCCGACCTCGATCGGGCCGGCGCGGAAAATTTCCTCGGTGATTTGGTTGGCGAGTTCGGTGCCGCTGGCTGCGCCGGGGTCGAGGTCGAGGGCTTTGCAGTGAACTTCCGGCCACTCGTGGCGCGCGGTTTTCACGAGTCCGGCGAGGCCGCCGCTGACGACGTCGGCGGTGGGACTCATCACGCCGAGGCCGAAAAGGCCG
>Ga0073934_10011923_pt1 | contig 10382 bp, 4 predicted proteins | sample LarsenN4metaG_FD_76834 | JGI IMG/M metagenome (GOLD analysis project Ga0073934, IMG submission 76834) | Hot spring sediment bacterial and archeal communities from British Columbia, Canada, to study Microbial Dark Matter (Phase II) - Larsen... ... | reverse complement strand
GTCGCCGGCAAAGCGGACGACGACGGCTTGCCGGTCGTCCTTGGACTGCTGACCCGCCGCAGGCTGCTCGCCCCGGCCGGGCCCGGTCTGAAGATTCATCGCCTCACGTCCTTTCCGAAGACGGCCGCAGAGCCGGTCGCGCGTGGCCCGGAAGCCGTCCTTCTCCCCGCAGCTATATTAGGGTGAAGGCCCTGAAAAAGCATCTAAAACCCGGAGTTCGAGCGCCCTGCGGCCGAGCCGGCGGCAGCGCGCGCCGGCCCCGGCGTTCGGAGAAAATTATCCTAGGCGAGGGCGCGCGCGAGCCGGGCCAGGCCGGCCTCGAGATCGGCGATGAGGTCGTCGGGGTCTTCCAGGCCGATATGCAGCCGGATGCCCGGGGCCGGCTCGGTCCAGGGCCGGGCGGTGCGGGCGGCGGCGCGGGCGGGATTGGAGGGCGCGATCAAGCTTTCGTAGCCGCCCCAGGAAAAGCCCAGGGGAAACAGCTTCATGCCGTCGATCATGGCGTTGACCGCCGCCGGCGAGGTGCGCCGGAAGACCACGCCGAGCAGGCCGCTAGCGCCGGAGAAGTCGCGGCGCCAGAGGGCGTGGCCGGGGTCGGAGGGCAGGGCCGGGTAGAGCACCCGCTTCACCTCGGGCCGCGCCTCAAGCCACTGCGCCACCTTCAGGGCGTTGGCCTGATGCTGCCTGAGGCGCACCGCGAGGGTGCGCAGGCCGCGCGTGGCGAGATACGCCTCGTCGGGCGCGAGGGTGATGCCCACAGCGGAGATGGTGCGGGCGACGCCGGGCAGCGCGACCTCGTTGACAGCGATGGTGCCGACCATGGCGTCGGAATGGCCGACGACGTACTTGGTGGCGGCCTGGATCGAGATATCGCAGCCCAGCTTGAGCGGCTGGCAATAGAGCGGGCTGGCCCAGGTGTTGTCGGCCAGCACCATCACCGGGCGGCCGGGCGCGGCCTTGGCGCGGACCGCGCGAGCGATGGCGGGAATGTCCTGCACCTCGAAGGTGTGCGAGCCGGGCGATTCGCAGAACACCGCGGCGGTGGCGGGACGCATTAGCGCGGCGATGCCCTCGCCGACGAGCGGATCGAAATAGGTGGTGGTCACGCCGAAATCCGCCAGGAACCCGTCGCAGAAATTGCGCGTTGGCTCGTAGACGGAATCGCTCACCAGCAGATGATCGCCGGCCTTGACGCAACTCAGAATGGCGAGCGTGCAGGCGCTTAAGCCCGAGGGCGTCAGGAAGGTGTCGGCCGCACCTTCCAGTTCCGAGATCGCCTCTTGCAGCGTCCAATGGGTGGGGGTGCCGCGCCGGCCGTAGAACAGGTGCTTTTCGCGCTTCTTGAGCGCCCGCTCCTGGGCCTCGAGCATGGCCGCGGTGCTGTCGAAGACCACCGTCGAGGCGTGATAAACGGGGGTGTTGACGATGCCGGCGTTGCGCCGCTTGTTCTGGCCGGCGTGGATCAGCTTGGTGTCTTTTTTCATTTCTGGCCCTTGGCTTGCGGCCAAACCTAAATCCAACGCCGTTTCGGCGCAAAGAAAAACCCCGGCCATCGGCCGGGGTTTTCCGCCGCCGCAGCGGCGCGGGCCGGCTTAGAAAGTGATGGCCGTGCGCAGACCGAACTGGCGCTTGTTCTGGGGTGCGACGATGACGCCCTGGTACTGCGTCAGGAAGTTGAGGTCGAGCGGCAGGTCGAATTCGGAGAAGCGGGTGCAGGCCGCCCAGTTGTCGTCGTCGAGCATGTTCTTGACGAACAGCTCGAGGCGGAAGCCCTCTTTCTCGACCCCGGTCCGGGCGTTGGCGATGTAGTAGGAATCGCACTGCGCCAGGTTGTCGACGTCGACGAAGGTCTTGCCGAAGAAGCTGAGATCGCCGCGGACGAACCACTCCCACGCATCGGTCAGCTCGGCGGTGTAGGTGGAGTTGACCGACCACGACCACTTGGGGAAGCGGGCATGGGCGTTGCCCTTGACGTTGGTGAAGCGGGCATAGGGCTGGATGAAGTTGGCGGTGAAGTTGGTGAACTTGTTGCCGGCGTAGCCCAGCGTCCAGCCGGTGTCCCAGCCCTCGGCCAGCGCGGCGTTGCCCTCGAACTCGAAGCCCCAGATCTTGGAATCGCCGGCAACCACGACGTTGGTGGTCCGCAGCAACGGCGAGCCGTCGGGGTTGCGCGCGGGCTGGCCGGGACCGGCCTCGCCCAGGTTCGGACGGCAGCCGGCCGAGCCGTTGGCCGACTGGGGATCGCCGCAGATGTACTGCACGCTGACGACGATGCGGCTCTTCTTGTTGACCCATTCGCCGTAGTAGCCCGCGAGATTGAAGGCCAGCCGGTTGTCGAACAGCTGCTGCTTCCAGCCGATCTCGTAGCTGTCGAGAAGCTCCTCGGGCAGGAAGGGCACGACGCCGGCGGCGTCGAACTGGCGCTTGGCGAAATCCGAGTTGTCGATATAGGCCTGGTTGATCTCGCCCGGGATCACGCCCTTGGCGAAGCTGGCGTAGAGGTTGGTTTCGGGCGTGGGCTTGTACTGCAGGATGACGCGCGGCAGGAAGGTCTTGAAGGTCGCGGTGGTGCGGACCACCGTGCCGCGGGTGAATTCGTCCTTCTGCCAGCGGCCTTCGAGGTTAAGGCTGAGCTGGTCGGTGACGTCGTAGGTGACCGCGCCGTAGATGCCCAGCGTCTCGACGTGGTCCGTGCTGGCCAGGGCGTTGTTGAAGATGGTGGTGTTGAACGCCGGGTTGGGGTCGCGCCGGCAGTCGCCGAAGGGCAGCCCCGGGACCGTGTCGTTGCAGAGATAAACCGAATCGCCGCCAGTGCCCGACGTGATCAGGTCCTGTTCGTAGTAATTGACGCCGCCGAGCCAGCGCAGCTTCTGGTCCTGGGCCGAGGCCAGCCGCGCATCGATCGAGAAGTCCTCGAGGTCCTGCGGGTCGCGCGAATAGGCGTTCTCGCGCGGGGTGAAGGTGTAGTCGCGCGCCCAGCTGGCCTCCTGGGTGTTGTAGCCGCCAGCGAGCGTGGCGGTGATCTTGTTGGCGAAAGTGTATTCCGCCTGGCCCGAGCCGCGGAACATGCGCCGCTCGAGGCCGATGCGGTCAAGCTCGGGCAAGCCCGACAACAACGCCGGGTGTGGCTTCTTGATCAGGTTCTTGATGAGGAAATCGGGATCGCCCGAGGAGATGAACGCCTGGGCTGGGCGGATGGTGGTGTTGCTGTCGATGATCTTGCGGCCGCCGAACACGTTCAGCGCCGTGCCCTGCTTGGGCACGATGCCGCAGATGAAGCGGATGGGCTGCACCGATTGCCCGGCCTTGGTGGTGATGGTTTTGCCGGTGCATGTATCGTTGAGGCGCCCGGCGATGTAGCCGCCGGCGGGGGCGCCGTCGGAATCGCGCGCCACGAACACGCGGGCGCGGACGTTGAAGGCGTCGGTGGGCGTGAGGTAGACCGAGGCCTGGCCGCTTTGCGATTCCTCCTCGCCCAGCCCGCCGCCGTCGGAGGCGGTGAACATGTTGCCCTTGGAATAAAACCGGCCGCCGAGGCGCACGCCGATCTTGTCGGCGACCAGCGGACCCTCGACCGAGGCGGTGACGTTGTACTCGTCGTAGGTGGCCGCCGAGACGTTGATCTGGCCGGAGAAGTCGCTCGTCGAGGGTGTCTTGGTGATGTAGTTGATGGCGCCGCCGAAGGTATTGCGGCCGAAGTAGGCGGCCTGCGGCCCCTTCACCACTTCGACGCGCTCGACATCGTCGAACGGGATCGACTCGGTGTTGCCGAGCACGTAGATGCCGTCGATGAACAGCGTGGCCAACTGGAACGTCGGCGACTGGCTGTTGACGTCCATGCCGCGGAAGCGGATCGAGGAATTGACGCGGCCGGGGATGGCGAGGCCGAGGGAGTGATATTGCAAGCCCGCCACGTTCTTGGACAGCTCGTGCAGGTCCTTGAAGCCCGCCTGCTCCAGTTGCACCGCCGAGAACGCGGTGATGGCGATGGGGATTTCCTGCAGCGACTCCTCGCGCTTGCGCGCGGTGACGACGATCTCCTCCACCGCAAGCTGCGCGTGGGCGACGCCGAGCGGCGCGACCGCACCGAGCGGAGCAAGGCCCGCAACCGCGGCGCCGCCGAGCAGGCCGCGCCGCAAGGCGTGAATAAAGCGTGTCGTCATCACCAGATGCCCCCTTGACCCAGGTCGAGGCAGCGCCCCCGCGCTGCGCGGTCAGCATAACCCTGCGGGCCGCCCCTGGCGAGGCGGGACCCGGGCAATCCCTGCGCGACCGGGCCCGGGCCTACTACTTCTGCTAGGGCTGTGGGCGCCACGAAAAAAGCCCCGGCCACGAGGGCCGGGGCTTCGATCGTGAGAGCGCGCGCCGCGATCTTAGAACTTGAGCGCGGTCTTGATGCCGAACTGGCGCTTGTTCTGCGGTGCGACGATGATGCTTTGATAGAGCGTCGAGGTCGCCGCGTCGTTGGGCAGGTCGAACTCGGAGAAGCGGGTGCACGCCGCCCAGCTGTCGTCGTTGAACAGGTTCTTGACGAACAACTCGACGCGCAGGCCTTCCTTCTCGACGCCGGCCCGGGTGTTCACCAGCCAGTAGTCGTCGCAGTAGGCGAGGTTGTCGACATCGACCCAGGTCTTGCCGAAGTAGCTGGCGTCGCCGCGCACGAACCAGTCCCAGGTGTCGGTCAGGCTGGCGGTGTAGGCGGTGTTGAGCGAGCCTGACCACTTGGGAAAGCGCGCGTGCGCGTTGCCCTTGACGTTGTTGAAGCCCGCGTAGCCGGTGATGAAGTTGGCGGTGAAGCTGGTGAACTTGTTGCCGGCGTAGTCGAAGGTGCCGCCGGCCGTCCAGCCTTCGGCCACGGCGACGTCGGCCTCGAGCTCGAAGCCCCAGATCTTGGAATCGCCCGAGACGACGACGTTAGTGTTCTGGAAGAACGGCGAGCCGTCGGGGTTGCGGGCTGGCTGGCCGGCGGGCGCGCCGCCGGTGGCGGCGTTGCAGCCGGGGTTGCCGACCGGGGCGAGCGACTGGCCGCAGGTGAAGTTGATCGGCACGACGATGCGGCTTTTCTTGTTGGTCCACTCGCCGTAGTAGGCCGCGGTCGTGAACGACAGGCGGTTGTCGAACAGCTGCTGCTTCCAGCCGACCTCGTAGGAATCGAGCAGCTCTTCGTCGAGGAAGGGCTGCACGCCGGCGGCGGTGAACTGCGCCAGCACGCGCGGGTCGGACCGGGTGTCGATGACAGGCTGGTTGATCTCGCCCGGGATCACGCCCTTGGCGAAGCTGGCGTAGAGATTGGTCTCGTCGGACGGCTTGTACTGCAGGATGACGCGCGGCAGGAAGCTTTTGTACTTGGCCGTGGTGCGCACGGCGAGGCCGCGGGTGAACTCGTCGTCCTGGTAGCGGCCTTCGAGGTTGAGCGACAGGCTGTCGGTGAAGTCGTACGAGACGCCGGCGAAGAAGCCGATCGTCTTGACGTTGTCGGTGTTGCCCAGCGTGTTGTTGAACACGAACACGCGGCCGGGCGCGCAGGTGCCGATCGTCAGGCCGGGCACGCTGTCGATGCAGGCGAACACCGCGTCGCCGCCGGTGCCGGCGGTGACGAGGTCCTGTTCGTAATAATTCACGCCGGCCAGCCACTTGAAGCGTTGGTCCTGACCCGAGGCCACGCGGCCTTCGATCGAATAGTCCTTCAGATATTGCGGATCGCGCGAGTAGCCGTTGTCCAGCGCGGTGAAGGCGAAATCGCGCGCCCAGGTGGCGGCCTGCTTGTTGTAGCCGCCCTGCACCGTGGCGGTGATGCCGTTGGCGAACTCGTACTCGGCGTTGGCCGAATAGCGCTGGATGTTGCGCTCGAGCTCGATGCCCTCGATGGCGGGCACCTTGCCCGCGATCGCCGCGGGTTGCGGCTTGCCGATCAGGTTCTTGAACAGCCAGTCGGGATCGCCGGTGTTGATGAAGCCCTGGACCGAACGCCCGGTGGTGTTGCTGTCGATGATCTTGCGGGTGTTGAGCGCCGAGATGGCCTCGCCCTGCTCGGGCACCTTGCCACAGGGCCAGCGCACCGGGCGGATGGTCTGCCCGGCCTTCGTGGTCAGGGTCTGGCCGGTGCACTTGTCGTTGAGGCGGCCGGGAATGGCGCCGCCGGCGGGCGGGCCGTCGGCGTCGCGGCCGTAGAAGGCGCGCAGCTTCAGCGCGAAGGCGTCGTTGGGCGTGGCATACAGGGTGCCCTGGATGGTCTTGGAGCTTTCCTCACCCAGCCCGCCGCCGTCGGAGGCGGTGAACATGTTGCCCTTGCTGTAGAAGCGCCCGCCGATGCGGAAGCCCAGCTTGTCCTCGACCAGGGGACCGTCGAAGGCGCCGGACACGTCGTACTCGTCGTAGGTGGCGCCGGAGGCGTTGATTTCGGCGGTGTATTCACGGGTCGAGGGCGTCTTCATGATGTAGTTGATGGCGCCGCCGAAGGTGTTGCGGCCGAAGTAGGCCGACTGCGGGCCCTTCACCACCTCGACCCGCTCGATGTCGTCGAGCGGAATGGAGTGGGTGCCGCCCAGCACGTAGATGCCGTCGACGAACAGGGTGCCGAGCTGGAAGGTCGGCACCTGGCTGTTCACGTCCATGCCGCGGAAGCGGATGGAGGAGTTGACGCGGCCGGGGATGGCGAGGCCGAGCGAATGGTACTGCACGCCCGCGACTTTCAGCGTCAGCTCCTCGAGCTTGGTGACGCCGGCGCGGTTGATCTGGTCGGCCGAGAACGCGGTGATGGCGATGGGGATTTCCTGCAGCGACTCTTCGCGCTTGCGCGCGGTCACGACGATCTCCTCCACCGCCGGCTGGGCGGCGGCCGGCGCGGCAAGCGCCGCCGACAGCGCGGCAGCGGCCGTGGACAGCGCCAAACGAGATTTGCGAGTCATGAACTCCCCCTTAGAAGACCGAAATGAACCCTGGCCGGCGCAACCCCTTGCGGCGCCCGCCGCTTCAGCGCGCAGGATTACCGGGGAGCCGCGGCCCGCTCAATCCGCTTTACAAGCTTATGCCGTAAAATGAACGCACCGTGGCATACGAGCCACGGTGGCGGCAGGACTATCCGAAAATTCATACTCAAATAATGGACTTGAGCAGAACGGGCTTGCGTTCGCGCAGAACCGGCGCCACCGCAAAAAAACAGGCCCCGGTCGGTGCCGGGGCCTGGTGACGCCGCCGTTGCGGGCGCGAGATTTTAGAACTCGATCGAGGTGCGCAGGCCGAACTGGCGCTTGTTCTGCGGCGTGACCGCCACGCCCTGATTGAAGGTCAGGAGCGCCAGGCTGGGCGCGTTGTCGAAATCGGTCCAGCGCGCGCAGGCCGCCCAGTTGTCGTCGTCGAGCATGTTCTTCACGAACAGCTCGACCCGGAAGTTGTCCTTCTCGACCCCGGCCCGGGCGTTGACCAGGAAGTAGTCGTTGCACTGCGCCAGGTTGCTTTCGTCGACGAAGGCCTTGCCGAAGTACAAGAGGTCGCCATTGATGAACCAATCCCAATCCTGGGACAGTTCGGCGGTGTAGCCGGAATTGAGCGCGCCCGACCATTTGGGGAAGCGGGCATTGGCGTTGCCCTTCATCTGCGAGAAGCCGGCGATCGGCGTCACGAAGTTGAACAGGAAGTCCTTATACTTCGACCGCGCATAGGTGACGGTCAGCTTGGCATCCCACGCCTCGGTGATGGCCGCGGCGCTCTCCCACTCCACGCCCCACAGCTTCGAGGTACCGGGAGTGTTGACGTTGCGCGAGTTCAGGAACGGCGTGCCGTCGAGATTGCGCGCCGGCTGGCCGACCGGGCTCAGGCCCGGCGGGTTGCCGCCGATGCAGCCGCCGGCCAGGCCGTGGCTGGGGCTGCCGCAGTCCTCCTGCACGACCGCGAGCCCGCGGCCCTTCTGGTTCTTCCATTTGCCGTAGTAGGCCGCGACGTTGAAGTTGGCGCGGTTGTCGGCCACCGACTGCTTCCAGCCGAGTTCGTACATGTCGAGGATTTCGGCGGGCAGCGTCGCGCCGACGCCGGGCAGTTGCGCCTGATACTGGCGCAGTTCGTTCGGCGTCGCGGTGGCGATCTGGGCGTTGGGCTGGCCCTGGATCACGCCCTTGGCGTAGCTGGCATAGACGTTGGTGTCGTCCGAGGGCTGCCAGCGCAAGATCGCGCGAGGCAGGAAGTTCTTGTCGATCTTCTTCAGCGGGTTGGGCGTGAGGATGGCGGTAGCCGCGTTGTTGTGCTGGTAGCGGCCTTCGAAGCTGGCGGTGATCGTCTCGGTGATGTCGTACGACGCCGAGCCGAAGATGCCCCACGCCTTGATCTTGTCGGTGTTCTGCAATAGCGAGTTGGCCGTGAAGAACGGATTGCGGGTGCAGCGCTCGCCCGGCGGCGGGGCCGAGATGATGGTCGTGCACAGCGAAATCGCGTCGCCGCCCGAGCCCGACTGGACGAACTTCTGCTGGTAGTAGTTTGCGCCGACCAGCCACTTCAGCGCCTGGTCCTGCGGCGAGGCGATGCGCACCTCGGCCGAGTAGTCCTTGGCGTCCTGCGGGTCGCGGGAATACCAGTTCTCGAGCGCCGAGAGGCCGAAGTCGCGCAGCCAGTTGGCGCGCAGGCGGTTGTAGCCGCCCTGCAGATCGAGGTCGTACCCGTCGGCAAACTCGTAGTTCAGCGCCAGCGAGGTGCGGAAGATGTCGCGCTCCAGGCCCATGCTGTCGATGTCGGGCACGTTCACTTCGGGGCGGTTGGCGCGGTTGATGAGGTTGTCGACCAGGAAGGTCGGGCGGCCGATGAAGCCCAGCTGCTGCGGGAACAGGCTGGTGTTGCTGTCGATGATCTGCCGCGTGCCGATGTTGGAGATGGCGTTGCCCTGGGTCGGCACGATGCCGCAGATGTAGTTGCGCGGACGCGCCGTGGGCGCGGCCGGATCCTGGGTGGTGATGGTCTTGCCCGTGCACGAATCGTTGCGGATGCCCGCGACGATACCGCCGGCGGCCGGGCCGTCGTCGTCCTTCACGTAGAAGGCGCGCAGCTTGACGGTCAGCGCGTCGGTCGGCGTGGCGTACAGCGTGCCGTTGATCGACTTCGAGCTTTCCTCGCCCAGATCGCCGCCGTCCGAGGCGGTGAACATCGAGCCCTTGGAATACAGCCGCGTGCCGATGCGGTAGGCGAGCTTGTCTTCGACCAGCGGGCCTTCGTGGCTGGCCGAGACGTCGAACTCGCTGTAGGTCGCGGCCGAGGCGGCGAGCTTGCCCTTATATTCGTCCATCGACGGGTTCTTGGTGATGTAGTTGACCGCGCCGCCGAAGGTGTTGCGGCCGAAGTAGGCCGACTGCGGGCCCTTGATGACCTCGATGCGCTCCACGTCGTCGAGCGGGATCGACGAGGTGCCGCCCAGGACGTAGATGCCGTCGATGAACAGCGAGCCCAGCTGCAGCGACGGGCTGTCGGAGTTCACGTTCATGCCGCGGAAGCGGATCGCCGAGGTGTAGCGGCCCGGAATCTGTCCGCCCTGGTTGGAGTACTGCATGCCGGGCGCGGCGAAGGCGATATCCTCGAGGCCCTTGAAGCCTTTCTTTTCGATGTCCTCGGCCGAGAACGCCGAGATCGACAGCGGAATTTCCTTGAGGTTCTCCTCGCGCTTGCGCGCGGTCACGACGATTTCTTCCAACGACGGCTGCGCGGCGACCGGCGCGGCGAGCGCAATGGACAGCGCGATCGCGGCCGTACCGGCGGCAAGACGGGACTTGCTAGTCATGGAACCCCCTTCGATAGCGTATGACCCGAGAAAATTTGTGGAGAGGCAAGGCCTTGGCCGCCATCTCGGGGCTAAGGGTTAACTGGAAGCGATTTGTGGCTCAATATGCTTTTATATATCCGGCGCACGAATAGGACCGGGCTGTGGCAAAAGGGACACGGCAAACGCGAGGCGTTCGCCGGTCCCGCGCGGACCGGCCGCCGCGCAGCATCGCGGTGTCAGGCCTCGCGCGAGTCGGCGGCGAATCAAGCGTTTAGAGTGCGACACCGCGGCCCCCCGGGACCCGCGCCGGCCGGACAGCCGGCCGCGCGCCGACTTGAACACGGCGGCCAAAGGCGGCAAAGCAGGTCGTGACCGGCAATTCTGGTTCCCCGACATGAGGCGTCTTGCGGTTCTGATGGCGATCCTGCTGGCCGCGGCCCCCGCGGCCCAAGGCCAGGTGGCGCGCATCGCGCTGGACACCCTGCCCTTGTCGCAGGGGAATCCGTTCCGCACGTCGCTGTCGCCCACGGTCTATTCCACCGCCGGCGTGTTCGACACGTTGACGCGTTTCGACGAGGGGGCGCGCCTGCAGCCGTCGCTGGCCGAACGCTGGCAGAACGTCGATGCCCTGACCTGGCGCTTC
>Ga0073934_10011922_pt1 | contig 10383 bp, 10 predicted proteins | sample LarsenN4metaG_FD_76834 | JGI IMG/M metagenome (GOLD analysis project Ga0073934, IMG submission 76834) | Hot spring sediment bacterial and archeal communities from British Columbia, Canada, to study Microbial Dark Matter (Phase II) - Larsen... ... | reverse complement strand
GACCCCGAACGGCCGGCCAAAATAATCGCGGTCATCAAGGGACCGAGCTCGCGCAGGATAGAGAGCCCGATCAAATTCGCGATAAAAAGCTCGGCGCCGAACTGGCGCAAAGGGATGGCGGCCTGGAAAGCCATGATCAATCCCATTAGGAAGCTGATGAGAGCCACAATCGGCAACGCGTTGACGCCGGCCGACTCGGCGACCCGTACGGCATCGCGCCAGCGCACCCCGCGCGGATGCCTGAGCGCGTGTACCAAAGCGACGCTCAGCTCGCCGACAAAGCTCACGAGAACCTGGATATCGCGCCAGATCTCCGCGGTTGCTTGGCCGATCTCCACCGCAAACCCGCGGGAGGACCACGCGGGGCGGGACGCGGCGGCGGTTGTCTCAGCGCCCTCCTCTTCGAGCAAGCTCGCAAACTCGGGCCGAAGGCCGTCGATTTGCAAAGTGCCGCCCGCCCGGCGTTGCAGGTGGCGCAGGTAAACAAGCAAGGCAATGCCCGCGCCATCGCAGTAATGGACGCCAGCAGCATCGATCACGACGCCGGGCGCCTTCGCCTGGGCGACGGCGGCGACGGCACGGCGCCACACGGCGCCCGTGCTTGTGGCGTCGAGGCGGCCGCTGATCGTCAGTTTGACGACACCGTCCCGAGAAGTCTCGGCGCGCAGGTCCGCCGCTCTATCAGTGGCTACCGCCATTTCAAGAATTCTCTCATGATGTCCGCTCGCTCGCCACCGTTAGTTGACAGCAACGGACTTGCGCGGCGCACGCACGGCCAAACAGAGAAAAGCCGAGACGACCAGAGCAGCGACGAAACCGACAAACGACAGTTGATAACTCCCGGTGAGATCGTGCACGAAGCCGAAAAACGGCGCCCCCGCCGCGCCGAATGCATGGGTGACGAGGATCCCCAGCCCGCGCACCATGCCGAGGGAAAAACGTCCGAAGTAGGTCGCCCAGACGAGCTCCTGCAAAACCCAACCTCCGCCCAAACCGATGCCGTAGAGAAAGAATCCGACGTACAGGGGCGCCGCTTCCCGGGCGATGATCGCCAATCCCAGACCTGCGGACTGAATTATGAACATCAGCATGCTCGAGCGGCGAATCTCCATTCGCTCCCCGACAAATCCCCAAACCAACGTTGACCCGAGTTGGGTGGACGCGATAATGCTCAACACCGTTGCCGCCACAAAGGCGGAGAATCCGATGTCCGTCACATAGGCGAAGACGTGGAGATTGAGACCGGCGATGCCCACGTTGGCCATGCCGTAAATGAAACATATGATCCAAAACGTGTCGGTGCGGATAACTTCCTTCCAGCTCCAGACGGGTTCCGCCGTGCTGGCGGGCGAGCACGACTCCGCCGACTTGAGCATGGCGACGCTCTCGACCGGTTCCATCGCGCCGTCGGGCTGCATGCCCATCTCTTCCGGGCTCCGCCGCATGAAAATCAGCGCGGGCACGACGATCAACACCAACGTGATCACGCCGAATATCGACCATGTCCACCGCCAACCGACCCAGACAAAAAGCATCGCGGTGACCACGGGTATGAGAACCTTTGAGACCCCTTGGCCAAGACTTGCGATCGCGATCGCCCGGCCGCGCTTGCGCACAAACCAGCGCGAGATCGTGACGCTCACGACCATATGGCACATGAAGACGCCGCCGACGGTGACGAAAAGCCATCGCAGAACCAAGAACTGCCAAAAGGCGTCGACCTGACTCATCATCACGAAGCCGACACCCGCGGCGGCGGCGCCTCCTGCCATCAGCCAGCGCCCGCCGTATCGGTCCACCAAGGGACCGACCAACGGCGCCAAAGCCGCGCCGATGAGAATTTCGCCGGAGCGCAAAACGGAAAACACGCCCCGGGACACAGCGAGATCCTCGGTCAAGGGCTTGAGAAACACGCTCAAAGTGCTCGACATGTGAAAGGCACACGCCACATGGGCAAGAAAGCCCACCGACACGATGTACCAGCCGTAAAAAAATTTGGCCTTTGGATCGGGCCGAAAAGTTGAGCGATGGGAACTCAAAGCGAAGCCACAGGAAAGATGTCGTTCACCCCTCTCCGGCAGACACTTCAACAGGAGTGCGCGCGGGCCGATACGGAAAATCGCGGGCACCTGGACGTAAAAGTCTGCTATAGGCGAAACATCGGCCCGGAGAATGGACGAGTTTTCGCGCACTCTCCCGCTCCGACGACCGGGGCCCCGGGAAAAAATCTGTTGGGCTAGGTTACCAGGGATCGGGGTGGTTGTAAAAACGCCGGCCGGCTTGCCATTGCGGCCGCGCGCGACGCGATGTACAACCGTGAAAACGTTTTCCCTCGAGGAGCCGTTTTATGGCACGAAAAGGGCTGAGTCATGTCGCTCTCAAGACCCGCGACCTCACGAAAACGGAACAGTTCTACACCGCTGTCTTGGGACTCGAGATTGCTTTCCGCTATCCTCCCAAAATGCTTTTTCTCACCACCCCCGGCAGCGGCGACCTTCTTAATTTCGTGCACAGCGGCGCCCGGACCGGCCGCTCTCAAGGATTGGAACATATCGGGTTCAAAGTCACGCCGGCCAAACTCAGGCAACTCGAAAAACGTCTCATGCAGCTCGGGGTGAAGATCGGCGGACGTCGCGGGCGATACGCAATTTATTTTTCCGACCCCAACGGCTACCGGCTCGAATACTACTGCGATTAGCAGGCTGCGAAGAAACGGCAAACTTCTGCGTAAGCTGGAGCCTGCGCTCGCACATTTTAAGGGCAGCGCGGCCGGTGGGTATCGATTCAGAACAAGCTCAGCTGATCCTTCGCCGGACGGCGAAAATGTTCGGTGGTGAGCTTGGGCCAGCGCCGGGTGATGCCGGATCTTTTTTGCGCGAGCTGAAAAAGCTCGCGCATCTGCTCGGCATAGATGCCTTCGCCGCGCATGCGTGTTGCGAAGTTCGGATCGTTGAGTTTGCCGCCGCGCATCGCCCGCACGCGATTGAGAATCTTGCTTTTCTTTTCTGGGTAGTGCCGATCGAGCCACTGTTCGAATAGCTCCTTGACCGCAAACGGCAGGCGCAGCGCCACGTAGCCGGAAAACGTCGCGCCCGCCTGCGCCGCCGCCATGGCGATGGCGGGGGCTTCCGCGTCGGTGAGCCCGGGAATCATCGGTGCCTGGAGATAGCCGACGGGCACTCCGGCATCGGCCAGCATTCTTATTGCCGCGAGCCGCCGCGCCGGGCGCGAGGCGCGCGGCTCGAGCAGCGAGGCCAGCCGGTGGTCGAGCGTCGTCAATGAAATCGTCACCCCGACGCAGTCGTACCGCGCCAGCTCGGAAAGAATATCGGCGTCGCGGGTCACCAAAAAATTCTTCGTGACGATCACCACGGGATTGTGAAATTCGAGCAATACCTCCAGACAACGGCGGGTGAGCCGCTTGTCCTTCTCCGCCGGCTGGTAACAGTCGGTGTTGCCGCTCAGCGCCACCAGTTGCGGCTTCCATCTCGGGCTTGCCAACTCGGCGCGCAAGAGCTCGTGAGCTTCCTCCTTGACCATGATCTTGGTTTCAAAGTCCAAGCCGGAGGAGAAACCCAGGTATTCGTGGGTCGGGCGCGCGTAGCAATACACGCAGCCATGCTCACACCCACGGTATGGATTAATGCTGGCGTCGAAGCCGACATCGGGACTGTCATTGAAGGCGAGGATCGATTTGGAATGATCAGGAAAAAACTGCGTGTCGGGCGACGAGAGCGCATCGCCCTCCTCCGGCGGTTGGGGCACGTGCTCGAGCGATTCGAAGCGGTTTTTCGGATTGCTCTCCGAGCCGCGGCCGCGCGGAGACGGCGGCAAAGGCATAAATTTGCCCTCTAGGCGGCGGGGGGCGCTTCGGTGGCGGGCGCGGGCTTCGCCGCCGCCAGCTTCGCCTCGCGCGACAGCTGGCGCGTGACCCGCTTGAGCAATTTGATCTTCCGCCTCAAGCGCTTGATCTTATCCGGATCGCCGCTGGATTTAAGCAACTCAAGCTTCTGCTTTTGCAGCGCGCGGATATCGTGCTTCACGGCATGAATCGCGTTCAAGTCCTTGTGCGTCTCGTCGTAGGGAATGTTCTTGGCCGCGGCGATGGCCTTGATCAATTCCTCTTTTTCCAGGGCCACGACATTGTTGAGATCGGTTTCCTGCTTGGCGATATCGCGCAGCTTGGGCATTGGCAGCTTGCGCAGCTCTCTGACGTCCATGGTTCGGATCTCCTTTGACAAGCCAATTCCTGTTAGCATATTTACTCGGCCAAACGAAAATGGCAACCGTGACAAAAAACAAGAGCGGCAACGCAACGTCCACCGCCCGGGTGAAGAAAATCCTCGCCCGTCTGGAGCGAGCCCATCCCGACGCCAAGCTCGACCTGGATTTTGCCAATCCGCTGGAACTGCTCATCGCGCTCATCCTCGCGGCCCAGGCACGCGACGATTTGGTCAATCAAGTTACCGCCGATCTGTTCAAGCGCTACCGAACCGCAGCCGATTACGCTGCCGCGCCGCTCTCGCAATTGCAGAACGCGGTGGCAAGAATCAACTTCTACCGCAACAAATCCAGGTCCATTCACAACTGTTGCACGGAACTCGTCAGGCGCTTCGGCGGAAAAGTCCCTGATCGCCTCGAAGACTTGGTCAGCCTGCCCGGGGTCGGTCGAAAAACGGCCAACATCGTCCTCGGCAACGCCTTCGGCAAACAAACCATCGGCGTCGACACCCACGTGATGCGTGTTTCGCAGCGCCTCGGTTTCACGTGCCAGTCGGATCCCGACAAGATCGAGGCGGAGCTGACGGCGATCGTCCCCGAGAACAAGCGCGTGCGCTTCTGCCATCTCCTGCAATACCACGGCCGCCGTACTTGCAGCGCCAAAAATCCGCGCTGTCCGGACTGCGTCGTGAGGGAGCTATGCCCCTTTCCGCACAAAACGAAATAGCTTGTTTGATATTAAGGCTCAAGGCAGGGTCGAATTCCCTTGAACTTTGAAGGTTGAGCTTTGAACGAACGTATTTGTTTCACCGGCGCTTCCGCAGTAAACTGGCGCGAGAGCGAATGATCCAGATGATTGACGGCCTGCAATCGCCCCGCAGATCTCATGCGCTCCGTGAAGTTCTCGGATTGCTGGAGCTGCCTAGGCTGTTGGTCCGGTTTCCAGAGCTCGTTCGCCAGCCGCACGGAAACGGCCAACCCGTGCTCCTCCTGCCGGGTTACGGCGCGGGCGACGGCTCCACAGCGCTCCTCAAGATCTACCTGCGGTGCTTGGGGTACCGAGCCCGTGGCTGGGGGCTCGGGCGCAACAAGGGCGACAGACCGGAGTTGCTGCCGCTGATCCTGAAACGCGTCGCTTCGCTCGCCCGCCGCACGAGCCAAAAAGTCAGCCTGATCGGCTGGAGCTTCGGCGGTTACCTGGCGCGGGAGCTGGCGCGGGAGCGTCCCGACCTGATCGAACGGGTTATCACCCTCGGGACACCGGTGATAGGCGGTCCCAAATACACCGTTGTAGCCAAGACTTTTCGCCGCCGCGGCATCGACGTCGACGCCATGGCGGCCGCCATCGACTCGCGCAGCCGGATCTTGCTCGAAATTCCGGTAACCGCCATCTATTCGCGCGTCGATGCCATCGTCGCCTGGCAAGCCTGCATCGATAAAAACGCAGCCAACGTCGAACATATAGAAGTGCGGGCAACCCATGTCGGCCTGGGTTTTTCTCCCGAAGTGTACAGGATCATTGCGCAAAAATTGGCGCCGAACCGCATCCCCATCTTGCTGGCCCAAGCCGCCGACGCGGCTGAAAATGCGCTTCAGCCCTCTCCGGTGAGCATCGACGCGAGCGCGGATTACACCGCGCCCAAAAAATTCGATGCCCCGTAACGTTTTGATCGCGATACCGCAGATTGTTTTACGTGCGCGCAAACCTGACGGACCCACAGCGGGCGCTTTTCGTGTGGCCAACTTGCGGCTAGCTGAAGCGAAAGTCTTCACCGATGGATAGCCTGATCGCCTGGTGGATTGTCGCGGGCGCGCTCGTCCTTATCGGCCTCGCCGGTCTGGTGCTTCCCGGCGTTCCGGGCCCACCGCTGATCTTTTTGGGACTGGTGCTCGCAGCCTGGGCGGAGGATTTCGTCCACGTCGGGTCCTGGACGATTGCGCTTTTGGCCCTTCTCGCCCTGCTCACATACGGAGTCGACCTGTGGGCGACCATGTTTGGCGCCAAGAAATTCGGTGCCTCGCGGCAGGCCATAGTCGGCGCCATTGCCGGCCTTGTGCTCGGCATTTTGGCGGGATTTCCGGGACTTATCTTCGGACCATTTATAGGGGCGGTCGCGGGCGAGCTTCTGGCGCAAAAGGATCTACGTCAGGCAACGCGGTCGGGCGTCGGCGCCACGATTGGTTTGGCCTTGGGCACGGCGCTGAAACTCGCGCTGGCTTGCGCGATGCTGGGGATCTTCGTGCTCGTGCGCTTTGTTTGAATGCACCGTCGCATCGACCGTTATTCCTCATCGCGGTGCGCAGTCGCGATCGAAAATGCCGGCAAACAGACCGCGATATATTCAGCGCCTTGGGCTCCGGGACTGCTGTAGCGCACCCATTCGCCCGCGCTGACGACGATCGCCTGCCCCGCTCGAACTGTGTGCAGCGACTGCTCGGTCTCGACTTGCAATTCGCCGCCCAGAACGATTGTGTACTCGTCGAATTCCGGCCTTTGTCCCGGCTCGCTCCAGCCGGGCGGACTGGTCATTTTCGCGATGCTGACGGACCGCGTTTCCGAGTTGACCCGACCGATGTATTCCTCGATGATTTTCGGCGGTCGGCCGGCCGCGGCGACGAGCGTCGGAGCTGAGATCAGTCTCGGCATCGTTCCGGCCCATTGTCTGGACTCGGGAGGCTCACTGCTTTCTTTCCAGAATCGGTGAGTGCCGCGGGTCAGTGCATCGCCTGCGCAAACCCTCGAATCGTCGCCTCTCTGCTCCCGCCCCGCGGGCTGTAGGGAATAATGGCGATTTGTTGAATGCCGGTCTTTCCGATGCGCTCGATGTGGCTGCGGCACTCGGCAACGTTGCCGGCAATCGCGAACTTGTCGACCAGCCAGTCCGGGATCACCTCGGCGTGATTCGCCTCCTGGTCCATGTGGTGATAGTAGTCGTAGGTCTTTCGGATCTCCGCCAACACTCTTTGCTCGTTCGGATCGAGCACGTAGGGCAGCGGGTGCGCGACCACGCGCGCCACGTGGGCCTTGACCGCGTCTTTCGCCGGCGCGCTGTCCGAGACCGCGCAGGGGACCCAGAGCACAAGATCGATGTCTTCCAATCTCCGCCCGGCGGCTTTCGCTCCCGCGGCGATCCGCTCTCGCGCGTTCCTTATGTAATCGTCGGCGACGCCGACGAGAATGATGATGCCGTCGGCGATGCGGCCCGAAAGCTCGAGCATCTTGGGACCGCTAGCGGCGATATAGAAAGGCACCTTGCGTTGACAGGGGTGAAGCAAGTGGATCTTGCCGCTCGGCAACTCGGCTTCCTCGCCGGCAAACAAACGGCGCATTTGACGCAAGGAATTCTCAAAATTCGCCAGGGTTGACGGTTTGAGACCCATGGTCTCCACCGAGCTATCTCCCAGGCCGATGCCGACAATCATGCGGCCCGGCGAGTACTCCTCCAGCGTCGCATAGGCGCTGGCGAGGACCGACGGATGGCGTGTGATCGGATTGGTAACGCCGGTGCCCAGTTTTACGCGCGTCGTGTTGAGCGCCATCGCAGTCATGTTCACATACGCTTCACGCCAAATCAGATGCGAGTCGCCGACCCAGATATGGCTGTAGCCGGCCTCTTCGCTGACTTTGGCGAGTTGGATCATTTTGGGCAGCGGTTCGGTGGGAAACAGGCCGACGCCGAATTCCATCTAAAGGACCTCCATCAACAGCAGGATTGGCGGGCGACTTTCTCGGGGGGCGGGGTCTGTTGGCTGCGCCCGGAGACGCGAACCTCACCGTCGATGATCACGGTGGAAATTCCCGGCAGGTCGCCCTTGCCGAAAGCATCGAGCGCGTTCTCGGCCACCGAGCCCGTGATCTTATGCAGCAACACGAGATCTGCCGGCTTTCCTTCCTCCAACACGCCGAGATCGAGATCATGCGCGCGCCCGACGTTGCCGGTCGCCATGCAAACGGCTTTCTCCGGCGGCACCTCCCCGACGGACGACAGAAAGGCGATCTCACGCAGGATGCCGCGTGGAATCACCCCTGTACCGCCCGGTGTGTCGGTGCCGATCAGCACGCGATCCCAAGCGTTCTTCGCCCTGACCGCGCGGATCAGGCTCAAGGCCAGGCGATAGTTGCCCGAGCTGCAAATTTCAGCGCAGCAGTTCGTTTCGTTGATGATCCGGATCATGTCCTCTTCCGGCATCGGAATCGGTCCGCCGGTAATGTGCCCGATAATATCCGGCTCGATCTGGCGCACGACCTCGAACCCCGCGACCTGGCTGACTCCGGAGCGCGAAACACCCCCGGAGTGAATTTTCACCTTGATGCCGCGCGCCCGCGCCCAGTCCACGTAGCGCCGGGCCTCCCCGTTGGGCAACCGGCTGTAGTCGTAAAAGATGAATTTCACGAGCTTGATCCCGAGCGCATGAATCTCGTCGAAATCTCTTTCGGTGAGACCGGGAACCAGCAGCAGCGTTCCCGCGTGCACCTTCACCCCCGATGGCCGCAGGTTGTCGAAGCAGCGCTTGGTCACGATGGCGACCGAGAGCGCGGTCCGCGCGTCGGGCGGCAACGGCAGTCCCGGAAGATGGAGTTCGCCGGCCGAGATGAGGGAAGTGACGCCGCCGTGCATGTAGTTGGTAATCCAACCGAGGGAATTCTGCGCGGGGGTGTACTCGCCGATGGACGGGTGCGAATGGGAATCGATCAGCCCGGGAAGCGCCGTGATGCCGTCGGCGTCGATCACCCGGTCCGCCTCGTGATTCAAACCCGTGCCGATCGCCCGGATCACGCCCCCATCGATGTAGATCGAGTCCGCCCGCCGCAGCGGGCTTTCCAATTTGCCGGTGACCAGCGTGCCGATGTTTTTGATCAGTAAGGAAGACATCGCGGGCAACTATATCAAAGCGAGGCGTGGAGTAAACCCCGCGCGCGAGGCTCAGCCGAATCCGCCGCTTCGTCGCGGGCCATCATGTCAATCTCGGGCGGGTCCAACTAAGAACCGAACATTTCGCGCAAGATCTCTTTCACAGCGTCCGCTGAGGCCTCGTCAACGCGTGCCGCACCGGACAACGGCACAATCTTGCGTAATTCTCTTTCCCAACCGATCGTCCCATCATCGATGCGCACGAGTCTGAACTCGACCCTCGCGCTCAAAGGCGAGCGCCCGTCGGTGTTCCAACGGCGAATATCGGAAAGGAGCAGCCAGCCGGAAAGGCGCGCGCCGCGCGCATGGGCCGCCGCGCCCCCGGCTTCGAACGGAAATGATCGAAGGCGCGCATCCTGCTCGTCCGGCAACGACACCGTCATCCCTCTTTGCTCCAGTTCTCGTTTCATCGAGTTACGCAAGAGATCCATGACCGTCGGCCGATAAGAGGGCGATACCTTGCCGGCGATCTCGCCAAGAGAACGAAGCGGATTGGTGCCGGGCAAGCGCAATTCGCTGCCGGTGCTATTGCGCACGGGCGCCAGCCATACGGTATTCTGACCGAACGCCTGCGGATCGAGTGGCCCCGGCACGTTTTGTGCGCTGCAGCCCCAGACGACCACCAACAGCGCGACTAGGAGGCCGACCGCAGCGCGGCCTTTTCGCACGATTAGCTGCAGCGCAAAGACAATAAAGATAACAGCGCAGCCAAAGGCCACATCGGTCGGCCCGAGCGGCAAGTCGAGGAGCACCGAGAGGTAAAAGCCGATAATCGCGATGAGCACTCCGATGAGCGACGACAACGCAAGAAAAGCGCTCATGCCGCGCGCCAGCGGTCGAGCCGCCAACGGGGGCAGCACCATGAAACCAAACACCAAGAGCGGCCCGGCCATGATGACGCCAATGGCAATGCTAAAGCCGCACAGGACATAAAGCCAAAAGCTCCAACGCGCCCCGCCGGTTAACAAGAAGGACAAATCACGATCGAAAGAATTGAGCAAAAACTCTCGCCGAAAGAGCACCAACCCGAGATAAACCGCGCCGTAAACGACGGCGAGTAATTTGAGCTCCTCTTTCGAGAGCGAAATGACTTCGCCTTTGAGCAGGTTAAGAATTTCCAATTCCCCTGCGGGGTTGAAAACGACAAACAAGAGGGTAAGCGCTGAGGCAAAGGCATAAGCGGCGGCAAGGCGGCCCTCGGGCGCTCCGGTGGCATGGCGGTCCAAGTATGCGAGCAAGCCCATACCGG
>Ga0073934_10011920_pt1 | contig 10383 bp, 7 predicted proteins | sample LarsenN4metaG_FD_76834 | JGI IMG/M metagenome (GOLD analysis project Ga0073934, IMG submission 76834) | Hot spring sediment bacterial and archeal communities from British Columbia, Canada, to study Microbial Dark Matter (Phase II) - Larsen... ... | reverse complement strand
TCCGTCCCAAGGTAGACGTCGTAGACCTGACCCCAGGGGCCGCCGAACCACTTCAGCGACAGCGTCGTCGACTGACTCTGCGCCCCGTTGAACGGCAGCTGATAGGCCGGAGCGTCGGGAGGCAGCGGCACGAACGGCTTCGTCTCAGCGTTCCCGGTCTGGTTGTTCCATTTCCGCTCGAATTGCGCGCGGAAGAAGTCGAAGACGAACGCCTTCCTGGTGAAGATGTTGTGCTCGAGCTGCGAGTTGGCCGACGGGCTCGTCCAGTTGGAGGAGCCGAAGATGGTCATCTGCTGCCCGTGAAGGAGCGTGCTCTTCTGGTGGAGGTGTCCCAGGTGCGCTTCGAGTCTGACCGCGCAGCGATCGGGACAGATCTGGCGGGTGGCCGCATACAGTCGATCGACGTTGTAGGCATGCCAGGGACGCGTCGGGTCCCGGTACTCCTCTTCGTCGGTGATCAGCCGGAACGGCACGCCGCGCGCCATGGCCGCAATGATGGCGTCGGTGTGCCGCTTGTCCGTGATGCGGAACATGATCGTGTCGATCTGCACCGCCTCGGCGTTATAGCGGCCGACCGATCGGTTGGCGAAGTCGACGCTGGAACTTCCCGGAGGGAAGTTCATCTGCGGGTCGATGGGGTACGTCGCGTAGTGGCGCATCCGGGGGGCCGTGATGTTCGCGTACGCCGTGAAGCCGGTCGAAGCGGTCCAGTGGTCGTCGTACTTCGTCTTGAAGCTGTTGACGATCGCGGGGTCGTCGCTGAAGTAGATCACCTCGTCGAGGTAGTCGACATACGGCGTGGTCGGCACGAAGGCGTGCGGGCTGAAGTTGGCGCCGCTGAACTCGACGACGTTCTGGCCGGCGAAGATCATCGTCTTCCAGTGGACGATTCCTGTGGAGGTCTTCTCCAGCATCGGGATGCCCGCGTCCTTCAGCCTGGCAAGGATCGGCACGTTGCCCGGATAGCCTGCATTCGCGTCGGTGTCCATGATCACGCGAACCGGCACGCCGGCACGCCACCGCTCGACGAGAGCGCTGGCGTAACGGTCGTCCTCCATGAACCAGAACGCGACGTCGATGCCGACGCGCTCGCGGGCGATCAGATCGAGCAGCGGCGTGCGGCAGTTCTCGAACGAGGCGTCGCAGAGACGCTCGGCGGCAGCCGCAGGCGCCGCGGGGACGAGCAGGAGCACGGCGAGCAGAGAGGGAACGAACGGGCAGACGGCGCTTCTCATACGACAGTCAACACTCCACATGGTCGAGCCACAGGGAGTCGCGGCCGAGCCGTTGCGAGCCCGATGCCAGCGGCAAATGGAAGAGCGTTCTCCAGGAAGGGCCTGCGAGGTTCCAAATCGTACCCGGCCGGATGCGCTCTGTCAGGCTCAGCGGTAAAAAGTTTCCATCCGGCCCGGGCACATCGCTTGCTCAGCTCGCGCCCGTGCAGATTCTCTGGCTGAAGGCGGGGAAGCTCCTGCCCGTGGACACCGGGGGGAAGATCCGATCGTTTCACCTGCTTCGCGAGCTGAGCCGCCGGCACGAGGTGACGCTGCTCTCGTATTACGGCGGAGCCCCCGACCTGGAGTACGAGCGGGCGCTGGTGGAGGTGTTTCCGCGCGCGGTGGCCGTGTCGACCCGCGCCGCGGAGTCCCCCGCGTCGATGGCGTTCGACTACGCGAGAAAGCTGCCGTCGGGGAGACCGTACGCCGTGGCCAAATTCACCGCCCGCCCGGTCCGCCGCCTCGTCGCGCGCTGGGATGCCGAGCGCCGTTTCGACGCGCTCGTCTGCGATTTTCTGGCGGCATCCCTGAACGTCCCCCGCGGGCGGCGCACGCCCGCCGTGCTGTTCCAGCACAACGTGGAGTCGATCCTCTGGCGGCGGCAGGCCGATGCCGAGCGCCACCCGATCAAGCGGCTCGTGTTCGGCATCGAGGCTTCCCGGATGGCGCGCTACGAACGCGACGCGGTGCGGCGCTTCGACCGCGTGATTGCCGTCTCCGAGGCCGACCGGCAGGCGATGGGCGGCATGGTGTCGCCGGATCGGATCTCCGTCGTGCCGACCGGCGTCGACGCGGAGGCGTTTCGTCCCATGGTCCGAAGCGCGTCGCCAGCCCCGATTGTGCTCTTTCTGGGGTCGATGGACTGGGAAGCGAACATCGACGGCGTGCAGTACTTCGTCGACGCCGTCTGGCCGGCGATCCGAACCGCCGTGCCGGGCGCTCGCTTTCAGATCGTAGGGCGGAACCCCTCGGCTGCCGTCAGGCGGCTCGCGTCCGCCGACGTGGAGGTGGTCGGAACGGTGCCCTCGGTCGTCGAGTATCTGCATCAGGCGGCGGCGGTCGTGGTCCCGCTGCGGATAGGCGGGGGCACCAGGCTCAAGATCTACGAAGCCATGGCGGCGGGCAAGGCGGTCATCTCGACGACGATTGGCGCCGAAGGGCTCGACTGCCGCGACGGACGGGACATTCTGATCGCCGATGCGCCCGGCCTGTTCGCCGAGCGGGTGGTTCGTGTGCTGCAGGATCCCGCCTGGCGCCGATCGATTGAAGACGCGGCGATCGAGCTGGCTTCGCGCTACGACTGGTCTGCCGTGGCGCGGGTGTTCGAGGCAGCCCTCGAGCACACGATCGCGGCGCCGCCGGTGCGCGGCGCCGCCGAACCGGGGGAGGAGCAGGCGCCGCAGGCGCTCGCTCAGTAGGTCCGGAAGCTCCAGACGGAGCCGGCGGCACTGCGGTTAGCCATCGTCTTGCTCACGATCTTCCAGTAGTACGTCGTACCACGGCGGAGATTGCCGATCGTGTACGTGCGATAGTCGCTCGACGAGGGGCTGGGGCCCAGCTCCACGTTCGCGGCCACGCGCGCCGGTGTGGCGCTGGTGCCGACGTAGATGTCGTACTTGTGCGCCCAGTAGCCCGCCTTCCATTTCAACGTGACCGTCAGCGGCTGGCCGATGGCGCTCGAGGCCGGCGCGACGTAGGACGGCTTGTCGGGCGGCAGCGGCGTGAACGCGCCCGTCTCGACGCTGCCGGTGGCGTTGGTCCACTTGCGCTCGAACAGGCTGGTAAAGAACAGGTAGTAGAGACCGTCCTTCGTGAAGATGTTGTGCTCGAGCTGGGACGTCGCGGATGGAGAGGTCCAGTTCGAGGAGCCGAAGATCGTCATGCGCTGTCCGCGCAGCAGCGTCGTCTTCGCGTGCATCCAGCCGGCATGCGTCCGGATGCGAATCCTCGCGCCCGCCATGTAGAGGCGGTCGATGTTCCACGAGTGCCACAGCCGCTTCGGGTCCCGGTACTGCTGCGGCTCCGTGATGATCCGGACGGGCACGCCACGCCGGCGCGCCGCGAGGAGCGCGTCGGTATGCCGCCGGTCGGTGATGCGGTAGATCAGCGCGTCGATCCCGATCGTCTCTGCGTCGTAGGCGCTCACCGACCGCGTAGCAAAGTTCTGGTACGGTGGAAAGTTCAGTTCGGAGCTGATCGCGTACTTCGGATACGAGCGGACGGGCACCGCCGGTCCGTTGGCATAGTTCCGATATCCGCTCGTCGTGATCCACACGTCGTCGAACCTGGTCTTGAAGCTGCTCACGAGCGTCGGCGTGTCCGTGAAGACGATGACCTCGTCGTGGTGATCGCGAAACGGCGCTGTCGGGAGGAACGCGTGGGGCGTGAAGTTCGCGCCTCCGAACTGCGCGACGTTCTGGCCGGCGAAGATCATGGTCATCCAATGGACGATGCCGCTCGATGTCTTCTCACGCATCGGGATGCCGGCATCGGCCAGCGTCTGCAGCACCGTCGCGTTGTACGGATAGCTCGCAGTGGCCCGGCGGTCCATGATGACGCGCACGGGCACGCCTGCCTTCCACCGGGCAATGAGGGCAGTGGCGTAGCGCATGTCCTCCATGAACCAGAAGCCGACGTCGATGCCGATGCGCTCGGCGTTGATGAGATCGAGCAGCGGCGTCCGGCAGTTCTGGTACGAGGCGTCGCACAGCCGGGTATCGCTGGCGGCGGGCGCCGCCGCCAGCGTCAGCGCGCACACACCAACGGCGGTCGCAGCGGCCACACGTGGCAATGACATTCCATCGCTCCCTGGGGGAGCCGAGCGGCCGGAGCGTCTGCCAACCGGATGCCAGGGGCGGTCAGGCCGCCTCGTCGGTCACTTCGCCCGGCGCGGGGGGCGTGGGTGCGCCGGCGTGACGCGCCCAGGCCAGCGGCCGGCGGCGATCCCGCCAGCGCTGGTGCGCGATGCCGGCGAACATCCAGAGCAGCAGCTCGTGCTCGAACGCCTCGACGCGTGCGCCGCGCATCCGCGCCCGCAGCATGGCGAGGGCGGTGCGCGCCGCGGTTCGCAGCAGATAGCGGGGAACGCCGGCGACGTGCCGCGTGCGCGAGAAGTCACGATCGCGCGCCTGCGGGTCTTCCATGTCGAGACCGCGCTCGCGGTACATGATGGCGCGGCTGATGCCGCGCCAGTAGAACCAGCGGCGGAAATACGACTTGTTCAGGCGATCGCCGTGAATCACGTGCTCCACGCGCACGTTGGGGGCGTAGTACCCGCGAAGCCCCTTGTCGTGTGCGCGAATGCACCACTCGCGCACCTCCTGGCCGAGCAGCGTGCCCGCCTTGCGGCCCACCTCGTTGTTCCAGGGACCGGTCAGCTCGAACGCGCGCCGCGTGATGGCCATGTTGGCGCCGAGCGGCAGCACCGCCCCCCATTCGAACGGCGTGGGTCCCTTGTCCAGGAGGGCGATCACCGCCCAGTGCCGCGTCTGGTGGGCCGGCATCCAGGACGGCCGCGCGCCGCGCCAGAGCGGGTGGACCTTGCCGCCGATGTAATCGCACTTCAGGGACGCGAAGGCCCGCCCGACTTCGTCGAGGAAGTCGGGCGCCACCCGTACGTCGTCGTCGATTGTCACGAGAATGTCGCCCGCCGCCTGCGCCATGCCGGCGTTGAGCGCGGCGCAGCGCCCCGGGACCTTCTCGAACACGTACTTGAGCGGCACGGGAAAGCCAGGCGCGGCGCGCCGCACGACCGCCGGCGTCTCGTCGGTGCAGTTGTTGTCGACGACCACGACCTCCCACGGCTCCACGCAGGCGATCCGGGCGACGCTCGCCAGCGTTCCGGTCAACTCGTTGGCCCGATTGTAGGTCGGTATGACGATCGAGTACTTCATGTCAGGCGACCTCGCGCGCCAGCGATTCGATGCGGCGGCCGGCGCCGCGCCGGTCTTCGCCGGCAATCGGCGTCAGTTCGAGCAGTTCGTACACCACCTGGAGCGCGCGCTCCGTAGCGCGTCCGCGGAAAGCGAAGAGCGATCGCGACACCCGTTGACGCGCTGCCGCATGACGCTCCGGCAAGGCGAGCGCGCGATCGAGGACGGCCGGAAGCTCCGCGACATCGCGGGCGAGATCGGCCATGCCTCGCAGCAGGCGCCACTTGTCCGGATTGATGCGGGCGTGCCGCAGGAGATCCGGGGCGTCGAATACGACGATCGGGCGGTCGAGCAGGGCGAACTCGAAGCCGATGGTGCTGTGATCGGTAATCAACGCATCGGCGGCCGCCAGGTACGGCCCGGCGTGAGCGCCCTCGGCAAACGCGTATCGGGGCAGGCCGTTGAAGCGCGCGAGCCGCGCCCGCCAGTCGATGCCGGCCGTGTGCTTCGGATGGGGCACCAGCGAACGATCGTGCAGCTTCACGATCACGTTCCGGCCGCTCGCACGAAGCGTGTCGACGATCGCCTCCCCCGCGAGATGCAGCGAGGACGCCGGCGAGAAGGTGGGGGCGTACAGCACCGTCCGCAGCGACGGGTCGAGGCCGAGCTGCCGCCGCACCTCTGCCGCCGACCATTGCCCGTTGACAAGATCGTCGGTTTTCGGGAATCCAACGAGCGCGGCGCGCTCGCGTGGAACGACGCCCGCCTCGACGTACAGACGCAGGCGCTCCTCGTTCACGAACAGGAGGCGGTCGTAAATGCCGAAGTCGATGTGTCTCGCGAGGGTGCGCGGATCGTCGAGGTCGAGCTTGCCGGCGACGCCATGAAAGAAGTTGGCGCGCCGCCAGCAGCGGCGAAGGTCGAGCGCGTCCCACGGATCCGCGTTGAAGGCGAGATCGAAGCGTCGCCAGACGGCCTGCCGGCCCGGGATCAGGCGATGATCCAGACCCGCCTGCGCCAGCGCCGGCCGTACCCAGGCGCCGTTCTCCGCCGCGAACGTCAGATCCACGCGTGCGTCCCGCGCGAGCGCCGTCCAGATCGGCCGCAGCACCTCGAGATTCATCGGACTGCGCAGCTCCACGAGGACGCGGCGCGGCCCGAACGCCCGCCCGAGCGTCCGATCCAGCTGCTTCAGCGTGCGCATCACGGGGCGGCGGACGTTCATGACGGCTGCGTCTCGGGCGCGAGCGTTCGGGGCGGTGCGCCGCGCCGGCGCGTCCAGAGGCGGCGCAGGCCGCGCAGGCGATACGCGCACGCCGCGAGCCGTGGGGCGTGCACCGCCAGCCACGCGGCGGCGCCCACGAGCGTACCGCCGCCGGCGCGGCGCAACGCCAGCAGGTGCCGGGCGGCCTCGGAATACGCCTGCTGCTCGAGGGCGAGCTTCGCCTCGGCCAGCAGCAGCTCGCGCTCGAATCGAGCCACCTGTGCCTCGAGCACAGCCCGCTCCGCGGTCCCCTCCGGACAGACGGGGCGCGCCTTGTCGTAGCTGCGCAGCAAGCCGCGCAGCATGTCGACTGTGTTCCGCGACAGGCTGCCATCGCGGACCCGGTAATGCCCGAGAGGCCGCGGGTTGCGGCGCACGACGAACCCGGCGGCGGCGGCCCGGAGCCAGAAGTCGTAGTCTTCGCTCCGCCATTGCGACTCGTCGAGCCCGCCAATCGTGTCGAACACGCGGCGGCGGAACACCGTCATGATGAACACCGCCGTGTCGTCGGCCAGGATGTCGCGCAGCGTCAGGACCGGATACCCCGGCGTGAACGGGCGCATGGCCGCGCCGTCGCGCGGTCCGCCGCGGAATCTCGCGACCCCGGTGACGAGCGCGGTGTCGGGAAACGCGCGGAACACGGCCAGCTGTTCCTCGAGAAACGTCGGATCCCAGGCGTCGTCGCTGTCGAGAAACGCGAAGAACGCGCCACGCGCGGCCCGCATGGCGCGGTTGCGGGCCGCCGACGGGCCGGCGTTCCCCTGGTGCAGCAGCCGGATGCGCGCGTCGCGGAGGCAGCGTGACCGCGCCAGCGCGGGCGTGCCGTCGCTGGACCCGTCGTCCACGATCAGGAGCTCCCAGTCCTCGAACGTCTGCGCGCGAACGGAGTCGATCGTCTGCGCGAGAAACGCCGCGGCGTTGTAGGCCGGCGTGATCACGCTGACTGCAGGCACGGCTGGACCTCACGCGGGACCGCAACATGGGGTGCGAGCCCGATCACCTCGTACAGCTCCGCGGCGCACCGCGCGGTGGCGGTGCCGGGCTTGTAGAACAGGTCCTGCGCCACGGCCCGCCGTTCCGTGCTCAGGGTCATCGGTTCGGCAAGGGCCCGGTCGACGGCGCGGAGCACGCCCGCCGTGTCGCGGACGTTCCAGGCGGCGCTGGCGAGGAGCGCGACGTAGTCAGCATGAACGTTCGCCTGGGCGATGAGCTCGGGAATGTCGATGCGCACGACGGGTCTGTCGAGCAGCAGATACTCGAAGCCGCACGAGCTGTGATCCGTGATCAGCACGTCGGCGGCTGCCAGGCAGGGGGCGATGTTCGCGTGGAGCGCGAGCACCGCCCTCGAGGCGGGGAGCAGCGGCTGCAGGCGAGCGACCCAGTCAACCCCGCCCGAATAGAGGGGGCGCGGATCGCGCGAGCGATCGTGAAGCTTGACGATGACGTTGATCGGCATGGCGGCGAGCCGCCGCAGCAGGTCCACGCCCAGGAGGTTCAGCGACGATGCCGGCGACCAGGTCGGTGCGTAGAGCACCGTCGGCCGGGCGGGGTCGAGGCCGAAGGCGTCCAGCACCCGGTCGCGGCGCAGGCTTCCATCCACGAGGCAGTCCACCTTCGGCATGCCCACGAGGCGTGGCGCATCGCTGCCCGCATCGATCGCGGCCGACGCGACGAAATTGCGGAGCCGGCGCTCGTTGACGAAGAACAGCCGGTGCCAGTCGCGCATGGAGGTGGACGGTGCATCGAACCCGTACTTGCCGGCGACGCCGTGGAACATCTGCACGCGTGCCGTGCCGCGGGGGAGCGCGGCCCACATGAAATCGGAGGTCACGTAGGCGTCCCACCTGAGGCAGGCGGCCTGAAGCGGCGACACCAGCCAGCGAGGAGGGGGCGCCGCGCGGTAGATCTCCTTCGTGCGATGCGGTTCCTCCGACGCCATGAGCGCGAACCGGACACGATCGTCCGCCGCCATGGCGCGGATCACGGGAGCGACCATCTCGTAGTTCACCGCCGTGCGGCTGTCCACGAGGATGCGCCGGACGGCTCTCCGGCGGCTGAGCGCCCGGTCGAGCCGCCGGAGGGGGCCGAGAAGCCTCATGCCGCCACCACCACGTCGCTCGTCATCGTCTTCGCTCGCTCGTATGCCGACTTCCGCAGCCGGACGACTTCCCGGGCGCACACCGACAGGCCGAGCAGGTAGTAGAAGGTCCAGTTGAACGCCACCGACGCGAATTGCGCGCAGACGAACCACCCGGTCATGCAGGCGACCATGGCGGACGCGTGCGTCTCGAGAAAGGTGCGTTCGTGGGCCTCCAGACCGTCTTCCGGCTCGTCGCTCGCGGTCTTGGCGCGGCGCCTGGGCCTCCGCCGATGGGTCCACGCGAGGGCGCGGCGCGTCCACCAGGCGGCCGAGAAGCCGCGCGCGATGAGGAACGCGAACGCGATGAGGCCGAACACCCCCACCTCCGCCGCGATCTGCAGCATCACGTTGTGCGTGACGCGCCACTTTTCCGCCCGCCCCGGCGGTCCGTAGTTCATGAACTGCCCGGCGCCGACGCCGGTGAGCGGATGCTCGAGGAACAGCATCCAGGCCTGCTCGAGCAGCACCCGCCGCGCCTCGCGCGAGCCCGTCTGGTCCTTGCTGGGATCGGTGATGCTGGCCATGCGGTCCCAGAAACTCTGTGGGAGCGCGGGCACGACGAGCAGGCCGGCCACGACACCCGCCATGATCGTCGGGGGCGTCAGGGCGCGCGTGACGACGAGGTAGACGGCACACATGGCGGCCGCGCCCACCATGCCGCTGCGGGACTTCGTGAACACGAGCGCGCCGAGCATCAGCACCACGATGAGCGCCGAGACGACGCGCTTGAAGACCGGCCCAGGACGCCGGAGGTAGGTCATCGCGAGCGGGAGGAACGCGGCGATGTTCAGCGCCAGGTCGTTCGGGTTCTCGAAGAACCCGCCGGCGGCGCCGCCGACGCGGCTGCCTTCGTACAGGTTGACCCCGCGCGCGTAATCGATCCATGCGCGAGCCGAGATGTAGCCGAAGGCGAGCACGATCACCCAGCAGATGCGCTCGATGCGCCGGGGCGAGGTGGCACAGTTGACCATCAGCATGAAGATCAACGCCACCTTGCTGTACTGGTCGATGAAGATCGCCACCGAGCCGCCCGGCCACACGGAGGTGGGCACGCTCAGCAGGATCGCGCCGCCCAGGAGCAGCACGGCGATCAGTTCCGGCGTCAGACGCGTGAGCGGCTGGCCGCGCGAGAGATTCAGGAACACCATCGCGCTCAGGCCGATGATGGCGGCGAGATCCGAGACGTGCATCGCCCCGATCGCGGCAATCTGATCCTGCGGCCGGAAGAACAGCAGGATGGAGAAGATGAGCAATCCACCCCATCCCCAGTCCCACGTCGCCAGGCGCGTCAGCTTGACGGGCTGCGGCTCGTGCGCGAGCGCCGCCGCCACCCGAATGCGCGAGGGCACGGCGCCCAGCGTGCCGTGTCCGAACGTCAGACGCTCCGATCGGGTCGCCATCTACCAGACCCTCCGTCGTTGCACGGCCGCCACCAGACCGGCGACGGCCGCGTAGTTCATCGCGACGAACGCCAGGGCCACGCGCGCGAAGCGCTCAAGCAGCCTCATGACGGTTCAGCGTGACCCCGGGGCGGGAGCTGTGCCGGGCGTGCATGAGGCTCCTGTGGGAAGCCCGCGCCGCGTCGCGTCGATCCAGCCAGGCGCCGTAGACCGCTGCGCCGTAGAACGCGGCCTGGGCTGCGAACGCGAGCGTGTACAGGATCGACAGGGAGGCGATCCAGGCGTTTGCAACGAGGACCGTAACGAGCGCATACGGCACGACGAGCCGCCCGAGCTTGTGGGAGACGAACTGCAGCCAGACGGGGTTCACCCACGGGAGGAGCAGACGTGGCTCGAGCGCCACGAGCTGATAATTGCCTGCCAGCGTGCG
>Ga0073934_10011919_pt1 | contig 10384 bp, 12 predicted proteins | sample LarsenN4metaG_FD_76834 | JGI IMG/M metagenome (GOLD analysis project Ga0073934, IMG submission 76834) | Hot spring sediment bacterial and archeal communities from British Columbia, Canada, to study Microbial Dark Matter (Phase II) - Larsen... ... | reverse complement strand
CTGGACGAGGCTGGCTATCGCGGCACGCGCTTCAAGGATCACCCGCGCGATCTCAAGGGCAACAACGACCTCCTTGTGCTCACCCAGCCCAAGATCATCAGCGAGATCCACAATGCCTATCTCGAAGCCGGCGCCGACATTATCGAGACCAATACGTTCAATGCGCAGGCCATCAGCCAAAGCGACTATGGTCTTGAGGATTACGCTTATGAGATGAATGTCGCCGCTGCCAAGCTGGCGCGCGAGGCCGCCGATGCCTGGACCGAGAAGACGCCCGGCAAGCCGCGCTTCGTCGCCGGTGCCATCGGCCCCACCAACCGCACCGCGTCGATCTCGCCTGACGTCAACAATCCCGGCTTCCGCAATGTCAGCTTCGACGAGCTGGTCGAGGCTTACGCCACGCAAGCGCGGGGGCTGATCGACGGCGGCGTGGATATCATCCTGATCGAGACGGTGTTCGATACGCTCAATGCCAAGGCTGCGGGTTATGCCGTCGAGGAGGTCTTCGAGGAGAAAGGCGCCGAGCTTCCCATCATGATCTCCGGAACGATCACCGATCTTTCGGGCCGCAACCTGTCGGGCCAAACCCCCGAGGCCTTCTGGTACTCAATGCAGCATTTGAAGCCCTTCTCCGTGGGCCTCAATTGCTCCTTTGGCGCGGAGCAACTCAGGCCTTCAGTCGATGAAATTGCCCGCGTCGCCGACACCTATGTCAGCGTCTATCCCAATGCCGGGCTTCCCAACGAGATGGGCGGCTATGACGAGACCCCCGAACATATGGCCGGGCTGCTTGAGGAATGGGCGCGCGATGGGCTCGTCAATATCGTCGGCGGCTGCTGCGGCACGACGCCGGACCATATTCGTGCCATCGCCGCCGCCGTGTCCAAATATCCGCCGCGCAAAGTGCCGGAAGTGCCCCATGCTTTGCGCCTTTCCGGCCTCGAACCCTTCGTCCATGGGTAATTGATGTACGTCTTGCGGCGACTGCAAATAGTCCTCCTCTCCCCTTGGGGAGAGGACGCCGAGCCCGCCGTAGCTCCGAAGGAGCGAAGGCGTGGCGAGGCGGGTGAGGGGGTCAAGCCCTCCACATCCGTTGCGCCCGCGGTTCTATAAGAGACAGCAGATGAAGATAGAGCTCACCGACATCGCACGCTCGCTTCGCCAGGGCTCAACCGACGCGGAGCGCAAGCTCTGGTCCCGGCTGCGAGACAAGCGGCTCATGGCAATGAAGTTCAAGCGGCAAGTCCCGCGGGGACGGTATGTTGTCGACTTTCTCTGTGTTGAGGCTGGTCTCGTTGTTGAGGTCGATGGGTCACAACACTTGAAGCGAACAAGCCGCTGGGATCGCATCCGGACCGCATTTTTGGAGAGCCAAGGCTTGAAGGTTCTCAGAGTCTGGAATGTCGACGTCCTGACCAACATCGAAGGCGTTCTCACCATCATCGCAGAAACCCTATCTCAGCGTTGCTCCCCCTCACCCGGCGCGCTGCGCGCGCCGTCCTCTCCCCAAGGGGAGAGGGGGGCCGAACGTCGGGCGAATTCAGAATGACAGACGGCGCGCAAAACTTCGTCATCGTGGGCGAGCGGACCAACGTCACCGGCTCCGCCCGCTTCCGCAAGCTGATCGAGGCGAACGACTACGCCGCCGCGCTCGAAGTCGCGCGCCAGCAGGTCGAGAACGGGGCCAACATGCTCGACGTCAATATGGACGAGGGCATGCTCAATTCGGAAGAGGCGATGGTAACGTTCCTCAATCTGATCGCCGCCGAGCCCGATATCGCCCGCGTGCCGATCATGATCGACTCTTCTAAATGGTCGGTGATCGAGGCCGGTCTCAAATGCGTGCAGGGCAAGGCGGTGGTCAACTCGATCAGCCTGAAGGAAGGCGAGGGGCCGTTCCTCGACCACGCCAAGAAGATTCTGCGCTATGGCGCCGCCGTGGTGGTGATGGCCTTCGACGAAAAGGGCCAGGCCGAGACCGCAGAACGCAAATTCGAGATCTGCAAGCGTGCTTACAAGCTCCTCACTGAGAAGGTCGGCTTCCCGCCGGAGGACATCATCTTCGACCCGAACATCTTCGCGGTCGCCACCGGCATCGAAGAGCATAACGACTATGCCCGCGCCTATATCGAGGCGACGCGGCGCATCAAGGCCGAGCTGCCTTACGTGCATGTCTCGGGTGGCGTGTCGAATCTGTCCTTCGCCTTCCGCGGCAATGAACGCGTGCGAGAGGCGATGCATTCGGTGTTCCTCTATCACGCCATCCAGGCCGGGATGGATATGGGCATCGTCAATGCGGGCCAGCTCGCGCTTTACGACGACATCGACCCCGAGCTGCGCACGCTGGTCGAGGACGTGATCCTCAACCGTCGGCCCGACGCGACCGACCGCCTGCTCGAAGCGGCCGAACGCTTCAAGGGCGAGGGAGCGCAAAAGAAAGAAATCGATCTCTCCTGGCGCGAGAAGCCGGTCGAAGAGCGGCTGATCCATGCTCTGGTGCATGGGATCGGCACCTATATCGAGCAGGATACCGAGGAAGCGCGGGCCAAGGCGGAGCGCCCGCTCCACGTGATCGAAGGGCCGCTGATGGCCGGCATGAACGTGGTCGGCGACCTGTTCGGCTCCGGCAAGATGTTCCTGCCGCAAGTGGTGAAGTCGGCGCGCGTGATGAAACAGGCCGTCGCCTATCTCATGCCCTTCATGGAGCAGGAGAAGAAGGATCTTGGCCTCGCCGATCAGCCCTCGGCCGGCAAGATTCTGCTCGCCACAGTCAAGGGCGATGTCCACGACATCGGCAAGAACATCGTCGGCGTCGTGCTCCAATGCAACAATTACGAGGTGATCGATCTCGGCGTCATGGTGCCGTCGCAGGTGATTCTCGACACCGCGCGCGAGAGGAAGGTCGACATCATCGGCCTTTCCGGCCTGATCACACCCTCGCTCGACGAGATGTGTCATGTCGCGGCCGAGATGGAGCGCGAGGGCTTTGACCTGCCGCTTCTGATCGGCGGCGCCACCACAAGCAAGGTGCATACCGCGGTGAAGATCAGCCCGAACTACCACAGGAGCCAGGCGGTCTACGTCACCGATGCGAGCCGCGCCGTTGGCGTGGTGTCGAACCTGATGTCCCCCGAGGAGCGGCCGAAGATGATCGCGCGCGTGCGCGAGGAATATCGCGGCATGGCGGAATCCTACGCGCGGGGCCAGGCGGAGAAGGTGCGCGCTTCACTGGCGGAAGCCCGCGCCAACAAGCTCAAGCTTGATTGGGCCGGCTATAAGCCGCCCAAGCCGACCTTTCTCGGCACGCGCAGCTTCCGTGCTTATGATCTCGCCGAGCTTGCCCGCTATATCGACTGGACGCCTTTCTTCCACGCCTGGGAGTTGAAGGGCTCTTACCCCCGCATCCTCCAAGACGACAAATATGGCGAGGCCGCCCGCCATCTGTTCGAGGATGCGCAAGCGCTGCTGAAGCAGCTGATCCAGGAGAGATGGCTGACCGCCAACGGTGTAGTCGGTTTCTGGCCTGCGAATGCCGTCGGCGACGATATCGAGCTTTACACCGACGAGACGCGCACCAAGCGCCTCGCCACGCTCCACACGCTGCGACAGCAAATGGCGCGCGATCCTGGCAAGCCCAATCTCGCCCTTGCTGATTATGTGGCGCCCAAGGAGACAGGGCTTAAAGATTATGTCGGCGGCTTTGCAGTGACCGCCGGCATCGGCGAAGAAGACGTCGCGCGAAGATTTGAGCGCGCCAACGACGACTACTCCAAGATCATGGTCAAGGCGCTTGCCGACCGGCTGGCCGAAGCCTTCGCCGAGGCTCTGCACGAGAAGGTGCGCAAGGAGCTCTGGGCCTATGCGCCGGAGGAGAAGCTCACCAACGAGCAACTGATCGCCGAGGAATATGCCGGCATCCGCCCGGCGCCCGGATATCCGGCCCAGCCCGACCACACCGAGAAGCGCACCCTGTTCGATCTGCTCGGCGCCGAGAAGGCGACTGGAATCAAATTGACCGAGAGCTACGCCATGTGGCCTGCCGCCGCCGTCTCAGGGCTCTATTTCTCCCATCCCGAGAGCCGCTATTTCGGCGTCGGCAAGATCGGCCGCGACCAAGTCGCCGACTATGCCGCCCGCAAGGGCTGGAGCTTGGAGGAGGCGGAGCGGTGGCTGGCGCCGATCCTTAACTACGATCCCAAGCTCATCGCCACCGCGGCTGAATGAGCGCAAAAAGACTTGGACGGGCGCGTCGCGCCCGCCCAGAGGCCCGTCGAAATTGATATGGTGAAGTTCCCTGCTAGGCCCCCGGGCTTACTCAGATCATCCCAAGGATGACGGCTGCGAGAAAGCCAAAGGAGATAATCGCCATAATGGCGGTGACTGCGGATGTGGCTGTGAGTTCCATCGGAAGCTCCTTTCCGATTGGAGGGGCCCCTTCTAGCCGGGCATGAATTGTAGAAGGCCCCTCATTCATCGCCAAGACGAATCCTTGTTGCACTGCACAAGAGCTTGGAACGCCCGGGCCGAGCCACACAACGCGCCTAGGCGGGAATTGGTTTCGCCATGTCTGGAGGTCCATTGTTGAAGAGCGGGGAAAAGGTTGCAAACGATGATGCAGCCAGTGGTAAACGGGCACTTCAGGGCTCGCCGAGGGCTTGCTCCCGCGCATGGGACAGCATAAGCAATGCGGCACAGTTTGGCCGCTGCGGCAACATAATCCGGGCGCTGTTATGGGTTAATGTAGGATAAGCATGGCTTTGCGGGGGAAGAGACCTGCGTCCGGAGGATTGGGCCGCCCAGAGAGGGAACTCGCAATATGAGGATCGCCGCCGTTTTGGCACTTGGCGTTTTGGGCATAGTTTTGGCCGCTTCGGCGCAGGCTCTCACCATCTCCAACGCCGACGACGACGCCCACACGGTCATTATCAAGACCGGAGGAGAGAGCACCGAGCTGGTGGTTGAGCCGCAAAAGGCTGTGGAGGCGGCTTGCGCTTCCGGCTGCACCGTCGAGCTCGAGAACGGCGAAATCTACGAAATGCACGGCGGCGAAGAAGCCGCCATCGAAGGCGGCATCCTCTTTGTCGATGCGGTGCCGGGCGAAGATAACGACGACACGGCTGCCCTGCCGCCCAAAGAATAGCGACACTCCGGACCTTGAGAGCGAGTAGCCGGCAGTCTGGACTAGCCTAGCGGAAACTTGCGCAAGAGGATCTCGTCATAGCCGCTGACCACGAGTCCCGGCAGCGTCGCCGCCGGCTCGAAGCCGTGGCGTGCATAAAAGCGCAAGGCACGCGAATTGAAGGACGACGCGCAGACCCAGAGGTTGCGCGCTGCCTGGCGCAAAGCCTCTTCTTCGAACCAGGCGAGAAGTGATGCACCGATGCCCTGGCCCTGGAACTGCGGCAGAATCGCCAGAAGCTCGAGATAGGGGCCTTTCAGCCACGGGGAGCGCACCGAGATGACTCCCGCCGTCTCGCCCCGGACTTCGATGCGATAACGCTTTGCACCGTCGGAGGAGGCAAGGGAACGCGCCAAGGCGTCGGCGGGATAGTTCACGACCGACCAGGGCGGCATCGCAGCAATCGCCTCCGTCAAATGCGTGCAAGATGAGGCTTCGAGTGGGAGGAGGCTCACACCCGCAAGCCTAATTGGAGGGTCCGAAAATGCTGAGGAGGCCATGGGTCTTGCGGCGCGAGAGCCTGGCCACGCGTGTCGTTCCGCGCGGCCGTTCGAGGTAGCAATTGGCGGCGATCACGGGTTCTCCCGCCTGAAGCAGCTCGCTCACGGTGACGAAGCCGTAGCCCTCTTCCTTGAGCTTGGGGATGGCAAGCGCCAGAGCGTCGGCGGTTTTCTTGCCGCGGCCATTAGCGTGAGCGACGACAATGGCGCCGGGATGCACCTTTTTGAGGATCGTATCGGCGATCGCCCTAGCCGAGCGGCGTGGGTCTGGATCACCGGTGATGACGTCCCACTGAATGGCAACTTGACCATGTTCGGCCACGGCCGCGAGCGCCGCTGGGCTGCATGTCCCAAATGGAAAGCGCATTAGGTTCATGTGTTCCGGCAAATGCGGGCCGTTCGGCTCAGGGACGGCGCATTGTCTTGCAAGCAAGCTCTTGCGGGCGCGCACATAGGCCGCCTCGGTCAGCACGATCTCGTCTTTCAGGCTGGCTCCCTTGAGCTTCGCCATGTTGACATGGCGGAGACCATGAGCGCCTAGCTCGAAATTCGGATCGGCCAGCAATTGCGCGGTGCGCTCCGCATGCGTCTCCATCCACTTGCCGCTGGCGAAGAACGTGGCCTTTACCCCTTGCGCTCGAAGGAGGTCGACGATGCGGCCGTCATAGCCCGCGACCGTTCCGCTGGTTTCGCAAAGGTCAAAGGTGAGCGCGATCAGCTTTTCGCCCGAAGGCAGTTCAACGCTGCGGATCGAGCCGCGCAGCTCTTGGGGCACCGGTGAGATATTGGGAAGCGGTTCCTGCCGCAGAGCGGCAAGGTCGAGCCCGCCATGGGAACGGACCGGCTTCAGTTCGCCTGAGGTGCCGGCAAGCGTCTCCGGCGTCCAGCAGCGGTGGAGCAGGCCGCGCTCCTCGGCGAGCGCCGCACCAACCCAAGCTGCGATGAGGGTGGCCGCAGCAAGTTTGAAGGTCCGCCCCAGAGTCATGCCCGTCCCCGTTGTAACGGCCAGCCAAGACATTGAGCGGACTTTGTCCCGTCTCCGTCAACCGGGCAATTTGAGGCCAAATAAGCGGCCGCGGCCAGAAGCAAATTCTCCTTATGTGTCAGAGAGAAGGCAGGCTCCGACAAGAAGCTGCGAGAGCCCAAATCTTTTCCCCTTCTCGCGCGTTTAATATTTTCGACCGGGACCGGTCGCATGCAAGATGGAGGAGACCATGTTCAAATCGCTGCTCGCGGCGAGCTTCATGACCGTTATGGCCGTTGGCCAAGCCTATGCCGCGCAGGACCTTTGCAACGACGCGCATATGCAGCAGATGGACAAGATGATCGCTGAGATGACCGACGCCGCTAAACAGAAAGAGGCAATGGCGGCTCTGGATCAGTCCAAGGCGGCCATGAAGGCAGGCAACCGGGAAGAGTGCATGAAATATATGGATGAAGCGCACAAGGCCATGGGCCTGTAAGACTCGATATCAGCGCGTAAGGCTGTCGAGCGGCGCCTGCGAGATCATCGGGCAATCGAGCGTCTTCTGCAGCGCGTCGATCAGCTCGCCCTCTGAATTCGCGCGGGCAAACAAGCCTTTGTTCTCATTGGCGACGCATACGAGTTCCATGGCGCTGTTGACGCCGGTCCAGGAGAAGCCCTCGTAGCGGAAAGCAATCACGTGAACGGTAAGCTGATCGGCGGTCAGCTTGAGCTGCTTGGCAAGTGCGCAAGGCGAGCGTCCGCACGTCTCCTCGCCGTCGGTGACCACGACGATGACCCCGGGCTTGTTGCGATAGTCGAGCACTTCCGCTGCTTGTTCGATAGCCGAGGTGAGTGGTGTTTTGCCTGCCGGCACGAGCCCATTCACCGTGCGCATAATGATATTGGCGGCATCGGGCGTGGGTTTGAGATCGAGCTTGACGTTGCATTGATTGTAGGGCCCGGGACCGAAAGTGATGAGCCCGACCTTACGCAACTTGGTTGCGCTCGGCAGCACTTGGGCGAGCGCGGAACGGACCTCATCGATGCGCGGCCTCGAGTTCGGGATTCCCAAGGTTTGATTGCCGGACATGGACCCGGAGGCATCGAACACGATCATGGCGTCTTCTCTGCAAGGCGAAGGCTTTTTCTCCTCCCCTGCGCTGGAAGCAGAGAGGGTGCCGGTGAGCAGACCGACTAAGGCTATGATACCGAAGCGAAAATTGCGCCTTGGAGCGAACTGGTTGCGAACGAACCCTACAGCCATTGCTCAAACCTCCCAAATGTCCTGCCGAATTTACCGCAAGAATCCGGGATGCGAAGAGGGTTTCGTGCCGCGGCGGATATGGCTGTTAACGCAGATGGGAGGCCTCAGCCCCTACCCTTGGTTCGGGTGTGGCCCGGGGCTGCGTTCCGCTCGAGGAAATCGATCATCAGACCCGCTACGTCGACGCCGGTCGCCTTCTCCAAGCCTTCGATGCCGGGCGACGAATTGACTTCGAGGACGAGCGGTCCGCTCTTGGAGCGCAGCATATCGACGCCGCAGACATTGAGGCCGAGCGTCCGCGCGGCCTTCACCGCAGCGCTTCGCTCCTGCGGCGTGATGCGCACCATCTCACCCGAACCGCCGCGATGCAGGTTGGAGCGGAACTCGCCGGGCGCGCCGGAGCGCTTCATTGCCGCCACCACCTTTTCGCCGATCACCAGCGCCCGAATGTCGGTGGCGTCGGCCTCCTTGATGAATTGCTGCACCATGATGTTGACGTTCACGCCCTGAAACGCCTCGATCACCGACTTGGCCGACTTGACCGTTTCGCCGAGCACGACGCCGATTCCTTGCGTGCCTTCCAGCAGCTTGATTACGACCGGCGCCCCGCCGACCAGATCGATGATGTCCTCGGCTTCGCGTGGATCGTGGGTGAAAGCGGTGACCGGCAAGCCGATGCCGCGCCGCGCCAAGAGCTGCAGACAGCGCAGCTTGTCGCGGCTGCGGCCAATGGCGACCGACTCGTTCAAAGGGTAGACGCCCATGACCTCGAATTGGCGCAGCACGGCAAGCCCGTAGAAGGTCACCGAAGCGCCGATGCGCGGGATCACCGCGTCGAAATCGTCCAGCCGGCGCTTGCGGTAATAGAGGGTTGGACGCCGCGAGGTGATGTTGATCGAGACGCGCAGCGTGTTGATCACTTCGATCTCGTGTCCGCGGGCGCGCGCCGCCTCGCAAATGCGCCGGTGGCTGTAGAGATGCGGATTGCGCGCGAGCAACGCGATCTTCATGGGCGTCTCGTCATGGCTGGAAGGGTTCGGCTTACCGCAGCAATCGCCCCGCCTTGAGCGAAGGGAGTTTGCGCCTGCGGCGTGGCTTCTTGGCGCGCGCGCCCAAGAGATAGGAGCGCCCGGGCTCGATCAGCGCGCGGCCTTCAAGTGCGGTGCGCCCGAGCAGCATGCGGAAGCCCATCTGGTCGCGATTGGCAAGCGCAAGCTCGATCGGCCAAACCTCGTCTCCAAGCTTGAGCATGGTCCTGATGATGTAGCGGCGCTCGACCCCGCCGCCGGAATTCCGCACCATCCGTTCGTCGATGGCCCGCGCCTCGCAAGTGACCTTCCTCGCTTCGCTGCGCTGCAGCGGGTGCAATTCGAAACGGAGCCAGAGCGCGCCGCCCCTGCGGAACGGTTCGATGCGATAGGCATGCAGCGCGCTGGTCCGGGCGCCCGTGTCGATCTTGGCCTTGATCGCGCCCACCTTGAGATCGGGGAGCGCCACCCATTCGCGCCAGCCGATCTTGAACGGCTCTCTTGGGGCAAGGCGTGCTTCCATGGACGGGGCATAGTGCAAAGGGAGTGCAGTGCGCCTGATTTAGCATAGGGAAAGGCGCTTGGCTCTGCTTCTAAGCGCTGTCGCGACTCACCTATACTCCTTGCTGGACGGGGCTCTTTCGGAGCCAAGAGCCATGAGCAAAAGCCAGCACGTGGTGAGCCAAGGCGACCGTTGGGCGGTCAAGGCGGAAGGCGTGGCCGAGCCGCTTGCCGTCTTCAAGACCCAGAGCGAGGCCTGGGAAAAGGCCAAGGCCATCGCCCGCAAGGAGCGCTCCGAAGCAATCCTGCATGGCCGCAACGGACTGATCCGCGCGCGCAGCGCTTACGGCTACGACCTGCCCCGCATCAAACAGCCCTGAGTTGGTCGCGCGGGAGCTCGACCAGTAAGTTTTCGCTAACTTCCCATTGAGCCGTCGTTTACCGCGCCAGCAAATTTTCCCGGCGCGCGAGGCCCGGGCAGGTCCCTTTCTTTGCAACTGAAGCTCAAAGCTCCTCCAAAAGTGAATGGAGGCGCATATGGGGCACATTCCCCGCATTCGAGCCGCACTGGCCGGGACGGCTGCCGCGCTCTGCCTCGCGTCGGCGGTTTTGGTTTCCGCCTGCGCGGTCAGGAATACGTCTTTCGACTACCCGGCGATGCGGCTCACCGACCCTGCCGTCGCCGAGACGCAGTCCGCCCACTGAGCCGATCGGCAGGGCCAACATGAAGTTCTTGATCGGCGTCTTGTCGCTCGCGGTCATCCTTGCGATCTTCGGCACGCCCGCCGTGCTTTTGCTCGGCTGGGGCGCGCTGACCTCGAACGACCGGCAAGCGATCAGCAAGAGCATCAAATCCTTCGGCTGGCTCGACTCCGAGCCGAATGAGCAACCCCGTGGCCAGAGCCGGACAGGGACCTCCGGCTAGCCTTGCGCCATGGCTTTGAT
>Ga0073934_10011918_pt1 | contig 10384 bp, 11 predicted proteins | sample LarsenN4metaG_FD_76834 | JGI IMG/M metagenome (GOLD analysis project Ga0073934, IMG submission 76834) | Hot spring sediment bacterial and archeal communities from British Columbia, Canada, to study Microbial Dark Matter (Phase II) - Larsen... ... | reverse complement strand
CGTCGACGATCTCGCGGAGCAGCACAGCTGCTTGCCGGTGGTCGTCGCCGCGCGAACGACGACCGAGCGCTGCGCAGCAGGCGGCATCGGAGGCGGCGATTCCCGCGAGGACCGCGAGGGCCGCGGCGACGCTTCGAGACTCCGGTATCTCGCGTTCGCCAGCGACGAGTTCAGCCACCTCGAGCGACTTCTCGGCATGGTCGAGACGGGTCCGCGCGTGCGCGCGATCGCAGGGCTGGGTGCGGCTGGTTCGCGTCGTCACCGGCGTCCTCCGAGCAACTCGTCGGGTTCGGAGCCGGCGATCGCGATCGCGTCCCGGCTCAGCTCGGCGACGACCGGTGGCCGCTCGCGCCGAAGCCTGCGGACGTCGGCTTCGGACACCTCGGAGAGCGCGACGTGGTTGCCGGTCCACGCGAGCACGTGGTCGGAGAGCCCGTCGAGTTGCTCATGCCAGCCCGGGTCGTCGTCTGGAACATCGCGCGGCCGGACGACGAAGATGTCGATGTCGCTCTTCGTGTCGCCGTCGCCGCGAGCGGCCGAGCCGAAGACCGAGAGGTGGACGGGCGCAATCCTCCAACCGTCGATTTCGTCGCGCAGGCGGCGCTCGAGCTCGGCCCGGACGTCGGCGAGGAGTTCGACGGCCGGCGCGGCGAGGTGCTCGCGGTTGAACGTGTAGAGGTAGGCGTTGCCCGCCTCTTCGACATGCACGAGTCCTTCGTCGCTGAGGCGCCTGAGCGAGGCGTTGACGGTGGGCTGCGAGCCGGCGCGGACGAGGCGCGCGACGTCGCGCCCAGTGAGTGGGCGCGTGGTGCCGCGGAGGACGCGCATGACCTCCATGTCGATCGGCGAGCGGATGAGCGCCCAGGGGCGAGAGAGATCCATGACAGTGATAAGAATAGCACGCAATTGAAAGAAATACTTCTCATTTGAGAGACGGACTTATCAAACCCAACTGTTGCGATCGACGCCGGCTAGCTCGTGCGTGCCGACGATGACGGCCGGTCCGGGGGTCGACGAGGTCGGTGGGCCAGCGTCACGTCGAGAACCCGTACGTGATTTCGGGTCTCTTCGTGCGTAGCCGTCGCGCACTTCGCAGCCGAGCGCGGTCTGCGTAACGCCGGATACGGACCCAGGATTGCGCGTTCGCCCGGAAGCGGGCGGCGCCGAGCGGTCGCATACTTCCCACGTGCTCGAGGAGGGAGGCGGCGACTATGCACCCCAACGAACTGTTGGCCCGGCGGGAGATCGATCTCATCAATGCGGGCGATTTCGAGGCCCTAGAGGACCTCTACGCGGATGACCTCGTCATCCACTATCCAGGCAGGAATCCCTTGGCAGGCTCCCATCCCGTTCAGGAGTTCCTCGCCAAGTTCGAGGTGATCTTGAAGGACGGGACCATCAGACGGGAGCTTCACGACGCCCTCGGTACCGACGATCACGCCGTGCAGCTCCTCCGCGTGGCCGCTTCGGCACGCGGACGTTCCCATTCCTGGAACGCGGTCGCGGTACTGCATGTGCGGGACGGCAAGTTCTCCGAATGCTGGATTCACGTTGACGATCAGTACGCCCTGGACGAGTTCCTGAACTCACTGGTGGGATAGCCCCGGCGGCTGGCGTCGGGCGATAGGAGGCGACCATGGCGCCGGCGTACGAGCACCTGAAAACTCCCGCATCGCCGCGGGTACCGACCTACGTCCGGTCCCACTTTCAGCCGACCCACCGCAGCCGCTTGATCGCTCCTCTGAGCTCATGCGCGTTCACGCGCGTGTAGCGCTGCGTCGAGTCGAGGTGCTTGTGGCCGAGGAGCTCCTGGATCTGGCGCAGGTTCGCGCCGCCGCGGAGGAGCTCGGAGGCGAAGACGTGCCGGAGCGTGTGCGGGGTGACGCGCTTGCGCTCGTTGACGCCGGCCGCGTCGACGTAGTGGCGGAAGGTCTGTCCGAGCTGGGTGTAGTGGAGCCGGTTCCCTTGCACGCCGATGAAGACCGCCTGCTCGGTGAGCGGAACACGGGTCGCGTAGTACTCGGCGAAGAGCGGGACGAGCGCCGGATGGATCGGGATCGTCCGCTGCCGGCCTCCCTTCGCATTCCGAACGCGCAGCAGCCGGCGGGAGAGATCCACATCGTCCCTGTCGAGCCCGAGCAGTTCGCTCCGGCGCAACCCTGCGTACGCCATCAGCGCTAGCAGTAGCCGGTCGCGCTCGGGCTTGCTGGGGAAGTGCCGCTCCCAGAGCTCCGGGCGGCCGGGCTGGACGAGCAGCTGCTCGAGCTCGCCCATCGTCAGCACGTCCGGAAGCGCTTCGCGCTTCTTTGGCGTCCGTAACGGCAGCGCCGGGTCGCGGACGAGCCGCTCCTCCTCGACGAGGAAGCGGAAGAAGCATTTCAGCGCTGCCGTCGTCCGCGCCTGGCTCGACACGGCCGGCCGCCGCTTCTGCTCCTCGGCGAGAAAGGCGCGCAGGTGCATCACCTTCACCTCGGCGAGATCCTCGATCCCCTCACCCTTCAGGTAACCCAGGCACGCCGAAACGTCACGCTCGTACGCCGAGCACGTCGTCGGGGCAAGGCGCCGCTCCGACGCGCAAAAGCGCTGGAAATCAGCCAGTTCCCTCGTCCATCTCCTCTTCATCGCTCCTCCCTTGGGCAGCCTTCCGGCCCCCGCTGGAGCGACCCTGAGGACTATCCGGCTTACAGGCCTGCTAAGGAAACCCCTGCAAATGCAGGGGTTTCTACTTGGACGTGCATCACCGGTGCATCACGTGCTCGAACAGGGGACGGCAAGACGCGGCGTTGGGGTGGGTCTCGGTCGTCGCCGCCGCGCTCCAATTCACTCCAGAATCGAACGTTCAGCCGCCGCCGACCGGCCAATCGCCCGTCGCAATGGCGAAGCCCATGAACGCGGTCCACGTCGCGACCACGAGCAAGCCCAACGAGATCCCGGCTGTGCCGAGCGCGGCTCCACGGCCTTCGTCTCCACGCTTGACAGCCACGAGTCCCAACGCGACCGCCGCCGCCCCCAGGATGACCTGCGGAGCGGAATACGGGATCGCCAAGGAGAGGATGGCCAAGATTCCGACGACGAGCGCTGTGACCGCGGGGCGCACGCCTCTACTCCGCGCCGCGATGCGCACGAGCAGACCGAAGACCAGCCCGCCCAGGACGAGACCTTCGATGGCTGCTCCAATCGCGTTCGGGAGGAAGACGCCCCAGCCTTCCCACTCGTTGACGACGAAGCTCCCGAGCAGGATGCGGGTCGCGATAACAGTGCCGACAGCGACGACTCCGATCTTGGCCTCGCGAGAGAGTCGCTTCTGGCGGTTGGTGGTCTCAGCGACGGTCCCCATCAGTCGAGCGTGACCGCCGTGCATCGCGTCGCATAGCGCACAGCCCCACCCGAGTCCTTCACCGTCCACTGCACGCCGTGCACCCCTGCAAACCCGGCGGCGTCTTCGGGAACGACGAAGGTCTCGGCCTTCGCGTTGCCACCCGCGTTCGTCTCGAGCGAAGCGAGATCGCTCGAGAAGACCAAGGTTCCGGTGCACCCTGGGTCCTGGAAGAAGAACCTCCGCGTGACGGTGTACGACGTGTGCGGAGCCGCGCCGTTCAACACGAAGATCTCGTGGGCGTAGATCTGCGGCCCCTCGGCTTTGATGTTCTGGACAAATCCCGAGCGCAGGGGTGCGTCGCCGACAGGTGTCAGGGCGAGGTGTTCCGTATGGTAGACGGAGTCGGCCGCCGCAATCGGTGCGAGCATGGCGACGACGACGACTGCGCCAACGACGGCAATTGTCCGAAGTGGGAGGCGTGTGTGCATCGAGGAGCTCCTTTCCTTGTCTCTCCATTCACGCTGCGATGCGGACGACCGTGTTGCCGGACTGGTCGACGACCCAGGCCGCGCCCTGCCCGAACGCGACGGCGTGAGGACGTGATCCAACCGGGCCGACCAAGGTCGGCTCACCGGCGGGTGCGTTCGTGTTCGGGTCGATCCGCACCACGCTCCCACCGATCTGATCTGCAACCCACACGAATCCAGCGCCGCCCGCAACCGCGACAGGCTGGCCTCCGACGGAGATCTCGGCAAGACGCTCGCCGGTCTGCGCGTCGATGCGGGTAACCGTTCCTCCGTCCAGGTTCGCGACCCACACGGAGCCGAAGGCGACGGCGACTCGGATCGGTCCCTTCCCCACGGCGATTGGCTTGCCGCTGGGCCTGTTCGAGCGAGGATCGATCCGCACGAGGACGTTCTCCGTGGGACTCGGAACCCACACCGAGCCTTCGCCTGCGGCGATCCCGGCGTAGTCCTGGTTGCCGGCGCCTCTCGCGACGACCCTCGAGGACGTCGACAGCACTTTGCCCGTCCGCGGGTGGATCTTCGTGATGGTTCCGGCCGTCGAGTTGTAGGCCCACACCGACCCCTCTCCTGCGGCGAGCGCGAGTGGGCGGTCACCGACCCGAGTCGGCTTGCCGACCCTGCGGCCGGAGCTCGCGTCGATTCGGGTGACAGTGCCGTCGTAGATGCTCGCGACCCAGATTGCGCCGGCCATGTTCGCGATGCCGACCGGCCCGTTTCCCGCAGAGATCGCGGCTCCTACTGCCTCGTTCGATTTCGGATCGATCCGGCTCACCGTGTCGTCTTCGAAGTTGGCGACCCAGACCGACCGTGCGTCGACCGCGAGCGCGACCGGCAACGTGCCAACCGCGATGGTCGCGATGGCGCCGGCTTCGCTGTCGTCGGTCTGCTCCGAGCCACCGCAGCCCGCCAGGCCGAGAACCACCAGCGGCGTGATCAGAAGCATTGCCTTGCGTTTCATCTCAGCCCTCCTTGAGCTCGGCGACCTCGATGTCGATCGCCTCGACCACCCGCTCGACGGGGATCGCCGCCCTCCGGCTCACCTCGAGAACCGCCTCGGGAGAACCTGCGTCGTACAGGTGGAAGCAGGTCTCGTCCTCGCCGAGGAAGAGGGACCGCAGGTAGCGGATCGGCGTTCCCTCTCGGCTCAGCTCGTCCGCCGCAGCGCGAGCTCTGCTCGCAGCGTCATGCAGATCGACCGAACCAGCATGCGAGAGATACAGCTCGGCGAGGTATCTGCTCACGGAGAAAACACGGTATGAGCGCCCTGCTTCTGCGGAAACGCGGAAATCCCCAGGTCTTGCGTCGTCGAGCCCTAGAGAGTGCGCGCGAGCTCGGCGCGGGAGCGCACGCCGAGCTTGCGGTAGACGTGCGAGAGGTGGAACTCGACCGTTCGAGCGCTCACGAAGAGGGCCGTAGCAACCTCCTTGTTCGTCTTTCCCTGCGCTACCAGCTCCGCGACCCGACGCTCCGTCGCCGTTAGCTCGTCTCCAGAAGGAGCGCGGCCTCCGATCCGCATCAGCTCCGCTCTCGCCTTCTCTTCCCAGACGACGGCGCCGAGCTCCTCGAAGAGGGATCGAGCGTCTTCGAGCGTCGCCCGCGCTTCCGCCTTCTTCTTCGCGCGGCGCTGTGTCGAGCCGAATGCGAGCAGCGTACGAGCTCGGTCGAACGGAATGGGCACGCGCTCATGCTGAAGGAGCGCCTGCTCGAACATCGCGAAAGCCCGCCCGGCGTCCCCTTCGGCAGCAAGGATGAGGCCCCGACAACGCGCGGCGGCTCCTTTAGCGGACGCGCGGTCGAGCGCTCGCCCCGTCTCTTCGAGCCAGGCGAGCGGCTCTTCGGCTTCCGCGATGCGACCGAGGATGATGTGCGCCTCGATCTCGTCGGGAACGAAGCGCATCGAGCCAGGTTCGGCCACTCCCCCGCGCACGAGCTGCTCTCGAACGGGTGCGAGGATGCGAATCGTCTCCTCCGGCTGGTCCCGGGCAAGCTCCAGCAGCCCAAGTGCCCAGACGGCGTGGATGCGTGCCACCCCCATCGCACGGTCGCCTGCCATCGCGAGTGCCTCGGCCGCGTCCCGTCGCGCGGGGTCCTCGACACCTAGGACCGCGAGCACGAGCGCCCGCGCGGCGAGCGACCACGTCTGTTGATGCCGCTGACCGACCTGTAGCGACAGCTCGTGGGCTTCCTCCGCGTGCCGCAACGCGTCGTCCCAGCGACCGACGAGGAACGTCGCATGCGAGAGCGAGGACAGCACCGTCGCCAGCGAGCTCTCGTCGCCGCATGCAGTTGCCTCGTCGACAAACGATCGCAACGCCACGGCCGCACGAACCGGCTCGTCTGCCCAGAGGTCGTAGTAAGCCTGGTGATAGGAGGGCCAGGCAATCACTCGCTCGTCGTGGGACGACTCCGCCTCCACGGCGGCCCCGAGGGTGGCTCTCGCTTCTGGCCAGCCGAGCAACGCCTCGATGAGGCCTCGGGTCGCAAGCGCGTTGAGGTACAAGGGGCGGTTGCCGGCACGCTGGGCGAGGTCGACCGCGATCTGCTGGTATCCGCGCGCGGTCTCGAGCTCCTCGCGCATGAAGAAGAGTGCCGTCGCGAGGCCCTGAGAGGCGTCGGCCCGTATCCCCTCGTCGTCAGGAGCCTCTGCGAGTGCGCGCTGGAGGAGTCCTGCCGCGCCCGGCTGGTCGCCTTCCGTGATTGCCAGCCGGCCGAGACTCGTCATGACCTCGGCTCGGCGAGCACCGGGCGGCGCCGCCGCGAGCGCTTCCTCGAGGAGCACGTGCGCGCGGGCCGTGTCGCCGGCCGCGAACCAGTGCCACGCGCAGGCAAGCGTCCGACGATGGAGATCGGCGGCTCGGCCGCGCGGCGTCAGGGCGCGCGCCTGCTCCCCGAGCTGCGCCGCAGCCGCGCTCGCTCCTCGTGCTCGGGCGTGGGCGGCCGCTTGCTCGAGAGCGCCTGCTACTCCTTCGTCTGGTCCCTCGACGGCGAGCGCGAGGTGGCGCGCGCGTTGCTCGGGATCATCGACGACACCCGCGAGCCTCTCGTGAACGCTGCGCCGGGAACGGTCGTCCGCGGTCGCATACGCAGCGTCGGCGAGGAGCGGATGAACGAACTGGACTCGGTCTCCTTCGAGGGTCACCAGGTCTGACTCGATCGCCACGGCAAGACGCACCTCTGCATCGATGCCCAGCGCGGCCGAGATGACGGGGATCCGCCGATCGGAAGTCGTTGCCGCAGCAAGGAGCACGAGCCGCGTCTCTGCCGGTAGAGCGTCGAGACGGTGCCGGAGGAGATCGGTCAGCGTCGGCGGGATTGGAAGCGGTTCACCGGCGGAAATGTCTCCGCCGACGCTGTCCAGGGCGCGCGCGATCTCGAGGGCGTAGAACGGGCTCCCGCCGGCCGTCTCGTGGACGCGCCGCAATACGGGACGGGCAAGGACACGTCCGAGACGCTCGCGTATCAGCTTGTGCAGCGCACCGGTCGATAGCGGGCCGACGGTGATCGATGCGACGTCCTTGCCGCCGAGCAGCTGCTCGAGCTCGGGCGCCGTCTTCTCGCTCGTCCTCTTCGAGAGCAGCAGTCCGATGGGCCGGGCGTCGAGCCGTCGCCCCGCGTACGCGAGCGCCGCGGCGGAAGCGGAGTCGAGCCACTGGACGTCGTCAACGGCGATGAGCACCGAGCTCGACTCCGCAAGCTGCCGAAGCGCGTTGAGGAACGCCACACAAACGGCTCGAGGATCGACTACCGGCTCGCCTTCCGCGTTCGCGAGCAGGAGCGCCACTTCCAGCGCGCGCCGCTGCGGAGGCGGGAGCAAGGGAAGAACCAGCTCGACGACGGGGCCGAGCAGATCGTCGAGTCCCGCGAACGACATCGACGCCTCGGCTTCTGCCGGAGAGGCCGCGAGTACGCAGAACGCCCGATCGCCAGCCGCGTCGATCCCGGCTCGCCAGAGCGTGGTCTTCCCCATCCCCGCCTCGCCTTGGAGAACGAGAGCTGCCGGTGCGGTTCGGAGCCCGTCGAGGAAGGCGGCCAGCGCCGCGAGCTCCTCCTCCCTTCCGATGACCTCGGTCGGCATGTCCGCTCGGATCGTACGAAGTCGCACGACGCGCCGAAAGAGCCGCACTGACGTCTCGCTTGTCCACACGACGCCCGTGGCGGCTGGCCTGCCGTGCATCACCGGTGCATCACGGGGGCGGCATTCGACGGCGTTCTACAGCAGGTCGGACGAGGCGAAGCCCGCACAGGTGAGCCACATAGCGCAGGACTCGCGAAGAATCCGGCTTACGGGCTTGCTACGGAAAGCCCTGCAAACACAGGGGTTTCTATGTGGGCGTCACCGGTGCCTCAGGACCTCCGGAGCGAGCGTGTCGGGATCGCCGGACGCACCGAGGATGCCGTCGGGCAGCGCTTGCTTGAGCCAGACTCCGGCGCCGTGTCTCCAATGCCCGCCGGCCGAGGGCACGCCCGACGCCCTATTGCATCGAGCCGCCGCCCGGGATCGTGAGCCAGGGGATCACGCCCGGCGCCGCCAGGAGCAGCACACCGAGAAGGAGAAGCACGGCCGCCGTTCCGTACGTGGCGGCACGCCGCCAGGGGAGGAGCTTCTCGGCGGCGATCAGCGCGGCCACGAACGCCATCCAGGCGATGCTCATCACGCCGAGGGCGAAGAGGGCGGCCATCAGCGCCCAGCAGCAGCCGACGCACCAAGCGCCGTGGCGTGTCCCCATGTGCAGCGCTCCCGAGAGACCGCCGCGCCAGGATCCTGAGGAGGAAACCCAGCGGGCTCCTGCACTTGCCGAGGCAGACGTCCTTGAGCGGGGTGAGCTCGTAGAGGGCGGCACCGAGCAGGATTCCGCCTACGACCCAGCGCCCTCCCCTGTTCCAGGAGAGCTCGTCGCCGAGAAGGCTGCCTCCGAGGTTCGAGGTCGCGAAAGCGAGGAGGCCCGCGCCGCTCCACGTGAGCAGATAGCCGGCGGCGAAGACGAGCGGCGCGACCGGTGCTCGTCGCCGCGTCATGCGCGAATAGAGCGCCACCGTCGGCGAGACGGAGGGGAACATCATCGCGGCCATCATCACGACCCACACGCCGAGGAACCAGCCGAGGGTTCCGAGATCGGTTCCGGGCCCTTCGTCCATGCCGCGCATCCGGTCGACGGTGAGCCACCACGCGAGGGCGGCGAGAGCGAGGAGCAGAGCGACGAGGCCGAGCCGAGCGCGCGCGGCCGCGAACGCCGGCGCCAGCCCGGCGGCAGCCGCGCCGCGCTCGTGCGCTGGGGCGATCACCTGCTCAGGCGGCCCAGGAGAACTCGGACGTGTAGAGGCCGGACTTGCCCTCGAACTCGATGCCGAAGGCGTCGATGCGCGCTCGCGTCGGCTTCGACACGGTGAAATCCGATCCCACGGGATGGAAGATGCCCGCGATTCGCGCCGGCTGGCCGGTCTCGATGCCGAACGGCACGACGTCCTCGATCTCGAAGTCGACCGCCTCGCCGACCTTCACGCTGTGCCTGAGACCGTCCTCCTGAATCTCGAAACGTGCCCGCTCGACTCCGAGATTCTCGGCGACCAGCGGGCCCAGAGCCTCCATCGGTCCGCCGAGCTGCCCGCTGAAGACGCCGAGGAGCTTCTCCGCTTGCTCGTCAGACGCCCTCTCGTCGATGAGGACACCCAGCCGCCAGTTTCCGTCGGTCATGACCTTCGGGCTGTCCACGACCGCCGCCACGGCGAGCCCGCCGACGTCGGTGCCGTCGACGTTGCCCTCGGTCAGGTTGAAGACGAGCGCGACCCGGCAGTAGTCGTAGTCGGCACCGTTGGCGAGATTGAAGTTGCAGGGGCAGAAGAAGTCGCAGGAGCAGGTCTCGATGTAGGTGCCCTTTACGTTCCAGGCCATGCCGCCTCCTTCACGAGAGGGTGGACGTCTGTGCGGGCTCGATTCTCCGTCGCTGGGAGCGCTCCCGTCAAGGCGCGACCCAGCCCGCTGCGAGCCTTCTCGGACGAAGCGGAAGCCGCACGGGCGTGCGAGATCACACCGTTCTCGCAACGGCGAGGCCGAGCGACGATGGTTGCGCGCCTCGCACACCGAGCGACCGCGCGCGCCTACGTCAACGGCCGACGGCCGGGGGTACTCTGATGGTCGGCTTCATGGCCGGCCGGCCGACGACCTCGTGTTCATCCCCTTCGGGCCGGAGCGCATCGACGAGCTCGAGCCGCTCTGGCTCTCGCTCCACGCGCACCATCTGGAGGTCGCCCCACAGCTCGCCGCGCTCGGCGCCGAGCTGCCCGCGTCCGAGTTCTGGGACCGGCGCCGGAGGGCCGACCTGGAGGCGCTTCGCCGTCCTTCGGGCATCGGCATCGGTGCCGAACGAGCCGGGCGGTTGGTCGGCTACGCGCTCGGCTACGTCCGCTCCGGCGCCGGTACGACGGTCTGGGGGACGCCGGGCGCCCTGGCCGTCCTCGACGTGCTCGTCGTCGCACCTGAGTGCCGCGCGGAAGGCATCGGGACAGCGCTGCTCCGGGAGTTCCTCGACGCGGTCGAGCG
>Ga0073934_10011917_pt1 | contig 10384 bp, 9 predicted proteins | sample LarsenN4metaG_FD_76834 | JGI IMG/M metagenome (GOLD analysis project Ga0073934, IMG submission 76834) | Hot spring sediment bacterial and archeal communities from British Columbia, Canada, to study Microbial Dark Matter (Phase II) - Larsen... ... | reverse complement strand
TGGTGAAGAGCGGCGCCACCTGGATTTTCAGCTAAGGGGGGAAGCCAGCGTGGGTCAGCGGCGATTCATGTGGCGGGAGCCGGTGACGATTGCGCTGGCGGCGCTGCGGGCGCACAAGCTGCGCTCCTTTTTGACCCTGCTCGGGGTCATCATTTCCGTCTTCACCCTCATCGGGGTGATGTCCATCATCGAAGGGCTGAACGCTTACATCGCTGAGAAAGTGGCGAACTTCGGCACCAACGTTTTTTACGTCACCCGTTACCCCATCATCACCAACGCCAAGGACTGGCTGGAGGCGCAGCGCCGCAACCCCAAGATGACCGTGGAAGACATGGAATACCTCCGGGAGCGCATGACGCTGGCCGACTACGTCGGGGCGCAGGACTGGCGCGAAAAAGATGTCCGCGCCGGCACAGAAAGCATTGACGACGTCGGCATCCGCGGCACCACGCCCACCATGGTCCACATCTCCACGGAAAAAGTGGCGGCGGGCCGTTACATCACCGAGAGCGACTACGAGCGCCGGGCGATGGTGGCCTTCGTGGGCACCGACGTAACCGAGCGGCTCTTCCCCACCGTGGACCCGCTCGGCAAGACCATAACCATTGACGGGCTGCCCTTCGAGATCGTCGGCGTGGCCGAAAGAGTGGGGTCGGTTCTCGGGCAAACCCAGGACAATTTTGTGTTCATCCCGCTGACCACGCTGAACAAGATTTGGGGCGAAGGGCCGGCCTTCGACACCGGGCCCTGGATCGGTATCAAGTGCAGCTCGCCGGACGTGATGGCGCAGGCCATGGACGAGGCCCGCACGCTCATGCGCGCCCGCCGCCGCCAGAAGTACAACGACAAGGATGTCTTCGGCATCATCGCCAGCGAGTCGCTCACGAACCTCTGGGACCAGATCTTCGGCGGAGTGGCGGCGGTGGCGGTGGGGGTGGTGTCGGTGTTCCTGGTGGTGGGCGGCATTGTGATTATGAACATCATGCTGGCCTCCGTCACCGAGCGCACGCGCGAGATCGGCATCCGCAAGTCGCTCGGGGCGCGCCGGCGCGACATCCTGCTGCAATTCCTGGTGGAGGCTTCGGTGCTTTCGACGGTGGGTGGGCTGGTGGGCGTGCTGGCGGCCCTCGGGGCCACGGCCTTGGTGGTGGCTACCACGCCCGTGCCCATGCGCACCCCGGTGAGCGCCGTGGTGCTGGCGGTGGGGATTTCGAGCGCCGTCGGCCTCTTTTTCGGCATCTACCCGGCGCAGAAGGCCGCCCGGCTGGACCCGGTGGTGGCGCTGCGGGCCGAATGACGGGGTGACTCATGCTTCGATTGCGGCCTCCAAGTGACCCACAGCACCCTTGCCCTGAGCGCCAGCGAAGGGTGGCGGCGCTGCGGGCGGAGTGACCATGACGGTTCGGGAACAAGTGGCGCTGCGTTGGCGGCGGGACGTCAGCGAGAACGTGGTGATGGCGTTGAGCACGCTGCGGGAGCACAAGGGGCGCTCGGCGCTGACCGTGCTCGGCATCGTCATCGCCGTCATCACCGTGATGCTGGTGGTGGCCATCCTGCTCGGCTTCGACCAGAACGTCCAGCAGGTGATCCAGGGCTACGGCACCAACACCGCCTTCTTTGCCCATCATGCCTTCCAGGGGCCGCGCTTCGGGCGGATGACCAAGGAAGAGCGGATGCGCAAGCCCTTGAGCTACGACGACTACCTGGCGGTGCGCGACGCCTGCACCGCCTGCGTCAGCACCACGGTGTCCCTGTTCGGCACCGAGGGCCCCGGGGGCCTGAGCCGCGCCCGCTACAAGGGCGAAGAGGTCGTCGGGCTCGACTTCCGCGGCGCCACCGCCGACTTCTTCTCCGTCTACGCCAACGCTGTGGTGGTCAAAGGGCGGCCCTTCAACGCCGCGGAAGACCTGCACCGCGTCGAAGTGGTTGTCATCGGGGAGGACCTGGCCGGCGGGCTCTTTGCGTTGGAGGACCCGCTGGGCAAGGAGATTCTGGTGAACAACCACGCCTTCCGCGTGGTGGGGGTCTTCGAAAAACCCAAGGGCAGCTTCGGCCCCGGCGGGCAGGACACGCGCGCGGTCGTGCCCTACTGGACGTTCCGCAAGGTTTTCCCGCTCGCCGACAACCACGGGGTGCGCATCGAGGCCTACCCCGGGAAGCTGCCGGTGGCGATCGACCAAGCGCGCGTGGCCCTGCGCCGCAGCCGCCGCGTCGCCTACGACAAGCCCGACAACTTCGGCTACGCCACCGCCGACTCCATCATCGAGAACTGGCACGCCCTCGTCGGGATGATTGCGTTGGTCACGAGCGTCCTGGCCTCGGTGGGCCTGCTGGTGGGGGGCGTGGGGGTGATGAACATCATGCTGGTGTCGGTGACCGAGCGCACCCGCGAGATCGGCGTGCGCAAGGCCATCGGCGCCCGCCGCCGCGACATCGTCTGGCAGTTCTTGAGCGAAGCGATGACTCTAACCGGTTCCGCGGGCCTCGTGGGCGTGGCCATTGCCTACGTCCTGACCGCCTCCGTGGTGCGACTGCTGCTGGACTTGCCGGGCTTCATTCCCGTCTGGGTGATTTTCCTGGCCGTGGGCGTGGCTTCCAGCGTCGGCCTGTTTTTCGGGATGTACCCGGCGGTCAAGGCCGCCCGGCTAGATCCTGTCGACGCCCTCCGCTATGAGTAGCGGCGAGGAACGCGGTTTGTGCGTTCCTCGCTTGCCCTGAGCGAAGTCGAAGGGTCGGCTTTTCCCCCCGCGTTGCGGGCGACGCTTCGGCAAGTTCCGGGACCTGCCGACGACGAATCCCCAACGACGGGATTCGGCGCCGCTACATAGGAACCTTCCGGCGGCCCTTTACGTTTAATAGGGAGGGGAACCATGCGCAGGCAGCGTCTCTTTTTCCGCGAACCGGCCATCATCGCCCTGGATACCCTGCGGGCGCACAAGCTGCGCTCTTTCCTCACCCTGCTCGGCATCATCCTGGCGGTGGCCACGCTGATTGTGGTGATCTCGGTGGTCGAGGGCGCCAACGCCTACTTCGCCGAGCGCATCGCCAACCTGGGCACCAACGTCTTCTACGTCCAGCGCTACCCCATCCTCTCCAACTGGAAAGACTGGGTGGCAGCCCGCAGGACCCATGTGAAGATGACTCTGGAAGACTACGAGTTCCTGCGCGAGCACCTGACCCTGGCCGACCTGGTGGGGGCGCGCGAGTTCCAGAGCACGGCGGCCCGCGCCGGCGCCGAGAGCATCCTCGAGGTGAGCCTGCGCGGCGTCACCCCCAACATGATCGACATCTCGCCGGAGAAAGTGGCCCTGGGCCGCTACCTCACCGAAACCGAATTCCGCACCCGCTCCCAGGTGGCCTTCGTCGGCACCGACCTCACCGAGCGCTTCTTCCCCTACACCGACCCGGTGGGCAAGACCGTGCTGCTCAACGGCCACCCCTTCGAAATCGTCGGCGTGGCGGAAAAGATGGGCACCGCCTTCGGCCAGAGCCAGGACAACTTCGCCTACATTCCCCTGACCACGCTCCACAAGCTCTGGGGCCGCGGCGACCCGGACTGGAGCGGCGTGCGCGTGGCCGTCAAGGCGTCGAACCCCGCCGTGATGGAGCAGGCCAAGGAGCAGGCGCGGGCGCTGATGCGCGTGCGCCGCGGGCTCAAGCCCGACCAGCCGGACAACTTCGGCGTGGTGGCCAGCGAATCCATCCAGGCCGTCTGGAACAACCTGATGGGCGGGATCTTCATGGGCGCCACCCTGATTGTCTCGGTGTTCCTGGTGGTGGGCGGCATCGTGATTATGAACATCATGCTGGCCTCGGTGACCGAGCGCACGCGCGAGATCGGCATCCGCAAGTCGCTCGGCGCCCGCCGCCGGGACATCCTGACCCAGTTCCTGGTGGAGTCAGCGATGCTGGCGGCCGTGGGGGGCCTGATCGGCGTGGGCCTGGCCCTGGGGTTGAACCCGGTGGTCGAGGCGCTGGTGGAGCTGCCGACGCGCATGCCGCTGTGGGCCGTGGCTCTGGGCGTTAGTCTGGCGGCCTCCGTGGGTTTGTTCTTCGGGGTCTACCCCGCCCACAAGGCCTCGCGCCTCGACCCCATCGTGGCCCTGCGCGCGGAATGAAATGAGATGACACCAGGGCTTGCAGAATCTTATCGCTCAGCCAAGCGGCCCCGGCCGCTTGGCGCCCGGTGGCAGGGGCCACTGGGCTGAGCAGGAAGGGAGCGCGGGGAGACCACGGGCGATGAGTCCACTGGCAAAGCTGGAGCTCATCTGGCGGCGCGAGTTCGCCGAGAACGTCTGGATGGCGCTCGACACCCTGCGCAGCCACAAGGTGCGCTCCGCCCTCACCATCCTGGGCGTGGTGATCGCCGTCATCACCCTGGTGGGCGTGGTGGCCATCCTGATGGGGATTGACCGCAACATTCGCCAGGAGATGCAGAGCTTCGGCGTCCGCAACGCCTTCTTCTACCACATGAGCCTCGGCTTCCGCGTCGGGCCGCGCAACCCCGAAGAGCGCATGCGCCGGCCGCTGCAGTACGAAGACTATCTGGCCGTGCGCGACGCCTGCACCGCCTGCGAAGACACCACCGTGTGGCTCTTCCGCAGCGGCCTCGAGCGCGCCCGCTACAAGAACGAAGAGATGCTGGGGGTGGAGTTCCAGGGCGTGCCGGCCAACCTCTTCCTGGTGCTGCCCAACGCCGCCGTGGCCCGCGGCCGCGCCTTCACCGCCGGCGAAGTCGAGAACCGCGCCGCCGTGGCCGTGATCGGCGAAGACGTCGCCACCGGGCTGTTCGGCCTGGAAGAGCCGCTGGAGAAGGAAATCAACGTCGACGGCCGCAACTGGCGCGTCATCGGCATTCTCCAGAAGCCCACCGGCTCGACCGAAGAGGACGACCGCGTCCTCGTCCCTTACTGGACCTTCCACAAGTCCTACCCCAACGAAGAGCGCCACCTCATCATCATCCAGGCCAAGGAGGGGCAGATGGCCCTGGCCACCGACCAGGCCCGCGCCGCCCTGCGCCGCAGCCGCCGCCTCCCCTACGACAAGCCGGACAACTTCAGCTACGCCACCCCGGACTCGGTCATCGCCCAGTTCCGCGATTTCGTGGCGGTGATCGCCATCGCCGTCTCGGTCATCGCCTCGGTGGGCCTGCTCATCGGCGGGGTGGGGGTGATGAACATCATGCTGGTCTCGGTGACGGAGCGCACCCGCGAGATCGGCGTGCGCAAGGCCATCGGCGCCCGCCGCCGCGACATCATCTGGCAGTTCCTCACCGAGGCCGTCGTGCTCACCGGCGGCGGCGGCGTCATCGCCCTGCTATTCTGCTACGCGCTGGTCTACGCAATCGCCGCCCTGGTTCCCACTCTGCCCGCCTACATCCCGACGTGGGTGGTGGTGCTGGCCTTGATGATGGCCTCGAGCGTCGGCCTCTTCTTCGGGCTGTACCCGGCGGTCAAGGCGGCCCGCTTGGACCCGGTGGTCGCCCTCCGCTACGAATAGCCCGCCTTTGCTTGTCATTCCGAGGCCGAAGGCCGAGGAATCTCTTCTCTTTGCCCCCGCCCCCCCAAAAAACACTTGACAAACGGATAGACAATCATCTATATAGATGGTTGTCTATGAGTACCGCCGCCTCCCCCGCCGACCGCCGCCTGGCCCGGCTGCGCGCCCTGGCCGACCCCACCCGCCTGCGCATTCTCGCGCTGCTGAAGAAGAAGGGCTGCTGCTCCTGCGAGGAAGTGGGCGCCCGCGCCGCCGGCCTCTGCGTCTGCGACCTGGAGAAAGCGCTCGGCCTGACCCAGCCCACCATCACCCACCACCTGAAAGTTCTGCGCGCGGCCGGCCTGGTCGAGTGCCGGCGCCTGGGCCCTTGGCTCTACTGCCGGCGGAACGAAGCGGCGCTCGCCGAGCTGGGCGCGGCGGTGGCCGGGCTATGAGATTTGAGATCTCAAATTTGAAATTTCCGACGAGAGAGGTGAAACCATGAAGAGCACCGCGGAAGAGCAAAAAGAAAAAGTGCGCGCCGCCTACGGCGAGATCGCCCGGACGCGCTCGGCCGGCGAGGCCGCCACCTGCTGCGCCCCGCCGACGGCCGGCCCCGACTACACCGTGGAGGAAATCGGCTCGGTGCCGAAAGACGCCTACCTGGGCGAGGGCAGCGGCAATCCGGTGCGCGCCGCCCAACTGCAGCCGGGCGAGACGGTGGTGGACCTCGGCTGCGGCGCCGGCATGGACGTGTTTCTCGCCGCCAACCGGGTCGGGCCGGCCGGCCGCGTCGTGGGGATTGACATGACGCCGGAGATGCTGGCGCGGGCGCGCGCCAACGCCCGTACGGGCCCGTACCCCCAGGTCGAGTTCCTCCAGGGCGACATCGAGCGCTTGCCCGTGCCCGCCGCCTCCGCCGACGCGGTCTTGAGCAACTGCGTCATCAATCTGGCGCCCGACAAGGCCGCGGTCTACCGGGAGATCTTCCGGGTGCTGAAGCCGGGCGGGCGCTTCGCCATCGCGGACATCGTCCTGCGCGGCGAGCCCGGGCGCCTCCGCCGCGCCCTGCTCGACCTCGCCCCCTGCAGCTGCGTGGCCACGGCTCTCGAAGAGAACGCTTATCTTGAGACCATCCGCGCCGCCGGCTTCGAAGGGGTCGAAATCGTCGCCGAGCGCCCGGCCGTCTCCCAGCCGCTCGACACCCTGGTGCGGGCCCAGGCGGTGACGCTGGTCGGCCGCAAATCGCCAGGCTAAGCCCTCGCTAGCATGTCACTCCGAGGCCGGAGGCCGAGGAATCTCTTCCCTTTGCTACTGGCCAGTGCCGCATGAAGAGATTCCTCGCTTCGCTCGGAATGACACGATAAGCTCTATGGTCACAGTCCATAACGACGGAACGAGGTGCACCGATGGAGACGCTCTTCCCCGGCTTGAGCGCGATGGAGAACCTTCACCCGGTCTTCGTCCACTTCCCGCTGGTGCTCCTGCCGCTGTCGTTGCTGTTCCTGCTGGCGGCGCGGCTGCGGAAGCGGGAAGACTTTGAGCGCATGGGGCTGTGGCTGCTCTGGCTGGGGACGCTGGGAGCGCTGGCCGCCGCCGGCACGGGGCTGCTGGCGGAAGAAAGTGTGTCGGCCCCGGCGGCCGCGGAAGAGGTCATCGAGCTGCACGAGGGGCTGGGGCAGGTGGCGGCGGGCCTGGCCGTAGTCTTGTCGGTGTTGTCCTTACTCGGCCGGCGCTGGAAGGTGCCGGGTCTGCCGGCGGTGCTGCTGGTGGGCTTGCTGATCCTAAGCGGGATTCTGGCGCTCGGGGCCGACCGCGGCGGCCAGCTCGTTTACCAATACGGAGTGTCGGTGCAAAAGGCGGCGCCGGGCGGCGCCGCCGAGCCCGAGCGCGACTAGTTCCCTTACTGGCTCCCCAGGCTCACCTTGAACTTGACGGCCACGCCCTTGGTCTTGGCTTCCTTCTCGTCCACTCGCACCACCTCGGCCGGGTACTCCTTGTTCACCGCGCCCGGCGTGGTCCAATAGGGATAGACCACCTGCACGGCCGCGCCCTTGAAGTAGGGGTTGTCGCTCAAGAAGTAGACGCCGCCCTTGGCGACGTTTTCGGTGCGGGTGGCTTCGTCCACCGGGCCCTCGCTAAGGATGCCGCGCACGCGGATGGGCATGCGCAGCTTGTTGCGGCCGTGGACGCGGCGCTCGCCGCGGGGTTGAGCGGCCTGGGCGGCGGCCGCGGCGGCCTCCCGGTCGCGCTTGGTCTTTTCGCGGTCGGCGGCGGTTTCACCGGTGACGTAGTTCAGGCCGGCGGGGATTTCCCAGGCGACCTTGCCGCGCAGGGCCGCCAGGGCGTCGTCGATGACGGCGTCGACGTCGGTGAACTGGTCTTCGTTCCAGCCGTCCTTTTCGATGGCGACCCGGCGGCAGAGGCGCAGCAGCTCGAGCAGGTCGTCCAGCTCGAAGCCCTGCTCGGCGGCCACGCGCGTCTGGGCGCGGATGAGGTCGTCGATGGCGGAGTAGTTGCCCCGCAGCATGGCTTCAGCGGCGGCCTCGTACCAGGTGGAGGCCACCCGGACCAGTTCCTCGTAGGGCAGGAGAGAGAACTGGCAGTTTTCGGCGGCGCGCAGGCGCTCCCCGGCCGCCGCCGCGTAGACCTGGCGGCGCTCGTCCTGGCGGGACTTGGCTTTGGTGGTCTCGGCTTCCGGCAGAAGATCCATGGGCAACAGACCGGCTAACTATACCGTGGGAGAGCGGCGGCGGGCAACTGCGAGAGCGGACTAGCGCGCGGGGTAGAGCAGCCTCACCCCCTTGCGGCCCCGCACCGCCATCGTCAGCTTGCCGGTGAGCGGCTGGCCGTTCTTGTCGGTCGGCGGGGTGAACTCCACCAGGTACTGCCGGTCGAGCAGCGCCCGCAGCTCGTCCAAGTACAGGGCTTCGGGCGGGTGCACGCCCAGGGCGAAGGCTTGTCCGCCAGTCTCCTGGGCAAGCCTTTTCAGGGACAGCCCGGTGGGTGCCTGTGCTTCGACGGACGTACTCGGCACCAGCGGGGGAGAAGCGCCGCTGTCGGGACCCCATATGCGGTTGGGCGTCGGTCCAGAGACTTGAGTTTGCTCCGCGATACGACGTGGGGCGGAAGGACCCTGGCTGGTCAGGGCGACACGGATCACCCATACGGAGATGCCGCGGGTCTGTGCGGCGGCGATGGCCCGATTGAGGGGAGGGTCGTTGTAGGGATCGGGCCCGGCGGCTGCTTCCCCTATGTAGAGGATCTGCTGTCGCAGGGTGCCGCCGCGGGGAAAGGAGGCAAGCGCGTCCTGGATGGTCTGCCCCAGGTTGCCCGAGCCCGTGAAGAGGCTTCCGGTCGGGGCGCGCATTTTGCCGGCGGCCTTCTCCAAGTCAGCGGTGAAGGTCTGCACCATCTCCAGGCTGCCTCCGCGCTGGTAGGCCACCATGACTTCGGAGCCGGCCGGTAGCGAGCGGAGGAACTTCGCCAGGGCAGGCAAGCTTTGGTCTATCCGGCCCGCCTCATCAGTGATGACGAGGCCCAACTGCACGGGGCGCTCTTGGGGCTGGTAGACGCGGGTGACCTCGGCGGGCTTCTTCGCGATGAGGAGGTCGAGCTCGACAGCGGTGAGCGGCTCGGAGGAAGCCCGGGCCAGGGTCACGAGAATGCGGCGCGGCTCGGTTTGCGCCGCCGCCGGCGCCGTCGCCACCGGCAAAGAGGCGGCGAGGAGAACGGCTCCGAGAATCGTCGCACGTGCGCTGCCGATTTTCATGGCAACCTCCTGGGGCCCGCGGGGCGCTAGCGCTTGGGGTGGAGGAGCTTGGTGTCCTCGATCTTCTGCCGCAGCTTGAGCTTCTTGATGGTCTCGTCGGCCGGGTATTCGACCACGTACTGCAAGGTCAGCAGCCGGCGGAACTGGTCGAGAAAGGGCCGGATGTCCGGCGCCGCCTTCGTGGTCAACACCTTGCCCCCCGTGCGCTCGGCCAGGTAGTTCAAGTAGGAGACGTTGTACTGCACCGGCGGGGCGTACGGCGAGCTGTCGTCCATCCGGCTGCCGCCAGAGGGCGAGCCGCCGCCGGCGAAAACGTCCCGGCCTCCCGGGGACGAGCCCGGGGTCTGCTGCCCGGCCGAGGTGCTGCTGCCCGGAATGGTGCCCGAGGCGGCGCTGGTGTCGCTCACCAGGCGGCTGGACGGAGGGATGGCCGCGCTGTAGATGACGAAGACGGGGATGCCGGCCGCTTGGGCGTGGCGGACCGCCTGCCCCAGGTTGGCGTTCTGCCCGCTGGTGGCGTCGCCGGCGGTGGCGTCCGAGCCTTCGGCGAACCAGAGGATTTCCTTGCGGGCGTCGGGCAATTGGGCCATGCCGTTAATCAGCTTGGCGACGCTGATGTAGGGGCTGGGCGGGGCCAGGTCGCGCATGCCCTTGGGGGCGCGCAGCGCTTCGGCCACTTTGGGGAGGTTCGAGTCGAACATGACGGCGGTTTCGACCGCCTGCATCGAAAGATAGAAGATGCCCACGTAAGTGTTGGGGGGCTGGGCCAGGATGAAGTCGCGCAGGGCGGGGAGCTGCGCGCCGAACTCCGCCACCTGGTTCTCCTGGAGGACGATGGCGAGCACGGTGGGCATCTCGTCCGGCTTGTAGAGGCGCGCGGGGTTGAACTTCTGCTTGCCGGCTTCGATCTCAAAGTCGGCCGGGGCGAGCGTGGGCAGGGCTTCGAGGTCGCCGTCGAAGGTGACCACGGCGCGGCGCGGCTTTGGCTGCTGCGGCGCCGGGGGCGCCTGGCCCTGCTGTTGCTCCTGGGCAGCCGGGGCGACGGCGCCCGCCAGCACGAGCACGAGGATCGAAACCAGGACAATTCGCTGCTTGCTCATGCGACCCTCCCCTGCCATCAAGCCACTCCCCTGC
>Ga0073934_10011916_pt1 | contig 10386 bp, 8 predicted proteins | sample LarsenN4metaG_FD_76834 | JGI IMG/M metagenome (GOLD analysis project Ga0073934, IMG submission 76834) | Hot spring sediment bacterial and archeal communities from British Columbia, Canada, to study Microbial Dark Matter (Phase II) - Larsen... ... | reverse complement strand
TGGGCCACCTGGTGCGGACCCTGCAGGGAGTCGATCCCGGCCATCCAGCGCATCTATGCGAAGCACAAGGACAAGGGCTTCGAGGTGATGGGCATCGCCTTGGAGCGGGACTCAGGCGCCCAGCTGCCCGGATTCGCCCGCGAGATGGGGATGACCTATCCTATCGGCCTGCCGATCACCCGGGAGGAGGTGCAGGTGTACAACGACACCGGCGCCATCCCCCTCATGGTGATCGTGGACAAGAAGGGCCACATCCGGGGCCGCCAGCAGGGCTACGCGGCGGCCCTGGAGGCGGGAATAGAGCAGAAGGTGAAGGAGCTGCTGGCGGAGTAGGGCGCGGCCGGCACGGCCGCCCGGCGCATGCGGGATGCGATGAGCCCGCCACTCCTCATCCAGAGGCCAAGGGCAGCCGGAGCGCCGCGGGCGTGGATCTCCGGAAGCGAGCGTGCAACATGAGAACTGACGTCAACGACGTTGCGGGTGCCATTCCAGGCCTGGGGATCATCCGCGTGCGCCCTGGCGAAAGCCGGCTATGCCACCCTGGACGCCCTGCGCAACGCCACGGAGGAGGACCTGGCCCTGGTGCCCGGGATCTCCCCCATCAAGGCGCGCCACATCGTCCAGCATCTGCAGCAGCTGCCCGTCCTGCCGCAGGCACCGGCCCCCGACGCGGGCGTCCGGGCCGCCCTCCTGCGGGCGCGGAACGCCGCCCAGCGCCTCCTGGAATCGGACCGTGCGGAGGATCTGGAGAAGCCCCTGCTGCGCCAGCTCCAGAAAGTGGTGGCCCTGGCCGCGGCGCTCCCCGAGCCGCCCGCCGGGCAGGCCGATACAGGAGAGGATTTGGCCCGCCGGATCGCGGGCACGGTGGAAGCGCTGATCCACGGCGTACCGGGCCGGAAGCGCCAGGAACGGACCGCCGAGGACCTTCGCGCATGGCGGAAGGGGCTCAAGAGGATGGGCGGCGGGGGGTGAGCGGGCGACGGCCGCTCACCCCCCGCCGCGCCATCACCACGAACTCTAGCGGCCGCCCTGGGCCGGGGCCGCCGTTCCGGTCTCGGCCGTGGGATCGCCGCCGCCGCCCACCGTCCCCTTGGGCTTCATGGGTCCGGTGTAGTAGCCCGAGCTGGCACCGGGCTCCTCCTGCTTGCTGCAACCGCCCAGGGTGGAGGCCGCCAGCCCGAGCACGAACAGGGCGCACGCCGCGCGCGCCCAGAGGCGAACAGGCATCACTCGGCACCCCCTCCCCCGCCCGCACCGGCGGCCTTCTGCTCAGCTTCCTCGACGGGCCTCACAGAAGTCCCGTCCTCGTTGGAATAGTACTTTCCGCTCTTGGACTTCATCATGCCGGTGTAGTAGCCCTTGGCGGAGGGCGCCGGCTTCGCGTTGGGCGGCGCGGCCATGAATCGGACGGCCAGCGCCACCACCACTGCGGCCAGTGCCACGAAGTAGAACACGCGCCTGTCTGGCTTCATCTGGAATTGCCCTTCCCGGGCGCTTCCCGCCTCGCCGGGCGGGCGCGCCCGCCCGCGAAAGGCCGGGAACCCCGAGCGGGTTCCCGGCCTTTCGCATGCATCGGTGAGCGCCGCGCCTGGAGCAGTCCAGGCACCCAGGCGCCGCCGCCCACTCTGCGGCCAGTCCTGCTAGCGGCTGACCGTGTAGAACCGCTTGTAGACACAGCCCGCCTGGTCGGTGTCCAGATACCGCTCGGAGTTGCGGGCGATCCACTTGGCGTGCCCATCCACGAAGATGTGGTTGCCGCCGCCCGTGTGGCTCTCGGCCGACTCGCAGCCCATGGTGGTGCCGAAGGCGTTGGGGCCCAGCGGAATGACCCCCGTGAACCCGTCGGTGACCTCCACGGTCTCGGCCGGGCGGTTCACTTCCGCAAGCGACATGATCTTGCGGCGCACGTCGCTGCCCGCGAAGTAGAAGTACGGATCGTCAGCCGTGCAGTTGCCGGCCTCCACGCCGAACCCGATGCCGTAGTTGGCGTGGTACCACTTCGCGGGAATCCACTGATCCAGGGCGCCGGGGCCGTCGCAGTCGGGCCGGTTGGCCGTCTCGCGGAACTTGCTCTCGTTGAACGACGGGCAGGCCATCATGCCCACCGCCTTGACCCCGTTGAAGCCGGCGGGAGGATCCACCGGGTTGCCGTTCTTGATGTAGGGCTGCAGGTTCTGCACCCAGCTCAGCAGGTCGTGGCGCCACTCGTCCCGGGGCAGGCCCGTGCGCACAAACCAGGGGATGAGCGTCTCGTCGTAGTCCTGGCCGTACATGAGGATGGCGGTGCCGATCTGCCGGCTGTTGGAGAGGCAGGAGATAGCGCGCGCCTTCTCGCGGGCCTGGGCGAAGACCGGGAAGAGGATGGCTGCCAGGATCGCGATGATCGCGATCACGACGAGCAGCTCGATGAGCGTGAAACCACGCTTGCGGTGAGACATGGACGTTTACCCTCCCAACGAATGTGAACTCAATCGCACAAGTGCTGCAGAGTCCGGGTCTTACCCGGTTGGCGCCGTGGCGCCCGCTTCGGAACCTTCTGCTCCTGGCGACACCTCCTTCCGATTGGGCAGTCCGCCCGGCGGCATGCGGCTGGCCAGCCTCAGCCCGATGCAGAGGCGGGCTTCTCGCGGGCCTGGGCGAAGACGAGGATGGCTGCCAGGATGCGCGGAGGGCGGCCTCATTGCCACCGCAGGGTGCGGAGGTGCTCAGAAGTAGAATAGCATACTATATGCACCCGGTCCAGAGGGTGTCAAGTAGACACACATTCACTGGATGTCCTCTCGGGTGTCCGGCTGGCGTCCGATCCCACCCCTCCCCGGTCCGCTGCGGTGCGGATTCTCGCCGCCCTTGGAGGTGGTCCCGGGCGTCCCGCCAGCCCGGACAGTGCCGGCGGCCCGCGGACGGGGTATTGTCAATGAGCGCCACGAGCTGCCGTCGCGGCTCCCGGCGCAGCCAGCAGAATGGAAGAACAGCCCATGCCCATCGGCCTGCGCCCCCTCGCCTGTGCCGCGCTCCTTGCTGGAGCCGCTCCGGGCGAAGCCCAGACGTCCTTCGAGCCCATCCCGCCGGAACAGGCCGCCCGCTATCGATTCGACTTCGCTCGCAACTTCTATGCCACTGCTGAGGCGGAGCGAAAAGCCCGCAGCACTCTGCGGGCCACACTGGCCCAGCTGGAGAAGCTCAAGGGACGCGTCGCCTCCAGTCCCGAGACCCTGCTGGGCGCCCTGGAGCTGAACGAAAGGGCCGTCAGCCAGGCCATGCGCCACATCATCTACCTGTACCTGCGGTTCGCCACCAACACCCGGGACCAGGAGAGCCAGGATGCCCAGAACCGCCTCATCGCGGAGCTCAACACCCGCACCAGCTTCCTCCAGCAGGAGCTCATGCGCATCGAGCCCGGCCAGTTCAAGCGGTTCGCCGCCCAGAAGCCCGCGCTCCAGCGGTATGCCTTCGTGGTCCGCTCCGCGAGGCGTCTGCGGCCCCACACCCTGGGGCTCCGTGAGGAGGAGATCCTCAGCACCCTGGCACCCCATCTGGGCGAGTGGCAGGGCGAGCTGTATCAGGCGTCCCTCGACCGCACCGACTGGCCCCGGGTGCAGGACGATGGGCGCCAGATTCACGTGCATCACCAGGAGGGCGACTGGCGCAACAGCCCCGAGCGCCGGGTGCGCGAGGAGGGCTTCAAGGGGCTGTATGCGGGCTACCGGTCGCACCGGGACTTCTACGCCTTCGCCCTCCTGCGCCAGGTGAAGGCCCGCAACGAGGTCGCCCGCCTCAGGCGCTACCGGGACTACCCCGCCGAGGCCCACTTCGCCCTCCACCTGACCACCCAGCAGGTGAAGGACCTGTTCCGCCGCCTGGAAGAGCAGGGCGAGTTCAACAAGCGGTATCAGCGGCTCCGCGCCGAGCGCGTGAGGCAGATTGGCGGGTTCGACGAGGTGAACGTGTGGGACTTGACGGTCATTCCCAGGGGGCTTCAGCGGCCGCGATTCACCATCGAGGAGGCCGCCCGCGTGATTCGGGATGCGCTGGCGCCCCTGGGGCAGGAGCACAGCGGGGAGCTGGCGGAGCTGCTCGATCCGGCGAACGGGCGGCTGGACCTGGTGCCCGGCGAGAACCGCGTGCCCGGCGCCTTCGCCTGGGGCATGCCGGGAAGCCAGACCTCCATCTTCTACAGCTTCAACTACGAAGGGTACTTCGACGACGTCTCGGCCCTGGCCCACGAGGCCGGCCACGCGGTGCACTACGAGTTGATGGCCAACAACCGGGTCCCTGCCTCCTACACCAGCGGCCCCACCTACTTCACCGAGTCGTTCGCCATGCTCAACGAGCTCCTGGTGGCCGACCACCTCTACCGGAACGCTGGCGATGACCTGCGGCGCACCTACTTCCTAGAGCAGTTTCTGGGGCAGGCCATGAGCGTGTTCGGCGTCGGGCGCCAGGCGGCGCTGGAGCAGGCCGTCTACGACCAGGTGCAGGCGGGGAAGGCGCGCACGCCCGACGACCTGGATCGCCTGGCCAGGGAGATCGGAGCGCGCACCTCCATCTGGCATGACCGGCACCCCGAGCTCGCCATGGAGTGGATTGCCGTGCACCACTTCTACCGCCAGCCCATGTACTACGTCAATTACGTCTGGGCCAACTTCCTGTCGCTGAAGTACTATCAGATGCTGCGCCAGGACCCGGGCGGATTCATCCGGAGGTACCTGGCGCTCATGCGGAACGGGTTCGACGCTCCGCCCGCCGAACTGCTGAAGAAGTTCCTGGGGCTCCGGCTGGACGATCCGAAGCTGGCCGCCGATGCCTTCTCCGTGCTGGAGGGCCGGATCCAGGAACTGGAGGCGCTGTACGCGAAGGGGGTTGAGGGACCGTGACCGATGGACCGGCCCCGCCGCAATTGACGATCTGCTGTGTACGGAATCGTCGTATTCTAGGACAGGATGAGTAGGACCGAGGGGATGGGAAGGAGCGGGCTCCACGCTCGCGCGGCAGGACGCCATCCGTCGCGGACAAGCTGAAACCCTATCCTGGGCGGCGGTGCCCGGCAGAGGCCGCGCCTGGTTCTCCACGAAGCGACGGGACCCCGCCCGCGAGACCGCACGCCAACCCGCGGTTCGCTGACGGTCCGGGTCGGGCTCGCGCGGCCACATGCCAGGCGGGGCGACGCTGCCGATGGCTGAATCCCGAACACCCGGCACTCGTGCACGCGCTGGAGGCCGAGTGCGATTGATAAACCCTGCATCCTGGAAAGGAGCGGCACGCAGATGGCCCTGAATCGCGGTGTGGCCCTCGCCTGGCTGGGCCACTCCACCTTCGACATCACGACGCCCGGCGGCAGGCGGATCCTCATCGACCCCTGGGTCCAGGGCAATCCCGCCTGCCCGCGGGAGCGCAAGCGCATCGACCGCTGCGACCTCATGCTGGTCACCCACGCCCACTTCGACCATATCGGCGACGCCATCCCCATCGCCGGACAGACCGGCGCCCAGGTGGTGGGCATCGTGGAGCTGCTCTCCTGGCTGGGCAGGAAGGGCGTGCAGAACTTGAAGCCCATGAACAAGGGGGGCACGCAGCGGTTCGGAGACATCTCCGTGACGATGGTGCACGCCGACCACTCCTGCGGCATTCAGGATGGAGACGACATCCTCTATGGCGGGGAGGCGGTGGGCTACGTGGTGACCCTGGAGAACGGCTTCACGTTCTACCATGCCGGGGACACGAACGTGTTCGGCGACATGGCGCTCATCGGCGAGCTCTACCGCCCCGAGCTGGCGATGCTGCCCATCGGCGACCACTTCACCATGTCGCCCCGTGAGGCGGCCAAGGCAGTTCGGCTGCTGGGAGCGCCCCACGTTGTGCCCATGCACTTCGGCACGTTTCCTCTGCTGACGGGCACGCCGGAGGCTCTGCGCGGACTGCTGAAGGACGTGGAAGGCCTGACGGTTCACGATCTCAGGCCCGGGGATGTCCTGCGGTGATGGAGGACCGCCCCCTCGCCGGGGGTGCCGGCGAGGGGGCCAGGGATTTCAGTTCAGCGGACGGCGGAAGATGCACTGGTACTCGTTCGCCAGAGGCATGTTCACGTAGATGAGTTCCCAGCCGTCCCGTCCCAGCTCCTTGAGCTGTTGTTCGAGACCATCGTTGTGGCGAGAGTGGATGGATATAACGGAGTAGTCCCATGCCGTGCCGGTCGTCGGACGCCCGACGACGGCTGCGCTCGCGCCGAAGTCCGCCATGTGAGCCACCTCCTTCTGCGGAACTCGCGATGAGACGGGCCCGGCCCCTGGCGGCCGGGCCGCAGGGATGCACTCTCAGTTCATATAGACGGCCAGAGCGCTGGAATGTTTCGTTCCCGGCGCAAGTTTTGACGGCGTCTGGCGGCCTGCGGCCCGGGCGGCCCTCACGACATGAGCAGCGAGGTCTCACTCAGGTAGCCGGAGATGCCGCCTTCGTCCACGTTGAGGTGGACGGAATCGCCATCCACCCGGGCAATAAGGTCCCCGGGGAGCGCGATGTCGTGGCTGAAGAGCCACCCCTGGCGCACAAGCAGAGACAGCGGATGGCCCGTCTCTGAATCGAACGAGACCGAGTCCACCTCTCCGATCTTCTTGCCGTCGCGGCTGATCACGTTCATGCCCCGCGTGATGACGGGGGGCCGTGGCGGCGCCTCCAGGTCGGATCGTTCCACCTCCACCAGTGCGGCACCGACTTCGCCCGGCACGTGGGCGGCCGGGGCCTGCATGGTGGGCGCCATGGCCGGGCCCGTTGGCCATAGCAGGGTCGCGGCAGGGTGGCCCAGGCGGGCGGCCAGCTCGTCCGTGGGCGTCTGGTAGGCGGAGGGCTGGAACCGGGGAAGAGCGCGCGCCTCCAGGCCTGTCATGTCCAGCACGGCCCGGCCCGGCGCCTCCATGCGGATGCGGTCCGGCGGCGCCTCGATGTCCTCCGTGAGCAGGAAGCCCTTCTCGATGACGACGGCGCGCACATCGTGGGTCTCCGGGTCGACGATGAGGTGCCTGATGGTGCCCAGGTTCTCTCCATCCCGCGAGCGCACCCGGGCGCCCATGTCGATCTTCATGGCTCGCTCCTCCATGACCCTCCCTTCAGTAGGACGATCGGGGGGTCCAGCCTGTTCGAAGCTGCCCCACGTGTCCGCCTGTCACCTCCAGCACCCCGCACTGACGGCGTCGGGAAGGACGCTGGGCGGGCGCCTCGGCGCACCGGTCACCTCCGGGTGCTCCGTCGGCCACTCAGCGAAGAGCCGGGGCTCCCTCGCACTTGCCGAATCCCTCCGCCCGGTTCCTGGGGGTGACGGCGATGCGCCGGGCCGGGTGCTGGGACAACTGCATCCGGCCAACCTGGGTCCCGAACCCCCGTGAGGGTGATGAGCTGCCCCTGGTGCCGACCCTGCCAATCCTCGCCAGCCTCGAACGGAGGGCACAACTCCTCCATCCCGCGGACGGATTCAGGAGCGGTCTCCAGGTCGCTCCATCTGAGCACTCCCCGGCAGAGGCGCCCATGGCGGTTCCGAGCGGTGCTCAAGACGTGGAGGTCCGCGCAGACGGCCGATCGGCCAGCCCGGGCCGGGACGTTGGCCACGCAGGTGGGACGGGGATCCAAGGCCCAGGCGGTCTCCTCCACAGAGCGGCCCGTCGCATGCACGCGGGAGGCAATCGCGATACAATGAGAGACATGGAATCCGTCCTCACCCCTCCGCTGGAGCAATCCGCTCTCGCCGCCATCCACGACACCGAGGCTCTGTCGGACTACCTGCGCACCGGGCGGAGCCGCCTGGCCGACTCGATCCGCCAGGGCGCTGGCGGCGTGGAGGCTGCGCGCGCGTACTCCGATCTGGTGGACTCCGTGATCCGGCGCATGCTGGCCCTCGCATGCTCCCGCGCCGGACGCGCGGCCGAATTCCAGGCTCTGCCCGTGGCCGTAATCGCCACGGGGGGCTACGGCCGCCGGGAGCTTTCCCCGCACTCCGACATCGACATCACCTTCGTTCCGGCGCGGGATGGCGACCCCACCATAGACCGGGTCATCAAGGAGATGTTCACGCTGGTGATGCGCGTGTTCATCGACGGAAACGGCCTGGAAGTCGGCTACGCCTACCGCCTGATGAGCGACTGCGGCACCCTCGACCATCAGACCATCTCCGGGTTGCTGGATGCCCGCCTGGTGGCAGGCAGCGACCGGCTCTTCATCCAGTTCGAGCACGAGTTCTGGTCGTCGTTCAACCCGGCGGAGTTCATCTTCGAGAAACTTGCCGAGCGGCGCAAGCAGCGACAGAAGGCGGGGGAGAGTTGCCGCGTGGTGGAGCCCAACCTGAAGGAGGGGCCCGGAGGCCTCCGGGACCTGCAGACCGCCGTGTGGGTGACCCAGGCCCGCCAGACCTACACAGCCGCCCGGGTGCGCGGCGAGCGCGCGTGGGAGGTGCTGGTGCGCGACGCCGGTGTCTCCCCCGGCGAGGCCCAGCGGCTGGCCCAGGCCAAGGAGTTCCTCCTGCGCGTGCGCGCCGCCCTGCATGTGCTTGCCGGCGCGGAGCGCGACCAGCTCGTGGTGACCCGCCAGGAGGAGGTGGCCGCCCTGCTGGGCTACGCAGGGGAGGCGGCAGCCGGGCCCGCGCCCGCCGGCGAGCCCGCGAAGGAGCTGGCGCTCGACCTCTTCGGCCAGGACGCCCCGCCGGAGCACCCGGCAAGGGCAGCCGTCCCTTGCTCCCCGCCCGTCATACCCCCGCCCCCGGTGGAGCGCTTCATGCGCGACTACTACGCCCATGCCGCCACCGTGGACCGGATCGCCACGGACGCCATGCGGCGCGCGGAGGAGAGCCGGCTGTTCCTGGGAATCGGGCTGGACTGCGTCCGGCGGCAGATCCTGCCTGCCAATCCCGCGCTGGCCCACGAAGACCCCGTCTGGATGCTCTGGGCCTGCGAGCTCGCCCAGAAGTACGACCTGGAGTTCGCGGACGAACTGGTGCGAGCGATCGTGGACCTGCTGGAGAACGAGCCGCGAATCCGGGACACCCGCCAGGCAGCCGAGGTGTTCACGCGGATTCTGGGCTCGAAGCAGGGGGCCTATCCCATCCTCCAGCGGATGGCCGACGTGGGGATTCTGGGATGGATCCTGCCGGAGGTCGGGGCGATCATGAACCTCATCCCCTACGACCCGTCCCACGACTACACCGTCGGGCAGCACACCCTGTACCTGATCCGCCACCTGGATGCCCTGCGGGCCGCCGAGGGCTCCGAGGAGATGGCGGACCTGCGGCGCCTGATGGCCGAGCTGGCCCGCCCGGAGGAGCTCTACCTGGCCGGCCTCCTGCACGACGCGGGCAAGATCGCCGACGACCGGCCCCACTCCGAATCGGGCGAGGACCTGGCGCGGCAGGTCTGCCGCAGGCTGCAGTGGGGGGAGCAGGCCACCGACAACGTCTGCTTCCTGGTGCGCCACCACCTCCTGATGGCCGAGACCTCGCGGCTGCGCGACCTGAATCTGGAGGAGACCATCCGGGACTTCACCGGCGTGGTGAACGATCTGGACCGCCTCACGATGCTCTATCTGCTCACCTACGCGGACACGCGGGCCGTGGGGGAAGGAGTGTGGACCCAGGTGAAGGCCCGGTTCCTCCGCGACCTCTACCGCCGGGCCGAGCGCGTGCTTGCCGCCGAGGAGCCGGAGGGGTTTGACGACGCCAGCCTCACCCGCACGCGGAGGCGCCTGCTGAAGGAGCTGCAGGTGGAGAACCTGCCCCCCGAAGAGGTTGCCGAGCACGTGGAGTCGATGCCCCCCACCTACCTGCTGAACACCAGCCTGGAGGACATGGCCCTCCATATCGGGTTCGTGCGCCGCGCCCGGGCGGGAGAGCCCGTCGTTGATTTCCACGACGAGAGAGACCTGACCTACACCGAGGTGACAGTGTGCACGCTGGACGATCCCCGGCCGGGCCTCCTCTCCAAGATTGCGGGGGTGCTCTACGCGGCCGACGTGGACGTGCACAGCGCCCAGGTGGTGACCCGCGTGGCCGGAGCCGAGCGCATCGCCATCGACACCCTCTTCGTGGACTTTCGCGGGCGCCAGCTCACTCCGGGCAAGCGCAAGGAGATCGCCAGCGGCCTGACCGCCGTGCTCACCGGCCAGGCGACTGTGGAGGAGGTGCTGGCGCGCCGCCGCAAGCGAGCGCAGGTGGGAGGCCCGGTGGACTCCGTGCGGCTCCGCAACGACCTGTCGGAGACCTTCACAGTGGTCGAGATCGCGTCCCAGGATGAGCGGGCCATGCTCTACCGCGCCAGTGGTGCACTCTCCTCCCTGGGATGGGACATACACAGCGCCCGCCTTTCCCACTTCCGGGGCCGCTCGCAGGCCTCCTTCTACGTCACCGGCGCGCGG
>Ga0073934_10011915_pt1 | contig 10387 bp, 9 predicted proteins | sample LarsenN4metaG_FD_76834 | JGI IMG/M metagenome (GOLD analysis project Ga0073934, IMG submission 76834) | Hot spring sediment bacterial and archeal communities from British Columbia, Canada, to study Microbial Dark Matter (Phase II) - Larsen... ... | reverse complement strand
CTGCACCCGAGGGACAAAACCCCAGAGGCGGAGACGTTGAGACAACGACTCGACCTCTGGAGGCATCGTGTCCGTCACGGCTCTCGCGCTCATCGTCATCGCGGCGTTCATACACGCCTATTGGAACTTCCTCGTCAAGCGCGCTGACGGCGGCGCCGCGTTCGTTTGGCTGTACTCGGCTGCGACGGCGGTCATGTACGCGCCGGTCATCGCGCTGCTCGTCATCATCGACCCGCCGCGATACGACGCGCTGCAGTGGCTGCTGATCCTCGTGAGCGGCGTCCTGCATCTCCTCTATGCGATCACGCTGAGCCACGGCTACCGCGCGGCCGATCTGTCGGTCGTCTATCCGCTTGCGCGCGGGACGGGGCCGCTCTTTTCCTCACTCTTTGCCATCGCGGTGCTGGGCGAGCGTCCCAGCGCACTGGGATTCGCCGGAATTGCGCTGATCATCGCGGGCGTCTTCCTGATCGCCGCCACATCGTTCTCCACTCTGATTTCGGGCAGCACGAAGCATCGCGGTATAGCCTACGGCGCGCTCACCGGGCTCTGCATCGCCGCCTACACCGTGAACGATGCTTACGCCGTGAAGTTCCTCCTGGTCTCGCCCATACTGCTCGACTACTTCGGGAATCTCGTCCGGCTCGCGTTTCTCACGCCTTCGGTGCTCGCGACCCGGAGCGCATTGAACGAGCAGTGGCGCAGAAACTGGCGCCTGGGCCTCGCGGTCGGCGCGCTGGTTCCACTCTCCTACATCCTCGCACTGTACGCGATGCGGCTCGCGCCGGTGAGCTATGTCGCGCCTGCGCGCGAGCTGTCCATGCTGATCGGAGCGTTTTTCGGGGCACGCCTGCTCAACGAAGGCAGCCTCGGGCGGCGCATGCTGGGGACGGCGATGATGATCGGCGGCATCGCCGGTCTCGCACTTTCATGACCTCGCTTGTATTGCATTCCAACGCGGTCCGCACGGCTGCTTGCGCAGCGCCGGCATGAGCTGAGCGGGATACGACCATCATATCCATCGGCGGCTCCATCGGCAGGCCTACGCCGCTGCTGCCGTATACACGCTCATGCCGTCGCCGAGGTAGATTTTCGGTGCTTCAAGTGCGACGTTGCTAAATGATAGCGATCCGGCGCCGCTTCCGGTAGGGCGTACTACTTGCGAAATGCGAGGGTCAGCCAAAACGCAACGGCGAGCGCGACGATCGGCGCGCCGACGTAGAGCGCGATCGGAAGTAGGCTCACCAGTACCTCCAGCGCGGCCTGCGGGTCCCACGCATAGCCACGGGATGCGACCGCGAGATAGCTCGCGACTTCCGCAGTACCCCAGACGATCACAACGGCGACGAAGGGGAGCAGCAGCGTGAGCGCATAGAGGCCCGCCGCCCGGCCGCGCGTCATCGTGCCGCTGCGCACGCGCTTGAGCAGCGCGACGAACCACACGAGCGCGAGCAGAACCGCCAGCACCGGCACGCCGTAGAGCACCGCGATCTTGATCCAGAGCAGCACGTTTCCTCCGAGCACGTCAGTCGCGCCATGTTACCGATCCTTTCACGGGAACGGCGTATATCCGCGGCCGGCAGCGCCTTCCTTTGCCATAATGCGCGTTTTCGAAGGAGGGGAGACATGGCCTCGCTCAGCCGCCAGCTCGCGCGCTGGATCGTCGGATTGCGCTACGAGGATCTGCCGCCGGAGGTGGTGGACCGCGCGCAGGGCGTCACCCTGCACGCGCTCGCATCCGTTCTGATCGGCTCGCAGACTCCTGCGGGTCGCAATGCGGTCAAGCTCGTCATGGAAGAGGAGGCCGGCGTTCGCAATGGCGCCACGATCATGGTCGAGGGCGCGCGCGCGACGCGGGCGGGCGCCGCGTTCGCCAATTCCGAAATGGCGTTCGCCGGCGGCAAGTGGGATACCTTCCGCATGCTGACGCACCCCGGCACCAGCATTATTCCGGGCGCGTTCGCCGTCGCGGAAGGCGCCGGGTCTTCCGGCCGGGATTATCTGACGGCAATCGCGGCGGCCTACGAAGTGATGGAACGCCTCGCCGCGGATTTCATACCGACCGTCATGGCGCGCGGCTTTCACGCGAGCCCCGTTTTCGGGATTTTCGGCCCCGCCGTCGCGGCGGCGAAGCTCCTGCGCTTCGACGAAGAGAAGGTGAACAGCACCATTGCGCTGTGCGCGAGCCTCGCCTCGGGCAATCTCGAAGGCGCGCGGAGCGGCGGACGCGCGCTTCGCGAAGGCGCGGCGGTGCGCAATGCCATGCTCGCGGTTTCCCTGGCCGGACAGGGACATGTCGGCGGCGAGACCGTGCTCGAAGGCGACGCCGGCTTCTATCATGCCTATGCGGGCAACAATCGCGGGGCGCTCACCTACAGCTTCGTCGGCGATACGCGCGCGAGCCTCGAAAAAATCACGGCCGGACTCGGGAAGGAATGGATCTTTCTCGAGACGCTCTACCGCATCTATTCCACCGCGGGCTACAACATCGCGCACATCGATGTCACCGCGGCGCTGTGCAAAGAGCACGATATCCGGCACGAGAACATCGAGCGCATCGAAGCGGTCGTCAACTGGCTCGAGACGCAGTATCCGAGTCCGCTTTTCCCGAGCCGGCGCGAGGACCTGAACCGCACGCCCGGCAGCACGGCGTATCACCTCGCCTATGCGGCGGTGAAGCGCGGCTTTCCGATTCTGCGCGGCTGGGGCGAAGACCCGAAGCGCAACGACGATCCGCCCGAAGTGCTCGATCTTCTGCGGCGCGTGACGATCATTCCCTCGCACACCATGACGCTGTTCGGGCCGCGCATCACGATCTTCACGAAGGACGGCCGCAGCTACACGCGGCAAGCGACCGGGCGCGAGTTCATCTGGGACTTCGAGGAAGAAGCGCGACGCATCCGTGGTGTCACTTCCGCGCTGCCGATCTTGCCCGATCGGTTTGAGGAGATCATCACGACATGCCGTGACCTGGAGCGTGCACCCCGAGCGGACAAGCTCGTCCAGCTCACGCTCAAGGTGGTATGAACGTCGCTGTCTGGATTCCGGCTTTCGCCGGAATGACGAGCATGCGTCGGAGTGACGAGCATGTGGCGGAATGACGAGCATGTGGCGGAATGACGAGCATGTGGCGGAATGACGAGCATGGGCGGAATGACGAGCATGGGCGGAATGACGAGCATGGGCGGAATGACGGGCATGCGTCGGAGTGACGAGCATGGGCGGAGTGACGAGCATGTGGCGAAATGACGAGCATGGGCGGAATGACGAGCATGTGGCGGAATGACGAATTGAATCGTCATTCCGGCGAAAGCCGGAATCCAGGTTGAAGCGCGACTTGTCTTGCAGCGAGCTCACAGCCCGAGCAGCGACTCGAGGTTTTTCCAGAGGATTTTTTCTTTTTCCTCCGCGGTAAGCGACTGCATCTTCTGGATCCACGTGACCGGCGACGGATTCCACGGCACGAACGGCCAGTCGCTCCCGAGCACGACGCGATCGACGCCGACACGGTCGATGAGGAAGCGCAGCGCCACCTCGTCTCCGGTCACCGTGTCGTAGTAGAGCTGGCGCTGGTAGGCGCTCGGCGGTTTGGAGATGCGTCGCGACTCCGGCCGGCCGTGCCAGTTGCGATCGAGCCGGGGCATCGCGTAGCACAGCGGCCCGCCGCCGTGCGCGATGCACACCTTGAGGTCGGGGCACTTCTCCAGCACGCCGCTGCAGATCAGGATCGCGCCCACGATGGCGTCATCGAGTATCACGCCGAGCGAATTGAAGAGCCCGTCGCGGTTGGTGCGCTTCATCAGGAAATTGTTCTGCGGCTGCGGGTGATAGAACAGCACCGCGCCCATCGCCTCGGCGGCCTTGAAGAAGGGCAGGAATTTCGGCTCGTCCCACTGTTCGCCGTTCACCTGCGTGTCGAGCTCGACGCCCTTGAGACCGAGCTTCGTCACCGCGCGCTCGAGCTCGTCGATCGCCGACTTCACATCCTGCATCGGGAGCGTTGCGAATCCCGCCAGGCGCGTGGGATGCTCGCGCACCGTCGCGGAAATCTCATCGTTGAAGTCCCGCGCGAGCGCGAGCCCCTGCGCCGCGTCGAGGTGGTAGCCCACGAAAGGCATGTGAATCGAGAGCACCTGCACGTCCACGCCCTGCGCGTCCATGTCCTTCAGACGCTCCTCCACGGTGTAGCGCACCTTGGGCGAAGTGAAGCCCGTCCGCATGCCGCCGCCGACCACGGTCCCGAGACCCTGGCCGGGCTCGTGCCGGAAGCCGTACCACTCGGTCTTCGAGTCGACGGCTTTCCAGAGCGAATTGGGAACGACGTGCGCGTGAATGTCGATGGTTTTCATGAGGCTCCTCGAGGGTTGTGCCGATTGTGCGGCCGTATTCTACGCTGTGCTATGCTCACTGTGGCCGTCACGATCAGCATGGAGGGTGAAGATGACGTCAGCTCCCGCCATCCAGACCACCATCGCCGGAAGCCTTCCCAAGCCGTCGTGGCTCGCGAAGCCGCGCACGCTGTGGGCGCCGTGGCTGCTCTCGGGCGAGCAGCTCGCGGAAGGCAAGCGCGACGCCGTGCGCGCCGCGATCAAGATGCAGGAGGCGGCCGGCATCGACATCGTCGGCGACGGCGAGCAGTCACGCACGCACTTCGTGCACGGCTTTCTGCAGGGGATCGAAGGCGTCGATTTCAGCCGCATGAAGCGGATCGGGATCCGCGCCGATCGCTACGAGGCCGATTGCCCCACGGTGACCGGCCCCGTGCGGCGTCCGAAGCCGGTACACGTCGAGGACGTGCGGTTCGCGCGCGCGAATACGCGCAATCGATTCAAGTTCACACTCCCCGGTCCGATGACGATGGTCGATACCGTCGCGGACGAATACTACCGCGACCGCTCGAAGCTCGGGTTCGCGCTCGCCGAAATTCTGAACGACGAGGCGAAAGAGCTGGAAGCCCTCGGTGTAGACGTGATCCAGTTCGACGAGCCCGCGTTCAACGTCTTCATGGAGGAGGTGCGCGACTGGGGCATCGCCGCGCTCGAGCGCGCCGCTCGGGGACTCAAGTGCACGACTGCGGTTCACATCTGCTACGGTTACGGCATTCAGGCGAATCTCGACTGGAAGAAGACGCTCGGCAGCCAGTGGCGGCAATACGAGTCGACATTCCCGCTGCTCGCGCAGAGCGCGATCCGGCAGGTGTCGCTCGAATGCGCGAATTCGCGGGTGCCGATCGAGCTGATCGGCTTGCTCAAGGGCAAGGACGTGCTGGTCGGCGCGATCGATGTGGCGAGCGATGCGGTGGAAACGCCGGAGCAGGTCGCGTCAACGCTGCGTGCCGCGATGAAGTACGTTGCGCCGGAACATCTCTACGGCTGCACCAATTGCGGCATGGCGCCGATGGCGCGCTCCATCGCGGAGGCGAAGCTGCGGGCGCTCGCCGCCGGCGCCGCCTTGCTCCGCAAGGAGCTGAGAGCAGGCTGACCACCACCCCGTCACCTTCGGTGCCACCCCTCCTCATCGGAGGAGGGGAAGTGTTCTGCGTGCAGCGCCGATGACCGTACTCCCCTCCTCGGATGAGGAGGGGTGCCGACAACGTCGGCGGGGTGGTCTAACGCAATCCCTTGAGCGGATCCTCTTCCAGCCGGTTTGCGCTGTCGTCGATCTGCTCGACCGCGGCCCCAGCGGATTCCTTGCGCAACTTTTCCGGAAAACTCGTCGCGATGGCGGGGAACACGATCAACAGCACGATCGCCACGCACTGCAGGATCATGAACTCGAACATGCCCTTGTAGATCGTTGCAAGCGGCCACTCGCGCACGACCTGCCGCAGGTAATACGCTGACATCGCGACGGGCGGCGAGAGGAACGCGGTCTGCAACGTCACCGCAACGAGCGCGCCGAACCACACCATGACGAAATCACTCGATACATCCAGCGTGGTCGCGAGCTCGGGCTTCAGCGCATCGATCACCGGATAGAAGATCGGCAGGAACACGAGCACGATCGCCGGCCATTCGAATGGCCAGCCGAGGAGAAAGATGAGCGCCAGCACGACGAGCAGCATGGCGACCGGCGCGAGCGGCAAAGCAAGCATCGATTCGGTGATCCAGCTCGCTGTCCCCAGACGCGCGAACACCGCGCCGAAGATGTTCGAGGTCACCGCGAGCAGCAGCACCATGCTGGAGGTCGCGGTCGTCGCACGCAAAGCCCGGCGGAAATTCTCATAAGTGAGCCTGCGATATGCGAGCGCGAGCAATATCGCGCCCAGTGCGCCCACGCCCGAAGCTTCGGTCGGGGTGGCGAGTCCTGCCAAGATCGATCCCAATGCCGCGGCGATGAGACCGATCAGCGGCACCACGCCGATCAGCACTTCGCGGGCGATGGCACCGCTGCTGTGGATGCGCTCCTCGCGCGGCACCGGCGGCCCGAGCCGCGGGTTGAGATAGGCGCGGCCCAGGAGATAGACGAGGTAGATGCCGGCGAGCACGAACCCCGGCCCGACCGCGGCCGCATAGAGGTCCGCGACCGACACGCCGAGCACCGGCCCCATCACGATCAGCATGACCGAGGGCGGGATCAGTATCCCGAGCGTGCCGCCGGCGGTGATGCAGCCCGCCGCAAGGCGTGCGTCGTATCCCGCCTTGATCATGATGGGGGAAGCCATGATGCCGAGCACCGTGACTGCCGCGCCCACGATGCCGGTCGCCATGGCGAAGATCGTCGCGGTCAGGATGACCACCGCGAAGAGCGCGCCGCGGATCGGCGCGAGCATGAGCCTGAACGCGGTGAAGAGCCGCTCCATCAGGCCCGCCTGCTCGGTGACGTAACCCATCAGGATGAAGAGCGGCACTGCGGCGAGCAGCTCCTCCTTCATCATGCCGATCGTCTGGAAGTACGCGAGGCTGAAGACGACGTCTCCCAGGCCGATGTAGCCGAAGGCGAGCGCGAGGAAAAGCAGCGTGAAGGAGATCGGGAAGCCGATGAAGATCGCGCCGATCATCACGATCAGCATGACGAGACCCAGCAGGGCGAGGTCAGTCATCGCGCCGATCGCGGCCGAGGCTCACACTTCGACCCGTCCCTTGTGATCGATTTCGACGCCGGTTTTCACGGCGTAGAGGCTCTTGACCGTCTCCGACACGCCCTGGACCATGAGGAGCGCGCAGGTGAGCGGCACCACCGCCTTGTAGGGCCACAGCAGCGGCCGCCACGGCGTCTGCTCGGACGTCTCGCCGATCTCGAACGCGTACCACGCCTCGCTGCCGCTCACGATGAGAAAGAGCGTGAGCGCGGGGAAAAAGAACGCGATGTAGGCGACCGAGTCGATAATGCCGCGCGTGCGTACCGACCACTTCTCGAAGAAGAAATCGGTGCGGATGTGCGCGCCCTCGCGCAGCGCGTAGGCCGATCCCAGCATGAATACCGTGCCGTAGAGCATGTAGGTGAGGTCGAACGACCAGATGGTGGGCGCGCCGAAGAGATAGCGCGCCGCCACTTCGTACACCACCACGGCGACGAGCGGAACGTTGAGCCAGGCGATCAGCGTCCCGCTCGCGTCGGTGAAGCGGTCGATTGCGCGCACGAACTCGATGTGCCGCGGGGGTGCGCGGTAGAGCTGCATCTCTTCAGCGCTGGGCTGCCAAGAAAAAAGGCGGTGGGCCCGCCTTCTTTCCGAATCGCATCCTTGTCACCTCTTCTTGCCGTCGCCTTTCGCCGCCGGCTTCTCCTCCGGCCAGTAATAGTTCGCCGCGAAGGAATAGGGCGGGAAGAGGAAGCGCTTGGCGGGCACGACCTTGGACGCGTATGCGCGCTGTGATTCGAGCACCTTCTTGAAGAAAGGATTCTTCGCCGCTTCTTCCTTGGCGATTTCGTCCCACGCCTTCAGGAATGCGACCAGGATGTCCGGCGGCGTGCGCAGGATCTGGGTGCCGTACTTGGTGCGCATCTCGTCCATCGCGTCGGCGTTCTGCTTCTGCCACTTGACCCACCAGCGGACGAACGTTTCGGTGGTCGCGGAGCGGATCGCTTCCTGCTGCTGCGCCGGCAGGCTCTTCCACACATCCGCGTTGATGATCAGCTCGCCGACGATGCTCGGCTCGTGCATGCCCGGTGTGTAGTGGTACTTGTAGACCTGCGGGAGTCCCAGGCGCAGGTCCTCGATGCCGCCCACCCACTCCGCGCAGTCGATCACGCCGCGCTGCGCCGCCGGCACGATTTCGCCGCCCGGCATGTTGACGGTCTGCATCCCCATCTTCTGGAAGATCTCGGCGACGATGCCGGTCTGGCGGCATTTCATGCCCTTGAAGTCGGCGAGGTTCTTGATCGGGCGCTTGAACCAGCCGAAGGCCTGCGGCCCGGACGGCAGGATGGGAAAAGCGACGACGTTGAGCTTCAGTTCCTTCTGGTAGAACTCCCACCACAGCTCGAGGCCGCCGCCTTCGTACAGCCAGCCCATGAAATCCATGGTGTCCATGCCGAACGGTCCGGCCGGCGTGGACGCGAAAAGCGTCGCGGCCTTGCTCTTGCCGATCCAGTAGTACGAGACCGAGTGCCCGCCGTCGATCACTTTCTTGTGGGTCGCATCGAGCACTTCGAACGCCGGAACGACCTGTCCGGCGGCGAGCGCCTCGACTTTGAGCTGTCCGCCGGTCAGCTTGTCCACGCGTTCGGCGAAAAAGCGGAAATTGTCCTGCAGCGTGAGGCCCGCCGGCCATGACGACTGCATCTTGAGCGTTTTCGGCGCGGCGGGCTGCTGTGCGGCCACCGGAATCGCCAACGCGATCGCGGCTGCAAATGTCGCCAGCGCGACAAGGCTCCCCCTTTTGGCGTGCATGAGTCTTCTCCTGAGGTATGCGAAAGGCCAAACGATGGTAGGAGCCTCATATCGCGGTGTCAACGGACGACCGGATCATCGCAGCACGACGCATCGCGGCCTCGGCTACACTACGTGCGCCATCACGCGACGGAACGAACGGTGCAGGGAGAACGGGTGGAGAGTGCGACAGAGGCTGCTGCGCCGACCGGCCGCCGCCTGCTCGCCATGGTGTTCCTGCCGTTCGCCGCCGGCTATTACGTCTCGTTCCTCTTTCGCAACGTCAACTCGGTCGTATTCCCGGAATTGACGCGCGAATTCGAGCTGTCCGCAGGCGCGCTCGGTTTTCTCACGAGCGCCTATTTCCTTACCTTCGCCAGCGCGCAGCTGCCGCTCGGCATACTCATGGACCGCTACGGGCCGCGGCGCGTGAATGCGACGATGCTGCTGGTGGCGGCGCTCGGTGCGGTCGTCTTCGCTCTCGCAGCCGGGCTGCCGATGCTCGCGCTCGGCCGCGCCCTGATCGGGCTCGGCGTCGCGGTGTGCCTGATGTCCTCCATGACCGCGTTCGTGCTGTGGTTCCCGCTCGAGCGCATGGCGACACTCGTCGGCTGGATGCTCCTGGTCGGCGCGATCGGCGCGCTCTCCGCGACAAAGCCCGTCGAGCTCGCGCTGCGCATCATGGATTGGCGCACGCTGTTTCTCGTGCTCGCGGGCTACGCGGTGTGCGCGAGCCTCGCGATCTTCCTCGTCGTGCCGGAAAAGAAGGCCGAAGGAGCCCCGGTGACCCTGCGGAGCCAGATCGCCGACGTGTGGACCATTTTGCGCAATCGCGGCTTCTGGTCGATCGGCTGCGCGGCGGCGTTCGTGCAGGGTGTGGCGATCAGCCTGCTCGGCCTCTGGGCGGGGCCGTGGATGCGCGACGTCGCGGGGCTCGACCGCTCGGAGCTCGCGTTCAATCTGCTCTTCGCCGCCGGCGCGTTCGGCGTGGGCGGCGTGCTGTGGGGCACGCTCGCCGACAAGCTCGCGTTGCGCGGCGTGCCGGTGCTCGTGACGTACCTCGTGGGGTGCGCCGCGTGCAGCGGGGCGATGGTCCCCATCGTCGCGGGATACGGTTCCGCGAGCCTGCTCGCCTGGACCGTCTTCATGGCGCTCTCGCCGTTCGGAACCCTGTCGTATCCGGTGCTCGCCGCGCGCTTTCCCAAGGCGATGACCGGTCGCGTGGTGACCGCGCTCAACATGGTGACGTTCATGCTGGCTTTCGCGGTGCAGGCCGGTGTGGGCGCGATCATCAACCTCTGGCCGACGGTGGATGGGCGATACGCGCTCGAGGGGTATCGCACCGCGTTCGGGCTGTGCTTCGTGCTGCAGACCGCGTCGGTGATCTGGCTCGCGTACGCCGAGCGCCATAATCTGCGCTCCGGCTAGGGTTGTTCGTCCTTCGACTCCGCTGTTGCTCCGCTCTCAAGAAACAGCTTTATGAACCGTGCTGTGACAAGGGCTTAGATTTTGTGGGCTTCACGGGCAAACGGTGCTGACGGGTTGAAGATTGAAGCCCAATGAAGCGGCCTTTTT
>Ga0073934_10011914_pt1 | contig 10387 bp, 5 predicted proteins | sample LarsenN4metaG_FD_76834 | JGI IMG/M metagenome (GOLD analysis project Ga0073934, IMG submission 76834) | Hot spring sediment bacterial and archeal communities from British Columbia, Canada, to study Microbial Dark Matter (Phase II) - Larsen... ... | reverse complement strand
TTTCGAAACGATCGGCCGACCTTTCGAGTGGAAGTTCACCCGCAGCGACTTGAATGAACTCCTAACCAAGTTAGCCACCCCAAAAACCACGGAGTTGGCAGTGGCGGCCTAAAAAAAATACGTGTGCGGACTTATGAATTAGGGTACTTAGTCTCCCGGGGCAGGGTTGGTTTCGTTGGGGGAGGGGGCGGCGATGGCGTTGCGGTCCGGCGGCTCCTTCCCCAGAAGATGGCGGACAAAAAAGTCTTGCAGGCGACGCTGGCCGTAGCTCCCTCCCATACCGTGGCCGGCTCCGGGGATAACAAGCAGATCGAAGTCCTTGCCGGCCTTGATGAGCGCGTCGGCAAATCGCATCGTTGATTCCGGCGGAACGTTGTCATCCATCTCGCCCACAATCAGGAAGAGTTTTCCTCGCAGCCGGGCCGCATTCTCGATATTCGAGCATTCGGCGTATTGCGGGCCGACCGGGTAGCCCATCCATTGCTCATTCCAGGAGGCCTTGTCCATGCGATTGTCGTGACAGCCGCAGGAAGCAACCGCGGCTTTGTAGAATTCGGGGTGAAACAGGACAGCGGCGGCGGCGTTCTGGCCGCCGGCGGAGTTGCCGTAAATGCCTACCCGGCTGAGGTCCAGGCAGGGGTATTTCGCAGCGGCCGCTTTCAGCCAAAGGATCCGATCCGGGAACCCGGCGTCTTTGAGATTCTTCCAGCAGACATCGTGAAACGCCTTGGAGCGAAAAGCCGTTCCCATGGCGTCGACCTGAACCACGATGAATCCCAAATCCGTCAATGAGGAAAACCGGGACGCGCTGCTGAAAGTCTTGGGCACGTAAGCGCCCTGAGGACCGGCATAGATCTGCTCAATCACCGGATACTTTTTGCTGGGATCGAGATTTTTCGGCCGGCAGATGATGCCCCAGATGTCGGTCTTCCCGTCTCTGGCCTTGGACACAAACACCTCCGGGGGTTGCCACCCGGTTTCCCGCAACTCCGAAGCGTCCGCCTCTTCGAGGCCGCAGATCCGGGCGCCGTCCGCCGTCCGCCGCAGTTCGTGTTTGGGCGCCATGTCAACGCGGCTGAAGGTGTCGATCACAAACTTGCGGTCCGGGGAGTATTGGACGGAGTGATTGCCATCGCCTTCCGTCAGGGCAACGAGTTCGGTGCCGTCGAAGTTTACCCGGTAATAGTGAAGGAAGTATGGGTCCTGACCCGGATTCTTTCCGCTGGCGCTGAACCAGATTTGGCGGGCGTCCTCGTCGATGCGATCGATACCGCGAACGACATATTCGCCCTTGGTAATCTGGTGCCTGATCCTGCCCTCCTTGAGATCCGCCAAATACAGGTGCCGCCATCCGTCGCGTTCCGAGACATAAATGAGTTCGTCTGACTTCTCCAGCCAGTTGACCAGATCGAGGCGCAGGTTCTCTGTGTGGGTGGTCCAGATGAAGGTCTCGCTTTTCTCGTCAATGATGTTGCGCAGCGCTCCGGTAGCCGCGTCAACTTCGATCACCCGGAGACGTTGGTGTCCGCGGTCCACCTGCATATAGGCGAAGCGTGCCGAGTCGCAATACCAATGCAGCCGGGGCGATTCCCAGCCGTGCTCAAAGCGATCCACTGCAGGTTTGATTTGTTTCCGATTGGCCACATCAAGGAGGCTTAACTCGAACGTTCTGAGTTTGTCTCCAGGCAGCGCGTACGGCCTCGCCCTGAAGGTCGCCCGGCCTCCACCCGGAGGGGAAGACTGCACCAGGTAAACCTCTTTGTTGTCCCCGGGCTCGATGCGCCAGCATACCAGGACCTTGGAATCGGGCGACCACTCCAGACGTCCATAGGCATGGTTCTCGCCGCCATCCTGGGTGAGCTGGAATTCCGTTCCTTCGGATCCGGAACGAATGAAGACATTGTGGTCTTTGACGAACGCGGTGTGCCGCTCATCGGGAGATCGCCGAGAGTTGCCGGAGTCGCCCTGCCCGAATCTCCGGCGCGGCTCGCGCGCGCCGCGAGCACTGTCCTGAGCCGCGGACGAACCGGATTGGGTATCAGGCGCTTCGACGGCCACGCAGTTGTAGGTGTCGAGATCACATCGCCACGTCCTCCCCGCGGCCTGGAACCGGAGCGAGCCGTCGCCGCGGAACTCGATTTCGGAAAACGGCAATCGATCAGCCTGAAATTCCTCCCCGGCGGCCTTGGACAGGGCCAACGCCAGGCGCTGATGATCGAAGGCGGCCTGGCGCGTGCCGCGTTCCGCATCCACGAGCACAAACTCCCGGGCTCCGGTTCTCAGGTCGTTTCGATACCAGAAACGGGTGTTGTTGTGGAACCAGTGCGGGTTGATCTGCGCCTTGTAGACGCCGCGTTCGCCGCGGCTGAACCGGCCGGGGCGTTGTGAACGGTCCTCCGCCTGCCGGTTGTCCAGGGTGGCGGTCGCATTGCTCACTGCGGCGGCTTGAAGCTGTGCCAGTGGAATGGCCAAGGCCAGGAAAGCAGGGATCAAGGGTTTCATTTGGATCTTGCGGTGAGAATCGTATGAACTTCGCCGGTCGATCGCGAACGAATTCAAGGCCGCCCGCCAGCCTGGTGCGGTGAAGCAGGGGCTGCAGACTGCGAGATGGTTGTCTTTGAGTCCAGGAGAGAACGCGGATTACAGGGTGCCGTCCGGGGTTCGAGATGCGGAGTCCCGAAAGCGCGACTCACCACCAGTACGTCGGGCAGGAGGTATTGCCGGAAGGCCACAGAATGCCGTTGGCGCGGACTTTCATCTTGTCGAACTTGCGCCATTCGACGTGGCCGTCGAGCATTCCGAGGTTCCCTCCCGCCGGCACCGCCCCTCCCATGTGCGGCGACAAGTGGCGCTTATTAAAGCTTCCCGTATCAATGTCCGTGTAATGATACCCGCCGTTGTATTTTTTCGTTTCGTCGTATTCCGTGTTTCGGGAAAGGGTGGCATCGGCGGTCAGGACGCGTTCGGTAATGGGCCCGGGAGCCACGGTGATGGGTCCGTATTGGATGGGCTGTGGATAGACTTTGGCATTGGCGTTGGTGGGACAGAGGCTGGAAGTCCTGGGCAGGGTCAAGGCGTATCCAATGACCCGGTAAGAACCATACCCTTGCCAAAGGGCCAGGTTATCCTGCTGCGTGAAGCGCGAGGCGGTTCCCGGGCAGTACGCGGATTTCTGGAAATCCGCCTTCGCGGTGAGCATCGCGTCCGCGGCAGAGCGGGGCAAATCCCAAGTCCAAAAGGCGCCGCTCCCGTCCGGGAACCGATCGTTGTTGTCGTAGGCATACGTCAACATCGCCAGGTTGAGCTGCTTGATGTTGTTCATGCATTGGGTCCGAATCGCCTTTTCCTTGGCCTTGGACAGAGCCGGCAGGAGCATGGCCGCCAGGATGGCGATGATGGCGATGACCACCAGCAACTCGATCAACGTGAACCCCTGCCTTTCCCCGCAGCGGGGAATGGCAGAGGGTCCTTGACGCACTTGATCCATACCAGCACCCAACTATTGCACTAATCGGAAGAACATTGGCCCGTTGCCGAGCGGCACGCTCAGACTATAGCCATTAGGTCCGAGCGTCGGGTTCCCCGGCAGCGCTTGCCATTGCGGCGGGGTGAGACTGCTCGTGGACTGCACGGTGCCCGGGATCGGGCCCCAACTCAGGACGGCGTTGTTGCCGGAAATGGCAATGCTGAGCGGCGAGCCGGACGTGGTGTCCAGCATGAACCGATCGAACTGGACGGTGCGAGGCGTGCCCGCCGCCCCGGTCCATGGCCCGGCCATGATGCCCGCCTGCATCGGCCTTCCGGCAAATTGCGCCAGCGAGTAGTGCGTTCGGTTTGGCACCTGCCGCCAGGCCTCGGTCTCGTTGCCGCGTTTATAGAAGTCGAACTCGGTTCCGTTGGACCGGACAATGAGCAGCCAATAATTCGTGTCGCCGGGCGCCGGGTCCGGCTGCGTGTTTTGAGAGACATCGCTGTCCAGATTGCGCCGGGCATAGGTCCCGATGCCGAACTCGTCGAATCGACAGAAGGAGACCCAATACTCGCCGAGGGTATTGGTGCCAAAGGCGTTCGGTACTGCGATGCCGAGCGGTGCGCCGATGGCCCCATTCGTATCGACCGCGTAGCCTCGCGCCAGCAATCCCGGCTGGTTGAACGCGGCCACTTCAAACGACTGGATTTGGACCGCCATCTGGAAGTCACCCGGCACGTAGTGGAACAGGAAGAAGCCGCCGCTGTTGGCGTCTTCCCAGCCGTCCCCGGCCGCGGTGATCGTCAGAGCGCCCGGAGCGGTGATGTTCGCGTCGGCGACCGTGGCGCCTGAAAGCGCCAGCGGCACGTAGGGCGAACTGGGAATCGGGTTCGTCGTCGGGTCGGGATTGTAGAGCCCGTCCCAGCCCGAGCCGGCCAGTCCGCCGGCAAGGTAGTTGCGGCTTACCTCGAAGTCATCCGAGAAGGTCGGGTCGCGAACCGTCACCACGGCATCATTCGTCACGCCGCTGTAAATGAGCCGCACGTTCGCCGTGCCGTTGGTAATGCCGGTCAGCACACCATTCAGCACCTTGACGACATTGGTGTTGTCCGACGTGATTGTGGCAAACGGGCTGACGTTCAGGACGGCGCCGCCGGTGTAATGCCCGAGGACCTGGATGAACCCGATGCCGCCCCTTGGTATTGGAGGCGTGGGGAGCGCCTCCAGTGATTCCAGAACGCCATCCTGCAAACTCCCGCTGGCCGTGCTCGCGTCATTGTTAAATGTTCGCGTCGCACCCGCGCCAACGAACGTGTAGACGGCGGCGTAATAGGTATGGCCAGGCGTGAGTCCGGTGACGGTCACCGATTGGCTCGTGTTCTGGGAACCTGAGGGAGAGCGGTAGACCACGTAGTTCCCGCCCCCCAAACTGTTGTTAGGGTCTCCGAACACCGAATTGCCCGCGAGGCCCATCCCGGTGTGGGGCTGGGCGGTGACGGGTCCGCCATCCCGCATCACCACGACGCTGCGGATCGCCGTGCCGTCCAGGTTGGTGCCCACAGTGTAGCTGATCCGGATCGAGAGGTCGGGATTCAGTGACATGGTCAGATTGGAAGCGGGAGCGGGCGGGGCGTTGGTGGTAACAATGCCCGCCGCGTCGAGCATGAAGTGGTCAAAGGTGGTGAGCGCATTCACGCCAGCAGTCGATTGCTGCGCGATCCCCACTTCCATCGGGGCGTTGTTCGCCGCCGCGGCGAGCACCACATTGGTGACCAGGTTCCACAGGTCGTTCGTTTGCGCCTTTTCGAAGAAGTAGAAGTTCGTGGAGTTTACCCGTGTGATCATCATCCAGTTTACGTCCGTGCCCGCGGCCAGAGTGGTGGTGTTGTTTCCGGGCTGATCCTGTGTGCGGCGGACCGAGGTGGCGCCGTCCTGGACCTTCCAGAATTCCACGTGGTGTTCAAGGCCGGCAGGTCCAGGCCCGTGATTGGCAGCGTTGTACAGCCTGGCCATCAAACCGGCGACCACGCCGTTCAGCGTGTTCATGCTGTTGATGTGCAGCACAGCCTGAAAATCCCCCGAGACACTGTTGGCGCTGCCCGGAACGATCTTGTAGAGAAACGGCCCGTCATTGAACGTGTTGTTCCAGGTTGACTGAACCGAGGACATGAACAGGCCGTTGGTATTGCTGATTTGCGAATCGAGCGCGACGGTCGAACCATTTCCGTCCCCGCCGGCCGTTGCGCCAGGCACGTCGCCAAAGTTCATGAAAAGCCCGTCATAGGGCGTCCCGATCAGGCCCGTCACCGTGTAATCATTGGTCGAGGTGAACGAGTCCGTGAACACGGGGTCCCGCACCGTAATGTTCGTGGAGGAAGTGAACTGGCCAAAGGTTGCTGTGATCGTGCTGGAGCCCGTGGCGAGGCCGCTCACTACGCCCGCGGAATTCACTCCGGCAACGGCCGGGTCGCCCGAAGTCCAGGTCGTTGCGGCGCTTTGGTCGCTCGTTTCTCCCGTGCTGAAACCGGCAATTAATGAGAGCTTGACCGCCCCGTTCACCGGGATGCTGTTGGCCGCAGCGACGACCGAAGCAGAGGTGATGATACCCGGCCCGGCAAAAGTAGCGGTTGCCGGACTGGCGGTGTTATAGACTGGGCTTCCCGTGTTTGAGTAGGAGTAAACAGCGACGTGGTAAGTGATGTTGTTCGCGCCCAGATTCGTGACCGTCACACTCGTCCCCGAACCGCTGTAGACGACGTAATGGCCAGCGCCTCCCAGCAGGCTGTTCGGATCTCCGTAGACAGAATTCGCGGTGTAAGTAATCCCATGGACAGGATTGTGCTGGATCGGGCGCGTGGAGATGACGACCAGGCTGTTGTTCCCCGCGGCTCCCGGGTTCCAGGAGAAGGTCAGCGCACCCGCGGTGTTTGTGGCGGTCGCCACCAAAGCCGAAGGCGCGGGCGGCAATTCGGGGAAGGTGACTCCGGGCCCGGTGAGTTCGAAGTTGTCGAACACCGCATCCCGGGCGGCGGCGTTGAACGCGGCGTGGGCGATGCCAACCTGCAACCTGACGCCCGCCCAATCCGCGCGCCGGAGCACGCCGTTGGGAGTGGCATTGTTGGTGATCTGAAACCACGGTTCGGCCGCGTTGGTCTTTACGTAGAACATGAAGTTCGTTTCGTCTTGCCTCACGATTCTGTAAAAGCGTGAGCCAGTCGGGTCATTGCCCGGGCCGTAGGTGAACTCATTGTTCGCGCCGTTGGTCGAGACCCGGATTTGGCCGTCGATATTGAACTCGTTGAACCTCCATAGCCGGACCGAATTCTCTGCGTTGTTGGTCAGGGTGGTGCTGTAGGCGGCGCCGGAATTGTTGGGGTGGTAGGCGCGGACCTGCAGACCGGCGAAGTTGAAGTTCTGGTTGTCAAAGGTAATTCCCCCCGCCAGCGTCGCAGCCACGCTCTCCACCGAGACGTCAAAGTCACCCTGCACGACCTTGTACAAGAAGAAACCGTCGTTGTCTGCGCCTGACCAGTCTCCGCCGGCGTTTTGCAGGTTTAAGAAGCCGGGGAATGGCGTGGTCGTGTTCGCCACGACCGTGTTACCGCCCCCTGAGCCCCCCTGCACGCCGCCAGGGATGTCGCCAAACCGGAGGTACACGCCGTCCCAGTTCGTGTCGCCGATAATGCCACTGGTGACGTAGTTAAAGGAGGCGTCAAAGGTGTTCAGGAGGGAAGCGGCCTGTGCCGGGATGCCAAGGGCCAACAGGACCAATAAGCTGTGCAGGGATCGAGTGGTCTGCATGATATTACAGAATAAGGCTGCTGGGTTGGGGGTTGTCCGGGGAACTGCCCGCAAAGCGTTGCGCTGCAAACAACTTGCTCGCCCGGGGATTCATCTTGCCAAGGTATGCGAGAGAGCAACAATCTGTCTTGGCTTAAAATAACAAGCCCAGTGTGAAATCTGACCTACTGGCAACCGCGAAACCGCCCGGCGCAGCCGCGCGTGCTGTGTCACCGGAACTGGCCATTATCGAACAGCTTTTTGATCACATTCACGAGACCGCGTTCTTCCTCAAAGACGCTGCCGGCCGCTATCTGGCCGTCAACCAATCGCTGGTGGAACGTTGCGGTCTGCAGAACAAGGCCGAACTGCTGGGCCGCCACGTGCGGGAAGTTTTCCCGAGGGAGCTTGCTGAGCTTTATGCGAGACAGGACCAGACCGTGCTCCGCACGGGGCGCCCGATTATTGACCACCTGGAGCTGCACTGGTATGCGAACCGCCGCCCGGGCTGGTGCCTGACCACCAAGCTGCCCATGCGGGATGATTCCGGAAAGATCGTCGGGGTGGCGGGGATCTCGCGCGACTTGCGCGCGCCCGGCGACAACGAGACCATTCCTGCCAGTCTCGCGAGCACGCTGGAATACCTCGAGGCGCACTGTGACGAGCGGCTTTCCCCCAGCTCGCTGGCACGGTTGGCCAATTTGTCCCCGGTGCGGTTTGCCCGGCTCATCAAGCGCATTTTCCGGCTCACCCCGAACCAATTAATCGTCCAGACGCGATTGGCCGCCGCGGCGCGCCTGCTGACCGAGACGGACCGCTCGATTGCGGACATCGCCGTTTCCTGCGGCTTCTACGACCACAGCGCGATGACCAGGGCGTTTCGGTCCGCCACCAACCTGACTCCAACCCAGATTCGGGCGTTGAAGAAGACGTAGAGCGGCTGTGCGGCCCAGCAATTCTCATGACGCCGCCTGACGGACCTCGGCGCGTCTCTCCGAGCGCGCCGAACAGCGCTGCAACCTTGCATGAAAATCCACAATGAGAATCCCTGCGTGCGGCCGTGCGCCCGGCCACAGCTTGCAATTTCGGTCGGTCAGGCGCATGCTGGAGGCGGACTGAATGAAAACGAAAGGAAAGGGCCGGCGCCTCGTCACTGTGGATCCGGAAATCATGTGCGGAGAGCCGGTTTTTACGGGCACGCGTGTTCCCGTGCGCAACTTGATCGACTATCTCAGCGCCGGCCACACTCTCGACGATTTCCTCCGGGGTTTTCCCGGTGTCAAACGCCGCCAAGCTATCGCCTTCCTTGAGCAGTCCAGCCTTGCTCTTCTGGAACAAGCCGGCCTTCGCCGCAAAGCGGCGTGAAGGTCCTGCTCGACCATTGCCTTGACTGGCGGCTAAGTCGCTCTCTCCCCGGACACGGTGTAGAGGCTGCTGGGAAACTTGGGTGGGGCACCCTCAAAGACCGTGCGTTGCTGGCGCGGGCCACCCCTCAGTTCGATGTCCTCGTCACCTCTGACAAGAACCTGCCTTATCAGCAGGACCTTCAGAAATATGATTTGGCTGTGGCGATTCTCGACGTTCCGTCGAATCGGCTTGAGACTGCCTCCCCAAAATGCCGGCTCTCCTCCGCGCCCTTCCCCTCCTGCCAAAGCGGCGGGCGACCCTGATCTGAGGCTCTGGACCTCGGACTGCTTCAAGTCTTGTCTCCGCGTGTTCGGCGTATTGCGCAATACTTCTGTCTGGCAGGAACCCGGGCAAAGGAATCAAGGAAAATGCCGTTTTGTTCGTCTGTCCCAATTCGTTTGCCCTCTTTTGGTTCTGGCGTGGGACAGCGGACTTCGGCTGTTTTTACCTTGCCGGTGTCAATTGGAGCCAAGACAACCTGCTCCCGGTGGAATAGTATCCCGAAAACACTGACGCCAATATGCATCTGACTTTGGACCGTAAAGCCCTGAACGAAGCGGTAGTCAAACTGCAGTTCCGCAACCAGGCTTTCATCAACGGCCAATTCGTCCCGGCTCGAAGCGGAAAGACTTTTCCCACCGAGAACCCCGCCACTGGCAAGCCGATCACACAGGTGGCCGAGTGCGATGCTGCCGACGTTGATGCCGCAGTGCAGGCTGCCCGCCGAGCTTTCGAGAACGGTTGCTGGTCGCGGCTGAAACCAGCCGAGCGGAAGCGCGTGCTGCTCCGGTTCGCCGACCAGCTCGAGAAACACGCGGGTGAGATCGCCTTGCTGGATTGCCTCGAAGCGGGCAAGCCGATCGCCGACTGCGTCAACATCGACCTGCCGGACACCATCGCCTGCGTTCGCTGGCACGCCGAGGCGATCGACAAGGTGTATGATTGCGTGGCGCCGACCGGGCCGGAGAATCTCGGCCTGGTGTTGCGCGAACCCGTGGGTGTCGTCGGATGCGTGGTGCCATGGAATTTCCCGGCTCAGATGGTGGCCTGGAAGGTCGGGCCGGCGCTCGCCACGGGCAACAGCGTCGTGCTCAAGCCCGCTGAGCAAACGTCCCTCAGCGCCCTGCGCATGGCGGAATTGGCCGCGGAAGCCGGCCTGCCTGCGGGCGTGTTCAATGTCGTGCCAGGATTCGGGCCGGCGGCGGGACAGGCGCTGGGCCGGCACCCGGACGTGGACATGGTGGCGTTCACCGGCTCCACCGAAGTCGGAAGGTTGTTCCTGAAATACTCGGCGGAATCGAACCTCAAGCGGATCATCCTTGAATGCGGCGGCAAGAGTCCGCAGGTCGTGCTGGCGGACGCACCGGACTTGGAGAGCGTCGCGCAAAACGCCGTCAATTCCGCGTTCTGGAACATGGGAGAAAACTGCAGTTGCGGCTCGCGCCTGATCGTGCACGAGTCGCTCCGCGGCGAACTCGTGGAAAAGATCGCCGCCAAGGCCAACGCATGGAAAGTCGGCGACCCGCTCGATCCCGAAACGCGCATCGGTTCGATGATTGAGAAGCCACACCTCGAGAAAGTGCTGAATTACATAGACTCGGGGCGCGCCTCGGGCGCGAAGCTGGTCCTGGGGGGCGAGCGCATACTTCAGGACAGCGGCGGCTACTTTGTTGCCGCGACGATCTTCGATGGAGTGACCAACCAGATGAAGATCGCCCGCGAGGAGATCTT